>Ga0326727_10016423_pt1 | contig 15627 bp, 13 predicted proteins | sample MB2enrmetagenome_FD_207643 | JGI IMG/M metagenome (GOLD analysis project Ga0326727, IMG submission 207643) | Lab enriched peat soil microbial communities from McLean, Ithaca, NY, United States - MB29MY | ecosystem: Environmental > Terrestrial > Soil > Wetlands > Peat | place: USA: New York... | reverse complement strand
GGCTATCTCTGCCGGTTAATGGAGCTATTTTGAAATGCGATTGCTCCGATTGGAAGAGAGTGCCGGCTGGCGAAGGTTGACACCACGATCCGCATTTGCGAGACTCAAATTTGCTGCCTGCTCAGGCACAACCCGCTTGAGCGCTCTACCGTGCCGAAGTGGCGGAATTGGCAGACGCGCATGGTTCAGGTCCATGTACTCGCAAGGGTGTGGGGGTTCGAGTCCCTTCTTCGGCACCAGCCGCTTAGAATCAACGGTTTAGGTTTTCTTCCTAAGAAAAGTCATAGGTAAAGCTCAGTTTTCCTCATTTTTCGGTATTGACCGAGAGGAGAGCTTTGATACCGGTGGCAACCCAAAGTACAGTACCAAACCCTACTCTCAGCCAGAACGCACGCCTCTACAAGTACGTCCGTCTTCCGAACGGCTGGAGATACCTCCGTGCCGACTACAGCGAAACCTTCGGAGTGAAGCGGCAGACGCAGTGGTTGGATTCATTCTCCTGCCTCTTCTTCTACCGAAACGTCCTGCTCGGTGGGTTCCACCTATTCTGTCAGCAGAATACCCGTCGGCGATGGGGCAGCAATGCCCGCAGGCATAGCAGCGAACCCGGTTGCGGTCCAGCTTTTCGTATAATTCGCGTGCCGCTTCGCCAACGCGCTGATCGAGAACTTCGTCCAGCGTCGACGTACAAGCACCGTCAGGAACAGAGCCCAAGAAGCCACCAAAATGACCTCTTTTACGCTAACACTTATTCTGAGTGGGCGACTGTTGAGAGACGGTATACATGTTTTTCCAGTGCCGTGACGGCTGGCATTGCCAGTTCCTCGAGCAGGATCTGAAGCCTCCCTGCCCAAGAAGCTGCACTTTGCCTCATAAGCCAAGGTCATTGGACTCGTTCAGCGGGGCGGCGGGTTTACGGACCAGGAGAGCCGGCTGATGTTGAACCAGGCCATTGCCATCTCCCGCGGCGGCGTATTACATCGACCGTGCCCGCTGAAGAAGTTCAGCAGCAAGATCGCGGGCCATACATCTATCTTCTGGATGACCAGACGCGTTAAAGTCGCCATGGGCGTTCGAGGACTGATCTGATGGCAGCGCAGAAGACACAATAACAGCCTTCATTGAAGATTGGGATAAGTCCGGTAAGCTTCGATTGTAGTCGAGATCGGGGTGCCTCTGACTGCGGAGGTCTTCAGGAGTACCTCGAAGTAAGGAAGTTGGGTAACGTGCAGCATCTGCTCGAACTTAGACAACGAATCTTCCGAGAGGAGAAACTCACCGGCAGCCTCAGTCGCCTCTGTACTTGAGCCTTCAATCAGAATGACCTTGCCACTGTGATCCGGATTAGGAAGATAAGCCAAAATGCAATAGCCAATCGGGGCAATCCAGGTGTAGACGCTCTCCTCTCCAGCCTTAGGCGCGCGATTGACAATCTTCCCGGCCGGGCGGAAGGAATAGGTGAAATTCAAATGGCTGTCGAAAAGTTCATCCCAGGGGTCTGATATCCGGCTGCCAATGAGGATCACATTATCCTGGCGCAGGAGATCGGACATATACTCATGGGCGTTATAGACGCGCATCTTCGAGTGCAGAGGATCCAGCGCCGTAAGTCGTCGCACAAGCTGGACCTCTCCTTCGCTGGTAATCTCGCGTCCGGCAACAAATTCAGCCTGAGTCGCCTGCGCTCCGGGCAGGTGGCCAAGCTCAGTCACGTAGCTGCGGGTGAGGTATTCCTGGAGCGTAAAGGACTGCTGGAAGAGATCCTGGACGAGCGAAAACGAGGAATCGGACATGACTATGTCCGTTGGCTTGGTCGAATCGAGAAAACCGGACCAGAACGCCGCGACCGATGGTTCGTACCGCCACGGGTAGAATGTCCGGTTCATGGACTGAATATGGTTCCACATGGCAATGCATCCGGCGACGAGCACAAGAAGGATCACTCCGGCAACGGCCAGTGTGAAGCGCGCCCAACGAATCTGATTGGCGGCCCCTGCGGGCTGCTTAGCAGCCTCAGGCAATCCGGAAACAGGCTCAGAGGGGGTTGAGGGAGTTGCTGCGTCGGCCGCCGGCAGCATCCGGGCAGCCGCTACCTCTGCAGCGTGAGCCATAGCCTGCCGCTGTGCATTGGAGATAAAGACAGGGCGGTATGACCCCGGATAAATCTCAATTCTGACAGAACTCTGCGCCCCTTCATTGGAGTAGTACTGAATCAGCCGCTTCCTGAGGTCGGCTGCACGTACGCGCACGATCGGGTCGTCCCCGGTGTCATAGCCAAGGTTCCTGTCGAATACATTGGCGCCGACAATCCTCTCCTTGAGCATCTCGTCGCGACCTTCCAGCGTTTGATCGACCAGGTATTGGAGAAGGTGCTGAGACTGCTTGCTCGCCCGAAACGCAGTACTCTGTAAAACCGCTGACAATGCCGCCTTTATCTGTTGGGAAGTCACCTGCTGAGGATCAGGCTCAGGTGGCGTAACATGCTCCAAATCAGCCGTTCCGACAGGCGTTCCCATGCCACAATCCTCTCTATAGATGAACCATGCGGTGTGACCACTCTACCCCTTCCGCTCGAAGCATGACAAGACCACGAAGTCATGGGACGGAGGCGCTGACGATACAGTAACGCCGTCCCCCTTATCCGTAACGGGACTCCGAAACGTACCTTGTATTGCTGTTTGCGAGCGTGTTTCCTTGCTTCGTGCTCAATGTCGGCCTTTCCGCTGCCTCGAATTGTTGCCGAACAAGAGGACACGTTCTGGAGTGAGGAACCTGTGACCTTGATATCCCTGGTCTCCACTCCATTGACAGCGCGCAAACAGAGACAATTTCTTGGAGGAATCGTGACTCAACAAAAACGTAAGTCGTTCTTCTGGCTCAAGTTCCTTGGTATTTTCCCAGTTCTGGCGCTTTTTGCAACCGCCGTCTCGGGATTCGGCCAGGGATACGGAAGCATTCGCGGCACGGTCAACGATCCGTCGGGGGCTGTGATCTCCTCGGCCACGATTAGTGCCACACAGACCCAGACGGGACGTGTCACAACCGTACAATCAGGCAACGATGGAATCTATGAGTTTCCGGCCCTGGCACCGACGGCATACTCGCTGACGATCTCTGCACCGGGATTTGAGACCTACACGCAGACCGGGATCGTCCTTCAGGCCAACCAGGCCTTGACCGTGAACGTGCCGATGAAAATCGGATCGTCCTCGCAGTCTGTGAGTGTTTCGGCGGATGCGCCGCTTGTGGACACGACCACCGGCACGCTTTCGCAAGTCATCGATGAGGACCGCGTCAATGACCTTCCGCTCAACGGAAGAAATGCCGCCGCATTGACGACGCTTGTCGCCGGCGTCGCTCCCGCTCCGGCCGATAGTGTCAGCCAGGGAACGACAAAGCAATTGCCGGTGCTCGTCCTCGCGTCGGCAAATGGCGCACGTGTCGAGATGACGAACTACATGCTCGATGGCGGAAACAACGTGGATGAGCTGACGAACGTCAATTATCCGTTCCCGTTCCCGGACGCTCTCCAGGAATTCAGCGTGCAGACCAGCAACTATAACGCCGAGTTTGGCCAAAGCGCCGGAGCGGTTGTCAACATTGTGACCAAATCCGGCGGCGAAAAGTTCCACGGCGACGCGTTCGAATATATACGCAATGGATACTTTGATGCCAAGCCCTTCTTTGCCACTGCGGCCGACAATCTTCATCGTCATCAGTTCGGCGGTACGATCGGTGGACCAGTGATCATTCCGCATGTATCCGTGGGCAAGAGCACGCAGTTCCTTTTCGGCTATCAGCACACGCTGCTTCACCAGAATTCGAGCGCCGGCTCCGGGACTGTTCCCACCGCAGCTGAAGAAGGTACCGGAAGCACGCATGCGGATTTCGGCAGCCTCTGCTCGGCGGGATGGAACTCCTCGAACCTGTGCAATAGCGCCAGCCAGCAGATTATCAACCCGTTTACCAACGCCGCCTATCCCCTCAATCAAATTCCCACTTCAGCCCTCGATCCTGCGGCGATGAACTTCCTCAAGGACGTTCCCACGGCAAGCAGCACGCCTGCCGCGGGCAAGGTGGGCGGACTGGTGAATTACTGGCAGCCGACCATTCAGAACTTCGACGAATACGTTGCGCGTGGGGATCACTCCTTCGGCTCGAACGATCACTTCATCGCCCGCTATTATCAGGATCATTTCAAGCAGGCCGGAATCTATCAGGCCAATGAGTTGCTGAGCTATGGCCCCTACTCGGACCTGCGCTATCAAAATGCTCTTATCTCGGAAACTCACACCTTCACCAGTAATCTGCTCAACAACTTCGTTGCCAGCTATCTGCGGATGATTGCGCTGCGCGGCGGGCCTCCCGGGTCTCCTGACATAACCGCATTCGGTGTAAACATCTGGCAGCCGACTGGCAACAACACGATTCTCGGTGTCGCCTCGACCGGATACTTCAGCGTCTCCAGCCTGGCTCCGGCGAGTTGGAACCGCGGCGGCTTGACTGTTCATGACGACCTTCATTGGGTGAAGGGAAGGCACTCGTTCGCGTTTGGGGGAATTCTAGAGAAGAGCAGATTTGATCTGACAACGAGCTTGAATCTTCGCGGTAATTTCACCTCCGCTACTTTTGGCAGCTATGTGAATGCGCTTGCCAACTTCGAGATGGGCTACCTGACCAGCTTTAGTCAGGGGAGCGCCGGATACATGGCGGACCACGCCTATTTCCCCGGTCTCTACGCGCAGGATAGCTGGCATCTTGAGCCCAAGCTGACGCTCAACTATGGCATCCGCTGGGAATTATTCACACCTTGGCATAATGCTTTCGCCGGGGGCGCCCAGACGGAATTCAGTCCGGCTAATTATGCCGCCGGTAAGTCTTCGACCGTGTATCCAAACCTTCCTGCCGGCATGCTCGAATCCGGTGACTCCGGTGTGTTGACAGACGGCTTTAATCGGCAGTACGACAAGTTCATGCCGCGCGTTGGCTTCGCCTACGACGTGTCAGGCAATGGAAAGACAGTTGTGCGTGGAGGAAGCGGTCTCTTCTACAAGGACAGGATCTCGGCGTTCAGCAACTATAACCAAAGCATCAGCGTGCCTTACACAGTTGTCGTCAGCGCTTCGGACCTGGGTGGTTCAAACCCGGGAGGGCCCTTCAGCAATCCGTATTGCACGGGATGCACGCCCGGCATCGGAACGGCGGCTTCAATCAGCAATCCATTCCCTTACACACTGCCGATTTCCCCAACGTACAAATTCACTACCCCGATTTCATTAACAGAGTTCGACCTATCCGGAAAGCTTCCGGCTTCCTACGTGGCGGATTACAACCTGACGATCGAACGCCAACTGGCATCGAGCTGGGTGGTCCGGATCGCCTATGTTGGATCTCAATCCCGTCACTTGTTTTACGTGATGGAAAACAACCCGGCAGTCAACACCGGCTCCGGCTTGAGCACCAATCAGCGCCGGTCTTACAACACGGCGCCTATTGTCGGCCCCTGCACTACAAGCGCTGGTTGCGCAAGCAGCCTGGGTACCGTGCAGTCTTTTGAAGATGGCGCGAATGCGCATTACAACTCAGGACAGGTCACATTGGAGAAAAAGATGTCCCGTGGACTCTCCATCCTGGCCAACTACACCTTCTCCAAGAACATTGACGACCTGCCGGAAGCCCCCACCGACTCCGACGGCGCATCTGGTGGTGGCCTGTACGCTCTGCCTGTTTATCCTTCCGGTGTGTCGACGTGGAATCCGACCGACTTCAAGGCGTTGGACCGCGGCCTCTCGGACGAGGACCATCCGCATGTGATTTCAGTCTCCTATGTCTATGAACTGCCCAAACTGCGCAACGGAAACTCCTTGGTGAAGTACGCAGTCAACGGCTGGCGCACCAGCGGGTTGATCCAGCACAGCTCCGGGGACGCTTTAAGTTTGTTGGCTGGCAAAGACGTCTCGCTTACTGGTCTGGGATATGACCGCCCGCAACAAGTGAGCACAAATGCCTATAACAAGGTGAGCCACGGCGGAAGCTGCGCGGCAGGAAAGAACTGCTACGACTGGATCAACGCCTCGTCGTTCCAGTTGCCGGTCAACACGGGCCCGGGAACAGGCTTCGGCAATATGTCCAAGGGACAGCTTCGCGGGCCTGCCTACACGGACTGGGATGGCGCCGTCATTCGCACCTTCCCCATCGTCCGCGAGGCTGCTTCCGCTGAGTTCCGCGCCGAGTACTTCGACCTGCTCAACCACACCATCCTGGGTGATCCGTCGGCCTCGGTTACATCCGCGACGTTTGGTCAGATCACCAGTGCCGGTTCGGCAGGCCCGCGCATCGCGCAATTCTCACTGAAGGTCGTCTTCTAATCGACCGATCTCACAACAGTGGGGCTAGGCAAAGAGCAATCATCTCAATGCTTCGCCCCAAGCTCTTGGACGAGATCTGCGCAAGCGTGGCGACCGTGAAAATGCGGTTATCGAACCGGGGAGGTGCTTCTACACCAATACCGTCAGGTGACGAGCTCGTCATGCCTCTAAGTTCCATTGCTAATTGACCAGGGCGATAGGGGCGGGCCGAAATCCGTGAGAATTGTCTGCCTGAGCCCAGCAAAAAGTTGAAATCCAGGGGAAGGGTAATGCGCGCGAATAACTTGTCAAGAGTTCTAGCTTTGGGGTTGTTATTGACGGCCGGAGCCGTCACGGCGACGGCGCAGCAGAATTACTTTAGCAACTGGCCTGAGGGAAGCTCTCCGCTTGAGGTTGGCAAGCGTCTTTCAGATCACTTCGTCACAAGTCCGCATCAGAACGGAAGCATCGGCTATCACGAGGTAGCCGCATGGTATGGAGCGCTGGAATTCGGGCGCCTGACCGGTGACGCCGGATTGCGGGACAGGCTCATCAGGCGATTCGATCCACTACTCCCCGGTGGGTCGGAGATGAAATGGGTTGGTACCCGCAAACATGTTGATGACGAGATCTTCGGTGCAGTGCCGCTGGAGATAGCAATCCAGACAAAAGATCCCAAATATCTGGCTTACGGTCTTCACTATGCAGACCAACAGTGGGAAGACCCACAACCAGACGGGCTATCGCGGGAGACGCGCTACTGGATCGACGACATGTACATGCTGACGATCCTCCAACTCGAGGCGTACCGGGCCACCGGCGACAGAAAGTATCTGGACCGGGATGCGCTGGAGATGGCCTCGTATTTGATCAGACTGCAACAGCCCAACGGACTCTTCTACCATGCTCCGGATGTGCCGTATTACTGGGCGCGCGGGGACGGATGGGTGGCAGCGGGAATGGCAGAAATTCTGCGTGATCTGCCGGCGGACCATCCACAGCGAGCGCGCATCATGACAGGCTACAAGCTGATGATGGGCACGCTGCTCAAGTACCAGGGCAAGGATGGAATGTGGCGGCAGGTTATCGACCATGAAGAAGCATGGCCGGAGAGCTCCAGCTCTGCGATGTTTGCTTTCGCAATGATTACTGGAGTGAAAAATGGCTGGCTCGATGCCGCAACTTTCGGCCCCGCAGCGCGCAGAGGCTGGATCGCGGTCACGGGTTACATCGACCAGAATGACGATGTGACCAACGTGTGTGAGGGAACAGCGAAGCAGAATGACCTGGAGTACTACCTGGAGCGCAAGCGCAGGACCGGAGACTTCCACGGGCAGGCATCTGTCTTGTGGGCAGCCGATGCGTTGCTCCGCTAGCAAAATCGCGAATTGACTACTTCAAGGAAAAGACGAGCATGCAGACAAGAAGGGATTTCATCAAGACGACGGGGGCATCGGCGGCCTCCATGGCGCTCCTCGGCGCAACGTCCATGATAGGCCAGGCCACGCCCGAGTTGCGTCCGGCCCCGAACAAGGCGCAGGCGGCATGGCTTGGACTTGGATACGGACTCTTTCTCCACTTCGGCCCCAATGTCATGGCAGGATCTGAGGCGGGCAAGGGGACGTTTCCTGCGAAGGGCTTTTCTCCGTCAAACCTCGACTGCGGGCAATGGGCCGAAGTAGCCAAAGAGGCGGGGATGCGGTATGCCGTGCTAACAGCAAAACACGGTGACGGCTTTTGTCTCTGGCCAAGCAAGTACACGGATTACTGCGCAAAGAATTCCCCAGCCGGTGATATATGCGGCAGGTTTGTCGAAGCCTTCTCCAAGGCTGGTATCCCCACGGGGTTCTACTACTCGCTCTCAGACCGGAACTGCAAGTTCTATCAAGACGACAAGGCATACGCTGAATATGTTCGGGCACAGATTACCGAACTCCTGACACAGTACGGGCAAGTAACGGAACTGTTCTTCGACGGCGCGTGGGAAAAGGACCACCCAACAGGCGACTGGCCTTTTGACCCGGCATGGGAGAAAGATCCCCACTCCGGTCTGACCGACGGCGAGCGCTGGGAGTGGAAGCAACTCTACGAACTCATCCACCGGCTCCAATCGGATTGCATCGTTCTCAACAACTCCAGCAGCGACAGGCCGGGTGGCGTGAAATACCTGCCGATCGACGGCCGCACGGCCGAGCGCTTCGATTTTGTATTTCATGAAGTGTTGGTGGAGCCGATCATCGACCCTATTTACCATGCACCATCGGAACAAACGGTTTATCTTCCACTTGAGTTTTGCACTACGCTCACTCCGGACTGGTTCTGGACAAAGTCTGAGTACATCTTCCATCCGCCGGTTGAGGCGATTGTGAGCTGGCATTCAAGGGCGCATGCTGCTCGAGCCAATCTCTTGTTGAATGCTGGGCCCGATGATCGGGGACTTATCCCAGAGTACAACCGGCTCTATCTGCGCAAAGCTGCGAAGAGCGGGGGCGTCAAGTGCTGATCAAGGATCATGAACGCTGCTGTGTGATATCTGATGGGCACTGCGTCTTTGATCGAAAAGGCGCTGCCCAATAATGTGGAAGAAGTTTCCAGATGGTCAATCAACCATTGGATACTCAATTGAAAGCACGAAGAGAGATTCTCAAGGCAGTGGCCACGTCGGCGGCCTGCGTGGCTCTGCTGGAAGCTGTACCCGCAGCAGGAGCGGCTTTCCTGGCGCAGAATACCGAGTCATCTCAAGACAGTGCGGACCAGCCTGTCCGGGTGACCTGGGCTAGAGATTTCCCACAAAGCCAAATTGACGCCGTGAAGCAGAGTGGAAGCGGGATATCGGGCCCCGGCAGGCCCATCCGTTCCGGCTTTGATCTGGGGCAGGCGGATAGCGCAAAGGGGCACGTGAAGGTGACCGCGGAAAATCGCGAATCGCTTGCGAGTGGCTCGGTAGTGAAACAGGGCTTCCTCCCCGATATCCAGCCTGTCTGGGATCTCCATATCCGCGACACCCAGATCATCCTCGGTCCGGACAATCACTATTACATGACCGGCTCCACCGGAAATGATATCTGGGAGTACAACGATGGAATCGAGCTCTATCGATCGAGAGACCTGCACCACTGGACTTACATGGGGCTGGTATGGTCGATCGAAAGGGATGGTGGCTGGGAAAAGCAATGGAGAATCAAGAATGGTCGTCCCATCCGGTCTGTTTGGGCTCCAGAGATTCATTACGTGCGCGGCAACTACTACATTTGCTTTGCCATGCCGCCGGGAGGCATATCGATTCTGAAGAGCTCGACCGGCAGACCTCAGGGCCCATATGAGCACGCCACCAACCGCAATCGGCCGCTCCTTGGAGGGATGGGACCAGTAGAGACCTCGGATCTGATCGATCCAACACTCTTCGAGGATGAAGACAGCAGAGTATATTTCTCCTACGGTGCGGCGCGCGAGATCGCCCGCATGAAAGACGACCTCAGCGGATTTGCAGAGCCGCTGCGCGGGGTCAGCCTTCTCAGCCCGGATCACAATCCTGCTCATCATCACCCGATTTGCATTCCAAAGCTGGGCCTGAACGACATTGGATTTGAGGGCGCCACTATCTTCAAGCGCAACGGCAATTACTATCTCGGCTCTACAGACATTTATGACGGCCGTTATACGATGATGCTGGCCATCTCTGACCATGTGTATGGACCCTACAGAATGCGGCATGCCACGATTGCATGTAACGGCGGGACGGGCTTCTTCAAGGCAAAGGACGGATACTGGTACACAAGTATCTTTGGGGATGACGCACAAGCCCCGTGGCGCGAGAAGCCCGGGATTCTGAGGGTAGAGTTTAGCACCGAAGGACGAGTTCAGCTTGCGCCTGAGCAGCCCTCCTTTCTACTGAGGCGTGGGAATGTTGATCGATTCCGGTGAGGCGGTACTCTCCTGGAGAGGATGGAGAGAGTTGCCAGAAGCCGCACGCCGAGCCCTCAAGGTGCGCTTCTTCTTACTCATGCACGTACACCGACCGCGGGGGCTTTCTTCGCCGTTGACGCCGCAGGGACACGTGCACTAGGTCTCTGAGCGATTGTGAAACTACAGCAACTCGGATTATGCCAATGGAATGATCTCTGAAGGATTGCAGGCTATCACGGACGTACGGAATCGCTACGATGGCACCAAACGAAACCCATAGGACGAGTGCGAAGTTGGCCATCATTATGTTCGGGCAATGGCCGCTTGGTCGGCATTTTTGATGTTGAGCGGTTTCAGATGTGTGGCGCCAGAGAAGAGGGTGGTGGCAGCACCGATGTGGAAAGAACTTCCGTTTCGGAGTTTCTGGTTCTCCGGCAGAGGCTGGGGAATGTTCTCGCTCGACACATCAGAGATGACGCTTGCTGTTCATGAAGACAATATCGCGGTTAGTGAGGTTGAATTCGTTGCTAGCCGCACATCGAGTTCTTCTGTCGGCCTCGCTGGGCGAGCTTTAGAACATCGAATTCAACGGATGCTGGATCGGATTGCGGTCAGCCTTTCTGACCCCATTGCAAACTGCGCTGGTCAGGCTCTCGTTTTGAAAGTGTAATGAATTGTGAAGATAACGGTGAGGATGAGATTCCAGTTAAGGAGGCTGCAATGACATCGAGAGAGCGTGTTCTGTCATCCTTGAATCATCAGCAACCGGACCGTATTCCGATTGATCTCTCGGGGTATCGTTCGTCTGGCATCGCGGCCATCGCGTATCCAAAGCTTAGATCTGCGCTTGGCCTCGAGCCGCGATCCGTTGATGTCTATGATCCCGTTCAACAACTCGCCGTCGTGCACGAGGATGTGCTTGACCTCTTCGGCGTAGACACAATTGAGCTGGGCCGCGGCTTCTGTCTTGAAGACAAATGGTGGACAGACTGGACACTCCCCGATGGGACTCCCTGCCGCATGCCGCTGTGGGCCAAGCCGGAAAATGTGGGAACGGATTGGGTTCTTCGCTCTCCTTCAGGCCGAGTGATTGCGCGCATGCCCGAAGGCTCGATCGTATTCGATCAGGTGTACTGGCCATTCCTCGACGGCGAAGAAGATCTGACGCGCATCGAAGAGCTGTATTCGGAACATATGTGGACCGGTATCGCCTCTCCACCGGGGCCTTCCGTCACCAGCGCGGAGGAATTGGCTGCCGGTGCTCGCGCTTTTCGCGCCAAGACCGATCGCGCCATTCTTGGGCTTTTTGGCGGGAATCTTCTTGAAATGGGGCAGTTTTACTACCGCATGGACAACTTCCTGGCCATGCTGGGCGAAGAGCCCGAGCGGGCGCATCGCTTTCTTGACGCCCTCGTGGAGATCCACCTGCGCAATTTGGAGCGTTACCTTGGCGTAGTGGGCCACTATATTGATGTGATTGTGTTCGGCGACGATCTAGGCGCGCAGAACAGCCCTCAGATCTCGCCGCGCATGTATCGCGAATTCTTCAAGCCGCGTCATGCAATCATGTGGGCACGCGCCAAGCAACTGGCCAACGTGAAAGTGATGCTACATTGTTGCGGCGCAGTCCGGCCTTTGCTCCCGGATATCATCGATGCCGGTCTGGACGCGATCAACCCGGTGCAAATCAGTTGCCGAGGCATGGATGCCGAAGGCCTGAAGCGAGATTTCGGGCGCGACTTGACCTTCTGGGGCGGCGGCTGCGACACGCAGCGCGTCCTTCCGCAGGGCACGCCTGAAGAAGTCCGGCAGCAAGTTTTTCATCAGTGCGAAGTTCTTGCGCCGGGCGGAGGTTTCATCTTCCAGCAGGTCCATAACATCATGGCTAACGTCCCGCCAGAAAACATTCTGGCAATGTACCGGGCCGTGCGTGAGTACAACGAACGGCAAAGGAGCTAGCTGATGCCACATTCCGGTTGGGCCGGTCTGGGGCTCACTTTGCTCGCGGGCATGGGTTCCGGGAACTGCATGTTTCCGATGAAGTTTGCTCGCCGCTGGAAGTGGGAGAACCTGTGGCTGATCTTCAGTCTCGTTTCCCTGGTGGCCATTCCCTGGATTCTGGCGTTGTGCCTTGTCGGCGGGCTAGGGAGCGTTTATTCCGCTACAGGCCTTGGCGCAATGGCCCTGCCCTTTCTGCTTGGCGCAGGGTGGGGCATCGCACAAATCCTCTTTGGCCTTTCCGTGGCGCGACTGGGACAGGCGCTCGGATACGCCATCATCGTTGGTCTCGGATCGCTGGGCGGCACTTTGATTCCGCTTGCGATCAACAATCGCTCTGTCATTGCGTCGCCCAAGGGCGCGCTCATCCTCGCGGGACTTGCCGTCATGATGGCTGGAATCGTCGTCTCGGCCCGTGCTGGAAGCCAACGTGAGCAGGGAACCGGTCGCATGGCTGGAGCAAGCTACGCCGCCGCGCTCGGTCTTGCAATCTTATGCGGTGTAATGGCTCCCATGCTCAACTACGCCTTCGCCTTTGGCCAGGCCCTCGCAAATCGTGCTACGGAACTGGGCTCTTCGCCCGCAGAAGCAGCCTTCGCCGTCTGGCCGGTTGCGCTTGCCGGAGGCTTGCTTCCCAATCTCGGTTACAGTCTCTATCTGTTCTCGAAAAACGGGACCTGGGGGCTTTATCGAGAAGCTTCTTTGCACGACGCTGGTCTCGCCACCCTGATGGGGATTTTGTGGATGGGCGCCGTGGCCGTGTATGGCGTGGCCTCGGTGTATCTCGGCAGTCTTGGAACCTCCGTCGGCTGGGGCCTTTTCCAGATCTTCATTATCATCACGGCCAACTTGAGCGGCCTCCTCGCTGGAGAATGGAGCGGGGCGCCAGGCGGTGCACGCGGAAAGCTCTATACCGGTCTTGCTCTGCTCATTCTGGCAACCCTGTTGCTTGCCATCGCCAACCGTTGAACTGGAGAGAACGCACGATGAACGCGAAGATGAACCGCCGCAAAAAGTGCAATGAAGAATGTTGTTGGCAAGCGAAGAATAAGGAGGACAAATGAAACTTGAGATCAACAAAGCGTGGGTTTTTATGCCATATCTTCTCATCGCGGGAGTAGCTGTAATGCGGCTTGCTATAGGTCATCCGTTTAACTTCATTCCTGTTTTCACGTGCCTCCTCTTTTTTGCCATGACGAGGCCCAGGCGGGAGCATGCCATACCGTTTTCGCTCTTGGCGGGCGTGGATGTTTACTTGACCCGGATCCGCAATGGTTATCCGCTCACGGGCGATCATGCCGTGACGTGGCTCTGGTATCTGGTGGCAATGCTTGCCGGTGGTGCGCTGCTGCGGGGGAAAAGCTGGACGCCGCGGGCTGTTTTGTGCTCGCTACTCGCGTCGATATCGTTCTTCGTGGTCAGCAACTTTGCAGTGTGGGCTGCGTGGGGCATGTATGTGAAAACATGGAGCGGCCTTGGGGAATGCTACATTGCAGCGCTGCCATTCTTCCGAAACAGTCTGGCCTCCGAGATGGTGGCGAGCGCCTTGACCCTAAGCCCTCGGCAACTGGCATCGGGCGTCTCCGCACAGGAGTAGTCGATGCCGATGTAGCGTGCGAATTGGGGCAACTTTGACGATCTCCTGAAGACGAAATCTCAGGGTACCTCAGTTTCTGATGAGGTTCGGGATGGATGCAGCCTTAAACCGCTAGGACGACCTTCGGGGCATGAAGGCACTCCGGTGTGGTGATGCCCCAAGGGCGGGAATCGGGGACCGTAAGTCGGCTCTATTTGCAGTCGAACTGTGTATCCTGCGCGGCGATGATTTGCCACCTACCATTTCGCTTCAGCCACGTATCGGTCCAGATCAGGCATCGAGATTTCTCGGTTCCATCTTCCGCCTTTCGAGTCGAACTCTCGCTGCCGTACACCATCGCAAGGTCTTCACCGAAAAAACGAACCTTGGCGTCGATCAACCGGCGATCCCGAGCCATTTTGGATAAATCCGCTGTGTCACCTATTGCTTCCGATTTCGTGCAGCGTTCTCCATTCGGAGAGGTGCCCTGAAAGTCGTCAGCGAGTATCTTTTCCTCAATCTTGTTATGATTGCGCGCAGTCTCGGCCCATTGTCGCTCGGAATCAACCATGAACTTCGCGGTCGCGTCGTCTGGTGCCGCCCACCGTCCTTGCTGCCCATACGCAGCAACCACTGTAATGATTGCGAACGCAACTGAAGCCACCCTCATTAGTTGGCTAGGAGTCATCGTGGCATCCCCCTTTCAACTGCGTACGATAGCACGGCTTCGAGCGGGGTCAGGGGGTGGTGACGCCATCCACTCCGCGATGCGCTGCTTGTCCGCCCGTCTGCCGTATCGTCCGCACACAATCTCAACCTTGCGAGTCTAGGAGTCCGCCCGGGAAATAATAATGCACCGGCAAGCGTTCGCCCCTTGTTCATCGACGCTTCAGGAATCTGAAGTAGAAAGCCGCGAACACCAAGACGATTCCAATATTCACTGTCAGCCGTTCCCGGAATCGGTTTCTGAAGAACACAAAATCTACACCGACTATGACGGCCACCATCACCACCACGTAAAGCACGATAGCTACCTGTCTGCTCATTTCAGTCCCTAGCCCAAACGTAAATCAAATCAGGCGCAAGAGCGAGTTCTCGGACGGATTCCTGAGTAACCGGCCTCGGGTCCGCTGATGACGAAGTACGGTTGCTCGGCTCCCTGTCTGAAGAACGGCATCCCGCGATAGCAACCGGACTGACGATTCTGGACGCCACCGACGCCGACTGAATTTCTAATATCTATAGTGCCGTTTAGAACGATTTTTCGCGACAAGCTTGAAGAATTGTCTTTGCGGTACCCGTGTCCCAATCCTGCCCTTCAGAAGCCTTCCTAAACTCTTCCTAAATCCTAAGGCTTCCTAAATCGTCCTAAGGCAGGGGCGTCACCCTAACCAAAAATTGCTGTCTTGTTGCAAAAATTCAGGTCGTCCTAAAGCCTTGCTTTTTTAGAATGGAAGTTTTACCATTTCTCGTGGGAAAGCTTGACTCCGCCTTCCTATTCCCTTCTTCGGCACCAAGTATTCAAAATAGAGAATTTACGGCGGGTTTACCAACCCGCTGTATTGCTTTTGGGCTGAACTTCGGCCACGCGTCCCTCATTTTTGACCTGCCAGCGAGTTTTTCGTGCGCCTTTTATCGCGCGCACCGGAAGTTTGTTTTGCCGCCGCGGCCGCGGCAGGGCGACCCTGGCGAACTTTCGATGAGATGGAGGTTGCGGTTCTGGCATCGCAGGCCGCGCTTGATGCGGGCGGAGGGTTGCGGCCATGATGGAAGGATGAGCGACAGGATCGAATGACGAAG
>Ga0326727_10016422_pt1 | contig 15628 bp, 13 predicted proteins | sample MB2enrmetagenome_FD_207643 | JGI IMG/M metagenome (GOLD analysis project Ga0326727, IMG submission 207643) | Lab enriched peat soil microbial communities from McLean, Ithaca, NY, United States - MB29MY | ecosystem: Environmental > Terrestrial > Soil > Wetlands > Peat | place: USA: New York... | reverse complement strand
CCGCGGACTGTCGGCTTTCGAGCGGCTCCATTTCGCCAAATATAGCAGTTTCATCGCATTGCCGCCCGGCAGCCGGGGTCATCGGGAGCGAGCGGCGACGGCGGGCATAGCGATGCGAAAAATCAGGAAAAACTTCGAGGATCATTGTCCTGTTTTTCAGTCCGTTCGGGCTAATGCATTTGAGCACCGGGAACCAGAATGAAATCCCGTTGAGAAGAGAGCAGACCATGTTTAGCAAAGAAAGGCTTGTTTGCCGCAGTACTGCGGCAAATAGAGGAGGCAAGGTGAAATCCAGAACTTTGACATTTGCTGCGATGACCGTTGCAACACTGGCGATGACGATTGCCGCCAGTGCGCAACAAATCATCAAATTCGACGCGCCAGAATCGGGCACGAGTGCCTACCAGGGCACTCAGTCCACAGGTATCAATTTGTTCAGCACAATCACGGGAATTGTCACGGACAACAGTTACCTGAGCCATGGCTTCGTGCGCATTCCCGACGGCAAAATCACTAATTTTGACGCACCCGGCGCGGTTGGGGGCACCTACCCCGCCGCCATCAACGATCTCGGGGTAATAGCGGGATATTACCTTGACACCAACAGCGTGTACCACGGCTTTCTGTACACCTCCGGCAAGATCACTTCTTTCGACGATTCACAAGCGGGTACAGGCGCCTACCAGGGCACGATTCCCCTGGCTATCAATAATCTCGGTGTGGTCACGGGATACTACATTGACGGGAACAACGTGGGCCACAGTTTCCTGCGCACTCCCGATGGCAAGATCGCTCCTTTCGACGATTCGGAAGCGGGTACAGGGGCATACGAGGGCACATATGCACTGAGCATCAACGATTTTGGAGTAATCGCGGGAGTCATCACTGACGCAAGTTTCGTGAGCCACGGCTTCCAGCGCACTCCTGACGGCCAAATCACAACATTTGACCCTCAGGGGGCGGCAGGCAGCCCGTATGGCACCCAGAACGCGGTCATCAACGACTTCGGGGTGCTTGGGGGATACTACTATGCCGCCAATAGCAACGTGGCTACCGGCTTCCTGCGCACCGCCGACGGCAAATTCACTGCCTTTCAAGCTCCGGGTGCGGGCACCGGCGCCTTTGATGGCACTTATGTCAACGCCATGAACCTGGAGGGCGCGACCACGGGCTACATCGAAGACAACAACTATGAATCTCACGCCTTTGTGCGCGCCGCCAATGGCCAGGCAACAACGTTCGATATTCCGGGCCAGATGGCAGTCCCAGGCACCGGCTTTGGCTCGGCCGGCGAGGCCATCAACGCGGCGGGGGTTGTCGCTGGGCGATGGTGTGACGTGAACATAGTTTTCCACGGCTTCCTGCGAATACCGTAAGGCGTGGTAGACGGAGTAGCCGCTCAGTTCGAGGGGATTCTCACACGGCTTACCAAGAGGATCCCCTTGGCAGGGGAGGAAGTCATGTTAAACGAAAACCGATTCTCGACTCTAATTGTCACCTGTGTTGCCGTACCGGGCCTCACCATGTTTTTGTGTGCCGGCCCCGCCAAAGCCCAAAGCAACTCGGCTAATTACGCTTTCCTAGTGGCTTCTGGGTTTCTGTGCGATCCCGGCGGCCGGGCCGCATGCCCAGCCGAGGCCAGGTCAGCAGACGGCGACAGCTACCAGATGAGCGGCGCTGGCACGTTCAACGCACAAAACAAATCGGTCACGGCGGCCGGAACCTTTGCCCACCAGATCTCCAATGGAACGGTGATCGAAACGGGTGTCTGGATCGTGAGCCAACTGGTCAGCTTCGATGCGTACGGTATTGCGCCGGGCGCGCTCATGCTGGGAGCATTCGGTCCCGCACCGTTCGGCCCCACGCCAGCAGGCGGCCTCCCACCGCACGGCCCCATGGGTTCATCGATGTTCTCTAACCCAATGCCAACAGGGGGTCTCGCGGTACTCCGTATTCGCCTCTTGCCGATGTCGGGACCATCAAGAAACTCAGTGCTGCAAGTGAACTGCCCGTTGGGAAATGTGCCCCGCGAACGAACCGTGGAAGGTATCAGACTCACTTCTGAAATGAGTGGAACCGAGTATTCCGAGGAGGTTAGCGGGCGCGTGATCTTCCTCTCGATCCGCCCGGAAGTCAGCACACCTGCGAAGACGCCTCCCCAAGAAACCGCGCCGGATTCTGTGAAACAGCCGGGCAGCCAGTGACAAAACTCCGTGACCTGAAAGAAGAATCTTGTTTTGTTTTTGACCGAGAGGGCGGGCCGCGATCCTCGAACCGCGACCCTCCTATTTCGACAATGCAGGCTTATCGTACGTTGACCCCAACCGGCCTTCGAGAAAGTTAGACGCGGGGTTTATACCGCCTAAACGGTCCTCACCTCGCTTGGCTTAAGTTAGCGCCTATTGGGGTGCCAGTGCTGAAGCATGTCCCCAGTGTTTGCACCCCGCCTTCCACCGTTGTACGCTTGGACATCGCCTCAGAATGGAGAGCCCGCCGAAAGCTGTCGCCGAAATGACCGCGCCTGCCAGGGAACTGGCGCGCCGCCTCTCGCTGGGCGATTCCATCGCCATCGTGGTAGGAGTCATGATTGGCGGCGGCATCTTTCTGGTGCCGAATCTGGTGGCGCGCGCCCTGCCTTCCGTGCCTTTGATTCTCGGCGTTTGGGTCCTCGCCGGGGCGATCTCGCTGATCGGCGCGTTGGCGTGCGCCGAACTGGGGGCGGCGTTTCCTTCCACCGGCGGGCTGTACGTTTTTCTGCGCGAGGCGTACGGACCGCTGGCCGCTTTTCTCTGCGGATGGTCGTCATTTACGGTGACGCGCGGCGCCCAATCCGCCTGGTCGGCGGTAGTGTTCTCCATGTATGCCTCCTATCTGGTGCCGATGGGACCGCTCGCCTCCAAGCTTCTCAGCCTGACCGTTCTGGCCATCTTCACGTGGGTGAACTATCGCGGGGCCAAACTCGGGGCCATCATTATGAACAGCTTCACGCTGGCGAAAGTGGTGGGCGCGTTGGTGATCATCGTTGCCGCCCTGGCGCTGGGCGGGCACACCGGGCAACCGGCCGCGCCGGCGGCTTCCCGCGCCTCGCTCAGCAGTTTCGGAGTGGCGCTCATCGCCTGCCTGCTGGCCTACGATGGCTGGGTGCAGTTAAGCTTCGTCGCCGGCGAGATCCGCGATCCGCAGCGCAACGTAGTACGTGCCCTGACCATTGGTACCCTCGGGGTGACGGCACGTGCCCTGACCATTGGTACCCTCGGGGTGACGGCAATTTACCTGCTCGCGAATATCGCCTATCTGCACGTCCTGACCGTTGCCGAAATCGCCGCCAGCGATCACGTGGGCGCCACGGTTGTGTCGGTGATCATTCTGTTGTCCATTCTGGGCACCCTGAACGGCTGCTGCCTGACCATTCCGCGGGTATATTTCGCGCAGGCGGCGGATGGGCTGTTCTTCCGCCGGTTCGCCGATGTGCATCCTCGCTACGGAACTCCCGCTTTCGCCATCGTGGCGCAATCCGTCTGGGCCGCCGTCCTGCTGGTTACGGGCTCTTATGAGGCGCTCATCGACTACGCACTGTTCGGCATCTGGGTATTCTACGCGCTCATGGTAGCCGGCGTCATGGTTTTGCGGCGCAGGCGCGCCGACCTGCCCCGGCCGTACCGGATGTGGGGCTACCCGGTGACGCCGCTGGTTTTTCTGGCCATCACGCTCTGGTTCCTGGGGAACATGCTGGTGACGCGGCCAGGACCGGCATTGGCGGGCTTGGGGCTGATCCTGACCGGCATCCCGGCGTATCTCATTTGGAAGCGGTGCGCACATCCGCAATCCGCGGGAGTCTGGAAATGAAAGCCAGCCGTTTGGAACACCGCCATCAGACGTTGTTTCATCTGCTGCTAGTCGGCCTGGCAGTGGCGACGTATCTGCGCAACCCCGACGACATCGTGTGGGCAGTGGTACGCGGCCATTCCGACAGCGCCCTGCTGGAACGCTTGGTTTTCGGAGCCGGGGCGCTCATGCTGCTTGGCTCGGCCGTGCTGGAGACCTGGGCGAATGCACACGGCGCTCAGTTCCCGAAGCGCCTGGCACGAATCCTCCTGGCACTCGGCGTGGGACAAATGCTGCCCCTGCCCGGTCTGATCATGTTGTTAGCGGGCGAAGCGATGCTGATGCTTCGCCTGTATCTGCGGGATCGCTCCGATCCACCGGTTCCGAGCGTCGCGGGCTTGTGGGGACCGGCTTTTCGCGCCGCCTCGTCAAAATGGGGAATTGCGGTCAGCATGATGATATTTGCATCGACGCTGCAGGATAAGGTAGCGGAAATCGGCGCCACGGTTGCATTGCTGGTATGGCTGATGCTGAATGTCCCTCGTCGGGTGATCCCAAGCAGCGGCTGTTGACGCGCCCGACCAAAAAGTTTTCTGCCGCCTGCCCTATCGCTCCCGCTCCTTCCCGCCGATAAATGCATTGTGTCGGAACAGGACGTATTGCGCGAGTTTCTCCTGGAGAGCAACGAGAATCTGAACCGTCTGGATTCGGAAATCCTCGAACTGGAACAGAGGCCGGCGGACAAGGAATTGTTGGCCAGTGTTTTCCGTACAATCCACACCATCAAAGGAACTTGCGGATTCCTCGGCTTTCCGTTGCTGGAACAGATTGCTCACCACGCCGAAAACCTATTGAGCTTATTGCGTTCCGGCGAGAGGCTGCTCTCGCCACGGCTGGTGGCCGTGATCCTGGAATGCGTGGATGCCATCCGCAAGATTCTGGGGAATCTGGAAGCCACGCAAAAAGAGGGCCCGGATGAATACGCTCCGCTCCTCGGCCGTCTGCGGGCGGCCATCGAAATCCGGGAGGACGTTCCCGAACCACCGCCAGCGGAAGCTGCGCCGGCGGAAATCGAAAGAACGTCGGCCGTTGCGGAGTCGGCCATCCGCGTAGATGTGGGCTTACTCGATAAGCTCATGAATCTGGTCGGCGAACTGGTGCTCGCCCGTAATCAAGTCTTGCAATTCACCACGCAAAAAGAAGACGGCGCGCTCACCGCCACCGCGCAGCGGCTCAATCTCATCACCTCCGAACTGCAGGAAAACGTCATGAAGACGCGCATGCAGCCCATCGGCAGGGTCTGGAACAAACTGCCACGGCTGGTGCGCGATACGGCTCACGCCTGCGGCAAGCTGGTGCATCTCGATATGGACGGCGCGGAGACCGAATTGGACAAGACTATTATCGAAGCCATCAACGACCCGCTGACCCATCTGGTACGGAACTGCTGCGATCACGGCATCGAGAGCCAGGAGGAACGTGCGCGGTCTGGCAAGCCGCCGCACGGCGTGATCTCGCTGAAGGCCTATCATGAGGGCGGCCAGGTCAACATCGAAGTGGCCGACGATGGCGCCGGCGTCGACGTTGCCCGCGTGAAACTCAAGGCGCTCGAAAAGGGGCTGATTCGGCCCGAGCAGGCCGAACGCATGAGTGAACACGAAGCCATGAACCTGATCTTCCTCCCTGGGTTTTCCACCGCCAGGGCAGTGACCAACGTGTCCGGGCGTGGCGTGGGGTTGGACGTAGTTCGCTGCAATGTCGAACGGATCGGCGGGACGGTGGATGTTTTCAGCACCGCGGGCAAGAGTACGGTTATTCGTCTGAAGATCCCATTGACGTTGGCGATTATTCCCGGCCTGGTGGCTATGAGCGGCGGCGAAACATTCCTCATCCCCCAGGCCAGCTTGCTCGAACTCATCCGCCTGGATGGCGATTGTGCCGGCAAAATCGAACGCGTGCATGGCACGCCTGTCTATCGCCGCCGCGGCCACCTGTTGCCGGTGGCTTTTCTGAACCAGGTGCTCGGCCTCGCGAAGTCCGCGCAAGACGATGTGGTGAACATCGTGGTGTTGCAGGCGGAAGACCGGCAGTTCGGTCTGGTTGTGGACGGCATCAAAGACACTCAGGAGATCGTCGTAAAACCGTTGGGAAAGCAGCTGAAAGGCCTGACGGTCTATTCCGGCGCAACCATCATGGGGGATGGCCGCGTCGCTCTGATTCTGGACGTGCTCGGCATCGGTGAACGATCGGGAGTGCTGGTGAATCGCGGAGCTCAGGATCGCACTGCCGCGCAGACGCTGGCGGCGGCCGGTTCGGACAATCAGCGGATGCTTCTGTTCCGCGCAGGCTCATTCTCGCGTCTCGCCGTGCCCTTGTCGCTGGTGGCGCGTCTCGAGGAGTTTCCGCAAGCGCAGGTGGAACGCGCCGGAGGACACCACGTGGTGCAATACCGCGACGGAATTCTGACTCTGGTCTCGCTGGCTTCGGTGCTCGAACCCGGCTCGCCGGCCGACACAGCCCTCAGCAACGACCCTATCCAGGCCATAGTGGTCGCGGACGGCCAACACAGCCTCGGAATCATGGTGGACCAGATCCTCGACATTGTCGATGAAACGGTCGCCGTTCGACAATCCACCAACAGGCTCGGCCTGCTGGGATCGGCGGTCGTGGGCAAGGAGGTCACGGATTTCCTCGATCTGAGGGCGGTCGTCGAAGCAGCCGCGCCGGAATGGCTCGGACGTCAGGCCGCCAACCGCGCCGCCGTCGTACTCCTGGCGGAAGGGTCGCGATTTCTTCGCGGACTCATTCGAGGTGAATTGGAAATGGCCGGACATCGGGTCTTGGAAGCCGGTGATGCCACAGAGGCGATCAATCGCATGGAAGGCGTTCCGATTACGGCCGTGCTCGCCGGAAGCAATCTGCCGCCCGGAGGATACGAGGGCTTACAGGATGCCATCCGGCAGCGGCCGAACCTGGCGCAGATTCCGGTTGTGGAATTGGCTGCCTCGGCCGGCCGCCGGGAAGAGATGCTCACATCCATCGCGCAATTGGCAAGCGCCGTGGCCACACGGGATCCGGCTATTCCGGCTGGATGTGCGAAGGACGCAGAATGAGGACGTTACAAACTACGCAATATGCCACGTTCATGGTGGACGACTTGTTTTTCGGAATCGATGTCCTGCGCGTGCAGGAGGTCCTCCGATATCAGGAGATGACGCGCATTCCCCTGGCGCCCACGGTGGCCGCGGGCCTCATCAATTTGCGCGGCCAGATTGTCGCAGCGCTGGACATGCGGCGCCGCCTGGGGCTCGCGCCCAGAAGCGCGGAGCGTCTGCCGATGAACCTGGTGGTTCGCACGGAAGAGGGGCCGGTGAGCCTGCTCGTCGATGAAATCGGGGACGTCCTGCAATTGGAGCCGGCGGACTTCGAGCCGGCGCCGGACAATCTGACGCCGTCGGCGCGTGAGTTGGTGCAGGGAGTATACAAACTGAAAGGCCGGCTATTGCTAGTCCTGGATCCCGACCGGACTCTGGAAGTAAACGAATTCTTGGAAGCCCGCCCCGCGGGTTCGAACTAAAAGGAGCACTTCATCAGATGGCAAGTACGATGACAACCACCCCGCGGTCCAGGCAGAATGGCTCGGCCGCCCGTCCGGAGCGGCGGCCCAGCCGCGCACCGAATGCCAACCCCACCCGCGATAGCGAGCGCCTGCTCGCGGAATTGCGGCGAGTCGCGGAAGAGCAGAATCAGGGGAAAATCGATGTCCGCGTTGCGGCAGAGAATTTCTCTGGCGCCGACAGTGAAATGGCGGCCATGGTTAACCGGATTCTCGACAACCACGCGGAGGTTCGTCTGCGCGTCATGGCGGGAGTCCAAAGGCTGGCGGAAGGCGATCTCGACGCGCCGCGAGAGCAGGCCGCCGGACAAAAGAGCGCGATCGGCGATGCCCTCGAGCAGCTTCGCGCCAGCCTGGCCTCTCTCGTGGAGGAAACCCGCCGGATGTCGGACGAGCATCAGAAAGGCGATATCGATGTCCGCCTCCCGGCAGGGAAATTCCCCGGCAGCTTCCGCGCACTGCTGAATGGCGTCAATGAGATGGTGGAAGGCCACATCACCGTAAAGAAGAAAGCCATGGCGTGCGTGGCAGAATTCGCCAAAGGGAACTTCGACGCCCCGCTCGAGCGCTTCCCCGGCAAGAAGGCGTTCATCAACGACAACCTCGAACAACTGCGCGGCAACATCAAATCTTTCATTGCCGAAATGCACCGTATGTCTACCGAACACAACCTGGGCGACATCGACGTGGTGATCCCGTGCGACAAATTTGGCGGAGATTTCCGCGCGATGGCGCAGGGCGTCAACGACATGGTGGCCGGCCACATTTCGGTAAAGAAGAAGGCCATGGCGTGCGTGGCCGAATTCGCCAAGGGCAATTTCAGCGCACCGCTGGAACGCTTCCCCGGCAAGAAGGCCTTCATTAACGACAACCTCGAACAGTTGCGCCAGAACCTGCAGTCTTTCATCGTCGAAATGAACCGCATGTCGGACGAACACACCAAGGGCGATATCGATGTACAGATCCCCGCCGCCAAGTTCCTGGGCGATTTCCGTACTATGGCGGAAGGCGTGAATCACATGGTGTCCGGCCACATCGAGGTCAAGAAAAAAGCCATGGCATGCGTGGCCGAATTCGGCCGCGGCAACTTCGACGCTCCGCTCGATCGTTTCCCCGGCAAAAAGGCCTTCATCAACGACACCATCGAACAGGTTCGGGTACATCTGAAGAACCTGATCGGCGACACGGACACGCTTATCGCGAGCGCGGCGGAAGGCAAGCTCGACTATCGCGCCGATGCCTCGCGTCACCTGGGTGATTTCGGCAAAATCGTACAAGGAATCAACCGTACTCTGGACGCCGTCATCGAGCCGGTGAAAGAGGCCTCGGTGGTGCTGTCGAAAATCGCGGGCGGCGACCTCGTCACCCGTGTCGAAGGGCAGTATCGCGGCGACCATGCACACATCAAGGACGACATCAACCGAATGGCGTCCAATCTGCAGGAGAACTTCCGCACCATGGGGCAGAATGCCCAAGCGCTGGCATCGTCATCCGAAGAGCTCACCGCCGTCAGCCATCAGATGGCCGGCAATGCCGAGGAAACCGCGACTCAGGCCAATGTGGTCTCCGCCGCCAGCGAACAGGTATCGCGAAACGTGGCAACGGTGGCGTCCGGCGGCGAAGAAATGCAGAGTTCCATTCGCGAAATCGCCAAAAATGCGAACGAAGCCGCGCGCGTCGCCAAGAATGCAGTCCATTCCGCCACCGCCACCAACGTCACCGTCACCAAACTGGGGGAATCCAGCACGGAGATCGGCAACGTCATCAAAGTGATCACGTCCATCGCCCAACAGACCAATCTACTGGCGCTCAACGCCACCATCGAAGCGGCGCGCGCCGGTGAAGCGGGCAAAGGTTTCGCCGTGGTGGCCAACGAAGTGAAGGAACTGGCCAAACAGACCGCCAAGGCGACCGAGGAAATCAGTCAGAAGATCGAAGCAATCCAGGGCGACACCAAGGCTGCCGTGGGAGCGATCGGCGAAATCACGACTGTCATCAATCAAATTAACGATATCTCCAATGCCATCGCGTCGGCGGTGGAGGAACAAACCGTCACTACCAACGAAATCAACCGCAGCATGGCCGAGGCCTCCAAAGGCGTCGGCGACATTAGCAAGAACATTACCGGTGTGGCGGTCGCCGCCAAAGACACCACGCAAGGCGCCAACAATACCCAAAAGGCGGCGCAGGAACTAACCCACATGGCCTCCCAGTTGCAAGGGCTGGTCTCCCGGTTCAAGTTCTGAGAACGCTTTCTCATCGCGGCCGGACTCATGCTAGTGCGAGTTGCGGCCGCGAGGGGACGGTCTCCAGCCGACGAAAGGATTTCCTATATGCGCACCGCCATTGTAGTAGATGACTCTCGCGCCATTCGGATGATTCTCGGCCGCACGTTGCGCGAACTGGGGTTCGAGGTGCGTGAGGCCGGAAATGGCGTCGACGCCCTCGCCGTCCTGGGCGCCGGCTCCCCGGTGGACCTCGTCATGGCCGACTGGAACATGCCGGTCATGGACGGCCTGGAATTGCTTCGCAGCATTCGCGGCAACGCGCAGTTCTCCACCGTTCCAGTGGTGATGGTCACAACCGAAGCCGAAATGGATCAGATGGCTTTGGCCATCGAGGCCGGCGCCACGGAATACATCATGAAGCCCTTCACTGCAGAGATCCTGGCAGACAAACTGCGCATGGCCGGCCTGGTGGAGTAAGGCCCATGCGCTTCCGCACTCCCCGCCTGCTCCAGCCGGGCCAGAAAATTCGCGTGCTTGTGGTGGACGACTCCGTGGTGATTCGCAGGCTGGTCTGCCACGCCCTGGAGGAAGACCCCGGCATCGAAGTCGTCGGGGTGGCAGCCAACGGACGCATCGCGCTCAGCCGCATTGCACAGTTTGTTCCCGATGTGATTACGCTCGACATCGAAATGCCGGAGATGGACGGCCTCGGAATGCTGCGCGAACTGCGACGCCGGGACCGCGCCACCCCTGTGGTCATGTTCAGCACTATGACCGAGCGCGGCGCCGCAGCCACCTTCGACGCCTTATCGCTGGGCGCCGACGACTACGTCACCAAAGCCTCCAATGCCGGGTCGCTCGACGTCTCGCTGGCGAACCTGCGTCACGAATTGGTACCCAAGCTCCGCCAATTTTTCCAAGTCGCGAGCCCTGAAGTGCAGCCGCGAGCGTCCTCGCCTTGCCCCGCCCGGCCATTCACGAACCGATCGCCGCGGCGCGCCGTCGCCATCGGTGTGTCTACCGGTGGGCCGGCCGCGCTGGCAAAATTGGTCCCGCAATTCCCCGGCGACTTCCCCCTGCCGATCTTCGTCGTCCAGCATATGCCGCCGCTCTTCACTCGCCTTTTGGCCGAGCGGTTGGATGCTTTGACGCCGCTCTCCGTCGTGGAAGGCGTGGCCGGCGAGATTCCCAGCCCCGGCAAGGTCTATCTTGCCCCGGGAGACCAGCACATGCGTGTCGTGAACTCCGGTCAGGGTCCGGCCATCACGCTCGATCAGGGTCCGCCGCTCAACTCCTGCCGGCCGGCGGTGGACGCGCTGTTCGGGTCGCTCGCAGAAGTTTACGGATCAGCCGTAATCGCCGCCGTCCTCACTGGAATGGGGCACGACGGTATGACCGGCGCGCAGCGGCTGGCGGCGCGCGGCTCCTACATCATCGCTCAAGATGAGGCCACCAGCGTGGTCTGGGGCATGCCCGGCGCAGTCGTCGACGCCGGCGTGGCCGTCGAGATCCTGCCACTCGAAGACGTTGTTCCTGCCATCCTGCGGGAGGTCGATCGCCCATGACCGCTCCGCCGGAGCACATCAGCTATCTTCAACGGTACGTTTACGCCGGTTCCGGCATCGTGTTGGATGCCGAGAAGCAGTATCTGATGGAAGCCCGCCTGGCGCCGATTCTCCGCGAGCGCGGGCTGGCATCGCTCTACGAACTGTGCCAGATCCTGCGCTCCAGCGAGCACTCGCCCTTGCATGCCCAGGTGGTGGAAGCAATGACCACCAACGAGACGTATTTTTTCCGCGAGCCGGCTCACTACGACGCGTTGCGGAAGACCATCCTGCCCGAACTGATGGCGATGCGTTCCGGGACACGTAAACTGACCTGCTGGTCGGCTGCGGCCTCCACCGGACAGGAAGCCTACAGCCTGGCCATGATGCTCCGCGAAATTGGCGTCGACGGCTGGAACATCGATATTCTGGGCACCGATCTCTCGTCGCGGGTGCTGAAGCAGGCGGAATCCGGCCGGTATTCGCAACTGGAAGTGAACCGTGGATTGCCGGTGGCGCTGCTGTTGAAGTACTTTCGGCGCGTGGGGCTCGAATGGGAGCTCAAGGAGGAAGTGCGGCGCATGGCCCACTTCCGCTCCTTCGATCTGCGTGCGGGAATGCAATCGCTCGGCCCGTTCGACGTGGTTTTCTGCCGTAATGTCCTGATTTATTTCGACCTGCCCACCAAGAGGCGCATCCTGGAGGAAATTCACGGAAGTCTTTTCCGGGGCGGGTACCTGCTGGTGGGCACCACCGAGGCCGGGCTGCCGGCCAGCGATCATTTTCGCCGCACTACCGTCGGCAGCGCCGTGGTTTACGCCGCCGCTTAAAGGAGTTGTATCTTGGAAACTGCCATCAAGTTCCACCGCGAAGATTTGGAGAGTGTGATCGCATCGGTGTTCGGCACCATGATGGGCCTGGAAGTGCGTCCGTCGCCCGAGCCGTGTCCCGGTTTGGACGGTATGCTCACGGCAGCCGTGTACCTCACCGGCGAATGGGTGGGCGCGGCGTGTGTCCACGTGGAACCGGAACAGGCCTGTGCCTTTGCCGGCCATTTCCTGGGAATGCCTTCCCCGGAGGCAGTGTGCGACGATGTCCGCGATGTGATGGGCGAACTGGCGAACATGATTGCCGGCAATCTGAAATGCACGCTGGCGCCGGGGATTCGAGTTTCCATCCCATCCGTGACCGATGGCGCCGAATACTCACTGCGCGTTTGCCGCACCCGCGAGGTAGTCCGCGCCGGTTTCGATACTGACGCCGGCCCGTGTTGGATCTCGTTGGTGAATGCGGGAGAGCCGGACTAAGCGCCCGTCGCCGGACCGATCATCCCCAGAAGAGCGTTGATTACCACCGCCGCCATCCCGACGGGAATGGCGATCTTCCACCCGATGTTCATCAACTGGTCGTAACGGAAGCGCGGGAACGTGCCGCGGAACCAGATCAGGGTATACAGGATGATCGACACCTTAAAGAGGAACCAGAACATTCCCGACACTGGCCCGTTGATGGCTGGGATCACAAAAAATCCGGCCAGGAGTATGATCAGCAGCGCAGTCACTACCAGCACCTTCTGCTGCATCGGATCCCGCAGTCTCTTCACCAGCGTAAGGGTCAGGATTCCCGAAGAAACGAAGAGAATCACCGGGAACCCGACGTTGAAGGCGAAATCGAGCCATTTCACGCTCGGGAAGGGCCGCAGCCAGCCGCCCCAGAAGAGCGTCACCGCCACCGACGCCACCACGAAAATATTGCAGTACTCGGCCAGAAAATAGAGCGCCCAGCGAAAGCCGCTGTACTCGGTATGGAACCCGGCCACCAGCTCCGACTCCGCTTCCGGCAGATCGAAGGGCGCGCGATTGGTCTCCGCCGTGGCGGCGATCAGGTACACCGCGAAGGGGACGATCATGAATCCATAGTTCGAGAAGACGAACCAGATGCCGCGGTCGGCCTGCGCCTGGATAATCCCTTGCATGCTGAGCGTGCCGGCGGCCATCACGCCGGAAAGCAGCGCGAAGGCCAGCGCGACTTCGTAGCTCACCAGTTGAGCCGCGCTGCGCAGCGCGCCGAGCAGCGAATAGTGGCTGTTGGACGACCAGCCGCCGAGAATAATCCCCAGGATCCCCACCGACGAGACCGCGGAAATCACCAGCAGTCCCACGTTCACATCCGCCACGTAGATCGTCTTGGCGAAGGGCACTACGGCGAATGCGGTCAGCGCCGTAATAGTCGACACGCATGGAGCGAACCAGAAGATGGCCTTATCGGACTCGGCGGGGATGATGTCTTCCTTGAGCAGCAGCTTGAGCGCGTCGGCAATGGGCTGAAGCAGGCCGTGCGGGCCCACGCGCATGGGGCCCAGGCGCACCTGGAAATCGGCCAGGACCTTGCGCTCCACCAGCACGATGTAGCCGGCCACCAGCGGAAACAGGGTGATGACGACGACCATCACCACCATCGGCGTGAACAGCGGATGTGAGAGTATCGTGTGCAACATATCGTCCTTACCGCAGCAGCGAACTCTGCGCCAGTTTGAGGAACGGCTCCGGGTAGATGCCGATCGCAAGGGTCATCACGCCGCTCACCGCCAGCGCCACGCGCATGCCGAAGCTCGTCGCCATGGGCTCCTTTTCCTTCATTTCGCTGACGAACATGCTTTTCACGATGCGGAAGTAATAGTAGATCGCCACCGCCGCGTACAGCGTCGCGATGATGGCCAGGGTGTATTGATGCGCCTGGATCAGCGACCAGAAGATGTAATACTTGCCGAGGAACCCGGCCGTCGGTGGAATGCCCGCAAGCGAGATCAGGAAAATCAGCATCAGCACGGCGTATCCCGGGCTCTTCTTCATCAGGCCGGAGAGGTCGTCCATTTCGTCGCCGATGATTTTCTGGCGGCGCAGCGCTACCAACACCAGGAAGGCCCCGAGGTTCATGAAGGTGTAGACCATCAGGTAGACCTCGATGCCTTTGATTCCCGTTTGGTTGCCGGCTACCAGGCCGAGCAGGATGTAGCCGGCGTGCGAAATCGAGCTGTAGGCAAGCAGACGCTTCACGTTGGTCTGGTTGATGGCCGCGAGGTTCCCCACCGTCATGGTGATCACGGCAATCACGCCGAGTATCGGCGCCCACACGTCGCGGATGGCGGCGAATGGCGCGAGCGGGCCGTAAAAGAGCCGCACCAGAAACGCGAACGATGCCGCTTTGGAAGCCACCGAGAGGTACGCCGTCACGGTGGTGGGAGCGCCTTCGTAAGCGTCCGGCGCCCACATGTGGAACGGCGCGGCAGCGATCTTGAAGAGCAGACCGACCGAGGTGGCGATCAGCGCCAGGTAGACCACGGGATCCCAAGCCGGGCGGCTGGCCACGGCGGCGACGACGTCTGAAAGCCGGGTGGAACCGGCGATGCCGTACAGCACGGAAAATCCGTAAGCCAGGAAACCGCTCGAAAACGCCCCCAGCAGCAGGTATTTGAGGGCCGCTTCATTGGAGCGCTTTTCGCTGCGCAGGAATCCCACCATCACGTAGAAGCTGAGGGCCATCAATTCGAGCCCGATGAAGAGGGTCACCAGGTCGGCGCCGGTCGCCAGGAAATACATGCCGCACTGCGCGAACAGGACCAGGCTGTAATACTCGCCGTGATGCTCGCCGGCGTTTTCGAGATACTGGTAGGACACCACGGATACGATCAGTGCGGCGATGAGAAACAGCCAGTTGAAGAAGATACTGAAGTCGTCCACGATTACGGAACTGTTGAACGCTTCGATCGGTTTCCCGTAGGACGCGATCCAGTGCATTTGCCGGATCAGTCCGACGCCCGTGAAGCCTTCGCCCAGAACTACGAAGATCAGCAGCCACTTGCGCTGCTTGGGATCGGGGAAGATCAGAAAATCGAACAACAGGATGGCGCACCCGAACAGCGCCAGCATGAGCGCCGGCACGATCGAGAAGTGATCCTGCGCGGTATAGAGGGAATCGATCATCGCGCGTCTCCCGCCTGTGTCCCCGCTTGAGCGAGCACCGGTTTCGGCTGGCTGCCATTGAAGTATCCCGGATGCACGCGTTCCAAGATCTCGGTGACCGGCTGCCGCAGGACGTCGAAGAAGGGCTTGGGATACACGCCGATCCAGATGGCCCAGGCGATCAGCGGCACGAACATCGCCACCTCGCGGAAATTCATGTCGGGGATGGTCAGATTCTTGCCGTTGGTCACCTGGCCGAGCATGGTGCGCTGATACAGCCACAGCAGGTAGGCCGCGCCGAGAATCACGCCGCTGACCGCGAAGGCGGCCCACACGCGATTGGCCTCAAACGCGCCCTGCAAAATGGTGAATTCGCCCACGAACCCGTTGAGCAGCGGCAAGCCCACGGAGCTCAGCATGGCGATCATGAAGATAACCGCGAACTTGGGCATC
>Ga0326727_10016421_pt1 | contig 15629 bp, 12 predicted proteins | sample MB2enrmetagenome_FD_207643 | JGI IMG/M metagenome (GOLD analysis project Ga0326727, IMG submission 207643) | Lab enriched peat soil microbial communities from McLean, Ithaca, NY, United States - MB29MY | ecosystem: Environmental > Terrestrial > Soil > Wetlands > Peat | place: USA: New York... | reverse complement strand
CATGCCATCAAGCACGCGGTGGAGCGGGCCGGTGTCGAGAAGGATTACGTCGAGGATTGCTATCTCGGCAATTGCGCGCATGGCGCGCCCAATATCGGCCGCCAGGCCGCGCTGCTCGCCGGCCTGCCGAAATCGACCGCCGGCGTATCGGTGAACCGGTTCTGCTCCTCGGGGCTGCAGACCATCGCGATGGCGGCCAACTCGATCCGCGCCGATGGCGCCGATTGCATCGTGGCCGGCGGCGTCGAGAGCATCTCGGTTCCCGGCGGACCGCTGCCGAAGGAAGCGGTCGATCCCGATCTCCTGAAGACCGCGCCCGACATTTTCATGGCCATGATCGACACCGCCGATATCGTCGCCGAGCGCTATCACGTGGCCCGCGAATATCAGGACGAATATTCGCTGGAATCGCAGCGCCGCATGGCCGCCGCCCAGCAGGCGCAAAAATTCAAGGACGAAATCGTCCCGATGAAAACCCGGATGAAGGTGGTCGACAAGCAGACCAAGGCGGAGAGCATCGTCGACTATGTCGTCGATCGCGACGAATGCAACCGGCCGGACACGACCTTGGCGGGGCTTTCCAAGCTCGAGCCGGTCAAGGGTCCTGGCAAATACGTCACCGCCGGCAATGCCAGCCAGCTATCGGATGGCGCGGCGGCGGTGGTGCTGATGGAAGCCAAGGACGCGGAAAAGCGTGGACTGCAGCCGCTCGGTCGCTTCGTGGCCTGGGCGGCGGCGGGCTGCGAGCCGGACGAGATGGGCATCGGCCCGATCTACGCGGTGCCGAAGCTGTTGAAGCGGCACGGTCTCAAAATCGGCGACATCGATCTCTGGGAGCTCAACGAAGCCTTTGCCAGCCAGTGCCTGTATTCGCGCGACCAGCTCGGTATCGATCCCGAGAAATACAACGTCAACGGCGGCTCGATCGCGATCGGTCACCCCTTCGGCATGACCGGCGCAAGGCTGACCGGCCACATCCTGCAGGAAGGCCGCCGCCGCAAGGCCAAATGGGGCGTCGTCACCATGTGCATCGGCGGCGGCCAAGGCGGCGCCGGCCTGTTCGAGATTTATAGCTGAACATTCCCGCCGCAGCGGCGGTGCGCTCCCTCGCCCCGCGCTTGGCGGGGAGAGGGTTGGGGTGAGGGGCTGTCACCGCGAGTTCGACTCGCGGAGAGCCCCCTCACCCGCCCGGCTTCGCTGCGCTTCGCCGGACGACCTCTCCCCGCAAGCGGTCCGCAAGCGGGGCGAGGTAAGAAAGAGCGCGCGCTGTGCAACAATTCGACTCAGCGCGTAACCGGTTTCAGTTCGGCCAGCACCGTCGGCCCTCGCGACCCAGGTGATATCCGGGAGGGCATGCCCGGTCCATGGCCATCGGATGGCAGCGGCCGCCGGGGCCTCGCCAGAAGCCCGGTCCGCATCCTTCGGCAACCTTGATGGTGAGACTGGACTGGGAGCCGACCTGCACGGCGGTAACGGCCGCGTTGCCAGCCGTTGCGAAACCAAGAGCTAACGCCGTAGCAAACAATATCGTTCGAATCATCATCGCTTCCTTCTTCAGGTTTAGTCCCCGAAGCAAACTACCATCGAGCCCCGCAAAAACAATGACGGACAAATTTCGGCGCGATGTTTTAATCTTGATGAATATATGTTGTTGCGTTGCGACACGGTCCTCAATTACCGATCGGACAACTGCCGGGATGATCGCACGGGGCCGGAGCGGCTTTCGTCGTGGCCGTGGCCTCGCTGGAGACTGGGCCCTCGCTCCCGTTTACAACAGCCACCACACGCCAGCGATAGGCGGACTTTGGTGTCAGGCCGGCATCGGCGAAGCTCGCGCCCGTCACATCTCCCACCGCAGTGAACGCACCGTCGGCGCCGGCACGCTGGACGCGATAGGTTGCCACGCCGGATTGCGGCGCCCACGCCAGATCGGCCGACGTGTCCGAGATATCGATGACGCTGAGCGCAGTCGGCGCCGCCACCGGAGCCGGTGCAGTCGCAACCACAGGCTTGGCGCCCGACGTCAGCGCGTCGAGCATGGCCTTGATGGTGCGGATCTGTGGTCCGGACTTCGTCACATAGCTGTCCTCGTGGTTGACGTAGCTCCACCAGTCCCAGCAGGCTTGCGGATTGGAAGGCAGATAGGGGCTCGCGGTGGTCTGCGGATAAAGCACGATCAGTCGGTTGGTATCGGCCCAGGCGTTGTAGCCGGTATCATCGACAAAGCGCCGATCGACGTCGCCGAAATCCTGCTTGCAGCCATGTAGCGCAATATGGACGCGGCACGCCGCACCGGCCTCGCATTCCCTGGGCACGAACACGTAGCCGGTGGCGCCCAGGCTGAGCGGGCCGGGATCGTCGGGCGCGGTGTAAACCGACTGGTCGAAGATCTTCACCGTGCCGGTCAATGGCCCCCGGTTCGGCGCATTCAGCGCCCCATAGATGTGCCGCAGAATGATGCCGGCCTGATCATAGCCGCAGGTGTCGATGAAAGGGGCCTCGTTGTCCTTGCAACCGTCGAGGCCGTCCTGCGATTGGGCCTGCGCGACCACCAGCGAATGCCCGGCGCCAATCGTGGTCTGATAGAAGAGGTTGCCGCGGTGGGCCTCGCCCAGATAATGCCGATAAAAATCCGCGGCCGCATCGGTGACCGACTTGGCCACCACGGCATCATTATAACCGTGGAAGACATAGACCTTCTGCCGGCTCACCAGCCGCAGCGGATCGATGGCGCCGGAGGCCGATTTGGCGTCGGCCTTGGCAAAGAGGTCGCCGATGTCGGGCGGCGGCCCGACCATGCACGACCCGGTCGCGGTCAGGATCGGGAGCGTAAAGCCGTTGATGAAATCGTCGGAGTCGGCGCGCGCACACCAATAGGGCCCTCCGGCCACCACGCCGACGCCGGTGATCACCGACGACCAGGCGGTGGCGAACTGCACCGCCATGAACGCGCCAGAGGAGATGCCGGATATCGAGCTTTGGTTGATGTCGGCATTATAGCCGGACAGTTTTGGGGGCTCTTCGGCCCGCGCTGAGCCTGCGAACACTATTGCGAGAGCAATGGCGAGTGCCGTCCGAGGCAGTGCAGCGATGGTCATGACACCCTCCTGTTGAAATGAAAAAAGTATACACGCTTGGTATGCTGGTTTGGTGCACCTTCTTGAGCCACCCGCTCTCCTTGCCAAATTGGTAAGTTCGCACCGCAGCCATGGCGAAAACTACTGCTTCCGGCTGGTCCGCCAGGGCACGCCTCAAGACTTCGTCGCCAGCCAGATCACATGGTGCGCCCCGCTGCGCTTGGCGGTGGCGCGGACGGCGACCTCGCTGACGTCGAAACCGGCGCCGCGCAGCCGTTTGGAAAATGTCGGATGCGGCCCCGACGACCACACCGCGAGAACGCCGCCTCGCCGCAATGCCCGGCGGGTCGCCTGCAGCCCCCCGGCATCGTAGAGCGCATCGTTGGCGCGGCGAATCAGGCCTTCGGGGCCGTTATCGACATCGAGCAGGATCGCATCAAACGCCGAGGCGCTGGATCGAATCACGCTGGCGACATCGGCGGTCAAGATGCGCGCGCGGGGATCGTCGAGGCTGCCGCCGAACATCTCCGCCATCGGACCGCGCGCCCAGGCAATGACCGCGGGCACCAGTTCGGCCACCGTGATCCGCGCCTCGGTTCCCGCAACAGCCAGCGCCGCGCGCAGCGTAAAGCCCATGCCCAATCCGCCGATCAAGAGCTGCGGCCGCGCCACCGCGGCGATTTTCCGGCAGGCCAGCGTGGCCAGCGCCTCTTCCGATCCGCTCAGCCGACTGTTCATCAATTCGTTTGGGCCGAGTTTCATCGAGAACTCGGGCCCTCTCTGCATCAGCCGCAGTTCGACCTCGGTGCCAGGCACGATGGCGCTATCGATCTGCAACCAGGGGATCATGGGGGCGGTGCCATCTGCTAATCCGGCATGAGGATATCGCTGAACACGAAGGCGCGATGTCTGCGATCAAAAGGTCAAAGGATGCGCGATCATGACCTTATCCTAGTCCAGCATTTCCGAAGTTCTGATTATATCGACGCTTGCGATGCTGCGCTCCCTCTCCCGCACTTCGCGGGGGAGGGTTGGGGTGGGGGTGCCTCAACGGGCGAAAATCCATCCATCGGGTATCCCGGCCACACGCAACACCGCCGATGCCGCGCACCCACCCCACCCTCCCCCGCGAAGAGCGGGAGAGGGAGCGAGAGTCCAGTGCGCGTGGTCCGAAGGTGCCAATCAGGCTGCGGCCTTACTGGTTGCCTGGATGCGCGATCCTGATAACTTCGCACAAAATCGGTCCCCTATGAGACCGAATGTTCCCGGAGGAAACCATGCGGAGCGTGCAGGCGCTGGCTGTCATGCTGGCATGTTTGCTGACGGCGTGCGGCCTGGCCGATGCGGCGGAGAAGCAGGGCGGCATCTTGCGGCTCTACCATCGGGACAGCCCGGGCAGCGCTTCGATTCACGAAGAGGCGACCTACTCGGTCAACATCCCCTTCATGCCGGTTTTCAACAACCTCGTCATCTACAAGCAGGATGTCGCGCAAAACAGCATGGAATCGATCGTGCCGGAGCTCGCGGAGGGCTGGGCCTGGAGCGGCGACCACAAGAGGCTGACCTTCAAGCTGCGACAGGGCGTCAAGTGGCACGACGGCGTGCCGTTTACCTCGGCCGATGTCAAATGCACCTTCGACCTGCTGATGGGCAAGTCAACGCAAAAGTTTCGCAAGAACCCGCGCAAGGCCTGGTATGACGAGGTCGTCGACGTCACGACGTCAGGCGACTTCGAGGTCGCGTTCAACCTCAGGCGGCCGCAGCCGGCGCTGCTGGCACTGCTCGCCTCCGGATACACGCCGATCTATCCCTGCCATGTTTCGCCGGCGGACATGCGTACCCACCCGATCGGCACCGGTCCTTTCCGGTTCGTCGAGTTCAAGGCCAATGAATCGATCAAGCTCACCCGTAACCCCGATTATTGGAAAAAGGGCCTGCCGCATCTCGACGGCATCGAGTTCACCATCATTCCCAATCGCTCGACCGCCATTCTGGCCTTTATCGCCGGCCAGTTCGACATGACCTTTCCGACCGAGGTCACGACCCCCCTGCTGAAGGACGTCAAGGCGCAGGCGCCGAACGCGGTCTGCGTGGTCGCTCCGACCAATGTCTCGACCAACATCATCGTCAACGCAACCTCGCCGCCATTCGACAACGCCGATATCCGCCATGCGCTGGCGCTGGCACTGGACCGCCAGGCGTTCATCTCCATCCTGTTCGAAGGCCAGGCTGATATCGGCGGCAGCATGCTGCCGCCGCCGGGCGGGATCTGGGGCATGCCGAAGGAAATGCTGGAGACGATCCCGGGCTATGGCCCCGACGTCAACGCCAACCGCGAGGCGGCGCGCCAACTGATGCAAAAAGCCGGCTATGGACCGGACAAGCACCTCGCGGTCAAGGTCTCGACCCGCAACATTCCGGTCTACCGCGATCCCGCCGTGATCCTGATCGACCAGCTCAAGAGCATCTATGTCGACGGCGAATTGGACCTCGTCGAAACCGCCAACTGGTTTTCCAAAGTGGCGCGCAAGGATTATGCGCTCGGCCTCAACCTCACCGGCAATGCGGTCGATGATCCCGATCAGTCATTCTACGAGAACTACTCCTGCAAGTCGGAGCGCAACTATACCAATTACTGCAATCCCGCGATCGAGAAGCTGTTCGACGTGCAATCGCAGGAGACCGACGTCGCCAAGCGCAAGCAGCTGGTCTGGGAGATCGACAAGCAGCTGCAGGAGGATGTCGCGCGCCCGATCATCTTTTATAGCCGCGAGGGCACCTGCTGGCAGCCCTACGTGAAGGGTATCACCGTGATGGTGAACAGCTCCTATAACGGCTATCGCTACGAGGACGTATGGCTGGACAAGTAAGCTTGGCCGCTTCCCCGGTCCTCATCCCGAGGAGCATCGCGCAAGCGATGCGTCTCGAAGGATGGCCGCAAACGACGGTGCAAGCGGCCATCCTTCGAGACGCGAGCCCTCGCCCCCCGGGCGAAGGCTCGCTCCTCAGGATGAGGTCCGGGAGCTCGGATAGGACAAGTTTCACGCGATCGTTCATTTAGTTGACGGGAGCCGCCAGGTGCTTGCCTATATCCTGCGACGCCTCGCTTTGATGCTCGTGACTCTCCTGGGCATCTCGGTGATCATCTTCGTGCTGCTGCGCATCGTGCCTGGCAACATCGTCGACATCCTGTTTGCCGCGGCCGGCTATGTCGATCCGGCCGACAAGGTCAATCTGGAACGGGAGCTCGGGCTCGATCAGCCGATCGTCTGGCAATATGGGCACTGGATCTTTGGGCTGCTGCACGGCGATCTCGGCTATTCCTATGTTTCGGAAAAACCCGCGCTCGACGAGATCCTGCCGCGGATTCCGATCACGGCGCGGCTGGCGGGACTGGCATTGGTGTTCTCGGCTGCGATCGGCATTCCCGCAGGCGTCATCAGCGCGGTCAGGCAGGGCACGCGGCTCGATTATGTCCTGCGCGTCGTCAGCCTGAGCGGGCTGTCGCTGCCGCCCTTCTGGCTCGGCCTGTTGATCCTGATGGCCTCGGTTAAGCTGTTCGGAACCATGCCGATCTTCAATCCGAACCCGACAACTTGGACCGAGACCATCGCGATGTATGGCATCCCGGCGCTGGCGGTGGGTTTTCGCAGCGCCGCGCTGGTGATGCGGATCACGCGTTCGTCGATGCTCGAAATCCTGCGGCAGGATTACATTCGCACCGCCCGCGCCAAAGGCGCCTCGGAGGCGGTGGTCAATTATCACCACGCGCTGAAGAACGCCATGCTTCCGGTCATCACGGTGCTCGGCATCGAGGCGGCCTTCCTGATCGGCGGGCTGATCGTCACCGAAACCGTTTTCAACATTCCCGGCGTCGCCCGCTTTCTGGTCGAAGCAATCCGGTGGCGCGACTATCCGATCGTCCAGAACCTCGTGATGCTGATCGCCGTGATCGTGGTGCTGACGAACTTCGCGGTCGACCTGCTCTACGCGGCGCTCGACCCACGGATCAGATTCACCGACTGATCGAGACGGACACCCGCAAGGAACAGGGGCTAAACGATTTGGACGCGATCAACTACGACACCGAGCTGCGACGCGCGGGGGCCTATTCCACCCACGGCTGGCGCAGGTTTCTGTTCCTGGCGCAACGCAACCTTTTGGGGACCGCCGGCCTGCTCATCATGGTGATGTTCGTGCTGGCAGCCGGGCTGGCCGACGTGATCTGCCGCTTTGATCCGCTGGCGGTCGATGCCGCCCACGCGCTTGCCGCCCCCAATGCGCTGCATTGGATGGGGACGGACTCGTTCGGCCGCGATGTCTTCAGCCGGATCATTCACGGCGCGCGGATATCGCTCGCCGTCGGCATCGGGTCGACCGCGCTCGGTGCGGTCATTGGCGTCATCATCGGCCTGGTGTCGGGCTATCTGTCGGGCTGGATCGATCTCCTGTTCCAGCGCATCGTCGATATCCTGCAGGCCCTGCCGCTGTTGGTGCTGGCCCTGGTGATGACGGCGGCGCTGGGGCCCTCGCTGCCCAACACCATTATCGCGATCGCCATCCCCCTGATCCCTTCGGTCGCCCGGGTGATCCGCGCCAACACGCTGGCGCTGCGCGAATTGTCCTTCGTCGAGGCGGCCCAATCGATCGGCATGAGCGAAATGCGCGTGGCGCTGCGGCATGTGTTGCCCAATACGCTGGCGCCGCTGATCGTGCTGGCGACCGCGCAGCTCGGCTCGGCCATCCTCACCGAAGCCTCGCTGTCCTTTCTCGGTCTCGGCATTCCCGAGCCTTATCCCTCGTGGGGACGGATGCTTTCGGAATCGGCGGCGGAGTACGTTCGCACCGCTCCGTGGCTGGTCATCTTCCCGGGGATTGCCATCAGCCTCGCGGTGTTCGGGACCAATCTCCTGGGTGATGCGCTTCGCGACATCCTCGACCCCAGGCAGCGCGGCTGATGAACAGGACGCCAACCGAGGATACCGTCCTCGACGTCAAGGGACTGCAGACGGTCTTCTTTACCAATTCCGGGCTGTTCCGGGCGGTCGACGACGTCTCCTTTCAGGTCCGCCGCGGCGAGACCTTGGCCATCGTCGGCGAATCCGGCTGCGGCAAGAGCGTGACCGCGTTGTCGATCCTGCGCCTGGTGCCCGATCCGCCGGGCAGGATCGTCGGCGGCTCGATCAGGCTCGACGGAGTTGAGCTGCTCACGCTCGATGAATCGAAGATGCGGGAATTAAGGGGCAATCGCCTCTCGATGATCTTCCAGGAGCCGATGACCTCGCTCAACCCGGTGCTGCGGATCGGCGACCAGATCAGCGAAGCGATCCGCCTGCACCGGACCATGTCCCGGAAAGCGGCGTGGCAGCTGGCTATCCACATGCTGCAACGGGTCAGGATTCCCGCACCCGAGCGCCGCGCGCTGGAATATCCGCACCAACTGTCGGGCGGCATGCGCCAGCGCGCCATGATCGCGATGGCGCTGGCCTGCCGGCCGGCGCTGTTGATCGCCGACGAGCCGACCACCGCGCTCGATGTCACCATCCAGGCACAGATCCTGGCGCTGATGCTCGACCTGCAGCAGGAGCTCGGCATGGGGCTGGTGCTGATCACGCACGACCTTGGCGTGGTGGCGCAGACGGCGCAGCGCGTCATCGTGATGTATGCTGGAAAGAAGGTCGAGGAAGCCGGTGTGGAAACCCTTTTCGCCGAGCCCCGTCATCCCTACACGCGTGGCCTGATGGCCTCGATTCCGCGACTGCCATCGCCGGGAGCGAATTCCGATGCACGCCTGGCCGAGATCAAGGGCACGGTGCCGTCCCTGACCCGATTGCCACAAGGCTGCGCGTTCGCCCCGCGCTGCGAGCTCGCGATGGCGCGCTGCCGCGAGGAATATCCGCCGCTTGAGCGCCTAGGAGCCGATCATTGGGCGGCCTGCTGGCGCGCCACCGAACGCGTGAGGCTGCCATGAGAAAGGCGCGGGCGCTGCTCGAAGTATCCGACCTCGTCAAACACTACCCGCTGCGAAGCGGGCTTTTTCGCCGCCGCGCCGGCACCGTGCACGCCGTTGATGGTGTCAGCTTCCGGGTCGGCGTCGGCGAAACGCTTGGTCTGGTCGGTGAATCCGGCTGCGGCAAATCGACGGTGGCGCGCAGCATTTTGCGCCTGGTCGAGCCGACCGCGGGCAGCATCCGGCTCAAGGGCACGGATATCACTCATCTCGGCAAGGCCGAGCTGCGCGCGATCCGGCGCTCGATGCAGATCGTGTTCCAGGATCCGTTCGCCTCGCTCAATCCGCGGATGAGGGCCGGCGACATCGTCGGCGAACCGCTCGGCGTCCACGGCATCGCGGTGGGCAACAAACAGCGCGAGCGAGTCGCGGAATTGTTCGAGCGGGTGGGCTTGCGGCCGGATCAGATGCGCAACTATCCGCACCAGTTTTCGGGCGGCCAGCGCCAGCGCATCTGCATCGCCCGGGCGCTCTCGCTGGGGCCGGATCTGATCGTCTGCGACGAGCCGGTGTCGGCGCTCGACGTGTCGATCCAGGCCCAGGTGATCAATCTGTTGATCGACCTGCAGCGCCAGCATGGCTTCTCCTATCTGTTCATCGCCCACGATCTTGCCGTGGTGGCCCATATCAGCCACCGCGTCGCCGTGATGTATCTCGGGCGCATCATCGAGAGCGCTGGAAAATCCGAACTTTTCGCCAACCCGCGTCACCCCTATACCCAGGCGCTGTTGGCCTCGGTTCCCGCCGCAGACCCCACGGCCAAGCGGCTGACGCCGCCGATCGACGGCGACGTGCCGAGCCCGATCCATCCGCCCACGGGCTGCGCCTTCCACACCCGCTGTCGCCATGTCATGGCGCGCTGCCGGATCGAGACCCCTGGTTTGACCGATGTCGGAGGAGCACACGAGGTCGCGTGTTTTCTGAATGAGGGAAAAGGTTTGCCGGCCGGTATTTGAGTCCGTTTTGCAGGGTGGCGCAAAGGCGCCCTTGCGCCGTGCCCATCCTCTCAGTCGACACGGTGGCACGCCATCGCCTCGCGCGTTCGCACGATCCGACGGCTTTGCCCACCCTCCTCGACTTTCAAATCGCCGCCGCCTGCGTGATCTGTTCGGCCGCGAGCCGCCAGCTGGCGCAGGGGATGTCCTGTAGCGCCGAATTGATCGTCTTTTCGAAGCGCACCAGCTTCCAGTCGCCGGGGCTCGGCATGAAGGCAAAGCCGGATTTGCCGGCGAGGCCAATCATGACCGCGTTGGAGCGCAAGGTGTCGCCGAACATCCGACGGGCGCCGAACGCGGCGGCGCGGCACTGCAGGTTCTTGAGGAGCGCCGAGCCGATGCCCTGGCCCTGCCAGCGGTCATCGATCGAGAGACCGAATTCGAAGCTTTCACGGTCGGCATCGAACGCGTAGCGGGCTTCGCCGACGACGGTCTCAAAGCCACCGATCGTCATGGTCGCGATCACGCTGAAGCGGTCGCCCTGACCGGGATGGATGAATTCATCGAGCAGCGGCCCCGGGAGCTCGCTCAGAGTGCCGAGAAACCGGCTGTGGCGCGAGCGCTGCGACAGCCCGCGGAAGTAGTTCTGAAGCGCAAGAGCGTCATTGGGCTCGACAAAGCGCAACGTCACCGGCCGGCCGTCATGCAGCCGCAGAACATCCGAATATTGCTGCAGGTTGTCGAACTGAAACACCGACATCGCGGGGCTCCCGAGCTCAAAGAAGGCCGGCGTCCCCTTCGAGGGCGGCGCCAGCCTTGGCTGCCTTTCAAGCCCGCCAGAACGGCTTTTCGGCCTCGCGAATGACATCGCTCCAGGAAAGGCCGACATCGTGCAGGTCGCGATCGCTCCAATGCGCCAGCTCGCGGCGCTGACGAACACGCTCGCGCCAAGTGTGGAACGTCGCGCCGAGCTCCGCCAAAACCCCCTTGGCATGATTATTTGTCATTGTTAGATGTGCACAGGTGGACATGATAGCCTCCAAACCATAAGCTCTTATTTAGAAACATGAGGGCTTACCGAGCTTTCGGCAAACGACATTCCTTTTCCCTTCTCATGAGATAATGTCATGGAGTAGGTCATCCTCATGACCGCCAGGCTGCCTTCGCTCAATGGATTGCGCGCCTTCGAGGCCGCTGCCCGGCATTTGAGCTTCACGGTCGCGGCGTCCGAGCTGAATGTGACGCAGACCGCCATCAGCCATCAGATCCGGCGGCTCGAGCAGGAGCTGGGCATCCGCCTGTTCGTGCGGCGGAACCGGACGCTGGACTTGACACCGGAAGCCCGGGATTACCTGCCCGGGGTTCGCGCCGCCTTCAACGACCTCAGGCTCGCCACCGACCGGCTCAGGCGCAAAGGTGAAGGCCATGTGCTGACGGTCTCTACGCTGGCGTCGCTGGCGGCGAAGTGGCTGCTGCCGCGGTTGTCCACGTTCCAGCAAGCCCATCCCGGCATCGATGTTCGCATCACCACCTCGACCTCCCTGGTCGATTTCAGGACCGGCGATGTCGACGCTGCGATCCGCTATGGCCGCGGCCACTGGCCGGGGCTGCGCGCCGACTGGCTGATGGCCGACGAACTGTTCCCGATCTGCAGCCCGGCCCTGCTCGCGAGCAATAAGCCGCTGCGGTGCCCGGAAGATCTGGCGCACCACACCCTGCTGCACTCGAGCAGCGGCTACGACGACGACTGGCGGCTATGGCTCACCGCGGCAGGACTGCCGGCGGACATATCAAGGCAGCCCGGACTGACCTTCGATCTGATTTTCATGACCGTGCAGGCGGCGATCGACGGCTTCGGCGTCGCCATGGGCCGCACCTCCTATGTCGAGACTGACATCGCCAAGGGTCGCCTCGTGGTTCCATTTGAGATCACGCTGCCCGCCGATGCCGGCTTCTATCTGGTCTCACCCGAGGCCAGAGCGGAACCGGCAAAGCTTTCGGCCTTCCGGCAATGGCTGCGGGCCTCCGTCCCTCCGAAGAATTGAAAAACTATCCATATCCAAAGGGATAGTGGTCCGCCCGGCTTTTTCCGGTTGGTCGGGCGACGCTGCCATGGCAGATTGCGGCCAAGCAACACAGGTGCCGGCAGGGCGATCAAGGGGCCTCGTTCGCACCGGCAAATTGCAAACGGGGAGAAACTCGCCATGTCGCAAGCGTCGGTATCGCAGCCGCCACAGATCAAATCGCGGATTGGCGCCATTCTGCGCGCAACCAGCGGCAATTTCCTCGAACAGTTCGATTTCTTCCTGTTCGGCTTTTACGCAAGCTATATCGGCAACGCTTTCTTTCCGAACGTCGATGACACCGCCAAGCTGCTCCAAACCTTCGGCGTTTTCTGGCTCGGCGCCATGATGCGGCCGGTCGGCGCGATCGTGCTCGGCGCCTATATCGACCGGATCGGGCGCCGCCAGGGACTGATCGTTACCTTGGCGATCATGGCAATCGGTACGGTGACGATCGCACTCTGCCCGAGCTATGCCACCATCGGGCTCGCCGCGCCGGTCATCGTGGTGATCGGCCGCCTGCTGCAGGGTTTCTCCGCCGGCGTCGAACTCGGCGGCGTCTCGGTCTATCTCGCCGAGATCGCCACGCCCGGCAACCGGGGTTTTTATACCTCGTTCCAGTCCTCAAGCCAGCAGGTTGCGATTTTTGTCGCTGCGATCATCGGATTTGGGCTCAGCGAATTGATGCCGAAGGAAACCGTCGCCGCCTGGGGCTGGCGCATTCCGTTCTTCATCGGCTGCCTCATCATTCCAGTCATTTTCTTTCTGCGGCGGACGCTGGAGGAGACGCCGGAATTTCTGGCCATGAAGAAGCATCCGACCGCCAGCGAAGTATTCGCCTCCGCGCTCGCCAACTGGCGCATCGTCCTGCTCGGCATGATGATCGCGGTGTTGACCACCACGACCTTCTACTTCGTCACGGTCTATACGCCGACCTTCGGCAAGACCGTCCTCAAGCTCTCCAGCCAGGATGCCCTCCTCGTCACGGTGCTGGTCGCCGTCACCAACTTCTTCTGGAATCCGGTCGGCGGCGCGCTTTCGGACCGGATCGGCCGCAAGCCGGTATTGATGACCATCGCCGGCCTTGCCTTGCTGACCGCCTATCCCGCGCTGCACTGGCTGGTGGCCGAGCCGACCTTTGGCAAGATGCTGGCCGTCGAAATGATGTTCTCGTTCTATTTCGGCGTCTACAGCGGCACCATGCTGGGCTGCCTGGTGGAGATCGTTCCGAAGCATGTCCGCACCACCTGTTTCTCCCTGGCCTTTGCGCTCGCCGCGGGATTGTTCGGTACCTTCACGCCATTCGCGTCGACATTGTTGATAAAGTATACCGATGACAAGGCATCGCCCGGATTCTGGCTGATGTTCGCCGCGGTGCTCGGCATCGTCGCGGCGATGGCGGTCTATCGCGGCGGCCGGACCATCGAGACCCGCCAGGCGGTAGCCGCCTGAGCCGCCGGACGGCCGCCTTTGCGTTTGCATGGCCTTCGTTTTACTTTCGTGCAAATAAGAAGGCATGGTCGATTTAAATCGCAGGTTTGACGTGCTGGTGATCGGCGGCGGCAACGCCGCGCTGTGCGCCGCGATCAGTGCGCGGCGGGCCGGCGCATCGGTGCTGGTGCTGGAAGGCGCGCCAAAATTCTATCGCGGCGGCAACACCCGGCATACCCGCAACATGCGCTGTGCCCATGACGCCGCGACCGAGATCCTGACCGGGCCCTACAGCGAAGAGGAATTCTGGGAAGATCTTAAACGCGTCACTGGCGGCCAGACCGACGAGGAACTGGCTCGCCACATGATCGCCGAGTCCAAGGACATCCTCAACTGGATCGTCGAACAGGGCGTGCGCTGGCAGCCCTCGCTGGGCGGCACGCTCAGTCTCGGGCGGACCAATTCGTTCTTTCTTGGCGGCGGCCGGGCGATGCTGAACGCGCTGTACCTGACGGCGGAAAATCTCGGCGTCGAGATGCTCTACGACGCCGACGTGACCGACCTCCACATCGAGGACGGCATGTTCCTATCCGCGGTCCTGAAGCACGGCGATGGCCGCATCAGCCTCCGCGCGGCGAGCCTGGTGGCCGCCGCTGGCGGCTTCGAAGCCAATATCGAATGGCTCCGGGAATACTGGGGCGAGGCCGCCGATAATTTCCTGATCCGCGGCACACCCTATAACCGCGGCGCGATCCTGAAGCTTTTGTTGGCAAAGGGCGTGCAGGAGGTCGGCGATCCGACCCAATGCCACGCGGTCGCGATCGATGCCCGCGCCCCGAAATTCGACGGCGGCATCATCACCCGGCACGACTCCGTGGTGTTCGGCATTGTCGTGAACAAGAACGCTGAGCGCTTCTACGACGAGGGCGAGGACATCTGGCCGAAGCGCTATGCCATCTGGGGCCGCCTGGTCGCCGCCCAGCCCGACCAGATCGCCTATATCATTTTCGACAAAAGCGCGCGCAACAGCTTCATGCCGACGCTGTTCCCGCCGATTGAAGCCTCCTCGATCGCGGGCCTCGCCAGCCAACTGGCGCTCGATCCGGCGGCGCTGGAAAAAACCATTGGCGATTTCAACGCCGCGGTCAGGCCCGGCACATTCGATCACACCATCCTCGACGACTGCCGCACCGAAGGGTTGGACCCGCCCAAAAGCCATTGGGCGCGGCAGATCGAGAGCCCTCCCTACCATGCCTATCCGGTGCGGCCCGGCATCACCTTCACCTATCTCGGCACCCGCGTGAACCGGCAGGCGCGCATGCTGATGAAGGACGGCAAACCCTCGGCCAACATGTTCGCCGCCGGCGAGATCATGGCCGGCAACGTGCTGGGCAAGGGCTATGCGGCCGGCATCGGCATGACCATCGGCAGCGTGTTTGGACGCATCGCAGGACAGGAAGCGGCAAAATATGCACGGAACTAAGATCCTCGAAGAGGCCGACCGGCTGATGACGGTCTGCAATTCCTGCCGCTACTGCGAGGGACTGTGCGCGGTGTTTCCGGCGATGGAAATGCGCCGCTCGTTCTCCGACGGCGACCTGAATTATTTCGCCAATCTGTGCCACGCCTGCGGCGCCTGCTACACCGACTGCCAGTTTTCGCCACCGCACGAATACAATGTCAATGTACCGAAGACGCTGGCGATCGCTCGCGCGGATTCCTATGCCGCCTATGCGTGGCCGCGCGCTTTGTCGGGTGCGTTCGCCCGCAACGGGCTTGTCATCGCGAACGCGGCGGCTGTGAGCGTCGCGGCGTTCATTTTAGGTATTGCGGCATTCAACGACCGCCAGATCCTGTTCGGTGTCCACACCGGCCCCGGCGCCTTTTATGCCTTGATGCCGCACAATGCGATGGCGGCGCTGTTCGGCGCGGCGTTGCTCTATGCGATCGTGGCGCTGGCCATGGGCGTGCGCGCCTTCTGGAGCGACATCGGCGAGCCCTCAGGGCTGTTGACTGACCCCGACTCGCTTTGGCAGGCGATGAAAGACGCCGCTCGCTTGCGCTATCTCGACGGCGGCGGCGCCGGCTGCGTCAACCAAGACGAACGGCCGGA
>Ga0326727_10016420_pt1 | contig 15630 bp, 13 predicted proteins | sample MB2enrmetagenome_FD_207643 | JGI IMG/M metagenome (GOLD analysis project Ga0326727, IMG submission 207643) | Lab enriched peat soil microbial communities from McLean, Ithaca, NY, United States - MB29MY | ecosystem: Environmental > Terrestrial > Soil > Wetlands > Peat | place: USA: New York... | reverse complement strand
ATCGATCAGCAGCACCGCGCCGGCGGGTTCCTGCAAGGCGCGCAGCAGGGGCCGTGGTTCAAGAAACTCTGGCGCAAAGAAGATGTCGCCGAACCCATGCAACTTGTCGATCGCCGCATCCAGGCTGTCGGTCGGTCCCAGAACGTCGTTGATCTTGTCCTTCAGGATCTGTGTATACAGAAGTTGCTTGCCGTACTTCCACTCATATAGCGCCTTCGACTCATCCAGCCCTTCGTAACACTGCATGCGGATCAGCTTGAGGCCCAGCCAGGTTGCGACCGACTTGGCCAGCTCGGTCTTGCCGACGCCGGCCGGTCCTTCGACCAGGATCGGCTTCTGCAGGTGATGCGCGAGATAGACCGCGGTCGCGATCTGTCGGCTCGGGATATAACCGACCGATGCCAAACCGGCGTCAACCGCGTCAATCGATTCAATTCCGGTCATGGCACCATCCACCACGCACATCCTTCCGCAACGTTTGGTGCCGCACGCCACATCGCGCCATGATCGGCAGCATTGCGTCTTGCTTGGCTGGGGACTTGCGGTCAACCCCCTTGGCCCGCGGGGCGGGCGGGCAAAGCCGAGGGGTTGAGCGCGAGGTGCGCGCCAAGCACACTCCTCCCGCCGTGCAGTCGGCGGGAGGAACACCGATGGACTTTCACATCAACCCGCAGCAACGCGAGATGGTCGCGTCGGTGCGCGCGCTTGCGCAAGGGGAATTCAAGCCAATCGCGGCCAGGTGGATGGACGGCACCTTCCCCTGGCCGAACATGAAGAAGCTTGCGACGCTTGGGGTGCTCGGCATGACGGTGCCGGAAGAATACGGTGGCCTGGGGCTGCCCATCCTGGACACCGCGCTGATCCTGGAAGAGATCGCCAAGGTTGATTACGTCACAGCAATGGCCGTATTGGGTGAGGCGGGCGTCCAGACCCGGGTGATCGCGCGCTACGCACCCGACGCGATCAAAGACCGCATCCTGCCGAAGGTGGTGACCGGCGACTGCATCCTGGCGGTATGCATGACGGAGCCCCATGCCGGCACCGATGTCGCGAACTATCGCACCAACGCGCGCATCGTCGGCGACCGGGTATTCCTGAAAGGTACCAAGACGCTGATAAGTCGCGCGCGCGAGGCGGGAATGTTCGTCGTGTTCACCCGTGTCGATGGCAAGCCGGGGCGCGAGGGCATCGGCTGCGTGTTGGTCGAACCCGATACGAAAGGGTTCGAGGTCACCGGCACCTATCACACGATGGGTGGCGAGAACCTGCACGAGATTCAATTCGACGATTGTGAACTGCCGTTGGAGAACCTGGTGATCCGTGACGACGGGTTTCGCAGGTTGCTGACCGCGTTCAACACGCAGCGTTGCCTGAACCCGTCGATCTCACTCGGGCTGGCGGAGGGCGCATTCGACGAGGCGGTGAACTATGTCCGGGATCGCACCGTGTTTGGCAAACCGATCGCCGATCACCAGGGCGTGCGCTGGAAGCTCGCTGACATGTTCAAGGATATCGAGGCCGGGCGTGGCCTGCTGTATCGCGCCTGCCTGACGGCGAACCCCTTTCCCGATCCGTTCCTTGCGGCAACAGCGAAGATCTTCAATAACGAGATGTCGCTGCGCGTCACGTCGGAGGCCGTGCAACTGCACGGTGGCTTCGGCTTCACCGATGAATTTCCGGTGTCGCGGTTGTATCGAGGCGCGCGGTACGGCTCGATCGGTGGGGGCACCTCGGAGACGTTGCGCGACCTGATCGGCAAGAAGATCGTCGGCGACCTGGATGTCGGCGAAGGCATCATGAGCCTCGACACGTACTGACGGGAGCGCACGAATGTTGCTGATCGAGGCCGACGGCAAGGCACTGTTCGCGGCGCATGGCATCGCCGTGCCATCGGGCGTGGTTGTGACGGCGGCCGATGTCATTGCGCCACCGGCGGATTTCGGGCCGTGGATGGTCAAGGCGCAGGTGCCGATCGGCGGACGCGGCAAGGCAGGCGGTGTTCGTCGGTGCGGATCGGCCGATGCGGTGGCCGATGCGGTGCGGGAGATGTTGGGTACGCGATTGAAGGGACATGCCGTCGAAGCCTGCCTGATCGAACAGGTCGTCACTGGCGGGGAACGTTATCTGGCATTGATGGTCGATCCAGCGAATTATGGCGTGCGGGTGATCTATCTGGCCGAGGGCGGTGTGGAGGTGGAAGACGGGCCAGGCGCCGGTCACATTGACCTGATCTGCGCGCCGGAAGTCCACGCGATTGTTGCGGCACTGGACGGGCTGTTGGCCCAGGAACCGGCGGCGACCCGGACGCATATCGCCAAGGTCGGGCGCAAGCTCGCGGAGATGTTGTTGCTGCGGGAACTGGCGCTCGCCGAAATCAATCCGCTGTTTGTCAGCGACACTGACTGCGTGGCGGGCGACGCCAAGGTGGTCGTCGATCTGAATGCGATCGAGCGTCAGCCGGAGATTGCGGCACTGATCGCCGCACGGCCGTCGATCTATCTCGACGCCAATCGAAAATTGCAGGAGGGGTTTGATTATGTCGAACTCGATCCCAAGGGCGAGATCGGACTGGTGACCACAGGCGCCGGCTTGTCGATGATGCTGATCGATGAATTGACGGCACGGAGAATGAAGCCGCTGAATTTCTGTGATGTGCGCAGCGGTCAATTGCGTGGCAGCCCGCATCGACTTATCCGGGTGCTGGAATGGATCACCTCACGTCCAACGCTGCGCGTGGTGCTGGTGAACATCTTTGCCGGGATCACGGATCTTGGCGAATTTGCTGCATTGCTGGCGGCGGCCGTGGATGCGTCACCTGGGTTGCGGGTGCCGGTGGTGGCGCGCCTGGTTGGACGCGGTGCCGAAGATGCCCGGCGCATCCTGGCGGAGAAGCGGCCGGACATTGCGATGGAGGAAGATTTGCGGGCGGCCCTGGATCGCATCGCCGCGGTGCTGGCATGATCGGGTCGCTGTCGCGCGAAACCAAGGTGATGGTGCAGGGCATCACCGGCCGCATGGGGCGTACCCACGCGGCACTGATGCGGGCCTATGGCACCAACATTGTTGGCGGCACCTCCACGCGCACGGATATGACGGAAGCGGCCGGCGTTCCGGTATTTCCCGATTGTGCCGCGGCGGTGGCCGCCACGTCCGCCGTCGCAACCGTGGCGATGGCGCCGCCGCTGGAAACGCACGCCGCGGTGCAGGAGGCGTTGGCCGCGGGCATCAAACTAATCGTCACGGTCGCAGAAGGTATTCCGTTGCATGATGCGATCGCGATCGGCCGTGCGGTGCGTGCGGCAGGGGCGACGTGGATTGGTGGATCGACGCCTGGCATGGCGATCCCCGGCGAGATCAAACTGGGTTTCCTGCCGGATGTCTGCCTGCGTCCGGGACCGCTGGCGATCATGTCGAAAAGCGGGACGCTGTCCTATGAGGCAGGCTATCGTCTGGCGCGCGAGGGCTTGGGGCAGAGCCTGTGGATCGGGGTCGGCGGCGACCCGGTCAAGGGCGTGCGTTTCGCCGATTTGTTGCCGGTGTTCTTTGCCGACAATCGCACGGCTGGCATCGTGCTGGTTGGGGAGGTGGGTGGCACGGAGGAGGAGGATTGCGCCAAGGTCTACGCCCGCCTGGGCGCGCGAAAACCGCTATACGCGTTGATCGCCGGGCGCGAGGCGAAGGAGGGTGTGTCGATGGGACATGCCGGCGCGCTGGTGTTCGGCGAAACCGGAACGATCGCGTCGAAATCGGGACGTTTGCGCGACGCTGGGGCGCACGTGTTTGATACGGTCGACGATCTGATCGCGACCTGTGCGCGGGACTTCGCGCATCTACGGACGTAGACCCTGGCTGGGAGAAATCACGATGCGTGAAAACACCGATGCACCATCACACGCAGCGCTTGATGAGTTGATCGCGCTGGCGGACCTGCCCGCCGGCATGGCCGCGCACGCGCATATTGTGGGTAGCGAGCCAGTGCTTGCGACGCCCTACCGGGTCGGTACTGCCGGGGCGGCTGCGCTCGCGGCCACCGGTCTGGCCGCGGCAGAACTGTGGCGACAGCGCACCGGGCGACAGCAGGCGATCGAGGTACCGATGCGTCCAGCAACGATCTCCCTCCGGTCCGGTCGCTACATGCGGATCAATGGCAAGTCGCCGGGGCGCGAGTGGGACCCGCTTAGTGGTTATTATCCCACGCGCGATGGGCGGTGGGTGATGTTGCACACCAATTTTGCCAATCTGCGGGACGCAGCGGCCCGCGTGCTGGGTACCAAGGTCGATCGCGACGCGGTCACCAACGCCATCGCCGGCTGGGATGCCGAGGCATTGGAGACCGCACTGCATGAAAACGGCGCGTGCGGTGCGTTTGCGCGAACGCACGCGGAATGGGCGGCGCATCCACAGGCCGCAGCGATCCGCGATCTGCCCGCGGTCGAAATCATCCAGATCGGCGACGCCCAGGCGCAACCGCTGCCGAAAGGTCCGCGTCCGCTCTCGGGTGTGCGCGCGCTGGATCTGACTCGTGTCATTGCCGGACCGACCTGTGCGCGGACGCTGGCGGAGCACGGCGCGGACGTATTGAAAATCACCCGTGCCGATCTTCCACATTCGGGCGAGCTCGATCTGGAGACGGGTATCGGCAAGCTGTCGGCGCATCTCGATCTGCGCGATCCGGCGCAGGCCGAGACCCTGCGCGGGCTGATCCGCACGGCTGATGTGTTTTCCCAATCGTATCGTCCTGGTGCGCTGGCGGCGCGGGGTTTCTCGCCTGAATCCGTGGCGGCGCTGCGGCCGGGAATCGTCTGTGTAACCTTGAGTGCCTGGAGCCACGCCGGGCCATGGCGAAATCGACGCGGCTACGACACGATCGTGCAGACCGCGACCGGGATGGCGCATGCTTCGGCGGTTGATGGAAAGCCACAGCATTTGCCGGTGTCCGCAATCGACTATGTGTCCGGCAATCTGATGGCGTTTGGCGCGATGGTGGCGCTGGCGCGACGTGCCACGATCGGCGGGAGCTGGCTGGTGCGCGTGTCGCTGGCGACGACCGGGCGGTGGATTGTCGATCGTGGAACGTTTGCGCCGGACGCGATTGCGGGTCTGGCGGCGGATTTGCCGGATGCCGAGATCGCCGGTTTGTGCACCGAAGTCGACGCACCCGACGGGCGCATCCGTTATCTGGCGCCGATCGTGCAAATGAGCGAGACGCCGACCCGCTGGGACCGGCCGCCGGCACCGCTGGGATACCACGCGGCGGTTTGGCCGTCGTGTTAAACCGCAATGTCGCGCACGAACTTCGCCTTTCTTGCTGTCTCCGTCAGGAGGAATGCGAGATCTGTGCCGGTTGAGACATAGCGGGCGCCGAGCCGCACATATTCCGTCATCAAATCGGGTCGCGACGCCAGGCCGCCGATGCCGACATGCTTGCCGTGCGTTCGACAGGCAGCGATGGTGCGGGTGAAGGCGTCGCGCACGTTCGGGTGGTCGAACTGACCGGTGATACCCATTTCGTTGCAGAGATCATTGGTGCCGACCAGCAGCATGTCGACGCCAGGGACCGCGGCGATGGCTTCGACGTTGTCCAGCGCGGCGACGGCTTCCATCATCAGCACGACCATGGTCGCGTCATTCATTGCCGCGTTGGCCTCGGGCTGCGGGAAGCTGCGGTAGTGATAATGCGGCAACGCGCCGCCGGCCCCGCGCTCGCCGAACGGCGGGAACTTGGCGTAGCTGACGATGCGCGCGGCATCCTGCGCGGTGCGCACATGCGGGGCGATAACGCCCATCGCGCCGCCGTCCAGCAGGCGGCAGATGTAGTCGGGCGTGTTGGCGGGCACGCGCACGAGCGGCGTGACGCCAAGGGCTTGTGCGGCAATACAGATCTGCGCCGTGGTCTCGATCGACAGTGTATTGTGTTCGACATCGACATAGATCGTGTCGAAGCCGGCGGTCGCGGCGATCTGGGCGATCTCAATCGAGCGCGTCAGCCGCACCGTCATGGAGGCAACGACCGTGTCGTGCGCGAGCTTTTCCTTGAGGTGGTTGCGCAGGATTTCGCGCAGCAATGTCATGGCCGGGTCCTCCAAAAGATTTGTTCGTGGCAGTGTGGCTTGGCGGAAGCGGCGCGTGAAGCCACAATCGCGTTCGGATAGTCGCGAAGGAGGATGACATGGGGGCACTGGAGGGCAAGCCGTTGCGCCGCCGAGAAGACCTACGGCTGCTGACAGGCGCTGGCAACTATGCTGCCGATGCCAGGCATCCTGGGATGCTGGTGGCTGTTCTGGTGCGCTCGCCGCACGCCCATGCGGATGTGCTGGGCATCGATGCCGGCGCCGCGCGCGCGATGGCGGGTGTTGTTGGCGTGTATACGCAGGCGGATTTGGGCGATGTCGGCCCGATTCCCGGTGGCATCGGGTTTCCGCGTCCGGATGGTGGGCCCGCGCCAAAGACCGATCGGACCTTGTTGGCCAGCGATCGGGTGCGTTTCGTTGGCGAACCGGTTGCATTGGTGGTGGCGGAGACGCGTGGAGCGGCCTTGGAAGCAGCCGAAGCGGTGATTGTCGATTACCAGGCACGCGCGGTGGTAACCGATCCGATCGCGGCGATGGCGCCCGGCGCACCGGCGGTGTGGGACGATGTGCCCGACAACATCGGTTTCCTGTGGAAACGCGGCGATGCCGAACGAACGCAGCAGGCGCTGCGCGATGCAGCGCACGTTACGAGACTGCAGTCTATTGTCACGCGCGTGACGGCCAATTCGATGGAACCGCGGGGGGCATGGGCCGAAGTCGGGGCCGATGGACGGCTGGTGTTGCACGCATCCATCCAGTCGCCATACCCGCTCCGTAACGGTCTGGCACAGAACAATTTCAAGGTTGATTCAAAAGACATTCGCGTGCTGCCGGGCGATGTCGGCGGTTCCTTCGGCATGAAGTCGGGCGTGCAGCAGGAATATGCGCTGGTCTGCTGGGCGGCGCGCAAGCTCGGACGGCCGGTGCGTTGGATCTCCGATCGCACCGAGGGTCTGCTGACCGACGAGCAGGCGCGCGAGATGCGCATCACGGCGGAACTTGGGCTGGATGCGGGGGGCAAGATCACCGCGCTGCGGCTGCGCTGGGATGTTAATCTAGGGGCATATGTTTCGGGGCGTTCCGGTTGGCCGGTCGGCAATATCGGCGGCACGGCCGGTGTGTACGACATCCCAACGATCTACGCGGAATCATGCGGCATCATAACGAACACGGTGCCGACGGCGGCGTATCGTGGCGCAGGGCGGCCGGAGGCGACCTACACGATCGAACGGCTGATCGATGTCGCGGCGCGGGAGCTGGGGATCACGCCATATGAACTGCGGCGGCGCAATCTGATCCGGCCCGAGGCGATGCCTTACAAGACTGCACTGACGTTCACTTATGATTGCGGGGAATTCGAGGGCAACATGCAGACAGCGGCGACGCTGTCGGAACTCGACGGATTTCCGGCACGGCGCGAAGAGGCCAAGGCGCGTGGCAAGTTGCGCGGCATCGGGTTATGCAACTGCATCGAGGTCGCTGGCGGTCCGTTCCTGCGCCCTGCCAAGGACCTGTCGACGCTGCGCCTTGCCGAGGACGGCACCTTGATTCTTCGAACCGGATCGGTATCGGTCGGCCAGGGGCTAGAGACGGCGTTCAGCCAGATCGTGGCCGATCGTTTCGGGGTTCCGCTGGAGCAGGTCCGGTACCAGCAGGGCGACACCGACGATCTGCCGTATGGCAAGGGCAACGGAGGATCCGGTGCGCTGTGTATCGGCGGCGCGGCGGTCACGATCGCGGTCGACAAGGTGATCGACAAGGCGAAGCGCATCGCGGCGGAATTGTTGGAGGCCGCAGTGGTCGACGTGACGTTCGACGCCGGTCGCTTTACCATTGCCGGCACGGATCGATCGATTGATCTCGCGGCGGTGGCGCGTGCGGCGCATGATCCGGCTCTTGTCATGCCCGGCGAGGAAGGCGGACTGGTGGAGAGCGGTGAGTTCGTACCCACTGCCGTTACGTTTCCGAATGGGACACATGTCTGCGAAGTGGAGATCGATCCGGACACCGGCGTGACGGAGGTCGTGCGCTACAGCGCGGTGGAGGAGCTGGGTCGTGTGCTCAATCCGCTGTTGGTTGCGGGGCAAATCCATGGCGGCGTGGTGCAGGGCATCGGCCAGGCGATGGGCGAGCAGATCGTGCACGATCGGGAAACCGGGCAGATGCTGACAGCGTCCTTCATGGATTATCAGATGCCGCGTGCCGATGACGTGCCGATGTTTCAGATGGCGACGCGCGAGGTGCCGACGAAGGTCAATCCGCTTGGGGCGAAGGGCGTCGGGGAAGCTGGGACCGTCGGCGCGCTGGCGGCAGTCATGAATGCGGTGAATGACGCTTTGGCCCCATTGGGGATTCGGCATTTCGATATGCCGGCGACCTCGGGGCGGGTCTGGGCGGCTATTCAGGCGGCGAAGGCAGCGGGAGGGTAACGACCGGCGCGGCTTCCTCTCGCCCGGTCATGCCGGATGGATCGACAAACTATGCGATCAGCCGTTCGGTATCCGGATCGAACAGACAGATCTTCCTGGTGTCGACGGCAAAGCGGGCGGTCGCGCCGGGTTGCAGGCGGATGTCGGGAGAGATGCGCGCCAGTGCCTCCTGTCCGGCCAGACGCAACAGCACGATCGTTTCGGCACCGGTGGGCTCGGTCATTTCAACCCCGATGTCCAGCTTCAGGGTGTTGGCCGGGTCGCCGTCGAAGTGCCTGGTCGGCTCGGCGATGCACTCAGGGCGGATGCCGAGAACGACTTCGCGGCCCGCCTGCGACAGATCGCCGCAAGCTGGCGGCACCGGCAGTTGCACCGTGCCGTCGCCCAGGATCGCAACCAACCGTCCGTCCGCCGCCGCCAATCGGGCCGGCAGCGTATTCATCGCGGGCGCGCCCATGAAGCGCGCGACGAACAGGTTTGCCGGTCGATTATATACCGTGTCGGGATCGGCGAATTGCTGCACCTCGCCCTGGTGCATTACCGCGATGCGCGTCGCGAGCGTCATCGCCTCGATCTGGTCATGCGTGACATACACGATCGTCGATCCCAGTCGCGCGTGCAGGCGCTTGATCTCCATGCGCATCTCGACACGAAGTTTCGCATCCAGATTGGACAACGGCTCGTCGAACAGGAACAACAGCGGATCGCGCACCAGCGCACGCCCCATCGCGACGCGCTGCCTTTGCCCACCGGACAATTGCGACGGCTTGCGGTTGAGCAATGCCTCGATCTGCAACAGCCGCGCCACACGGTCCACGGCCTCGATCTGCTGGCGTTTCGGTACGCGGCGGCACTCCATGCCGAACGTCATGTTCTGGCGCACCGTCATCGACGGATACAGTGCGTAGGACTGGAACACCATGGCGATGTTGCGATCCTTCGCCGCCACGCCGTCCATCGCGCGGCCACCGATCTCGATACGGCCCTGGCTTGCCGTATCAAGGCCGGCGATGATGTTCAGCAACGTTGATTTGCCGCAGCCGGAAGGCCCGACCAGGATGGTGAATTCGCCATTGTCGATGTCGAGGTCAATACCCTTCAACACCGGCAACAGGCCGTAACGTTTCCAAACATCGCGAATCCGCAAAGCCGACATCTATTTCACCGCGCCCGAGGTCAAACCGCGCAGGAAGTAGCGGCCGCCAAACAGATAGACCAGCAAGGTCGGCGCGGCCGCCAGCAACACCGCGGCACTTTGCTCGCCGTACAGCGGGGCCTCGCTGATATGCGCCGACAGCGCGATCAATGCCGCGGTGATCGGCTGCTGCTCACCGGCGGCGAAGGTGACGCCATAGAGGTATTCGTTCCAGATCCCGGTGAATTGCCAAATCACCGTCACGATCAGGATCGGCGGCGACAGCGGCAGCACGATGCGCCAGAAAATGCGGAAGAACCCCGCGCCGTCGATGCGGGCGGCCTTCAGCAGATCGACCGGGATCGAGGTGTAGTAGTTGCGGCAGAACAGCGTGGTGAAGCTCAGCCCCTGCACGATGTGGATCAGCACAAGGCCGGCGATGGTGTTGAACAGGCCAAGGTCACGCAGCACGATGACCCACGGCACCAGCTTCATCTGCTCCGGCAGAAACACGCCGAGCGTGATGATGCCGAACACCCAGGTGTCGCCGCGGAACCGCCACAGCGCCAGCGAATAGCCGTTCAGCGCCCCGAGCAGGGTTGAGACGATCGTTGCGGGGATGGTCATTTCGAGCGAGTTCACGAAATACGGCCGGATGCCGCTGCAATGTTCGGCAATGCAGTAGTGCGACCAGGTCTCGCTGAAATTCGACCACACCAGCGTGCGCGGCCAGCCGATCATCGAGGTCTGCATGATGTCGTCAGTGCTGCGCAGCGAATTCAACACGACGACGAGCAACGGCACCAGGTATGCGGCCGCCAGCAATAACAGCACGCCATGGATCGCCGGGCGCACGAGGCGGCTAGGCATGCGCCGCGACCCGCCTTGCGCGCCAGCTTCGGTATATCGCGTAAGGCACCAGCACCACCGCAAGGGACGCCAGCAGCATCACCGCGGCAGCTGATCCCCGGCCCAGCTCGCCGCGCTGGAACATGAAGTCATAGACCACAATCGACGGCAGCGTGGAGGCAAGGCCAGGTCCGCCGGCGGTCAGCGCGACCACAAGATCGTAGGTCTTGATCGCGAATTGCAGCAGCATCACCATTACCGCAATGAAAATCGGCCCCATCGAGGGGAATACGACGCGGCAATACAGGCGCCACGCGCCAGCGCCGTCGATCTGCGCGGCCTTCAACAGGTCCGCCTCCACCGAGCGCAGGCCCGCGAGGAACAGCGCCATCGCAAAGCCCGAAGCCTGCCATGCGCCGGCGATCACCACGCAGTAGATCGCCTTGTCGCGATCGATCACCCAATCGAAACGGAATCCGGCCCAGCCAAGGTCGTGCACAAGTTTCTGGATGCCGATGCTGGGGTTGAGCAGCCAGCCCCAGATCGTTCCGGTAACGACGAAAGAGACTGCCATCGGATACAGGAAGATGGCGCGGAAGATGTTCTCGGCGCGCACCCGCTGGTCGATCAACACCGCAAGCAACAGGCCGGTGGCCATGGTAAGGGCGACGAAACAGGTGCCGTAAATCGCCAGATTTGCTGATGCGATCTGCCAGTTTCTTGTCGCCAGCATCGAGGTGTAATTACGAAAGCCGTACCACGTGTAATCCGGCAGCAGCGTCGACCGCGTGAGCGATACCCAGATGGTCCAGGCACTGAACACAATGGCGTAGGTGCAACTGATGATGATCGGCGGCCAGATCACCAGGTGCGGAACAATGCGGTCGAAGCGCTGTCGTAAGGGAACGGTGGCGCGGCGCATCAGCGGACGTTGTCGATCGCTTCCACCAGGCGCTTCTGGCCCTCCTCCGGGCTGATGCTGTTGTTGTGGACAAACTCGGTCAACACATCCAGCATCGCCGCGGTGATCTGATTGGGCTGCGCCATGTTGTGCCCAAGGCTCAGCACGATCCGGTTGCTCGCCTTGGCCTCGGCCATCGCACGCGCCGCCTCCCGCTGGCCGTCGCTGAACCCGGCCTCGCTCATGTCAGTGTCGGTGCGCACCGGGATCGATCCGGTGATCTGGCAGTACATCGGCCCAAAATCCTTCGCCATGACGATCTTCGCCAGCAGGGCCTGGCCGTCCTGGAAATCCTTCTGCTTCTTCTGCCAGAAGATGAACTCGTCCGAATTCAGATCGAAGGCGATCTTGCCGTCATCCTGCGGCGCCGGGCCCACCATGTAGTCCGTAAGCTGGAAGCCGGCGTGTTTGAACACGCCCTGCGCCCAGCCGCCCATCAACAGCATGCCGAGCTCACCTTTCATGTAGCGCGGGATGAATGTACTGTAGTGCTGGCCTGCAACGCCGGGATCCGACCACTCGGCGAATTTGCGCAGTTGGCGGAAGGCGGCAAGCGATTCGGGACCTTTCAATGCAGCTTCATCAAGCTGCATGATCGCCTTGCGATACGCATCCGGACTGATGCCGCACAGCGCGATTTCCCACTTCATGCCGTCATCCCATTTCAGGCCGCCATTCGCCACAGGGATGATGCCGGCGGCCTTCATCTTCTCGGCCGCGGCGTTGAATGCCGCCCAGGTGGTGGGCAGTTTCGTCATGCCGATCCGATCGGCGGCCTTCTTCGAAACGAACAACGTGTTGATGCGATAGGCCTGGATCGGCAGCGCAATCCAATGGCCGTAGGGTTTGCTGAGGTTGACCAGCTCCGCCGGCACCACCGCCTCATACCCGGCCGCCTTCACCGTCGCATCGAGATCGACCACCGGGGCGATCTTCGACCAGGCAGCGATCTCCGGGCCCTTGAGCTGCGAGGCCGCGGGCGGATCGCCGGCAATGATCTGCGCACGTAACTTGTTCATCATGTCGGTGGTGAAGCCGGGCACGGGGTTGTGTTCCCAGATGCCGCCCTCGGCCTCGAACCGCTTGCCCAGCGCCGTGATCGCCGCGCCGTCACTGCCCGCGCTCCATTGCGAGATGACGGTCACCTTGGGTTTGCCCACCGCCTGCGCGCGCGCCACGCGCGGCAGTATCAACCCGCTGGCGGCAGCGCCCAGCACGGCACGGCGACCCAGTCTCGACTTCCTCATGATATCCTCCCGCGTCTCCGGTCCTACGCGTTGGCCGGCGTTGTGCGTCATGCTTACTGTGCCATCCTGGCGTGATGCTCGCCACCCCCCAATCACGCACATGCCAAAGGACGCACCACGATGACGGAGAAGCTGTTTCATATGATCGCGGGCGCGCCGACCCCGGTCGCGCCGTTCAGCCACGCGGTCGAGGTCGAAGGGTTCGTGTTCCTGACTGGGCAGATGCCGACGCTGCCCGAAGACGATGCCGCGCCGCTGCCGGCCGGGATCGAGGCGCAGACGCGGCGCGTGATAGACAATCTGATCCTGGTGCTGGAAGGGCTGGGGCTGGGGTTGCAACACGTGGTCAGCGTGCGGGCGTATCTCACGCGGTTCGAGCAGGATTACGGGCCGATGAACGCGGTCTACCGTAGCTATTTCCCACCCGATCGGCTGCCGGCGCGGACCTGTGTCGGGGTCACCGGCCTGGCGCGCGGCGCGCTGGTAGAGATCGATTTGGTTGCGCGGCGGTAATTGTCATCCGCCGCCGCTGGTGAAGGCGTTGAAGGTGATCAGGGTGTAGGTGTCTTTTACCCCAGGCAGGGACTGCACTTTCTCGGTAACGAACCGGCCGATGTCCGCTTCGGGGTCAAGGTAGAACTTGCCCAGCAGGTCGTACTGTCCGGAGGTGGAATATAGCTCCGACATCTGCTCGATGCTGTCGGCCGCCTCCCGCGCCACCTTGTAGGCTTGGCCCATGTCGCACTTGATCATCACGAAGATCGCCCGCATCGCTGCCTCCCGCCACCCGGCGCAGACTACAGGAGTCGCGTGCCGGGTGACAGCATCGGGCAATTCGCGCGTGGGTGACGCGGGGTGCCCGATCCGGTAAGCATCCGGTTTCGTCGCCGTCTGGGAGGCATGCATGGACTTGGCTCAGGCCCGCAAGGCCCGCATCACGCCGCGCCTGGGGGGGCGGATTCTGGCCGATGCGCTGGTCGCGCAAGGCATCGACCATGTGTTCTCCGTGCCGGGCGAATCGTTCCTCGATACGCTCGATGGTCTGTACGATGTTCGCCAGAAGTTGAAGCTGGTCACCTGCCGGTTTGAGGCAGGGGCGGTGAACATGGCCGAAGCCTACGGCAAGCTGACCGGCCGGCCGGCGGCGGCGATGGTGACGCGTGGCCCAGGTGCCTGCCATGGCGCGATCGGCGTGCATGTCGCGATGCAGGACAGCACGCCGCTGCTGCTGTTCGTCGGGCAGATCCCGCACGAGGATACCGGGCGCGATGCGTTCCAGGAGATCGACTATCGCCAGATGTTCGGCTCCGTGGCGAAATGGGTGACGCAGATCGACCAGACCAGTCGCATTCCGGAAATCGTTGCGCATGCGGTTGATGTCGCCACCTCGGGACGGCCGGGGCCGGTTGTCATTGCGTTGTCGGAAGAAATGCAGCACGAGACCGCCTCGGTGGCGGACCTGCCGCGTGTGAGGGTCACCGCGGCACATCCCGATCCGGCGGTGTTCCCGACATTGCGCGCAATGCTCGCCAAGGCGCGCAAGCCGGTGGCGGTGCTGGGCGGATCGTGCTGGACCGCGGTCGGACGCAGCGCCATTCGGGACTTTCTGCTGGCGAACGATATCCCCGTGACCACCGGATTTCGCCGGCAGGCGCTGTATGACGGCACACTGGATAATTTCGCCGGCGATCTGGGTGTCGGATCGGACCCGGCGCTGATCGCCAAGGTGAAGGACGCCGACCTGATCCTGGCGATCGGCTCGCGGCTGGGCGATGCCGTGACGCAGGGCTACACGCTGCTCGACATGGCCGGCAGCGTGCCGATCGTGCAGGTGCACCCGGACGGGGCGGAAATCGGGCGGGTGTTCCGTCCGGCGCTGGGCATCGTCTCGGATCTGAACGCCTTCGCGTTGGCCGCCGCGGCGATCGAACCGGTGCCGGTTCGCTGGGCCGCCTGGACCAGGGAGCTGCGATCGCTGCGGGAGGCGCAACGCGCGGTGCCGAACTACCAGGGCACGCTCAATCTCGCGCACGCGATGCATGATCTCGCCCGCCTGCTGGACGATGATGCGATCGTCACCACCGATGCCGGCAACTTCGCAGGCTGGGCCACGCGATTCATCAATTTCGGTGACGGCCAGCGCTATATCGGACCGACCAACGGCGCGATGGGCTACAGCGTGCCCGCCGCGGTTGGCGCCAAGATTGCGTTCCCCGATCGCATGGTGGTGTCGATGGTCGGCGACGGCGGCTTCCTGATGACGGGCCAGGAGATCGCGACGGCATTCCATCACGGTGTCGCACCAATCGTGCTGGTGTTCAACAACCAGATGTACGGCACGATCCGCATGCACCAGGAGCGCGCCTATCCGTATCGCGTCTCCGGCACCGCACTGACCAATCCGGACTTTGCCAAGTACATCGAGGCGTTCGGCGGACATGGTGAGGTGGTGACGGAGACAGCGGAATTCGCCGCCGCCTTCACCCGCGCGGTCGACAGCGGGCGGCCGGCGGTGCTGGAATTGCGGATGAACCCGGAACAGATCACCAGTCGCGCGACGATTGCCGATCTGCGGGCCGGCAAGAAAGCGCCGAAGCCCCCGGCCAAACCAAAGCACCCCGGGCCGCGTGGCGGGGGCAAGCCGGCCGGCAAGCGAGGCTGACCATCGCCACGAACGAGGTCCTGTATCGGCTCTCGGCCCGGTTTCGCATCGATGCCGCGGGCAGGCCGGTGCCGCGTGCCTGGATGCAGGAGGCCGCGCGGCATTATTTCGCTGGCGAACGCAATGAGGCGGCGCGCTGCTGCCATGTGGCGTTGCTGATCCAGCCTCTGGATTTCGAAGCCCTGCACCTGCTGGGCGTGCTGGACACGGATGCGGGCAACACGTCGCAGGCGATAGAGCGATTGCGCCGCGCGATCGAACTGCGGCCGGAGGTGG
>Ga0326727_10016419_pt1 | contig 15631 bp, 13 predicted proteins | sample MB2enrmetagenome_FD_207643 | JGI IMG/M metagenome (GOLD analysis project Ga0326727, IMG submission 207643) | Lab enriched peat soil microbial communities from McLean, Ithaca, NY, United States - MB29MY | ecosystem: Environmental > Terrestrial > Soil > Wetlands > Peat | place: USA: New York... | reverse complement strand
CGAGGTTTGCAATGGCGGAATCGCCATCGGAGCGCTGGCAGTGGCGGAGGACGAGCCGGCAAAGAGCAGGGTAGTGGTGCGAGACGCGCTCGACTCCATTCCGCACTCTTTGGCCGCGTACGCGCCGGATGGCGGCTGGGCCGAGGGGCCGGGTTATTGGCATTACGGTACCAGCTACGCCGTGGCCCTCCTAGCCGGGCTCGAGTCCGCGACGGGCACGGATTTCGGCCTTTCGACGGCGAAGGGTTTCGACCGCACAGGGCGTTTCCGCATCTACTTCAGCGGACCTTCGGGAAGATCCTTCAACTACGCCGACGCGCACGACCACACCGAACCGGCTCCCGAGATGTTCTGGCTGGCGCGCCGGTTTGCGGAGCCGGTTTACGCGTGGCAGGAGCAGCGCTTGCTCCAGGCGGGCGGCGCCCCTCACGCGCTCGACCTGGTCTGGTTTCAGGGCGAGGAACGCAGCCCAAAGCAAGACAACTGGCCCTTGCACGCCATATTTCACGATGTGCAGGTAGCGTTTCTGCGAAGCGCATGGGACGACCCGAACGCACTGTTCGTCGGCGTAAAGGGCGGCGACAACAAGGCCAATCACGCCCACCTCGATTTGGGCGAATTCGTGCTAGACGGTGGCGGCGTGCGCTGGGCGCTTGATCTCGGGCCGGACGACTACAATCTGCCGGGTTACTTCGGACGGCAGCGGTGGAGCTACTACCGGATGCGCACGGAATCGCACAACACCGTCACCATCGATGACGAGAACCAGGATCCGCGTGCCGAAGCCGCCATCGGGGCGCATTTCTTCTCGCCGGATCTCTCCTGGGTGGAAGTGGATCTGACCCACGCGTACTCCCGGCTGAAATCGTACCGGCGCAAGGTTGGGATCGCGCAGGGGGAACAGGTCTATATTCAGGACGTGCTGGAGAGCGAGCGGCCGGTGGAGGCGGTTTGGGGCATGCTCACCGACGCGGAGGTCAAGCTGAACGGCCAGACCGCCGACCTCCAAAAGAACGGATGGACGATGTCCGCGGAGATTCTCTCGCCCCGGCACGCGGTGTTTGACCTCGCCGCCATCGCAGCGCCTGCGCCGCAGGCGCCCAACCCGGGCGTCAAGAGACTGGTCGTTCGATTGGGCGAGAAGGTCACGGAAATGGACTTGAAGGTGACGCTGACGCTTCATCGGACCGGGCAACCAAAGCCAAGGCTAGCGCCGAACTTCGGGTCGTGACGTTGCCCTAGAATAGGTAGTTCCTCATGCATCCCCTTCGCCTATCCGTCCTGGTGCCCCTGTACAACGAAGAAGAGTTCGTCGCGCCGATTATCGAGCGCGTGCTGGAGGCCCCGCTGCCGGATGGAATGGATCGCGAGGTCATTGTGGTGGACGATGGCTCGAGCGACGGCTCGGCTGAAATTGTCGCCGGGATGGCGGCACGGCATCCGGAGATCCGGCTCGTGCGGCACGAGCGCAACCGAGGCAAAGGAGCAGCCATCCGCACCGCGATTGAGCACGCGCAAGGTGATTACTCGATCATTCAGGACGCGGATCTCGAATACGATCCCCGCGAATATGTTCAGGTACTGCGTCCCTTGCTCGAAGGCAAAGCGGACGTGGTGTATGGCTCGCGTTTCATGATCGTGGGGGAGCGCCGCGTGCTCTACTTCTGGCACTCCGTGGCTAATCGCCTCCTCACGGAGCTCTGCAATCTGGTAGCGGATGTCAACCTCACTGACATGGAGACCTGCTACAAGGCATTCCGCACATCGCTTTTGAAAAGTATTCCCATCCACAGCGAACGGTTCGGCGTCGAGCCGGAGTTGACCATCAAGACCGCGAGACGCCAGGTGCGCATTTACGAGACGCCCATCAGCTACCACGGGCGCACCTACGAGGAAGGGAAGAAGATCGGGCTGAAGGATGCGTTCGAGGCTGTGTTTGTCATTGTGCGGTATGCATTCACCAATGACATATACAAAGACTCGGGTCCGGACATTCTGCACGCGCTTTCGAAGGCGCCGCTGTTCAACCGCTGGATGGGCGAAACCATCCGCCCGTACGTGGGTGAGAGAGTGCTCGAGATCGGCGCCGGGATCGGGAACCTCACGCGCGTACTGATCCCGCGCGTCAAGTGTTACGTTGCGGCGGACATCGATGGAGAGCACATGGCGCGGCTGGCTACGCGCTTCCAACACCGCCATAATCTTCACGTACGTCACTGCAATCTGGCCGAGGCCTCTGACTTCGCCGGCCTCGGTGGCATGGATACGGTCGTCTGTCTCAACGTGCTCGAGCATATCGAGGATGATATGCAAGGTTTGCGCAACATCCACTCGGCGCTCGCGAAAGACGGGCGCGCGATTGTGCTCGTGCCGCACGGGCAAGACATCTTCGGTACTTTGGACGCTGCGCTGGGCCACTACCGCCGGTACTCCCACGAAGAACTGAGACAGAAGATGGAACAGGCCGGCTTCCGGGTGGAGAGGATTCTCGACTTCAACCGCATCTCGCGGCCCGGCTGGTACGTGAGCGGAAAGGTGCTCAAGCGCACCACGCTTGGAGCAATGCAGATGAAGTTGTTCGATCAGCTTGTCTGGCTGTGGCGGCGCATCGACCAGCACTTACCCTGGCCGCCGACTTCGATTATCGCGATTGCGGTGAAGCCGTAGCGCTGGCTGTGAGCGTCTTCAGTTCGCCCTGGATCACATCTTCGAGAGCGGCGGTTTCCATGCCTCCGTTGTAGTGTTTACCGTTGACGAACACGGTCGGCGTACCCAGTACACCGGCCTGCTCGCCTTGGTCCAGTTCCTTTTCCACGACCGGCTTGTATTTCCCGGACTTCATGTCCATGTAAAACCGGACCATGTCCAGACCGAGTTCCTTGGCCCATTCCGTAATCCTGTCCGGCGAGAGGCTGCGGAAGTTGGCGTACATCTTGTCGTGCAAGGGCCAGAATTTTCCCTGCGCATTAGCGGCCAAGGCTGCCTCCGCCGCGTACTCCGCCTGGGAATGAATGTCGAGGGGAAACTGCTTGAACACCAGCCGGACGTCCGTGGGATGTTTCGCCAGAATGCTGTTGAGGCTGGCCACGGCGACCGCGCAGTAAGGGCACTGAAAATCGGAGAACTCGACCAGCGTGATCTTGGCGTTGGCCGGCCCGCGGAAGGGATCGCCGGCGATCGGAATAGATACCGCCTCATCCAACAGCGGCGGGGCTTCTTTCATCCGGCGCTTGAGTTCCGCGCGAATGGCGTCGGGCGATTTGCCTTCTTGCAGCTCCCTCACCACCATAGCAGCCAGATTTCGGCTGAACCCGCATTTCGGATCTTTCACGCGGCACTCGGCGATTTTGAACGCGCAACCACCGCAGCTGCAGCCCTCCGACCGAATCAGTGTGAGAAGAATGTGCTTTTGCTGGGCAGTCAAACCGCTCTGATCCAACCCGGCGAATTCCGTCATGGTCTGCCACATCTCCGGGGCGTGCGCGGGCGCCTGCGCGAATGTTAGAGCGCCGAGCATGCCGGCGACGATGGTGCGTGTCAGTACCTTGAGCGGATGCAACACTACTAACCAGTTTAGTCGAAGCCCACCGCGCTTGTGAATTAGACTCCGCCGGGTACGCCCAGGCTCTTGGCTTTGATTGGCGACATGGCGGCTTCAGGACAATAGCGGGTGATGATTTCCCGTGCTATTTCCGCGCGCCGCACGCGTTCGCGGGACAAGGCAATGACGGTGCTCTCGACGTGCGTGCCGCTGGGATAAACGTCCGGCGCATTACGCAATCCGAACTTGAGATAAATCGGCGAAGCCACGCGGATCAGCTCCGGGATCTCGTAGTAGCGGACGAACCCGCCAATGTTGTCGGGAGCTTCCACGTAGAAATCGATGGGCGCGTCGATGGCACCGCGAATGGCGGCGATCTGCGGGATGGTCAGATCCGACGGGATGTTGATGGTGTTGGCGCCGAGCAGTTCGAGAATACGTGCCGATGCCGGGTTGGTGGGCGCCATCATGACCGAAGTCTTGATGATGAGGTCCACCGGCAGGTCGCCGGCGGCGCGCATATTGCCGACGATTTGCAGAATGCCGATGTCGGACACCAGTACGCTGCGCAGGCCTAACCGGACCGCGCGCTTCACATCCTCCATGGCGAAGACGAGCTGATCGGCGCCGCGCAGCGAGAGTCCCAACGACTTGCCAGCCGCGGAGAACGCTTGCGCGCCGACGTCAAAGGTCGCGCGCGGGCCTATAAACAGGTTCACTTCGATGCCGGCCTTGCGGCCCATCTCGAGCATCTCTGAGATCTCGGCATCGGTCATGAGCATGATGCCGCTGCCTTGGCTGACGCGATGCACCGGCACTTTGCGCTGCTCAGCCTCGTTCAGCACCGCGGCGAGCACACGCGGCCCTTCGGTGGAGGGAATCTCGATGCGATACTGGCCGCCATCGGGGAACCGCTTGATGGAACTGGGGCATTCGGTTGGGTCGCGGCCCGGCAAGCCGCGGTGCTCCAAAAACTCGCGCGAGCTTTTCATGTTTCGATTCCTTCCTGTATCTGATAGCCGCATTCGGCGACCGGCGCGTGCAGCACCTCCGCTTGATGGCCGTGAAGCGCGAACACCTGCCGCACCAGGTCGCATACCTGCTGGTAGCCGCGCTCGTAGAAAACCAGGATCGATGGGCCGGCGCCACTCAATACGCAGCCCAGCAGGCCGGGCGCGCGCAGCTTCAGAATGTCGTCGAGGCCGGGCACCAGCGCGGCGCGGTACGGCTGATGAAACTTGTCTTCCAGAGCGGCAGGAAAAGCGTTGGCGGCGCCCGTGGCGAGAGCGGCGATCAGCAACGCGGCGCGCTGGACATTGAAAATCGCATCGGCGCGAGAGTAGCAATCCGGCAGCACGGCGCGCGCCTTCGACGTGGGCAACATGAAATCGGGGACCACCACACCGACTCCGAAAGCCGCGGGCATGTTCAGCCGCACGGTTCGCGCGACACCACCGGAATCGATGGCGCTGGCGACGATCGAACCCAGCACGCAAGCCGCTACGTTATCGGGATGGCCCTCCAGGCGGGCGGCCTCGTCGAGAACGCGCAGAGGCTTCCACCGGAGATCGAGCAGCCGGTCGGCAATCACGACGCCCGCAGTCAACGCGGCCGCACTGGAACCCAGACCCTTGCCGATGGGAATATCGTTGTGGATTCGGAGCTCGATCGTTGGCATCGTCATGCGCATGTCCCGCGCGACGGCCAGCGCAGTCTGCCAGATGAGGTTGTCTTCGCCCGTGGGAATCGTTTCCGCGTCGCGCCCTTCTGCTCGGATGGAGAGGCGCTCGCTCTGGCGAAAGCGGCACTCGAGGTAGATTCCGAGCGCCAGGCCAAGCGCATCGAAGCCAGGGCCGAGGTTGGCGCTGGAAGCCGGCACTCGAAGCGAAGTCCAGGGCATAAGGGGCCATTATAGCGAGTGACAGAGGACGGACCGCTTGATCCTGGGTGAGCCGGGAATTGGAACCGTGAGAATGCATCGAACTAGGGGCAGCGTCGGGCGTCCGGTTTTGGGATTGGGTTTGATTTGCGAAATCACTTTGTGGAGGCGGAGGGTCTTCAACGGCGGGAGTCGTAGCGGTGCGGAGGCGCTCGAGCTCGTGAAGCGCCCGGTAGAATGCGCGTTCGATGCGGGTTTCGTAGCGCGAAAGGGATTCGATGGAACGGGAACCGGAAGCGTCATACGCAAAAGCGCGCGAACGGGGATCAAGATCGGGCGAGTTTTCGTCCCGGGACAGTTGCGACATCCGGATACTGAACAGACCGGTTTCGAGAGCGCGCATGCGGCGTAGGCACCAGGAGGCCATGGCCATTTGCTCGACGAGCAGGGTTTCGGTGGGTCCGGCGGGCTGGTATTCGGCGAGAAAGGCGTCGAGCAATTCCTGAAACTGTTCACCGTTTTCGTTGGGGAGGACCGCGGTTTGAGCGGAGAGGCCGTGGCGAAGCGCATTGAGGCCGACGGCGGCGCGTCCTTCGGGAGTGCGCAGGCCGGTCGAGAATTGGGCGTTGCGACGATTGGCGTCGATTTGGCGTTGGGAGAGCATAAGGTTTGACTCTTGCGGCAGAAGCCGCGTCCAGGATAGGGCGAGGGATTGCGGTGCGAGGCGGTGGGAGCGCGGATTTGGTTGACGAGGCTAGGGAAAAAAGTGGAGGAAGGGAGTGAACGAGATTGGCGCAATGTTGGCGTGACGTCCGGTGTGTCCGTGAGTTTTAGACGAACAGTGCGAGTGGAACGGCGAGCAATGGTTCTGCGAAATCGGGAATTGAGGTGTCCGTCCATGGTTTTGGTTCTGGTTTTCCGGTTTTTCTGGTTAAGAGTTCTTCAGGTGAAAGCGGGTACCGGCAGGTCGAGGATGAGCAGCTCGGCGCCGTAGGTAGACTGCAACAAGCGAAAGCCGCAGCGCTTGAGCAAACGCAATTTGGGGATGTTGTCGTACGTGGTCACGGCGTGGATGCGGCGTAGCCCCCGTTGCTCCGCCCTCTGCAGGATGGCCCTTAACAGGCCGGTGCCGATGCCGCGCTGACGGGACCGCTGGTGGACGAAGATGCCCAACTCGGCCTCGCCGGCATCTGATGAGGCGAGGAAACTGTGGCCGACGAGATCCCCGCCCGCAGAAAATGCACCGACGTTGACTTCCCGTTGCAGCGCGCGATCAATCCAAGTCTGGCGAGCCTCTTCGACTCGCGGCGGCAAGCCCTGCGCCCCGCCGAGGGGCTCGAAGGTTCGGTACATCCCAAGGAGGATCTCGCGGTCGGCGAGGATGAGCGGCCGGATCTGGATGGTGTTGTCAGCGTTCTTTACTTGTTCTGACTGAGTCGATTGAATGTCGTTATGTTTCGCAGGAGCCGATTGCTCGGCCAGCGTGGAGTCGGTCTTAACGGTCATGGCTTTCCCTTTTCTTGCTCTGCTCCCTCCCGGTGCGGCAAATACGAGCCGTGACGTGAGGTCCGGCAATAGACGTCCGTCGGCTGCACGGCGTATACGAATCTACGGTCGAAGCACCGGTCGCTGTCTGTCACAGCTATCCAGCAAGTCTTATCGACAATTCGACAATACGACAATTCATCTCGTTGAACTATCCGGATCTTGCTGTCAAATTGAGTTGCCGGGCGGTCGATAGGTCATGAATCGCAGGAAGTTGGGCTGAAACGTCGCGAATGGACGGCTGCTCCTCGTTAGCGCCGCACGCTTACAGATCCAAGTTGACGGTTTGTCGCCATGTCGGACCCGTGGTCGGAACGGAAGACGAGTTTAGCGGAAACTGGCGCGGCCGAGCTAGCGACAAAGAACGCAGGCGCGAATCTGGTTGACGAGGTTGGGGAAAAAAGTGAGATGTTCTTAGGCTAAGCAACAGTGGACGCTGGCAAAGGAGCGTCCACTATCGGTCACGCGCTCTTGCAGACCGGTTACTGGATTGGGACCGCCGGAAGGACGGCCGTCCCCTCAGCCTGAACGGCGGTGAGGGCAGACGGATTGAGACCCAAGGCTTGGAGAATGGTAGGCGCCACCTGGGAGGTGCCCACTTCGACCCGGACCGTTTGGGGTGAGAAGGATGAATTGGAGACCAGGAGAATGACGTTGGTGTCGTCATGGGAGAACCCGCCGTGCTCGGCCAATTTCTTCGTGCTGCCGGAGTAAGTAACACCGACGTTTGGCGTCACGATGATGTCCGGCGTGCGCGGATCTACGGTTGGGTCGTTGTAGTTAAGACTGAGCGAAGAGCCGTAGTAGATCTGCCCGAGCTCGATTCCGGCGGCAGAGGCATTGGCTTCGAGGATCTTGACGGCGGCTAAAGTATCCGAGGAGTTCGTCAGCCAGATCAGCGAGACGTCATCTTCCGTTGGTCCAATGCCATTGGCGTTGTTGGTAGATTCAGAGTATGGAATATAGCCCGCATTGGAGAGCAGGGTGGCGGGTGAAGTACCGTTGATGAGCTGAGAGACGTAGCGGCTGGGATCTATGGGTGACTGACCGTGCTTGGCAGTGATCACGATCATGGTCGAATCATAGAGACCCCTGGCTTTGAGTTCTTTGACGAAAGCTCCGATGGAGGCGTCGACGAACTGGATTTCGTTCAGCAACGCCGGGGTGGGCGTGGCAGCGGCATCCAGATATCCGCCGGTGACGCCGTTGCTTTTCTCAATCAGTTTCTGGCCCACGCTGACGGCCTGGAAGTTCATGCCGAAGATCGTGGGAACTTGGGTCTTCTTGGTGCCGAGGTGGTTCTTCCCATCGATCTCGTTGAGGATCGCATCGACCTTCAAAGTGTCATAGCACTGGATGTTCTGGAAGCTGTTGGTCCAGGCCGTCACGTCGGAGGCCGGATCGAGGATGGTGGCGCAGGATACGCCGGTGGGTGTTGTAACGCCGGGAAGGCCGATCACGGTGGAGTTGATTTCAGGCCCGTAGAAGTCGTCCAGTGCACTGGGGCCAATGCCGGCGGCGACCGCGGAATACGCGGGGTGCTTGTCGGACCATGCCGCGTATCCTCCAGCTTGATGAATGACGCTGAAGATGGTGTTAGCGCGAACGAAATCCCATGGATAAACGGGGTTGCAGGAATTGGCTGGATCGCGGATCAGCTTCGTGGTGTCGATGGAGGCGATGCCGCCGTCGGTCAGGGCCGCGCCGGGCGCGCCGCCGTTCACCTTGGTCTGGTCGATGTCGATGCCTTCTTCATACTCGGTTGTGGTGCCCGTTGGCGCCGCGTTAGCCGTACAGGGGCCAGCCGCAAGACCATTGCCCGTGGTTTTCTCGGGGGCATCAAAGTTCCGGGAATAAGCGACATCGTAGTAGATGCCTGTGAACGCGGGGCTTCCACCGGTGACGATTGCGATGAGACCAGGGAAGGAATCCGAGGTTTTCGACGTGCTGGCGGCGACGTAGTTGATGCCGGTCTGTCCGAGCGCGGCAAGCGCTGGGCAATAAGGTGCGCCATTGTTGATGGTGCTGATGCCGTTGGCGCAGTTCTGGAAATCAACGGCGTGCATACCGTCGACGCTGATCAGCAGGACGTGGCGAATCGCATTGCGCGAATTAACGTGCTGCGAGTGCATTTGCGGTGCCAGGCATATGGCAAGACCAATCGCTCCGGTGCAGAGTTTCTTAATCAAAGTGATCTCTCCTTATCAAAGTGATTTCTCGTGCGGGTTTAGAGCTTACCAGTCAAGATTTACGATTACGTTAAGTCCGAGTGAAGCTTCCATGAAGACTCCACAAAAGCCTGAAACCGTAGCGCGGGCGTCTTGGATCGCCTTCCAAAATGAGCGTAAACGCACCATGTCGGACACATGGCTCGCTGTGGCGGGTTCCGCTCCGGCGCCAGTCGTTTGCCTGACGCTGGGCGACTTCAGGGGAGTAATTTTCCGAGACTTCTCCGAGAGCCGAGTCGAGTTTCCGGATGGCCGAGGATCCGGAAAAGAGCCTCAAACGGGCAGCAACAACCGGCATCGCGGGGTGCGCGATGTGGAACAATTGCTGGCATGGGCAGGGTACAAATCGTGAGCCTGATTGCTTTGCTTCTTTGTGGCAAAGCGTGGGGGCTTGATGAATTCTCAGGAGTCACATGTGGTTCGGATATTCCGAAAGCTCTGATCGGCAAACGAATCGTGAATAGGCGAGTGGTCGTCATCGAAGGCTCGCACAAGGACATTGGCCTTAAGGACCTAGGCGGAATTGACATTTCCGATCGGCTCTTCCTGATCTCATGGCGCATATGCGGCACGGAATATGAGCTGCTTGAGGATACAAAGAGCATGATCATCCGTGATGTACTCCCATTTCCGTTACACTCACGGAGTTCGCCAGAAGCGATTGGTGGTTGTCAAATCGATGGTAGAGAGATTCCTGAGACTGTTGTTGCTGTCTTGGATAACAGCGCCGGATATGACGCAAGGGACGGCTCGCATACAAAGACATTGCTCAATGCGACCTCCGCGTGGAAGATCGATGAGACGCACCAACGCTTTCAACGGTTGACCACGATGCGTCTCGTTTGCCCTCTTGGGACAATTGTCACGCTTGATGGTGGCCCATAGAACTCCGCTCCCCGCGGCAGCAAGGCTAGCTTCGGCGCACCGGGAGCGACCGGCCATCCGGAAGCTGGCGAGCCAGAAGTAGTCCGCTCTGAGAGATTAGGACCGCCAAGCGTGCACGTCCCAGAGATCCATGTTGACGCGTAAGTCGCCATCTCGGACATGTGCTCGCGTCGAAACGGTAGTTATTGGAAACTGGCGCGGCCGCGTGCGCCCATAGCCGAATAGGATTGCCATCCGCGATAATGGTCCGGGGGATTTCCATGAAGCGAGTTCTTACGGCAGGTGTCATCGTAGCGGCGTTGGCGTTGGGCGCTGCGGCGCAGGATCGGGACTGGTATCACGACCGGGAGGAGCGGTTCCGCGGGGAGGAGTGGCGGCACCATCTTTTCACGCACGTGAGGACCGATCTGGAACACGTTTGGAGCGGGCGGGCGAGCGAGAAAGAGCGCAAGCGTCTGGAGAAAACCGAAGAAGAGCTGACGAAGATGCAGGCGGATCTGGAGCATGGCCGGTTTGATAACGGCATTCTGAACGATGCGATGGATTCCATTCGGAAGTCATCGAACGACGACCGTCTGCCGGAACGCGATCGTGCAGTGTTAGCTGATGATCTGGTGCGTCTCAAGGATTACCAGGAGCATCACGACCACTGGCGGTAGGCGTTTCGCAATCGGGTTACACGACGCCGGCTTCTTCGATGGTGAGTTCGCCTTTATCGGCGTCGAGCTGGGTCATCACGCCGAGCGGTAGCGTGAGCTGATCGTCGGTGTGGCCGATCGTGAGGCCGGAAAGAACCGGCGAGCGAAGGCGGCCGAGAATCTCATCCACTACCTCGCCGGTCGAGAGCGTCGACTCGTAGGATGGCTTGAAATCGCGGGGGCGGCAGTCCTGGCATTCGCCGAAGATCACACCCGCGGCGGCGTCCAGTTTGCCAGCCAGTCGCAACTGGGTGAGCATGCGGTCAATGCTGTACGGCTCTTCGTCCACGTCTTCCAGGAACAGGATTCGGCCTGCGGTTTCGATTTCGTAGGGCGTGCCCATGGTGGTGGAGATTAGCGTGAGGTTGCCGCCGAAGAGTGGTCCGCGCGCATTGCCGGGGCGCACGGTGCGGAGCGCATGCCCGGGGCGCAGGGGGTCGGAATCGGGTGGATTGGTCACGCGGCCCATCGGCTCGGTCTCGAACAACGCCTTGCGGAAATATGTTTGCGTGTACGGCGTGAAGCGGGACAACGCGATGGGGCCATGGAACGTGACTAGGCCCGCGCGCTTTTGAATAGCCAGGTGCAGCGCGGTGATGTCGCTGTAGCCGAGGAGGATTTTGGGATTCGCGCGAATCAGATCGTAGTCGATGCGATCGAGCAATTGGGACGCGCCGTAACCGCCGCGGATCGCAAACACGGCCTTGACTTCGGGATCGCGAAACATGGCGTGAAGATCTTCGACGCGATCTTCGACCGTCCCTCCCAGGTAGCCGTCACGTTTGCGAACATTCTTAGCGAACTTTGGCACGAGGCCGAAATACCGCGCGGTGCGTTCGGCGAGGGCGAGACGGTCGGGATCGGACACGTAACTGGAGGGCGTGATGAGGCCGACGGTGTCTCCTGCGCGCAGCGTTTTGGGACGGATTAACTTGCGCTCGACAGTGGCGGCTGATGCGGGGAGTGCTGCGGCTGCGGCGGTTAGAAGGCGGCGTCGGGTCATATCTGATAGATTATCGTCCGGACATGCTCTATGCGGACTTTTGTCTTGTTGTGCTTGACTGCCGCGACTACGCTCGCGCAGTCCGCGAATGACAACTGGCGCTCCGAGGGTGTGATTCACCTGGATCACTCGCCTTACGCCAAACTCCACTCGGTTCCGATTCGTGCCGTGCGCATGGGCGAAGGATTCTGGTCGGTGCGAATGCGTATCAACGTGGAGCGCAGCATCCCGACCATGCTGGAGGAACTGGAACAACACGGCGTGATGGACAACTTCCGGCGGTTGACCGGCAAACAGGCGCCGCGGCTTGGCCCAGTCTACACCGATTCCGACATTTACAAGTGGATCGAAGGGGCAGCGTTCGTGCTCGAATCCGGCGACCGGCCGGACCTGCGCGCCACGATCGACCGTTTGACGGACGAGATCCTGGCGGCGCAAGAACCCAGCGGATATCTGAACACGTATTACGTTGACGAGCGAAAAGATAAACGTTTCACCGAAATGTACCGGTCGCACGAGCTGTATTGTTTGGGGCATCTTCTGCAAGCCGCTATCGCGTACTACCGCGCGACGGGCAACCGCAAACTGCTCGACGGCGGCATCCGGTATGCGAACTTCATGGTTGAGAATTTCGGGCCGACTAAGCGGCCTGCGCTCACGGGCCATCCGGAATTTGAGATGGCGCTGGTGGAGTTGTATCGCACTACTGGCGAGCGGAAGTACCTTGATTTTGCCGGCTATCTGCTTAGCGGCGTGGAGCGCGAGCGTCTGCACTTGACGGACGATCAAATCCAATACCTGTTCAGCGGGGTCCCGTTCACTTCGCGCAAGGAGTTCGAAGGTCACGCTGTGCGCGCCATGTACGCCTCATCAGGTGCGACCGACTACTATGCCGAGACCGGTGATGCTGCCTACTGGACCACGCTCGATCGCCTTTGGAAGGACTTAGTCAATCGCAAGATGTACATCACGGGCGGTGTAGGCTCGCGCGAAGCGGGAGAATCGATCGGCCTCGCCTACGAACTGCCCAACGCGCAGGCGTATGGCGAAAGCTGCGCAGCAATCGGCAACGTGATGTGGAACTGGCGCATGCTGGCCGTGACGGGCGAGGCGCGGTTTGCGGACGTCATCGAGCGCGCGCTTTACAACGGCGTCAACTCGGGGATGTCGCTCGACGGAACTCTCTATTGCTACCGCAATCCGCTCGAATCAGTGGGCGAGAAAATCCGCAACGAGTGGTATGAAACCACCTGCTGCCCGCCGAATCTGGAACGCATCCTCGCCTCGTTGCCGGGTTACTTCTACAGCACGAGCGCGAAGGGCGTGTACGTCAACCTTTACGACAACTCGCATCTCGATTGGCATCTGGAGAATGGCGTGGCGCTGAAAATTGACCAGACGACGCGATACCCGTGGGGAAATACGGTGGAGATTGCGGTCACGCCTGCGGCGCCTGCGGAGTTCAGCGTGTTCCTTCGTGTGCCGGGATGGTCGCGGGCCACGCAGGTCGCGATTGGCGGCAAGCCGGCGAATGGCGCAATGCCTGGCGAGTACTTTGAGATTCACCGGAAGTGGCGGGCCGGGGACCGCATCGAAGTGAAGTTCGACATGGCGGCACGTTTGACACGGGCCAATCCGCTGGTGCGTGAAGATGCAGGACGCGTGGCGGTCGAGCGTGGGCCGTTGGTCTATTGCCTCGAGTCCGCGGACCAGCCAGGGATCGGTTCCCTGTTTGACGCGGAGATGACAACTCTCTCCGAGCCGTTCCGCGAGAACTTCGACGCTGATCTTCTTGGTGGCGTTCTGGTTCTGCGGCACAAAGGCGCGGTGGCAGAGAAGCCTTTTGAGGATGAGCCACTGTATCAGGTGGCTGCGCGCGCCGTTCTTCCACCGTTCAAGCCAGTCGAGCTAGCGTTCATTCCGTACTACGCGTGGGCGAATCGCGGACTCACTTCGATGGAGGTTTGGGTGCCGGTTGATTGAGCCGGTTGCCTATCGTGTTTCGAGTTGCACGAGGTCGGGGGATTCGGTGCGTTCACCGGGGCCGATGATGGTCTGCGGGGCGCGCCAAAAATCCATGTAAGACGTATAGTGGGCGCAAGCCACGGTGCAGCGCGGCGCGCAGCTCTTCACAGTGAGAAACTCGCGGCGAATGTCTTCGACCGTGTAATGCTCGAGGGGCTTGGCTGGGTACCCACGCTGTTGTGAACAGTAGTGCACCAGGCCATCCTCGCAAACGTACAAATAGCGTGCACCGGCGCGGCAGCGCCACTCGTTGGGCCGGCCATGCGCGATATTGTCCTGGAAGAAATTCAGTTGCGCGTAGCTCCGCTTGGCCATGCGCTTCATGCGAAGGTACACCTCGCGCTCTTCGGGCTTGAGGGGTTGCAGTTGGCCGTCGTCATCGTGAATGATGCCGACTGTGGAAGTGAAGCCCAACTCCACGGCCCGGCGTCCCACTTCCAGGGCATCCTTGGGATTGTGGATGCCGCCTCCCACAACAGAATTGATGTTGACGTGGAACTCGGCGTTTTCGGCCAGCAACTGGAGCTTCTTGTCCAGAACTTTCAAGCTCTTTTTCGACACGTCGTCCGGATTGACGTTATCGATGGAAATCTGCATGTGTTCGAGGCCGGCTTGGTTCAGACGCCGGATGCGATCGGCGGTGAGCAGATACCCATTGGTGATCATGCCCGCCATGACGCCGTGATAGCGAATGCGGGCGATAATTTCGTCTAGCTCGGGATGGAGCAACGGCTCGCCGCCGCTCAGCGTGATGATGGTCGTACCCAGTTCGGCCAAGCGGTCGAGGCGCTGGCGCATGGTGTCCAGCGCCACAGGTTTGGAAAAATCGTCGTACTCGTTGCAGTAGGAGCAGGCGAGGTTACAGCGCCGGATGGGGATAATGTGAGCCAGAACCGGATGATCGGTCGAGAGCACGCCCTTGACCAGCATCATTAGTTCTCGCGAGCGCCGATGCATGGCTTTCCAACTGCGCCGAAACCGGAAGCCCAAATCTGCCATAGTGTGAGAGATTCTTTAAGATTACACCACAAGGTTCCGCTTCACCGGGGAGCAATATGAATTGAGTGGTGTGTTTTGAGCTGTGGAACGCTAATTTTACTCATCGAATGAAGAAGATAGGAAAAACCCCAGGCGAAGCGGTTTCGGTGGTGCTAGACGCGTCACCACTGTTATTGCGCAGTGCAGGAGTGAAGAACTACGTCTACTATTGGGTGCGCAGCTTAGCGGACCACGCGGGTGCGAACCGGCTGAAGCTGTTTCCATTTCTTGGCGAACTGGGTCATTTCGCACATGAGGAGTCTATCCTGGGGCCCCTCGCGACTCTCCCCAGGCTCGGGTTGCTTTACGCCGCCAACATTTGCCCGGTACCTCTTCTGAATTGGGTGGCGCCGCGCTCCGATATTTTCCACGCCTCGCACCAGGTTTGGAATCCGCCACGCAAAAGGCGAATGACGTCAACAATTTATGACGTGACCTGCTGGCTGATGCCGGAGGTCCATGCGCCAGCCAACGTGAAGGCGGCGGACCGCATCGCGGACTGTGTATTTCGTCCCGCAAGCGGGCTGATCGCCATTTCCGAATGCACGCGGTCAGATGCCGTGCGCGTGCTGCGTCTGGCGCCGGAGAAGATCGAAGTCATTTATCCGGGGATTGCGCCGGCGTTCTTTGCGGCCAAGGCGGAGGCGGGGCGGGAGGTTGCGCAGCGCTATGGTCTTAGGAAGCCGTATGCGCTGTATGTAGGGAGCATCGAACCGCGCAAGAACGTGGGTATGCTGCTGGACGCGTGGCACGGCCTGTCGCGGGACTTACGTGACGATTTCGAGTTGG
>Ga0326727_10016416_pt1 | contig 15633 bp, 17 predicted proteins | sample MB2enrmetagenome_FD_207643 | JGI IMG/M metagenome (GOLD analysis project Ga0326727, IMG submission 207643) | Lab enriched peat soil microbial communities from McLean, Ithaca, NY, United States - MB29MY | ecosystem: Environmental > Terrestrial > Soil > Wetlands > Peat | place: USA: New York... | reverse complement strand
TGACGTTCTCGAAAAGAAGAGCCGGGCCGGACTTCTCTTCCACGATCTTACAGATGTGGGAGATCTCAAGATTCCAATCGACCTCGGCCTTCACCCTTTTGAGTTGCCCCACTTTTTCGCACATGCCTATGAAATCTCTCAGGTCCATGGACTCCTCCTTATGGAAAAATTGGACTATACCGGCCGTGCCCGCCCTTTTTGCCCCGCACAAATCCTTCGGGAGCGCCGGGCATAGGCCGCATTAATTTGATGCGTCAGTATGCATCCATTTTTATGCAATGCTGTTGACAAGTCAATTCATTTGTTTTTATACTATATAAGGAAAACTTATGTTCCTCTACTCCCTCACGTCCCTTATGGTCTTTTCCCAGGTTGTAAAATGCAGAAGCTTTTCCGGGGCAGCCAACCTCCTCTTCATGACGCAGCCGGGGGTTTCCGGACACATAGCCCAACTTGAAGCCCAGACGGGCCTGACGCTGATCAAGCGGGACAGGGGGAAGTTCGAGCTGACCAGGGAGGGCAGGATCGTCTACCGCTACGCCGAGCGAATTGAAAAGATCGCCCGGGGGCTGGAAGAGAACCTGCGGGCCACAAAGGCGGAGGCAACACTCTCCCTGCGCTTGGGCACGACCATCCACTACGCAAAAAAGATCATGCCCTATATCCTCGGCGGCTTCCAGAGGAGGAACCCCGATATTAAGATCAAGCTCGACGCAAGCTCGTCGATAGAGATGGAGAAGAGCCTGCTTTCCGGCCAGAATGACGTGGTTATCGTGGCGTACCGGCACACCTCGAACAAAATACAGTCCTTCCCTTTCGTGCGGGAAGAGCTTGTGCTGATCGCATCCAAAAACCACCCCCTGGCCACGCAGAGAGCCGTGTCGCTCTCCGATATCAACCCCTACCCCTTTGTCATCAGGGAGGAAGGGTCCGCGACAAGGAGCGTCGTCCTCGCCGCTTTTTCGCGGATGGACATCTCCCCCTCGGTATTTATCGAGGTGAACAGCACCGAGTTCATCAAAGAATGGGTGGCCCAGGACAAGGGGCTTTCGATCCTGATCCGCAGGGCGGTCGAGGGCGACGAAGACGATCGCTCCCTCACCGTAATACCGCTGATCGAGCCCCTCTCCTTGGAGGTGTCGGTGCTCTACGTGAAATCGAAAAAGCATAACCCCTCGATTCGGCGGTTCATCGGCTATCTGGAAGAACTCAAGACAAGCCCGGACCCCAGGGCCGCCTTGATGCGCGACAAGAGGAATGGGGAGTGAAGACCGTCCCGACCATTATGAGTAAATACGAGTAAAGGAAAGTTTAAAAAAAACGGGGTGTCTCACCTCACGTCACAGGTGCGGGATTGACGGAGGGCAAAGGAGGTACTATAAAGTAGATAAGAGAACCATCCGTCTTTATGTCTGCCTATGGCGGTCAGCGCTGCAACTACCTTCGGAGGATAGCGCATGATGGAGGATCTTGAATATAGATTCCGCAACGGGACCAGGGCTGTTCGATCCTGGGTAATACCCTATTTCAACTCGAGAATCCACTCGACAGAATTCCGTCCGGTCCTCTGCTACCTTTTCACGGAGTGGAAATGCAACATCGACTGCCACTACTGCCATCAATATGATAACACAAGAGACGCCATGAGCCTGGAGACCGCTTTCGGCGCCATAGACTGGCTCAAATCCATCGGTTGTCGCGTCATACCGCTTATGGGGGGAGAACCCCTGCTCCGTAAGGACTTTGTCCTGGAGGTCATCCGGTATGGAACGGAGCAGGGTTTTTTCATGTACCTTCCGACCAACGGATATCTGCTGGACAAAGAGTTTATCGACGAGGTGGGCCGCGCCGGCGTCGCCGCAATCAACCTGGCGGTCGACTGCATTGCGCCTCGAAAAGGTTTGCCCAAGGCCCTTCTCACCATCGAGCCGCAATTCCGCTACCTCGTGCAACAGCAAGAGAAGTACGGATACCTGATCTTCTTCAATATCAATATTTGCGGGACGAATCTGCGGGACGTAAGGCTGCTCACTGAAATTGCCCACCAGAACGGAATTGGGACGGATTACCACCTCAACGAGCCACCCCATGCCTTCGTCAACACGGAGCATTACACGCACGGGGAAGAGGCCCTCACCATTACTCCGGACAAGTATGATGAGACGGAAACGCTCCTTGACTGGCTCATAGAGAAACAGCAACAGGGGTGGCCCATGGTCAACTCCATAGAGCACCTGCGGACCTTCAAGGAACGGATGAGGGGCCGGATCGGCGCGTGGAACTGCCGCGCCGGCCGGAACGGCGCTCTCATCCGCACCGACGGCACACTCTCGCCCTGCTTCGACATGATCTGCTACGACCATGATTGGGGCCGCATCTGGCAGAGCCGTTTCGACAAAGAAGCGCTGGAGAGCCTCAAGGAGAAATGCATGCCCCTCTGCTCCTCAACGTGTTACCACACGATGAGCTTCTACTACAAACCTGGCTCGCTCCCTGAATGGATAGGCAAACATATCCGTGTCGGCTAAAGTGGACCAACTGCGTTGCGTATGCACTACCGTCGAGGGCGGTTCACCTTTATTGCGGTCCCGGTCATTCTATTCTTTGCCGGTTTTTTCAGCATCCATGCCGGGGCGCCGGAGGTCCCCGTGGGACCGTTCTTTGGGCCTTCTGCGCGCGGCGGCCTCCCGCCGGACTGGAAACCGTGGATCCTCAATAACGTGAAGCGCCACACCACTTATTACCCGGTTGAAGACGGCTCGCCCGCAATCAAAGCCCTTGCGGACGCTTCGGCGAGCGGGCTGATGCGCAGCGTGACCGTAGACCCAAGGGAGTATCCGGTGGTACAGTGGCGCTGGAAGGTAGCCGCCATTATTGAAGGAGCCAACATCTCACGGAAGGAGAATAATGACTCGCCGGCGCGGCTCTACGTGGCGTTTGCCTATGACATCAAGAAAGTGTCCCTTTTCGAGAGGTTCAGGTACCGCATGGCCAAGCGCAGATATTCCGAATCACTGCCTCTCCGGGCCATCGCCTATACGTGGGCGAACAGGCACCCGTTGGGGAGCTTTGTCCCCATGCCCTACACCTCATGGTTCATGCAGGTAGCGCTTGAAAACAGCGCTTCACCGGTCAACGAATGGATAACCGAAAAGCGCGATGTTTACGAGGATTACCGGAAGGCCTTCGGCGAGGAGCCGCAGGTAATCATCGGCGTCGCCGTAATGACCAATACGGACAACATGGGCGGCAAGGCGGAAGCCTGGTACGGGAACATCGTGTTCAAACAAAGGCCGCGCTGAAAAACAGGTGAAATGAGCCTAAGACCCTGCTTTGCCGGTCACCTTCCCTTGCTTATCACATCGAGCAGCGTCTCCGGCGCGTAGCCGGTTGCGCCCCCATCGAATACGAGGGTTTCGCCGTTGATGTAAAATGCCTCCGGAGAGGCCAGAAAGAGGATGGTGGCAACCAGTTCATCGACCTGCCCCATCTTGCCGACAGGAGTCCTCTTTAAGATAAAATCGACGAGATCGCTCTTGCGGAGCAAACCTTCGTTCATGCCTCCCGCCATGAATCCCGGGGCGATCGCACACGTAGTGATCCCGTACCGCCCCCACTCATACGCGAGGTTGCGGGTCATCGTCATCAACCCCGCTTTGCTGATCGAGTAAGAGAGGAAGCCTCTTTCGCCCAGAATGGCGGCCTGGGAGGACATGCTGATAATCCTCCCGCTTTTTTGCCCGATCATCTTCCTGCCGAAAATCTGTGTCACATAAAAAGTCCCTTTGAGGTTCACATCGATAACCCTGTCGAAGTCCGCCTTCCGCGCTTTTTCCGCCGGAACGAGAGGCGCAACGACGCCGGCGCCGTTGATGAGCACATCGACCCGCCCCCACGTGTCCCAGACTTTCGCGGCCACGCCCTCCATCTCCTCATAGTTCGTGATATCCGCCGTGTAAGCCAACAGCGGTTTTCCCCTGAACTCCTCAACACATCCGGCCACCATTTCGGCGTCCTTATCGTTCACCGCCACAGAGGCCCCCTCGGAAAGAAAGCCCTGCGCCATGGCCTTGCCAAGACCCCTGGTCCCACCCGTGATAAACACAACTTTATTTTTGAATCTCATCAGTACACCTCCGGAAGATATTCAGTCATGCGCCTGCCTTCTTCAACGCATTGGACTCACGCGGCACAGGTCAAGGAAAGCGCAGATCTCGCCAACAAAGATGGGGCGAAGATAAGCGACTTGGTATTACCAGTCGCTCAGGCCCGACCGGCCTTTCCATCCGGCTTCGAACTGGCTGTCGAAATAGCCCTCCAGTTTTTCGAGGAGGCGCTCCCAGCCGGGCTTGTGCTCGTACTTCAGCATATCTTCAAGGAAAGGAACAATTTCTCCCAGCTTATCCTTGGGCAGATAAGCCCTGGCTCCCAGATCGTGTGATTTCTTAAGGGCCTCGGGGGTCAGCGCATGCGCTGTCAACATGGCAACGTTCAAATGCCGTTTTACCGCTATTTCGAGAAGCTCGAAACCACGGACGCCCATGATATCCAGCACCACGACATCGTACTGCTTTGACCCCAATAGCCGAGCCGCCTGTTCGTACGTTGTCGCCTTGTCGAGCGTGCAACCGGTACATGCCTGTTGAATCTCCTCTTCCAGCACAGTCAGCACGTCCGGCTCGTCATCAACAGCCAGAATGCTCTTACCGTCCAAAATCGATGCCATTGTTCCCCCTTTAGCTCGGTTGAAGGGGAGATATATGCACGGTGAACGTTGTCCCACACTTCTCGCCGCTTGTCACCGCAATCTCTCCCCCCATGGTCTCTACCAACGCCTTGACACAGAACAGCCCAAGGCCAAGACCTTGGGCCTGCCGCAATTCATCGTGCTTCAGTTGCATGAAACGCTTGTACATAACTTCCTGCTCATGTTCCGGGATACCGCATCCGTCATCGGAAACCAGGATCACCAGGTCCGTCTCTCCGCTTATGGAGACGTTCATTCTCTTTCTGCGGTACTTCAACGCATTACTCATCAGGTTTTCCAGGATCAACTGTACCTTCCTCCTGTCGTGGAAGAAAGGCGACCCCGCGTACTTACCCGTGACCTCGACAGAAATACCCTGCTCCTCGAAGACACCCCGCGCCGCTTCCGGGCTTTCGAGCTTCTCAAGCCTCTCGGCAACGCTCGCGTCCATCGTCTCCATCACACTCACGAGGGCATCTTTCACCAGCCCTTGCATAGAGAATTCACTTTTTTGAAAGAGATGCTCCTCGGAACGGCTCACATCAAGGATTTCCCTCAGGATGATCTGAGCCTTTTTCGAATTCCTCTCTATGCGTTCAAGGCTGCGTTTTTGCTGCTCCGTCAACGAGCCATACGCCTCCATTCTGCAAAGAAGACTCTTCGCCGTTGTTGCCACCACGGACAAGGGCCCCGTAAGGTCATGCACGAAAAGATCGTACAGATAATCCTTATGGTCCATTCCCTTATCTCCTTACCGAAAGGACAGACATCGAAAAAAAACACGCCGGAAAGCTCGTCACCTTGTGAAAGATCTTGCGCGGCACTAGTGTAATATAGAAGAATTATGGCTTAGCGTCAAGCAGTATAATGGATATGGCACACGCAGGTGAATTGTTGCATGTTCCGTGCACGACATGTGTGGCGGATGTGTTCAGAACCGTTACTTTTTTTCACCCGGCCTTGATATCGTCGAAAACGGGACTTATAATTTTTGAAGAAAGATGCGCGGCAATTTATTTTTCACCACCGAAAGATGCCCGGCAATCACGAGACTGCGCCCATATGATCGTTCACCACACAATTAAGAGAAAGAAACCCTAGGGAGGAGCACGCATGGACGGGAGCAAACTGTATGTGGGCAACCTGAGCTACTCGGTGACAAACGAAGAACTGAAGGAGTTGTTCTCTCAGTACGGCCAGGTGATACAGGCGAACGTGATTGAGGGAAAAGGGTTTGGCTTCCTTGAGATGTCCAACCCCGAAGACGCGGATAAGGCAAAAAAGGCACTTAACGGCGCCGATTTCAAGGGGAGAGCCTTGAGAATTGAGGAAGCCAAGCCCCAAAAGCCAAGGCAAGACCGCGGTTACAGGTAGCACTTCCTTACCGTTCTTTTCGCTCTTTCAGGACCATGGAGTAAAGGACGCACTCCACGGCCCTCCTTTCTATGGCGTCTCTCTGCGCAAGACCGTGCCTCCGGCAGCCCAGAGTCCTCCACGTCTGCCTGCCGCGGTCTTTTCCGCCCATCGACGGCCCGGCGCCGCCCCTCACTAAAAGAACTCCGGCGCATCTTTTCCGATCCCAAGGCAATGCAGGATATACCTCATGCATGCCACCTGGGCCGGGCCCGGCAAGCTCACCCCGCATGCCGACGGCTCTCCCAGCAAGGTGATCGCGGAATCGAAAATCGATATGCTCGTGGTCAGGATATGGTAGAGTTCGGGGCTTGACGCATACTCTTTGGAACTTGGTTGCACCTCTCTCATATGCCACACTCCTTACTCGGGTCGATGCGCGTTGCCGACCTTTGGCACTGCACTTTCGATATGCTTTAAACCTAGTATCCCGGCCTCAGGAAATCAAGGAGATCTGGCCCGGCAAGGGGTGTCAGGCAGGGCGAGCGCAATCGCCTCCTTTATCGGACCGGTCTTAGGTGGTATACTTGTCACGATGACCTCCATGAAAGGGATCGTGCGACAAAAGACAAGGGGGAGCACGCTGAGACAAAGAAACCGGGGCGGGTCCCGAATAAAGATCGGGCGGCGGTTCATTGCGGTGGCGGCGGCATTCCTTTTCTTTTCCGCTGCCTTGTCGGCCGCGCAGACAACACCGGCCAAACGAAAGATCACGTTCATGCCGTCAGGGGTGTCGGTAACAGTGGAAAAGGCGGAGACACCCGAGGAAAGATCTAAAGGGCTTATGTACCGGACATCGATGGGCGAGCTGGAGGGCATGATCTTCTCATTCGAGAAATCCGCGCGCCAGACTTTCTGGATGTATCACACCCGTATACCGCTGACCATCATTTTTCTCGACGACGGCCTGAAGATCGTCGATATGCAAAATATGGCGCCCTGTCCCGGAGAGGACCCCGGCGCCTGCCCTGTCTACACCTCCCGCGTGAATGCGCGGCATGCAATCGAAGTCAATCAAGGGTTTGTGGAAAAATATCGCGTAAAGTTCGGCGACTACGTTGCCATTGGCAAGGCGGGTAGATGAGGGCGAACCGTGCGATAATGAGAAGAGAACCAGGTCCGGCGATAAGGGGCAGTGCAATGGGAACGGTGTTGCCGCGCAAAACCGGCATGACCGGGGCCTTTACGCTGGTTGAGGTCGTTCTTGCCATCGCCCTGTCGGCGCTTCTTCTCACCATAGTCTATTGGACCTATTTTTCCATAAACCGGTCTGTCGACGCGGCTACAGAGAACCAGGACGCCCTGGATACGGGCAGGACACTCTCAGAATTGATAAAGAGGGACATTCGCGCAATTCGTCCCGCCCCATACTCTCTCGTGGGCAAGAATACCGTGATCCGGAATAGTCCATTCGGGGAATTGGAGTTCGTTACCAACGCCTTGTCCGGGACGGATCCCCAAAGGCTGCGGAGGGTAGGCTACGCGCTTATCCTGTCCGACAATGACGAAAAGACCCTCGTGAGGAGAGAATCGACGGACTTGAGCGATCTCCTCGACAAAAGCCCTGCTGATTATCTCCCGAAAGCCTTCGAGGTATCGACAGAAATAACCGGGTTTTTCGTCGAGTTTTATGACGGCGGCAACTGGGTCCAGGCCTGGGATTCAGGGGTGACCGGACAGATACCGGCACAGATAAGGGTTACGATCGATGTCTCCGATGCAAAGGGGAAAATCAGGAGATTCGTGGCAGAGGAGGCTATCCAGAGTGCGGTCCAATGAGAAAGGTTTCATTCTCGTCACTATCCTTCTCGTGATCGCGGTGCTCTTCCCGCTCATTCTGGCCTTTAATGCAAAGGTGCAGCTCAACCTCATCCAGGCCGAGAATTTCCTCAATTCCGTTCAAGCCCTTCGGATCGCCCGGTCCGGGGTGGAAGGGGCCAAAGGCATCCTGAAAGCGGACGACGCCAGCTATGATGCAAAAACCGATAAATGGGCGGCCGCTTTTCCGTCTCTGGCGCTCGGGGATGGTATCCTCAACGTGGTGGTAGTGGATGAAGACGGCAAAATCCCGATCAACAACCTGATCGTCGCCGTCAAAAACAACCAGGCGGCGGCCGGTCCGAATGCCGCGGGCGGGGCAACACCTGCAACCACCACCCCTGCAGCGAGCGGCGCAGCACCTGCAACCACCACCCCTGCCACAGGCGGCGCAGCACCTGCAACTACCACCCCTGCCGCGGGCGGCGCAGCATCTGCAACTACCACCCCTGCAGCGGGCGGCGCAGCGTCTGCAACTACCACCACCCCTGCCGCAGGCAATGCGGCCGGCACGGCGACGGGCAACGTCGTAACTTATCAGGTGGACAAGGACCTTGACACCCGGCTCAGGAGTCTCATTTCCCAGTTGGGCGGCAAGCCGGAGATCGTCGATGCCCTGATCGACTGGCTCGACCCCGACAACGACACAACAGGGTCTGACGGCGCCGAAGACGACTATTATAAACAACAGGGGTATCGCTGCAAGAACGGCCCTCTGGATTCTTTGGACGAGCTTCTTCTCGTCAGGGGGTTCGACAACGAGCTGCTGATTGACAAAAACCTGAAAAGTTATCTGACGATTGCCCCTACCGATGGCAAGGTGAACCTCAACACAGCCCCGATCCAGGTCCTCTACGCGGTTCTCGGCACTCAGACAAGCAGCCTTGCCCAGCCCATGAGTCAAAGCACCATACAGGACCTCGTCCGCTACCGCGACGAGCACGACCTGAAGAACGTGACGGATATGACGTCGGCCGTCAAGATAAGTCAGGACCAGGCAAGCGCGGTGACGCCCCTCGTCAAAGTAAACTCTGCTTTCTTTACGGTCAACAGTAGGTATACTATCGGCAATGTCGTAAAAAACGTGGAGGCCCTTTTGAAGAGAAGCGGCACAACGGTGACAACCATCTCCTGGAGGGACTCTTGAGAAGAAAAGGAGCGGCCATTATCCAGCAAAACGGAAGCTGGTACGGAATAACCCTTACCGTCCGGGAAAAAAAGATAACTGACGTGGAAATCCTCGAAGAGAGAAGCCTCGCCGAGTTGAGAAAGGTCCTCAAAGAGGACGACTACGGCGCCGCGGTTGAAAACGGCTCGGCATACCTGTTCAACCTGGCCTTCCCCTTCTCTGATAAGCGGAAGATCAGACTTGTGATCGGCAGCGAGCTTGAAGAGAGAATGCCTGTCTCCACGGATGACCTGACAATAGGTTTTGTGGAGACCGCGAAAGGGAACGTGCTTGCGGCAGCAATCCCCAAATCGCTTTCGGAAGAGCTGAAGCAATCGAAGCACCTTCAGATCACTACCGTGCAGAGCGTTGCAGTCCTCCACGCCCTCAGATGGTTCAATGTGATCTACCAGGGAGATTTCGTCTTTCTCCACAGGAACGGAGACGCAATGGTGATCATGGGCTTCAAGGACAACCGTCTCAGCTATCTCAGACAATTTTTCTCCCCGCCCCAATCGGATTCTCTGCGGGACGCCATGAGCGAGATAACCGGCAGCCAGGCGGATAGCCCCCGCGCCTATGTAATGGTGAGCGATGACCCCGATGCGGCGCAACAGAAGCGAGACCTTGAGAAGACGTTCCACCTGCACATCGAAATGCCGTCTTTAAAGAGGATACTCGAGAATGAAGAAATCCCCGATCGGCTGTGGCCGGCCATCGGCGCCGCCCTCCTTTCTATCGAGCCCAGGGGGCAACTCAACCTCACGGGGAACGGGCACCGCTATCTCTTCCTGTCCACGAAAACAGCCCTCCATCTCTCCGCCGCCCTCGCCGCGTGCGGCCTTCTCGTGGTAGGTCTCTTCTTTCTCGATTACTATCTCAAGGAGCGGGCTTATCAGTACCTCGTCTCCGAGCCCAACCGGATCTACCGCCTCTCATTCCCCAAATCTCCTCCGATAAAGGACCCGGTCAGGATGTTCCGGGAGAAGACCAGACTGCTGGAAAAGGAGCCCGGTTCGATGGCAGCCGTGACGAACCCTCTCTCCATATTGAACGAGGTCAGCAGCAAGATAGGACCTGATCTTGACGTCAAGCTCAACGAATTCGCCTCCGACGAAAAAGAGTTTACCGTCTCCGGGACCACTGTCTCCTTTGCCTCGGCTGAAAAGATCAAGGCAGCCCTCGAACAGGTGAAGGGCGTATCGCAGGTGGAAATGCAAAGCCTTGACCTGGCCCCCGGTAAGCAGGTGAGATTCAAAATGAGGGGCAAGCTATGAAGATCCTCGACAACTTTCCGGCTGTCCCGGCCAGCGCCTACGTCCTCGCCTTTTTGGCCATTTTCGGCATTTCGGCGATTTACGCATACTTCTTGAGTGAAGACACGCGTCTTCTTGAGAAGAAGATAGTGTCAAGGCAAAAGGATTACGCTGAAGTGCTCCAGCTTAAGGACGTGTATGAATCGCAGAAGCGCGCCCTTGAAAAGGCCGTATCCAGGAAAGTTGAAAACCGCGGCATCTCCCTCGGCGTGGTCGAGGAGCTGGTCGCAAAGAACTTCATAGGCGGCACGCTCACCGCGCTGCAGCCCACAATCACCAGGGAAGAGAAAGGGGGACAGCGTATGGCCGTGGACGTGAAAGTGACCGGCGCTCCGCTGGGAGAAGTCATCTCTTTTGTCAAATCCGCGGACAACTTCGGTCTGTACGTAAGCAAATTGCGGCTTTCTGCGCCTGCGGCAAACCCCACGTCCCTGGACATGCAAGCGACCGTCATGGAGAGGCGTTCCAATGGGTAACCGAAAAGTCCTCTTGTTTGCAGGCGTCGTGGGATGGGGCATACTCGTCATGGTGCTCGTCATCTACCTGTTTTTCCCCTATCAGAAGGCACTCAAGATAGCCTTGCAAAACGTGACGGGCAACGGCAGGGCCGCGGTGTCGATGGAAGGCGTGACCATGAAGCTGATGGGAATCAGGGCATCGAGGATCCTCTTTCGACCCGACGCGAGCACGGGACAGGCGGCACCCTTCGAATTATCGAAGGTCGACATCTTCTGGAATCCGCTCTCGTTGATAAAGGGAAAAGTTACCATTTACTCGAAAGCTGCCCTCTATGAAGGGACGCTCCGGTGCACGGTGGAAGGGATCCGCTTCATCGGCCCTTCCGATCCGAACATATCCCTCAAGCTCGATCACGTGAATATCGGCAAATACCCCGGAGGCGCTCTCCCCTGGTTCAAAGGCATGAGCGGGACCCTTGACGGGGTGATAAAGAAGGAGACGCCCATCGGCAGACCTGATAAGGAGACCGGCGTTTTCCGGGTCAACATCAGGGATGGCGAGATCAAGGACCTTCAGGTAAAAAACATGCCGCGGCTGATCATCCCTTACAAGGAGATTGTCGTCGAGGGGAAAATAGACGGGCCGAGACTCAACATCAACAGACTGGCGCTTACGAGCGAGGTGATTGCGCTCTCGGGCGTGGGGGTGGTGCAATCGGGAGAGCCTGATCACGGTATCGACATGAAGCTCTCCTATCAGGTGCTCTCCAGGTCCTTCCCTTTGCAGGGGAAAGGCATCATTACGGTAAGCGGAAGTCAGACGGCGCCGGTTGTTGCCATCTCGGCGCCGGCGGCAGAGAAGCCGGTGGGAGCCAAAGCCCCATAATTGTCCCTCCGGGGGGTGCGAAAGCACCAACGATAACATACCGCATAAAGGGTGGGTTTTGCTATGTCTTATAAGTCCTGCAGGACCTATTCGACCCATAGGAGGACCGATAAGACCGGCTCGCGGAGGGGCGCTTTAAGCCCCGGTAATCGAGCCCCACGGTTGTTTGACAAAGCTCCAGGGATGGTGGTACTATAGGCGCAAAAAGAAGCGTTATGCTTCGCTCATAAGTACTGCCGGAAAAGAAAGGCTGTCTTTTGCAGCTCCACTTTTTTCATCTGATGAGTGATGTGAGCAAGGCGAGGCGCAAGGACAGTAAACCGGAAGATGAGGTAAGATCGCAGGGAAATCAAGGGCTGCGAAAAGCCATGCGATACGAGAAAAAGAAGCTCATCATCTTCGGCACATCCACCGTTTCTGGTGTGGTTGCGGCCGTCATCGTGCTGATAGCCGTCAATGCTTCTTTCCTTAAAATACCGGACAGCCCGCCGGCGAGAGCGACATCCGCGCCCAGGACAGCTACGCCCACGCAGCTTGCCGTTATTGCGGAACCCGATTACAAGGCCATCACCGAAAGGAATCTTTTCCGCGCGAAACTTCAGGTAGAAATTCCCAAGCCAAAGACGGAAAAGGAGATCGAGGAAGAGGCGTTGACCGCCATCGTCAAAACCATGGCACTCAAAGGGGTGATGCTGAGTCCGCGGAAACGGGATAACTACGCCGTCATAGATCTGGGCAGGCAAAAGGGCGTGTGGGTCTACGAGCCGGGAGACGTCATCGAGAAAGGTCTCACCGTCAAAGAGATCGGTAAGGATTCGGTAAGGATTGAAAAAGATGAATTCCGTGCCGTCCTGAAGCTTTTCTCGTCCGCGAACGAACTGGCCCGGACCCGCAGGACGACCGGCGTGGCCGCGGCGAGACCGGCTATCGGCAAGCTCAATCCCGGGAAAGAGATAAGGAGAGAGGGGTCGGTCACCAGAATCTCTAAATCTCTGGCAGAACGGCTAAAGGCGGATAATAGTATGATCATGTCCGCAGTGGCGGTGAAGCCCTCTCCCGAGGGAGTAAAGGTTGTCGCGGTTGACAAAGGAAGCATCGCGCAACAGATGGGCATCGCCCCTAACGATACCCTTCAGGAAGTGAACGGCCACAAACTCGGCTCAACTGAGGATATGAGCACAGTCTATGACTCATTGAAAAATGCCACGGATTTTGAAGTCAAGGTCTTACGGGGAGGACAACCTGCGACACTCCGTTACCAGATAAGATAGGGGGAGGCGAATTTTGCTGCATATAAAACCGGCGCTCTTGTTGCTCTGCCCTCTTGTCGCAACTCTTATCGTTTTGCCTACCCTCCGGGCTAAGGGGGGCGACATCCCCGTCTCTGCCGGACTGCCGGCAGGGGTGGCGATGCAGGCGGAAAGCCCGGCGCCGGAGAACCCGAAAGCAGCGCCCCTGGAGCAACCGGCGGGGCCGGAGCACATTGTACCCCCCTCTCCCGCACCTGCTCCCAGGATACAGGCGCCCATCCGTGGGCCGCAGGAATTGAAGCCCCCGCAGGCCGGTCTCGTCCAAATGCAGTTCGATAATATAGAGCTGCGCGACCTGATCAGGTTTGTGAGCAACATCATGGGGAAGAATTTCATCTATGACGAGGCTGTCGTCAAGGGCAGGGTTACCGTGCTCTCACCGAAAAGCCTTACGAAAGATGAGGTATTCAGGGTTTTCGAGAGTGTCCTCAGCTACTTCGGCTTTACCGTGATAACGACGCCTGAGACATATAAGATTGTCAGGTCGGCGGACGCAAAGGGTATGCCGGTGCAGACGCTTGACAAGGCCGCGCTCACGAGACTGCCCCCTGAGGAGAAGATCACGACCCTTGTCTATCCCCTGGGATACACCGATTCCAGTGCCATGGTGGGCATCCTGAGACCCCTTATGTCGCGCGACGCCTACCTGGTGAGCGTCCCCACGGCAAACTCCCTGATCATGATCGACACCGCCTCGAACCTCAAAAGGCTCGAGACCCTGATCGCCAAGGTCGATGTCCCTGTTTCACGGCAGCTCTCCGGGATTGAGATTTATAACGTGCAGCATACGAGTGCGGCCGATCTCGCAAAGGCATTGCAGACCCTGCTCGCGGAGGGGAAAAAGGCGCAAACCCCAAAGGAGAAGATCTTCGTCACCTCCTACGCCCCCTCAAACTCGCTACTCATCAGCGCGCCCCCGGAAGACATGAAAGAGATCAGGCGGATTGTGGATGAGATCGACACATTCAGACCCCAGGTACTCGTGGAGGCGGCAATCATAGAATTGTCCCTCACCAAGACGCAGACCCTGGGCGTCGAATGGCTTGTCGGCGGAGCGAACAGCGGCGCAAAGATCATCGGCGGCAATATTATCAGCACTGACGCCACGACGGGCGGCTCGCTGGTCCCCCTTGCCGCCGGCATCGCATCGAACACCCCTGCAACCGCCCTGGGCTCCCTGAAGTCCGGACTCAATATCGGGGTCGTGGGGAGCAGCATTACCCTCGGCGGGATGTCGTTCCCGAGCGTCCAGTCCTTTGTGCAGGCCCTTGCCGCCGACACCAGAACGAAAGTGCTCTCCACACCCCAGCTCCTCACCTTGAATAACGAGGAGGCGGAGGTGCTCGTCGGCTCGAACATCCCCTACACCACGAGCACGAGGCTCGATTCGGCGGGCAACCCGATCACCAATTTCGACTACCGGGACGTGGGGGTCAAGCTCAAGGTGAAGCCCTACATCAACAAGGACGGCCTGGTGTATCTGAATATATTCACCGAGATAACGCAGGTGACGAGCACGCTGGCCACGGTCGGGAGCGGTCAGCAGACTGCACCCACCACCACCAAGCGGTCCACGAAAACCACCGTCGGCGTGAGAGACCAGCAGACCATCGTCATCAGCGGCATTATCTCGGACACCCTTAACGATACCGGGCAGGGGGTGCCACTGCTTCGGTCGATCCCCATCGTGGGCAACCTTTTCAACTATAGCAACAAGAGCGACACCAGAACGAACCTCCTCGTCTTCCTCACGCCCAAAATCGTCTACGACCCCAAAGAGCTCCAGCAGATCAGCGACGAGAAGAAGGCCCAGCAGCAAAAACTGCTCGGGCCGCAGGGAACACAATAATGGAATCACTCGCATCCCGTGAAGAGGAGCTGGCGCCTGTCCCCAACCGTATAGCGAGGATACACCACTCGTTCTTCCAGAAGAACGGCGTCGTACCCCTTGGCGTAAAGGGTGATCCCCCAACCCTCGTCGTGGTGATCAACCAGGATGAAAACCCATCCCGTTCGGATATACTGGGCATTTTCGTGAATATGCCCCTCGAAAAAAAGCGCCTGCCGAAAGAGGAGTTCCTCGAATACCTGAACACGTTCAAGGAAGAACAGGGAAGGGAAGTGGTGATAGGCGTCGTTGAGGACCTGGGAGAGAGCGCGCTCACGGAGATCGCCCAGGAGATACCGAGCGGGCACGACCTCCTTGATGACGCGGCAAACGAGCCGCCCATTATAAAGCTGGTCAACCTCCTCTTTTCCATCGCCGTAAAAGACAGGGCAAGCGATATTCATATCCAGCCTCTCGAAAGAGACCTGCGGGTGCGCTACAGGATCGACGGCCTCCTCTACGACACCTATACGCCGCCAAAGCGGGCGCAGAACGCGATCGTGTCCAGGATAAAGGTTATGGCCGGTCTCGACGTGGCCGAGAAGAGACTCCCTCAGGACGGGAGGATCAAGGTGCGGGCCAGCGACAAGGATATAGATGTGAGGGTTTCGATCATACCTTCGGCCTAC
>Ga0326727_10016415_pt1 | contig 15634 bp, 15 predicted proteins | sample MB2enrmetagenome_FD_207643 | JGI IMG/M metagenome (GOLD analysis project Ga0326727, IMG submission 207643) | Lab enriched peat soil microbial communities from McLean, Ithaca, NY, United States - MB29MY | ecosystem: Environmental > Terrestrial > Soil > Wetlands > Peat | place: USA: New York... | reverse complement strand
CCAGCATTACGGTAGTCGTCCTCCTGGCCGGTGCGCGAATCGACGATTCTTGCGCTGGTGAAGGCATACAAAACTCATGAGAACCGTAAAGACTGCGAAGGGATGGCACCTCTCGCCCGATTGTTTTATGGCTCAGCTTGGCTGTGCGTGACTTTGATCGCAGTGCACCTGACTCATAGTTATTAGTATCCGGTATGATACACTAATCTCCGGAGATAAGGCGATGGCGGAACGCCGTGGGATCTATGAGCGGGTAAAAGGCAGTGGCATCTGGTGGGTCCGCTGGACTGATCTCAATGGGCGTAAGCGCCGCGAAGTTGCCGGCACGCGCGGCGCTGCGGAAAAGCTCCTCGACAAACGGCACATGCAAAAGCTCGAAGGCAAGAAGTTGCCGGAAAATCTCCGCACGAAGGCCATCACTTTTCGCGAACTGTGCGAGGATGCGCTTGCGCACAGCAAGGCCGAAAATAGCGCAAAGCAGACATACGAGCTCGGCCTGCGCGTCAATCAGCTGATCGAGCCGTTCGGTTCCCGTACTGCCGAGTCCATTCGCAAAAATGAAATCGTCGCCTGGTTGACCGAACAGGCCGAAAAACGCAAGTGGGCCCCAGCCAGTAGGAATCGCTGGCAGGCGACGTTCTCCCTGGTCTTCCGGGTCGGCATCGACAACGAGAAGATCGAGCGCAACCCGGCGTCGCGCATCCGTCGCAAGTCCGAAGGCGGCGGACGAATCCGGTTCCTTTCTGACGCCGAAGAGGTGCGGTTGCGGGCCGCGATCATGCGCCGGTTCCCTGAGTTTCTGCCCCACCTCCTGCTTTCCGTTCATACCGGGATGCGGATGAGCGAGCAGTACGGGCTGCGCTGGAACCAAGTCAACTTCGAGCGCCGCCAGATTCATCTGCATCAAACCAAGAACGGCGATCCGCGCACACTTCCTCTGAACACGGTGGCCGTGGAAGCGCTTGAGCGCTTGCAAGGCCGTGGCAAGCCGCAGGGTACGGAGCCTGTTTTTCCTTCCACCCGGACGGGAGATGCGTTGCAGGGATCCCGTGGGTGGTTTTCGACAGCCCTAGAAGAGGCGAAGGTAGCTGGCTATAGCTGGCATTGCAACCGCCATACCTTTGCCAGTAGACTCGTTATGGCCGGGGTGGATCTGCGCACAGTAGCAGAGTTGCTCGGCCACCGGACGCTTCAGATGGTCATGCGGTACTCCCATCTCGCACCCGAACACCAGGTCTCGGCGGTGGACCGTCTGGTAGATGTCGGAAATGAAAGGGACACTAAATCGGACACCGATGCTTTTGAAGCGGAGAGCGAGAAAAGAGAGTGACTAGTAAATAACACATATCAAAGAAATTAAAATGCGGAGAGGTGGCAGAGCCCGGTTGAATGCACCTGACTCGAAATCAGACATAGTCGCAAGGCTATCGGGGGTTCGAATCCCTCCCTCTCCGCCAAAAACTCTTCCAAGACCATCCAAAGAAATCTTAAGATAAGCCGTAAAGCTTAGCATTTGCTAGGCTTTACGGCTTTCTGCGTCCAGGTGCATCCAAGTGCAGCCGTGTTTTGGCAGGTGTACAATTGGGTGTATTCTGTTTTTGAAGTGGGTGTACTTTTCCTGAACGGGGAGGAATGGACATGGACGGACTGACCGATACGGAGATCAAAAGGGCTAAAGCGACGGAAAAAGCCTACTGCATGGGCGATGGAGGCGGGCTCTACCTCTGGGTTAAACCGACTGGCGGGAAGCTGTGGCGCTGGTCCTATCGGTATGACGGCAAGGAAAAGCTCATGTCCTTGGGGAAATACCCCGATGTTTCGCTGGCGCTGGCCAGAGAACGGCATGCCGAGGCGCGCAAGCTGCTGGCAACTGGCGTTGACCCGATGGCGCAACGCAAGGCCGAGAAGACCGCAGAGAAACTAGCTGTTGAGAATTCCTTCCAGAGCGTAACCGCACAGTGGCTGGAGCATTGGCAGGAGGGAAAGAGCCCGCGCCACGTGGACTCGGTCCGGCGGCGTATGGCGGCCGATATTCTGCCCTGTCTGGGGGCACGTCCCATTGCGGAGATCGAGGCGCCGGAACTAGTCGCGATGGCCAACGCGATTCAGGATCGCGGTGCGCGGGATATTGCCAAACGAGCTCTGGAGACGGTGGGACAAGTCTTTCGCTACGGTATCGCCCACGGTTACGCGAAACGCAACCCGGCCACTGAGATTCGTCCCAGCGATATTTTGAAATCGATACCAAAAACCAACTATGCGCGCATTGATGCCAAAGAGCTGCCAACCCTGCTCAGACGAATCGAGGTTTATCAGGGAAAGCAGGTCACACGACTGGCGATGAGGTTGATGGCCATGACGTTTGTCCGAACCAGTGAATTGATCGGGGCCAAGTGGACGGAGTTTGACCTGGAGAATGCCCGCTGGGATATTCCGGCAGAACGCATGAAGATGCGGACCCCGCACATTGTGCCGTTGGCCAGACAGGCATTGGAGGTGCTGGAGATGTTGCGCGAATTGACCGGGAGCAATGAATGGCTCTTCCCCGGCGACCTCAACGCTGCCCAACCGATGAGCAACAACACCATTCTGGCAGCATTAAAGCGCATGGGCTACAAAGGTCGCATGACCGGCCACGGCTTTCGCGGGCTGGCGTCTACCATCCTGCATGAGCAGGGTTACGCGCATGACCATATCGAATTGCAGCTTGCACACGCTCCCCGGAACGCGGTGAGCGCAGCGTACAACCACGCCCTGTACCTGGAGCCACGCGCCAAAATGATGCAGGACTGGGCGGACTTTCTGGAACGGACACAACGCGGGGGCAAGGTGCTACCTTTCCGTGGAGCTGCGGCATAATCATCCAGCCGATTCGACCGGCAGAGTATCAGGCCATGCCCTGCAATCCAGTCCGAGATCGGTGGCTAGCCGGAATCCAACTCCAAGCGTTATCTTGACGGCAACGGATTCACGCCAGTGCGTTGCCGTCTGATTTCACGGCTGGCTTCTATTTGGCGTGCAATCCACTCTTCGACCTCCGTTTCGATCCAACCGACGGCCCTGGCTCCCAGCGACACTGGCCTTGGAAACTTGCCTTCCGTTACGCGCTGATAGACCGTACTGCGTGATAGACCGGTGCGATCCAATACGATCGGCAGTCTCAAAATCTTTCTCGGCATCCCTTTACCTCATTGGTTGAGTTGCATTGGAATTACGCACGTACTCGCCGAGCGCACCGACCACAGCATCCGTGAAATCTACATGCAAACAAGCCTTCAACGACTCAGCTTCCGACTCACTTTTCTCCGGAATGCCCTGCACGGTTATGTTGTTCCTGTCTGGTAGCATCTCGGTCTTATCCACCAAATGACGTTGTGCAGGGTGTCACTCAGCGGGGAAATCGTTGCAGCCTTATCAACCATATGTTGAGCACTGTACGACGCTATCATTCGGTTCAGTACGTCCCTTATGTTGCAAGCTCCTAACGCACCTTTACTACCCGCCACAAAAGTTACTTGCGCCATACATCGCCCTTTCTTACAGCGGTACGTCCGGCTTCATTGCCAAATGTCCACATGTTTACGAAGCACGTGTCGAAGGCTGTGACTTTCCTTTACGTTTCCTTCTTACCGTTACTCCCTCAGCCTTTTCATTCAGTTTCTTCATGTAGCCCGATAAAGCTGTCGAAGTGATTCTCAAACCGTTCTCCTCAAAGACACGAACCAGCATATTGAGCGAGTACCCCCTTTTCCGCAACTCACACAGTTGAGGGAATATTGCCCGCACAACCCCGCCAATCATGTACGAAGAGGGTTGTGGTGGGGGTTCATTCACCTTTTCCTTGAGGAACGCACGAAGCTCCTCGACATTGTGTGACGAGAACACCTGAACCTTACGACGATCCTCATTCTCCATACACAAGCATGGTATATTAAGTATAGTAGTGATGTCATTTATGTATGATGACTAAGGCAGAGAAACGGGTAAGAGGCACGGCAAGGTAGGCGCTGTCCACACGAACCCCTGTAGGGTTTCGCGTGTCCACCACCATTTCTCCAATCCGCCTGCGGCTACTCGGAGAAATGGTTGCGCATCTTGCTCAGGGCTTCGCCCCGAGACCCTACGTCATTTTTAGGAGACATGGCATGTCAAGAACAAAAAGAGCACACAACGTCACCTCACGAATCGACATTCGTGTCACGGATGAGGAAAAGACAACATTCGTCGTACAAGCGAACAGAGCTGCGCTCACACTTAGTGAATACATTCGCCGCGCTGCATTGGGAATACGCATCCGATCACGAATACACACGGATGCAATTTCAGAGATGAATCGCCTCGGTGGTCTGCAAAAACACTGTCTTGAGCAATTGAAGATTTTCGGAAATGACAATGACTTGCGGCACGAATTAAACATTACACTCGCGGCAATACGCGAGCAGGTGAAGAACGTCATTTCTCTCCACATCGAGGAAGAATGATCGCGAAGGTGTCGAAACGGACGCGTGCTGGCCGAAGTAGCTTTCGCCGCCTTGCGCAATACATGACCACGGAGCGCGATCCAGAGACAGGCGTAGCCTCTCTGAGAGGGGACGTACTTTTTTCCAACAATCTGCTGGATTTCGATACTGCAGCCTACGTGATGCAGGCAACAGCGGAAAAGAATCGGCGATGCGATGACCCGGTATGCCATTACGAACTCTGCTGGCCGCCGGGAGAGATGCCGACGAAAGAGCAATGGACTGTCTGTGCTTTGTACACTCTTCGTAAACTCGGTTACCAGGACCATCAATATATGGTTGTCGCGCACGATGACAGGGCGCACTTCCACATCCACATCATGGTAAACAAAGTCCATCCGGAGACATACAGAGCGCTCACACCATTTCGCAATTGGCTCACGCTTGATGCCTCAGCGCGCGTCCTCGAAGCGAAGTATGGCTGGACACATACAACGGGAATGACACGTTGGGATGAGGAATCGAAACAGGTTGTACCCATGTCACGTTCCGAACGCAATGCGCTTCGAACCGCTCGGCAACAGCCGACAGGGGAAGCAGCAAAGTTTGAACATTACCACGATGAGGAATCTCTGCAAACCTACGCCCGAAAGGAAGTAGCCCCAAGTGTTCAGAAACTTCTTACCCGACGCAATGTCACATGGGAGCATCTCCATTTCCTTCTCTCCAAGGCCCATCTCAGACTTGAGAAGGGAAAGCTGGGCGGATATACAGTCCTTGCCATCGACCATAACATCCGGGTAAAGGCGTCCGACGTATTACGTGACAACTTTGCAGGGAAAACCAACCGTCAGAACACTGAGGCGACTCTTGGGGCCTGGACACCCGCCTCAACATCCGGCTATGAGGCCGATCAACATGGTACACAACATGCGGCACAACATAACGCTCGTAATAGCACACTGAGGGAAGAACGCAAGGCGCAACGACGTCAGGACCGCGACGCCTTGATGGATGAATATAACCGGTATCGCAATCGACGACGGGCAGCATGCAAAACCTTCACAACAGATGGTAGGGAAGGAAGGCAATATATTCTTGAAGTCTTGCGCCAACAAAAGCGGGAGATTCGTGCATCCGCTCTGTCATGGCCAGACAAGAAGGTCCTGCTATCCCAGGCTACGGCCCAATCCGTCCTCGAAGTGCGAGCTCTGAAGCTGTCCATTCAAAAGAGGCGGCAGGAAGCATCTCCGAAGGATCTCCGCTCCTGGGTCGCGGACAGGGCAGGCGAGGGAGACGCACGAGCTGCCGCACAACTTCGAGGATGGCGCTATGCCGACCAACGCAATCAGCGGCGGCTTAACGCGACTCTGGAGCCAAATGCACTGCACATCGGGCCACCGCCGGAGGACAATCAGAAATCCGACTGGGCGGACTTTGTGCAGCAAAGGCTTTCGGCTCAACAAAAGGAACAGAATCTTGCCAACCAGATCGCCACAACCCGTATCTGGACGATTAACCGGAAGACGGGCGACGTGTCATACATGCTCAATGGGAAAGTTTCGGTGATCGACCGCGGGCGCATTGTGACCGTTCTCAACCAGGATGAAGCGGCAATTGTCTTCGGGTTGGAGATGGCCGTCCAGAAGTATGGATCACGAATTGCCTGTACCGGCACCGAAGAGTGGAAGCGGATAGTCACAATGACTGCGGTTCAACACGGCATCTTCGTCCAATTCACGGACCCTGAGATGCAAGACGCCCTCCACCATCAACAGCTCTTTGCGAATCCTATCCAACTCCAGGCTGCGCGATTGCATTCCATCGAATCCAGACTCAAGACCGAGGATGCGGATGACATGATCTTTACTGATGAAGTAGATGCACTGCAGCTACTTTCCTGTCTCCAGCCGGCCGCTCGGGCACAACAACTGCTCGATGCCCTGAAAGCGTCTCAACATCCTGAGCCACAAGCAAATGTAGGGGACAAACTGACAATCGCCCTTCTCAGGTCCCCCTCGGGCCAACAGTCTTTCAAAGTGTCCATCCACGCGGGGAAACGACAGGAGGTCGTCGATCGGGTTGCTCGACTCAGGCAGATAGCAAATCGGCTGCTACACAACAAAGTCATCATGCGCGGCAACGAAATAGGCGGCAGGTAGCCCAAGACTGAAGAAAACCGCGTCATCCGCCACGAAAGCGTGAACCATGCGCACGGAACGTCGGCAGCAAGCCGCCCACGATCATCGCGTATATGAGGTCGCCTCCTGCCAGATGTGCTGAAGAGGCTAGGCCACTGCGGCCTGTGTTGGGTTCTTTATTTTATGGACGAAGGCGAAATAGGCCACCATCACACGAAATGCCTTGGACCGGTTCACTCCGCAGAGGACCTCCCCGCCAACTCTCTCCAGTTCATCCGCAATCTCGTAGGTCAAAGGAAACACGAATGCGGTGTCGATACTCTGAAATGGGATGTTCAGCCACGGACCGTTGTAGAACCCAACAAGTTGCGCCTGAGCGGCCTTGCTCTTGAAACTCATGATGATGTGCTCAGCGAGGGCGTTCTTTCTCCGGATTTTAAGCACGGCAAAGAGTTGATTGAAATAGCTCTTGGTGAATCTGGAATCGACGGTGAGCCGGACCTGAGTGCGCTTCTCTGCGGGAGCAACGACTCTGCGCTTCGGTCGGGTTGTGGCCTTCTTCGCAGTGGGCATGTGGTTTCCTTGTCCTAATGTAGTTTACATCAGACATGTATGTTCTTAGAAAGGAACGCGCTAACCGTTGGGAATCAAAGGAGTTCTCATACAGGAAATGCACGAGGTAGTAATGGATTCATTACATGGAGAGGAGACCGAATGAATCTTCGACAAATCGAACCGTGGGGCAGGGAGAGAAAAGGAAACTGGCGAGGGACTGGACAGCGCACCAAACTTGACATCGCGCGAGAGCACATTGTGCTTCAAAACAAAATACTGGCTGTTCATTTGTCCCACAATTTGTTTTGAGGACTCATCCTGCAGGGCCCGGGTTTGGTACAACAAAAGGTCAAGTCAATGAGTGTCTGGCTGTTTCGTCAGTCTACCTAGACCGCCAAGATTACCGGTGGTGGCGTATTGACCCAAAGTGGTAGGTCACGCCGAATGCGATGCGTAGGTCGTTCTGCACATTGTCGACCCCGTTGGGCAATGCAGTTCTGACATACTCCGCCTCCAGCAAGCGCACGCCATAATTCTTGAAGAAAAAAACATCCAAACCGCCGCCTGCCTGGATCTCATACGATCCGGCGCTCGATGTAGTTCCCGTGCTTGTGGGGTAGACTCCATTGAAGGCATGAGCGCCTCCGAACAGCCCTTCGCCGAAGATCTGGAAGCGGGGTGTTGCCGCAGCGCCGCTATTGCTGGTCCATGTTGTGTAGGTATAGCGCGGTCCGCCCAGATAGGCGATCTTGTTCACGTCATAGCCGGATACATAGTTCGCGGCATGTTCCCCGGTCATGCCGGCGGCGATCCCGAAGCCTTTCCAGAAGGTAACGGCTGCATCCGCGCCGGCTCCCTTCAGCCAGAAACAGCATTGGCCCGGTACGAGTTCAGCATGCTCCATTGAATAAGTTACGGCCACGTCAGTGAAAACCGCCGGTTGCTTTGCAGAACTCTGAGCCTGTTGCGCCCAGGCAATTGCTCCCGCCAACAAGCACGCGCTCACCAGGAGCAACCTTCCGCGAATCGTAATACGCATCTTCAATCTCCTACTGGATCGTGATGTCGACTGTGCCTGAACTCGTCATTTGAACTGGATTCGGAAATCCACCTCCGCTGCAGCCAATACTCAGGGCCGCGGCTGTCATCAGAACAATCCCCAGACAAGCGGTAATCCATGCGCCCCGCGCCGCTAGCTTTCTCCTGATAAACAAGAGTGGAAGCAACAGAATCGGCAGCAATATGCCTGCACCAGCCACTCCGACCACAGTTTCAGTAAAGATGACTGTGATCCGATAAGTTCCTTTGGGAGTTGTCGCGGAAGTCGTGATGGTCACTGTCTTGGTTGTCTGTGAATAGCTGCAACTTGCTCCCCCGGGTAGATTCAGGCAGGTGACAGAAATGCTTTTCACATTGGAAGGCAGAGTCACCGGATAGTTAGCCGTAGAACCTGCTGTTACCGTCGCCGCTGTAGTTGAGGTAAATGTTGGTGAAGTCGTCGTGGACCCGGGAGTGTCCACTTCAAATTGCATTAAATCGGAAATGCCACCGCCGGGTGCGGTAGAGGGGGTTTGCACCGACACCGTACTAATTCCCGCACTGGCGATGTAGGCCGCGCTGACCTGCGCTGTCAGTTGGGTCGCACTTACGTAGGTTGTAGCAAGCGCGGTAGTCCCCCAATAGATCGTCGAGATGGGCACGAATCCCGATCCGGTTACGGTCAGCGTAAAGGCGCTATCACCGGCATTCGTAAATGCAGGCGAGAGGATGTTGATGACCGGTACAGGATTATTGACTGTCAGCATCACTGTTGCTGTTGCTGTCGTGTAGTTGATCGGATCGGTTGGAGTGAACTTGACAGAAAGCGTGTAATTTCCCGCGGTCAGTACAGTCCCCGCCGCGGGAGTGTAAACGAAACTTCCCGGAATCGTTGCCGTCGCATCCAATTGCGTTGCGCTCAGCGCCGTCGGGTAGACGATCGCTGCGGGCGTAGCCCAGACAATATACGAAGTGCTTGGAGCTTTGTTCACCACCTGGCTCAACGTCGTCGTGTCACTTGCGCCGAAGCCGTTGCCCGTGGCGGGTGTATACACCGCCGCGATGCTATGAGTCCCTGTCGCTAACGTGCTGATGGAAAACGCCGCCGTTCCGCCGCTCAGCGTCACCGCCGATCCCACATTGATTCCATCCACGCTGAACTGCACCGTCCCCGTGGGCGTTACGCTTCCGCTCGCCTTCGCTACCGTTGCGGTGATCGTCACCGCCTGGCCATATGTAGACGGGTTCAGGGACGAGCTGAGCGTGGTGGCTGTCCCCACTAATCCCGTGCCGCTGAGCGAGATGGTTTGCTTCGCATTAGTCCCGTTCAAATTGTTGTCGTACAACACCATTGATTCGTTGAAGGTGCCCCCGGATGTCGGACTGAAGTCGATGGTCAGCGTGCAGACGCCGTTGGCTTCCAGCGGGGCCTGGACGCAATCGTACGAAGTCTCGGGAAAATCTGTTGGGTAGGCAACCGAAGAGAAGTCCAGCGGCTGGTTGCCGATGTTCAACACGGGTATCTTCTGCGGGCTGTCGGTGCTCGACGATCCCGCAGTCGTTGTGGCAAAGCTCAATGAAGGCGCCGTGGCGCGGGGCAACACGTACAAGAGGTTTACATTTTGATCCTGGAAGAAGATGTTGCCTGCGCTATCCAGTGCAACGCCCTGGGAATAGGTCATGCCGCTGGCCAGCGATATGGGCGTACCAAAGCTGCTGCCTGTGAACGGAATCTCCAGAATTGCTCCGGAGTTGAGATCCTGGTTCGAGTCCATGGTGCTGGCTACGAACACGTTGCCGTTGGCATCCACGGCCACTCCGGCTGGATAGCTCAACCCGGTTGTTACAGTCACAACCGAGCCGAACCCGGTGGTGGTTTTAGGCAGCGCCACCACGTTGCCGCTGTTAGGGTTCTTGCTGGCGTCGTGGTACCCGGTTACAAAAAGGTCTCCGCTGCCGTCGAAGGCCAGCCCCATCGGATCTACCAGACCCGAGGCCAGGGTCACCGGCGAGCCGTAATTCGATCCCGATCCTGTGTAGGGATACTCGATCACCTTTCCGCTGCCGGTAACGGCGACAAAAACATCGTTCGCGGCATCTACCGTCAGGCCCCAGGGCGAGTTCAACCCGCTCTCCAGCGTAACCGGCGATGATGAGTAGCCTGTTAGCGTTCTGGGAATACCCAACACGGAGCCGCTGTTGGGGTCATTGCGGGCGTCTGCCAGGCTGAGCACAAGCAGGTTGCCTGCGCCATCGAGGGCCAGATCGACGGGTTGGCTGAGGCCGCTGACAACCGCAACTCCCGCGCTGTAGCTTGAGCCGTTCTTCTTGAACTCCATAATGGAGCCGCTGTTGGGGTCGTTTGCCGGGTCGCCCCAGATTGCCGCGAAGAGGTTGCCTTGCGCGTCGGCCTGCACGCGCATGGCGTTGGTAAGGCTGGGGTTGGTGGGCGCCGCCGCAACTTTGGCGGCGTTGAAGGCCACCTGCGGCCCAAGCCCTGTCCCGGTGATCGGCCACGAAGCCATCAGGTTGCCCGAGGGGTCATATGCCGCCAAGGCTCCGTTGCGCAGGCCGGGAGCTTGCGGCGTGAAGTTCACGTTGACCACGCAGCTAGTAGCGGTACTGTAAGTCTTGGCCGTGCAGGTGCTCGACCCGGCATCGGCGAAGTCCATGTTCTTGTTGCCCTGGGTCGTCAGCACAAAGCTGCCCACCTGCGCTCCGGCGGGAATGGTGAAGTTCATGGTCACTGGGGTGCTGGTGGTTCCCACCGCCTGCGAGCCAAAGTTCACGGGCCCGGTCATGACCTCCTCAACCGCATTGTTCCCGGAATCGGCGACAAAGACATTCCCGCTCCCGTCCACCGCCAAGCCCCATGGCCCCCGAAATCCGCTACCCACGGCCTTGACCGGGGAACTGTTGGAGACGACGCCACCCACCGCCATAATCTCCTTGACGGCCGCATTGCCTGTATCACCGACAAAGACATTCCCGCTCCCGTCCACTGCTACGCCTTCCGGAGTCTTGAAGCCGCTGCCAACAGTCTTGACCGTGGAGGTGCTGGAAACCACACCGCCCACCGCCACAATTTCCTTCAGCGCATTGTTCCCGGAATCTGCAACGAAGACATTGCCGCTTCCATCTACCGCCACGCCGCGGGGACCGAGGAATCCGCTGCCCACTGTCTTAATGGCGGAGGTACTGGAGACGATGCCGCCCACCGCCACAATTTCAATTATCGAATCGCTCGCAACATCCGCGACGAAGACATTGCCGCTCCCGTCCACAGCGATGCCCGTTGGAATGATGTTCCCGCTGGCCACTGTCTTGACCGTAGAGGAACTGGAGACGACACCGCCTGCCGCCGCAATTTCCTTAACCGCGTGGTTGTCCGTATCGCAGAGAAAAACATTCCCGCTCCTATCCACCGCCACGCCCATGGGTAAGTTCAATCCGCTGGCAATGGTGACGATGTTGGTATAACCGCCCGCCGCCACAATCTCCCTTAATGCCATGTCGTATTGATCGGCAACCAAGATGTTCCCGCTCCCATCTATGGCTACGCCAGCGGGTTCGATCACTCCGCTCCCCAGCGCTCTTTGTGCGTACGTGAAACCGTTCTGCGCGGCAGCCATATTCCACGCCCCGCCCGCCACGACAGCCAAAATGGCGCAGATTGCGGCAAGCCTGCCCAGCTTCAGCCGCTGGCTGAATACACGGTGGGAGAAAAGGACAAAGACTGAAGGCTTGAAAGACCGGAGAAATGGAATCATGGCAGATTGCATCGTTCTATCCCTCTGTTCCTGTAAGCGCGAAACAGCGGAAAAAGCCCTCATGCCGGCTGGACCGGGGTACCATGTTGGGAGCGGCGCGAATCGTAGCGGAGGAAAATCCCATGAACGAAGGGGAACGCCTGGGCAAGTACCGGGTGGCGCAAGAGATAGAGCCGGATCTCTGGCTGGCCAACCGGGTGGAGGATTTCGAGCAGCAGGTTGCCGTTACTCTTCTTCCCGGCCCTCTCGCCTCTGCGAATCAGACGGAGTTCCTCGAACGCAGGCGAAAACTTGGGGCGATCGACCATCCGGCCATTCCGCGGCTGCTCGACTCGGGAGAGACCCGCGAGCATGAGTCCTATCTTCTCTATGAATTCGTGCCCTCCGAACCGGCGCTGGCCGTTGCGCGCACGGAAAAATGGCCGCTTGCCCGGTGCATCGGCATGGCACTCGAATACCTGGATGCCTTGGCCAAGGCACATGGGAATCTGCTGGCTCATGAACATCTGACCGCTGAGAGCTTTCGTGTGACTGCCGCGGGCCAGGCTAGATTGGCTGCATTTCCTTGTGTGGCTGCACAGGCCGATCCCGCAGCCGCGGATTTGTCCGCTATCGTGAAGTTCATCTCCAGCTTGATTGCGAATTGTGAACTGCTGCGTCTGCCCGGCGACCTTAAATCCATCCTGAACAAGGCGAATCAAGCCAATCCCGTCAAGGCATACGGGTCTGCGTACTCTTTGGCGGCAGACCTGCGGGCTTTCCTGGCCCGCAAACCTATCTCAACGCGAAGAGACACGGCTATTTACCGCGCCACGCTGCTAGCGCGGCGGAGGCCCGAGTTGTTCTACCCGACTGTGGTGCTGGCCGCTGCTGTTCTGACTGCCACTGTCTACTCAGTCGCCATGGACACGGCGGCGCGGCAGTCGCGAAATCAAGCTCAAGCCCGGCTGCGCCAGTTGCAGCAGCTCACGTACTCACTGGAATCGGATATCTATGAGCCCGTCGTCAAATTGTCCAACTCCAAGGCAGCCAGGGAGATGCTGATCCGCTGGACGGCCGAATCGCTCGATAGACTGGCGGCTCAGGCCGGGGACGACGCGCAGTTGCGCTCCCAACTTGCCCACAGCTACGACCGTCTTGCCGAAATGCAGCGCTCCAACGGCGATGCAGCGGGAGCCCTGGTCTCAGAACAGCGGGCGCGGATGTTGCTTGCCGCCCGCCCTTTGCAATGACAGAAAGCCTCCGGCTGCATCCATCTATTGCCGAGACCGCTTCCTGGCTGCGGGCGTCCGGTCCAGTTCCTGCAATAGCCCTCTTACGTCCCGTTGAAGTTCCTTCAAGTCCTTGCTGTCTGGGTCGCGATTGAGCATGAATTCAATCGTCTGCAACGACTGCCGATATGCTCTTCGCGCACCTTCCCGGTCGCCAGCGGACGCCAAGGTCCTGCCGAGACCCCTGTCGATCGTGGCCAGGTCGTAGCGCGCGCGATTATCCAGTGGATCTCTGGCAACCAGCATCGCCTCCTGGTTGCGTGCATGGATCTTCTTCGCAATAGCTTCTGCAGTCTTCCCTTGCTTGAGGTATGCGTTCCCCAAATGGGCCTCGATGAGGATTTGCAGCCTTACGGTAGGCCCTGAAGACTGAATCTCTTTGGGGAACAAGCTCAGATCGTCAAGAGCTCTGCCATATCCGGCTATTGCCCCATCCGTATCCTTGTCGGCAATAAGATTCGCAATCTTGTATTCTCCAACGGCGAGAGTCCTCCGAGCGCGCACGTTCGAGGCATCTATCTTCAAAGTTCGGCTCCCCAGACCGATCTGCTGGCGGTAACACTCGACCGCCTCGTTTGCACGATCGAGGGAGGCCGAGTCCGGCAGCCCGTATACGTCGCCCAAGGAGCCAAATGTGGCAGCGGCTTCCATGAGTTGCTGGGGTGTTGCGTCGGGCGCCTGCACCAGAAACTGGAAGTTTTTAGCCGACTCCGTCATGGCTTCCAGCGCGGATTTTGGATTGCCGGTTCCGAATTCCACTTCCGCAAGGCTGCGTTGAGCCATGGCCAGACTGAAACGCGCTTCCCTGCTGGAGGGCTTTTCTCGAACCAGAGCCGAAGCTGTGGCTACCGCCTTCTGCAGAGCCGTCACGGCCTCCTTAGGCTGGCCAAGGTTCTCGTCGTAAGGATTGCCGAGAAGATTGCCCATCCTCTCATAGGCATTGGCCATATCCAGGCGCAGACTTTCGCTCGACAGGCTCGGATCGAGCGACAGCTCGTTCAGGTAGGCGAGCGTCGTGGTGGCTACCTGGTGTTGCGCCTCTGTTGAGGATCCAATCTCTTTCAACTGCGGCTGGAAATCGAACAGCAGGCGGTGCGCCAGCGTCTCCACGGCCTTCGCGGAGCCAATCGCGCGGTCGCGCTCCTCAATCGCCCGGCGCGCGGAGCGCTGCGTTTCAAAGATGCAGCCAGCCAGCGCCGCCAGAACCACTACCGTTGCAAAAACCGCCTTGCGGTTGCGCCGCAGCCACTTTCGCACTGCATAACTCCGGCGTCCGGCACATACGCTCAGTGGCCGGTCTTCCAGCCAGGCGCGGAGGTCCTCCTCAAGCTCCTCCATGGTGGCGTAGCGGTTCTCGGGCTCTGCTTGCGTTGACTTTGCCACCACCGTAGCAAGTTCGATGTCCTTCGAAGCCCCCAGAACCCGCTCCAATAGCTTGCCCATGCTGTAGATATCCGAGGCCGCCGCGATCGGCTTGGCCTGCATTTGTTCCGGGCTGGCGTAAGCGGGCGTGAATGCCCTGGGACGTGCCCCCGCTTCTTCCCCTGCCATCAACCGCGCCGCGCCGAAGTCGAGCAGCATTGGATTCCCGTTAGCCGCAACCAGCACGTTACCCGGCTTCAGGTCTCCATGTACGATCAGCTTGCGGTGGGCATAGCCAACCGCATAGCAAATGCCGGCTACAAGGGCAACACGTTCGCGCGGCGTGAGGCGCCTTCTTTCGCAGTAGTCATCCAGACGTTCCGCTGGCGAAGCTTCGTCGCCGACGAGTTCCATGACAAGATAGGGGGAGTTATCGGGCGCAACTCCACCATCCAGCAAGCGTGCGATGTTCGGATGTTGCAGGCGGGCCAGTGCATCGCGCTCGCGAAAAAAGATGGCTCGCAACTCCGGAGAATCCAGGCGTCCGGCTATGACCTTGATCGCCACGGTCTGCTGCGGATCGCCATCGACGCGATGACCGGCATAGACCTCGCCCATCCCTCCCCGGCCCAGAAGGCGATCCAGTTGAAATGCGCCCAGCCGCGTTCCGATTGCAGATTCGGTGTTGGGAAAGGCCTTCGCTTCGCGATCGGCATCCGGATCGGTGCGCAGCCGGTCCGCCGCGGAAACCGCTTCCACGAGCGAAAAAACCTCCTTGCGCAACGCGGGATTGCCGTTTGTGCTCTGTTCGATCAAGAGGGCCCGCTCAGCCTCAGGGGCATCCATCGCGCGATGAAAGAGCGCTTCAGTTTCCGCGAAGGAGATTTCTGGATTCATCGGCTGTGCCTTCCCCACGGAGTTCGCGATAGAGCCACCCGCGCGCAAACTGAAGGTCTCTTTCCGCGGTAGCGAGCGAGATACTCAAAGCCTCTGCAACCTCCGCCGTTGTGAAGGCGAGAAAGTAACGCATTTCTACA
>Ga0326727_10016412_pt1 | contig 15640 bp, 12 predicted proteins | sample MB2enrmetagenome_FD_207643 | JGI IMG/M metagenome (GOLD analysis project Ga0326727, IMG submission 207643) | Lab enriched peat soil microbial communities from McLean, Ithaca, NY, United States - MB29MY | ecosystem: Environmental > Terrestrial > Soil > Wetlands > Peat | place: USA: New York... | reverse complement strand
CGAAGGAGGCCGCCGCGGCGGTGCAGACTCGCTCAACGCCGACCGCCTCAAGGGAGTGCTGCAACTGGTCGCTGAAAAATCCGGCTGGGCCAAACTCAAGTCGACCAAAGGTCACGGCTACGGCCTTGCCTGCCACTACTGCCACGCCGGCTACTTCGCCGAGGTGGCCGAGGTCACCGTCGACTCCGCCAACAAAATCACCGTCAACCGCGTTTGGGCCGCCGGAGACGTGGGCAACCAGATTGTCAATCCCTCGGGCGCGGAGGCGCAGGTCATCAGTTCCGTCGTGGACGGCATGAGCCAGATGCAGCATGAGATCACCCTCGTCGATGGCCGCGTGCAGCAGTCCAACTTCTCCGATCACCCGGTGCTCCGTTTCAAACAGGCGCCGCCGGTCGAACTCTTCTGGCGCTTGAGCGAGTTTGGCCCCACCGGCCTGGGCGAACCTGCCCTGCCGCCCGTCCTGCCCGCCATCGCCAACGCTGTCTTTGCCGCTACCGGCAAGCGAATCCGCACCCTCCCCATCGCCCGCAGCGGCTTCAGCTTCGCTTAAACTCGCACCCCGCCCTGGCCCACAAGCCGTTCTGTCACTGGCCCATGGCTGCCATGCCTCGCATGATGCTGAGCACGGCAGGCCCGAGCAGAACCAGAAACATGCTGGGGAAGATGAACAGGACCAGCGGGAAGATGATCTTGACGGTCGTCTTCGCGGCCTTTTCTTCGGCCAGTTGACGTCGTTTGAGGCGGATGTTGTCGCCGAAAGCGCTCAGGGCGCGGGCGATGGGCGTGCCGAAGCGTTCGGTCTGCACCAGCATCCCGGTGAAGGCGTTGATGTCAGGCAGTTCGCTGCGCGTGGCCATGTCCGTCCATGCCTGGATGCGTGGTTTTCCGGCGCGCTGTTCGCGGTTGATCTGCAGCAGCTCTTCGGTGATCTGGGGATGGCTGTTGCCCAACTCCTGCCCCACGCGCAGCAGGGCCTGGTCGATGCCCAGCCCGGCGTCCACGCAGATCACCAGCAGATCGACGGCGTCCGGAATGCTTCTGCGTATCTTCTCGCGGCGGCGCTTGATCAGGCGTGTGAGCGTGATGTTGGGCGCAATGAAGGCGCCCGCTGGCAACGCAATCATCCAGAACACGCGGTCGAAGGGGATAAAGAATCCGGCCAGTAGCGCAAGCAGGGGAAGAAGGATGCGCGAGGTTGTATAGAGGTCGCCGGGCAGCGTGCCTTTGTATCCGGCGTTGGCCAGGCGTTCGGGCAGCACAGCGTCGGCGGCCAGCCCAAGGCGCGCCCGCACCCAGCGAACCATCGCCATGAACTTGCGCCCTGCTTTGTTTGCCATGGGAACGCTTCGCCGAAAGCGCCTGCCCTGGCCGGTGATCTCACGGATGCGCTGCACGGCGGCGCGCGATGTCCTGGTAAAGAAGAGAAAAATGGCGAGTGTCAGGACTAAAAAAATCGTTGCCCCGAAGGTGAGATAGAAGAGTGGGGTCATGACGAAGATTCAGACCTTGACATCGACGATCTTGCGGATAATAAGGCCGCCCAGAACAATGAGGACCCCGCCGGCATACAGCAGCTTCTGTCCGGTGGGATCGTGGAAGAGGACGGACGAGTAGCCGGGGCTGACAAGGTTGAGCAGGGCCAGCATGATGACCGGAAGCAGGCCTAGAATCCAGCCCGTCAGGCGCCCCTGCGCGGTGTGGGTGCGGACTTCGCCTTCGATGCGTACGCGATCGCGGATGACATGCGCGGCGCGGTCCAGTATCTCGGTCAGGTCGCCTCCCGTCTCCTTCTGCACCAGAATGGCGGTGATAAGAAACTGCAGGTCGCGCGATGGAATGCGAGCTCCCATCTGCAGCAGAGCATCGCGAAAGTGCAGGCCCAGCCGCTGTTGTTTGTACACCTGCACAAACTCGGAGGAGAGCGGCTCGGGCGATTGCTCGGCGATCATCTCGATGGAGGAGTTCATCGAGTGGCCGGCGCGTAGCGAGCGCGCCATCAGATCGATGGCGTCGGGCAGGGCCGTGTTGAACGCCTTCAGGCGGCGGCCGCGCTTCATCCGCAGCAGGACGTAGGGGATGACGGCGCCGGCCGCAAACGCGGCGCTTACAAGCGGAATTGTGTGCAGGAAGAGGACGCCGAGCAGACCGCAACCCATCGCCGAACCCGCGCAGGCGAGGACAATTCCACCGATGCTCATGCGGCTGTCTGCGTGGACCAGCAGCACCTGAAGCTTCTTCGCAAAGGAGTAGCGCTGCAGGAAGTCGCCCAGGCGTTTGACGTAGTTCCGTTCCCCTTCTGCCTCCAGCTCCGCTCCGCTGGTGCCGGACTTCTGGGCCTGGATGGAATGCCGAATGGTCGTCAGGCGCACCTGGGCGGATTTGCTCGACGACGTGAAGCGCGTGCCAAGCATGAGGATGGCGAAGCTGAGCAGTAACGCAAGAAAAAACGTGATGGCCGGCAGGTTCATGGTGTGTGCTCCCTCGCTTCCTTTGCTCTATACCTCGACTGAATGGTCCAGCAGGTTGAGGCCAAGCGGGATTCCGGCGGCCTTCAACCGTTCGCCGAACTTGGGCACGATGCCGGTGGAGTGGAAGCGGCCTTTGACGTTGCCGCTGGGGCCAAGCCCCAGCTTCTCGAACAAGTAGATGTCCTGCAGGCTGATCACATCTCCGCTGGTCCCCGTGATCTCGCTGATGTGGGTGACGCGGCGCGAGCCGTCGCTCATGCGCGAGACCTGCACGATCAGGTCCACGGCCGATGCGATCTGGGCTCGGATGGCGGCCGCCGGCAGGGTGATGGAGCCCATCATCGCCATGGTCTCGATGCGCGCGATCGCATCCCGCGGATTGTTGGCGTGAATGGTGGTGATGGAGCCGTCGTGGCCGGTATTCATCGCCTGCAGCATGTCCAGGGCCTCTTCCCCGCGCACCTCGCCCAGGATGATGCGGTCGGGTCGCATGCGCAGCGCGTTAATCACCAGCTCGCGCTGGCGAATGGCGCCCTTGCCCTCCAGGTTGGGCGGGCGGCATTCCAGGCGGGCGACATGCTCCTGCTTGATCTGCAGTTCGGCGGAGTCCTCAATGGTGACGATGCGCTCGGCGTCGGAGATAAACCCGGAAAGCACATTGAGAAGCGTGGTCTTGCCTGATCCTGTGCCGCCGGAGACCACAATGTTCAGGCGCGAGCGCACCGCGCTGCGCAGGGTTTCCAGCATCTGCGGAGTCAGCGAGCGGTAGCGCAGAAGATCGTCCGAGGTCAGCGGCGTCGAGCCGAAGCGGCGGATGGAGAGCAGCGGGCCGTCCACCGCAAGCGGAGGAATCACAATGTTGACGCGCGATCCGTCCAGCAGGCGCGCATCCACCATGGGCGACGACTCATCGATGCGGCGGCCAACCGCGGAGACGATCTTGTCGATGATGTGCATCAGGTGGGCCTCATCCTTGAAGACGATGTCGGTCTTCTCGATCACGCCGCGCCGTTCCACATAGACCGTCTTGTAGGTGTTCACCAGGATGTCGCTGACCGTGGGATCGTGCAGCAGCGGTTCCAGCGGGCCCAGGCCGAAGACCTCGTCCAGTATGTCCTGCGCAAGACGGTCGCGGTCCAGCGTGCTCAGCGGCGCGCTCTGTTCGCCGATCAGTTGCAGGATCACGGTCAGCAGGCGCTGGCGCCCGCCGATCTCGTCGGACTGAATGGCAGAGAGCTTTTCCAGGTCCATGCGCCGGATCAGTTCGTGATGCACGGCGGTCTTCAGCGATTGCCGCGCGCTATCGTTCAGGACTGCGGTGACGCGAGCTTCGGTGGAGACCGCAGGGAAGGCCGGAGGAGTCATGTACATCGATACTTCAGCCATTGCCAATACCTCGTAGCATCACAGGCCCGTTCCTGGTTCAGTTAAGAGTGCAGGAAAGAGAAGAGCCCCTTCTTGGCTGCCGCAGGCTCCGATGCATTGATCCCGTTGACAATCTGGTTGGCCCAGCGGGAGATCGCCTGGTTGAACTCGGAGCGGCGCTGCGGCGGAATGGGTTCACCATCGTTGATCGCGCGAAGCAGCTCAAAGTAGTTGTTGGGGACGGCCACCGAGATGGGGAACCGCACGGTCTTTTCGATCTGCTCGGGGGTGACGGAGTCGCTGGCGGTGGAGCGGTTGACCACCAGGCGCAGCTTGTTGGTGGAGGATTCGCTGAGCGACAGATGTTCCACCATGCGGGCCAGGTCGCGCAACGACGCGACGTCCGGCGTCGAAACGATGTAGACCCCGTCGGACTGTTCTATGAGAGCGTTTCTGGAGTCCTGGTACGAAGCCGAGGAGTCGATCAGTACGTAATCGTATTCGCGGCGCAGAAAGTCCATCACGCGTTCAAACTCGTGGCTCGTAACCTCGTGCGGGCTTCCCGACAACTCAGGCGACGCAATGATATCCAGGCCGCTTCGGTGGCGGACGATAAAGCCATTGAGAAGCTCGGCGTCCAGCCGGTCGGCGTTGTGCAGCAGCTCTTCAAAGTGGTACTGCGTGTCCTTCAGGCCCAGGTACAGGGCGACGTGGCCAAGCTGCTGCTTGTGGTCGATCAGCAGCACCTTCTTGCCGTGCTGGCGAACCAGAAAAATCGCCAGATGGACTGCCAGCATGGTGGTCCCCACGCCGCCCTTGGCCCCGAAGAAGCAGATCACGCGTCCCAGGCTGCTCTGCGCGTTGGGGTCAACCGACAACACTTCGTTGTAGCGGTTGAGCGATGCGATAAGGTCGTTCAGGTTGACGGGTTTGGTCAGAAATTCGGTGCATCCGTTGCGAACGGCGCGCAACAGAATCCCGGCATCCAGACGGGCGCCGACGCCGACAATGCCGATATTTTTGAGGAATATCTGATGCAGGCGCTCGGTGGTCTCGATGGCCAGTTCAGGGTCGCGATCGAAATCGATGAGGGCAACGCACGAGGAGGCGTTCTTCAGCGCCGGAGAAAACTGTGGCCGCTTCTCGGCGGTAATGTAGTCGCGAAACTCACCCGCGAAGTGGGCGCCGGAGAGATTGGCCGCGGCGGTGGCCACCTGCACCACCTCCGCATCCGCGCAGACGCTGAAGATGGCCTGCGTGGAATACTCCGGGGAGTTTGCTTTGCCCGTCATGGCTGGTCCGTTCGCGCCGGCGGCGCGGGTTGCGTTTGCGGCGGTGCAGCGGAGGCGCCTCCCTTGGGCTTGTTGTGCGCCCCTTCGTCGAAGGCATTGGGATCGAGATTGGGCACCGCCATCTTGGGCTGCTCCGGCGGCGACGGCGAAGTCGTGGCTAGAGGATCGACCACCGTCGCGGTGACGATGATGACCAGTTCCACAACCGAGTGGTTGAAGTTCTTCGAGTGGAAGAGCTGGCCCAGGATGGGAATCTCCGCTATCCCAGGCATCTTGCTCATGATCTCGGTGGTGCGGTGGTCCAGCAGGCCGGAGACGATGAAGCTCTGCCCATCCTGGATCTCCACCTCGGTCTCGGTCTGCCGCGTGGAAAGCGCAGGAATGGTAAAGCCGGAGATGGTGACCGCGTTGGTATAGTCCAGCGTGCTGACCTCGGGAGAGAGTTTGATGCGGATGGAGCCGTCGGCATTGACCGTCGGGGTGAAATCGACCTTCACCCCATAGGGACGGAACTGGATGGTGACCGCGGTGGAGTTCGCGGTTCCACCCTGCACCACGGGAAAGGGAAATTCGCCGCCGGAGAGGAAGCTCGCGGGCAGGCCGCTCAGGGTGGTCAGGGTCGGTTCGGCCAGCACCTGCAGAATCTGCTTCTGTTCCAGGTCCTTCACGGTGAGCCCGACGTTCAGTTTGGCGTTGTACAGAAAGATGTTGAGCGGATCGCTGACAGAAAGCGAGGAACCGCTGCCCGTAGCGGTGGAGCTGAACTGCTGGGTCGAGGCCCCAATGGCGGTGCGGCCTCCGGCAAAGATGTTGACGCCCAACTGCTCCAGGCGGGTGCGATCCACCTCCACAATGCGCAGCTTAAGTTGCACCTGCTTGCCATGCACCGGAACCACGACCAGGGAGTTGACAACGTCCTTCGTATACAGCGAAGCCATCTTGAGTGCGGCGTCGGAGGCTGCGTTGGTGGCAACCGATCCGGTAAGAAAGACCTTGCCTTCGCCGGTATCGACGTGGATCTGCGAACCGGGAAAGGCCGCATCGAACGAGGCTCGCATGGCCTCGGGATCGAGGTCCGCGGAGACTGTGTACATGCGGTGGCCGCCTGTTGCGTCCCACAACACCATGCTGCTGACACCCGCTGTCTTCGCGGTCAGCACAATCTCGCTGGCCCCCGAGGTGTAGGTCTGCAGCACCGCCGGGTTGCCTACGTAGATGCGGCGCAGAGGCACGGCCGAGGTAAGCATCACCGACCTGCCTACCGTGATATGCAGCCGATCGATGGAGGCTGAAGAATGGATGGCAGGCGGCGCCAGGGCTTCATTCTGTGTCTCGGCGATGGGTTGGACGGCATCGGCGCGGCCCTGCGCAACTGTACAATCCAAAGCGCCGAAGCCCAACACCACCAATGCAAGCGCGGCGACACGGCCTGGCTCGTTCCAACTCAGGTTGACTGGGTGCGGCTTGACTGCTCCCCGCTTGGCTGGCTGTATGATTCGGAGGTTCATTGTGCGCCGCCTCCAAGTACGGTTTCGATCTCCGGATGTTTCGCGGGTGCCGGAGTTGCTGCGGCAATAGGGTGTGTGGCAGTGTGCGCCATGGCGGGCGCCTGGCCGGAGAGTTGCGACAACAGCATCGGGGCGGGTTCGCTGCGGCTGGTGTCCGCTCCGTTGCGCAGGACAAAGTGGATCACGCCCTGGTTGCTGGCCAGAACTGCGCGCTCCGCCTGCTCCGGATTCAGTAACAGAGTCACCACCGTTACGTCCGATGTCTTGCCTGTGGGGTCGGGTTCCAGTTGGTGGCCGGCAGCCAGCATCACGGCGTCCTGCAGTACGGTCGCGGTAATTGAATCGGGTGAGACGTCCGAGTGGTAGGTCACAAGCACGTCAAGATGCGAGCCGGGAACCAGAAATCCGGCCACCCCTACCACCTCGTCGGAGCGCAGCGCAACCGCGCGCATGCCGTTCGGTATCTTGCTCGCTAGACCGGTGCCGGAACCTGGGGCAGACAGGTCGCTGTCCAGAATGGGCTGGCCCTTAGCCAGCGGAAATAACACCTCGCGGCCAACCGCAGCGGAAATCTGGGAAAACGCGCCGTCCACGGGGTCGCTGCCCGGCCATGCCACAAGCTCCAGGTCGCCGGACTTCAGCACTTCGCCCGCCTGCAGCGTGCGCGACGGCGCGGCGTACTGAACGTCCGGCAGCTTTTGCGGGACGGCCGGCGCGGTCAATCTTCTGGAGACAAACCAGGTGCATAGAACGGAGACAACCAGCGCGAGCGTGAGGGCGATGAGGATGCGCTTCGTCTTCATGGATGCGCTTCCCACGCCAGGGTACAAAGGGTGAACAGGCATCCCGCCGCAATGGGCAGCGCAAAGGGCAGACGAAGCGTGCGCGCATTACCCAGGTTCAGCTCCGGGTGCGGCTTAAGGCCCTGACGCCCATGGTGCTGCAGCAGAGAGGCAACGTTGTGTATCGTCTCGCGCAGACGCCCGTGGAAGAGGCTGACGGCAAGCGCAAGCACACCGCCCGCCAGCGCCGTCGCGAGGATGACCAGAGGCAGCGGAGAGAGCCCCGCGAAACATCCCACCGCGGTCATCAGCTTGACATCGCCCGCGCCCATGCCTCCGGCCAGAAAGATGACCAGAAAGATGCCTCCCGCAATCGACCCGGCAAGCGCCGAGTCTCCCAGTCCGCGCCAGCCTCCGTAGACCGTGTGCAGCATGAGACCGGCGGCAATCGCGGGTCCGGTTAGCAGATTTGGAATTCTGCGCTGGCGGACGTCCGTCACCGAGCCGATGCCTGCGCACAGCAGAGAGCCTCCGGTAAACATCAGTTGCTGCTCAAAAATATCCATGGAGGACTCCCTAATGCGTGTAGCGCAAACCGGGTCTCGACGCGGCGAACGGTAGGAAACAGACGGCCCGGCCCTACTGGCAGTTGCCAATATGGGCGGGGAGAGGTGACGCAACACGTTACTCCGTGCCCCATCGCCGCACGCAATCTCCGTATCCGGGTTTTACCGCGGCATCCTGCCGGTTATGCCATTGCGTTAGTAAGGCTGGTGCCAACCGAGTTGAATGCGTTGCCGATCTTGCCCGAGAGTCCGGTCATGGCGACAACCGCGCCCAGACCGATCAAACCCGCAACCAGCGCATATTCAATCAGGTCCTGGCCCGATTCGTCTTTCATAACGGATGCAAATACATGCTTGATGTTCTTCATATTGATCTTTCTCCTATGGCGCTGCGTGATGACCTCGAGTCCGCAAGTTTCATGCATTCACTCTCAGCCGATTCAAACTCTGATCTTTCTATCGGATCGCATGGCAAAACCATGAATTCAGGGGTTGACTCGGCTCGCTGTTTACCTTGTGGACTACGTTCCAATATGGGAAGAAGTCGTACAGCGAGGCCCACCGCGCACACCGGTATGTGCCCGGCGCAGCCAGGGTTTCACTGGCAGACCATGGAATCGCAACCGGCTGCGAATGCGCCGCTCGCCCACCCTCGGCGGCAATCTGCTTGGAGCGGTGTCGCAGACGCTGGGCGCATAAGCTCGCGGTTCAGTTCGCAGAACTTCGGCCACAGGACGGGCCCGCCGCCAGACATGGATGCTCTGCCTGCGTCGTTCTTTCTGCTTCGTTTTCTCTGCGTCCCTACTCGTAATCCGGCGTTCCCGTCTTTCCGCAGGACTCGGGACTACTTGGGGAGGTTGCTGAGGGCAGGCGGTGGGGGAGCCAGAATATCAGCGGAGGCGCCTGTGGCAACACCGTCCAGCTTGGCCTGGTAGACGATAAGCTGCTTGATCGTATCGTAGGCAACGCCGAGGGAGATTGGGCGGCCGTTGACCACCAGCGTGGGCGTCTGATCGATATCAACATCCGCGGCCAGTTTGATGTCGGCGTTCACAATGTCCTTGGTGGCCTGCGTGTTGGCGCATGCGGCAATGGCATCGCCGTCCAGGCCCGCACGCTGGGCGGCGGCCCGCAGCAGTGTGTCGTCCGTGGTTGGAGTCAACCCATCCTGAGTGTCGAAGACGCCTGCGGCATACTTGAAGAAGGCCGCATCCGACTGCTTCTGGGCGCATACACCGTAGGCCGCCGCCTTGAACGAAGAAGGATGAATGCTGACCAGCGGGAGTTGCTGGAAGACAACACGGGCGGCGGGGAAATCCTTGACGATCTGGTCCATCGTGCTCTGCGCCACCTTGCAGAACGGACACTGCAGATCGGCGAACTCGACGATCATCAGGTCCTTGCTGGCAGCTCCACGAGCGGCTCCATTGGCTCTCGCTTTCAGCAGATCGCGCGTTTCAGCGTATGGGGTTGCGCTGAAATAGACCAAGGATGGCCCTTCAATGATGTGCTTGCCGTCCGGGGTTATGTATAAGACGATGGCCTGCGTCTTGGGGGCCGGACCCAAGTTCGCAATGTAGACGACAACCTTGGTGACGTTGGGAGCCTCCGTGGGCTGGATGGCCATCACTCTCCACACCCGGTTGGGATCGTAACCCCACACCTGGTTGAGAAAGGAGTTCATCGTCTCCACCGTGGGCGTTGCAGCGGTAAAGTCCTTCGGGTCGGCCATGGGAAGCGGATCGACCATGGCGGGCACGGCGGGTTGAGGGACGGGAGGAACAGCCAGATACGGGGCCTTCTCCGCGGGGGCAGAGGGTGCGGCGGGGGCGGAGGGCGTGGCGGCCGGAGCCTGCGCCAATGCCGCGGCTGCGCCCAGGCTGAGGGCGATCGACAGCGCTGCCGGGACCCAACCTGAAACTGAATTCCTAGCTGAACCTGTGCTCTTCAATGTAGTTGCCTTCTCCTATGCTTGCATCTGTGTTGTTCGCATCCTGTTTATTCTACCGGGAACCGCGCGTGGGCGTGCAAGGCTCGCCTCCATCCGGCGATCCGTTCCCTGGCTACAGTTCTACCTTGACCGCGATGGGAAAACGGCGGCCGTTGCCGAAGGACTTGGGCGTGACTTTGAGCACCGGCGCGGCCTGCTGGCGCTTGTATTCGCTGCGTTCGACCAGGGAAAGAACGCGCCGCACAAGGGCAATATCCACCGGCTGGCCGGCGATCTTCCCCTCGGCGACGATCTGCTCTGCCGAGGCGTAGCGCTCCACATAGGCCTCCAGAATCGGATCCAGCACCTCGTAGGGCGGCAGCGAGTCGGTGTCGCGCTGGTCAGGACGCAGCTCGGCCGAAGGAGGTTTTTCCATGCTCGCACGGGGAATCACCTCGCGCTCGCGGTTGGCGTAGCGGCCCAGCGCATAGACGCGCGTCTTGAAGACATCGCCAATCACCGCCAGCGCGCCCACCATATCTCCATAGAGCGTGCAGTAGCCGGTGGCCATCTCGCTCTTGTTGCCGGTGGTTAGCACCAGTGCGCCAAACTTGTTGGACAGAGCCATCAGCAATCCGCCGCGGATGCGCGACTGAAGGTTCTCTTCCGCCAGGCCGAAGGGCGTTCCCGCAAACAGCGTTTGCAGCGTGCTCTGGTATGCGCCGAAGACATCGTGGATGGCAACCAGCTCGAAGCGGATGCCCAGGTTCACGGCCAGGGCGCGCGCGTCGTCGATCGATCCGGCCGAGGAAAACTCGCTGGGCATGCCCACGCCCAGCACGTTCTCCGCACCCAGCGCCTCCACCGCGATGGCCGCCACCAGCGACGAGTCGATGCCGCCCGAGAGCCCCACTAGCGCCTTCGAGAAGCCGCACTTGCGCACGTAGTCGCGCGTCCCCAGAACCAGGGCATTCCAGGTGTCCTCCGTGTCGCCGGATTCGGCTGTCTTGGGATTGGAAACGGCAACAGAAGTGGGTCCGGTCTGCGCCGGGTCCGCTGCGATTGGCCGTAATGCGTCCGTATCGAAGACGATCAAGTCTTCGCGGAAGGATGCCGCCTGGGCCACAACTTCGCCATCGGGAGCCAGCACAATCGACGATCCGTCGAAGACCAGCGAGTCGTTGCCTCCGACCTGGTTGACCATCGCCACAATCGCATTGTGGCGGTGCGCCAGCACGGAGAGCATGCTGCGGCGCAACTGCGGCTTGCCGCACCAGAAGGGCGAGGCGGAGATGTTGAGGATCATGCGCGGGTGTACGGCCAGCGGATCGGGCAACATGCGCCACTGGCGCATCAGCTCGTCGATCGGGTCTACGGCGTAGAGACGGCGTCCCCAGAAACCCTTGTCGTTCCATGCGTCCTCGCATATGGTGACGGCAAGCGGCTGACCGTTCAGTACGGTCAGGGACTGCTCCGCGGCAGGTTCGAAGTAACGCTGCTCGTCGAAGATGTCGTAAAACGGCAGCAGCATCTTGGGCTGGACGAAGCTGACCTTGCCGTCTGCGAGCAGAGCGGCAACATTGTGTGCGCGCTTGCCGTCGTACGGCCTGCCCTCCTCCGGGCCAGTGGACAGAGCGACCCCGCACAGAATCGCCGGGCAGTGGGCGGTATGGGCGGCGATCTCATGCAGGGTCTGTCGCGCGCGATCGAGAAACGACCTCTTCTCCAAAAGATCGGCCGGCGGGTATCCGCAGACCGCGAGTTCAGGAAATATCACCAGGTCGGCCGATTGCTCCGCGGCGCGTTCGGTGAAGTCGAGAATGAGCCTTGCGTTTCCGGCAAAGTCCCCCACCGTCGGGTTGATCTGGGCGAGTGCGATCTTCATGAGAAGGTTGTTGGTCGATGGTTGTTGCTTGTCAGTAGAGACAATCTCAGTCTACCGCCTAAAGATGTTTGGCGGGACACGGTTTCACTTTCAACCAACAACAAACAACCAGCTACCGCACTTAAGTGCCGGTCCCACTCAGAACCACGCCGACGGTGCGCACCAGGATCTTCACGTCGAGCCACAGGCTCCAGTTCTCCACGTACGCGGTGTCCAGCGAGATGTAGCTGTCGAAGGATGGGTCCTGACGCGCCTCAACCTGCCAGAGGCCGGTCATACCGGGCAGAACGTCCAGGCGGCGCAGGTGCGACAGGTCGTACCGCTCCACCTCGGAGGCCATCGGCGGACGCGGGCCCACCAGGCTCATCTCGCTGCGCAGCACGTTATATAACTGCGGCAGTTCGTCCAACGAATATTTGCGCAGAAAGCGCCCAACCCGCGTGATGCGCGGGTCATTGGCAATCTTGAAGAGGATTCCGTCGCGCTCATTCCTGCCGCTGAGCCCTTCCTGCTGTTTGTCCGCGTCGGCGCACATGGTGCGAAACTTGTAACAGGTGAAGGTCCGGCCCCTGCGTCCAATGCGTTGCCCGCTATAAAAAACGGGCCCCGGAGAGTCGAGCTTGATGGCCGCCATCAGAAGCAGCATGATCGGCAGTCCCAGCAGCATGGCCAGTGCGGCGCCCGTAACATCCATAGCGCGCTTGAGCAGGAACGTGCCCATAGGCATGTCGCGCCGGTGCAGCGGAATGGTGGGAAATTGTCCGATGTACTCCACCGGGGCGGCCCAGGCCAGTCCGTCGTAGAGGTCGGGAACTACGCGCACGTCGATGCCCAGGCTGCGCGCCTCTTCCACAATGCCAACCACCAGACTCTTCTCCGCCGGCACGGAGAAGAATATCTCGTCCACAAAAAGCGACCGGGCCAGCGAGAGGCAGTTGCGCACATCGCCGATGATGTCGCTGTCGTTGGATTCCGTCTCGTGCTCGGTAAGGGCGACGAATCCCTTGAAGCGGAATCCCAGGTGGTGCAGGCTCTCCAGATGATTGCGCAGCGCATGGGCTACGCGTCCCGCGCCCACAATCATCACATTGCGAGTCACCAGGCCGTCGCGATAGCGCTTGTAGACCATCTTGCGCCAGATCGCACGCCGGGTGCAAAGAAGTGCCATGGTGAGAATCACCGTCAGAACCACAATGATGCGAGAGACCATCTCCGCGCGCGCAAGATACAGCGTGCCGCACAGCAGAAACCCTGCGATCAGCGTCGCCTGCACCGTCATGCGCTGTTCGTTCAGCCCGCTACGGTTCAAAATCGGCTCGTACAGTCCGTAGGACCTCATGAACACAATAAGCAGTAGACCAAACCACGCAATATAGAGGAACAATGCCGGCGACGTGGTATGCAACAGGTAGGTAGGCTGCAAGAGAAGTTGCTGCCCGCTGGGAACAACCACGCGAAGACGCATCGCCAGCAAGGTGGCCACCACCACCGTCGCAAGGTCCAGCATGGCCCATATCAGGCTGGTCACCGAAGGACGATGAAATAGTCCTGGACGCACCGACGGCGTTACTTCGGATGCCGCCCATTTGCGGCCGGAAATGACTACATGGTCCAGAGCATCCGGCGTAGCCATAGCAAACGACCTCTCACTCCATTGACGCGTATTCTTTCCGCGTGCAGAAATCCCATGCCAATAGGCCCATCTCAGCTTACAAAATGCTAATATTCACCCTACTCTATGGGTAGGACACAAATAGAGATATATCAATGTCCTATATTGCGACAACGGAGTAAAACGCTATGCCCCGCGCATCATCCTGTAGTTGTATCACCATACTAAAAACAAAGGGAAATATCAACAGAATATAGATTAATCCTTGGTAACCTGTGGCACGAAGATCGTAGGCCTAGACGGGCAGAACAAGTTCGTCCATGGTTAAAAATTCCTTAAGTACGGGATCGTCGCTTCGATCCATCTCTTCCACGCTGCCCCAAAAACGCACTTCCCCCTGATGCAGAAATACAATCCCGTCGGCCAGCCTGCGTGCGAATCGCATATCGTGGGTAACTACAATGCTGGTCAGATTCAATTGCGTCTTGAGCCGTGCAATGAGGTCGCCCAGAAGATGACCCATCAGGGGATCGACCATGGTGGTGGGTTCGTCGTAGAGGATGGCCTCGGGTTGGCTGGCCAAAGCTCGCGCAATGGCCACTGAACGCTTCATCCCGGTCGAGAGATCGCTCGGCAACTGGTCCTCCATTCCGGCCACTCCCACCATCTCCAGCATCCCGCGCACGATCTGCAGGATCTGGTCTTCTGCCAGGTCGCCTCGTTCGCGCAGAGGAAAGGCGACGTTCTCGCCCACCGAAAGAGAGTCGAACAACGCGCCGTTCTGAAACACCATGGTGACCTTGCGTCGCACCGCCTGCAACTCGCTCTCGCTAAAGTGGGATATGTCCTCGCCGGCCACCAGAACGCGTCCCTTGTCCGGCTTGAGAAAACCCATCAGGATCTTCAGGGCGACCGACTTGCCTACGCCCGAGCGTCCCAGAATGCAGAGCGTTTCGCCGGGCAGGACGGAAAAGCTCACATCGTCCAGCACCACAAGGTCGCCAAATGAGATCGACACTTGGTCGAACGCGATGTACGGCCCTGGTTGGTTGCGCCGCTCCGGCACAGCCTCGTTGGCTGCCACATTCTGCTGCGCGGCCTCGGCCATGAACTCCAGCACCGTCTCCTGCGCCGCGGCGGTAACTTCGGCGATCAAGGGTTCCTGCCCGGTCTGCACTGCCTTTGTATCCGCGCGGTTGTGCGCCGCGCTGTGTCCGCTGCCTGCGTCGTCTTCCTCCCGCTTCAAATCCGGTTCCGGCATAAGTCTCTCTATCATGCAACATCCATGCATGCCATAGGACAATATTGTCCTCGCCGTTGTACTAACTAAGTGGGCGATAACTACTATATTAACCCTGAATAAGTGCCTGTATTGAAACGGAGTGGCCCTTGGCCCGGTGAGATTCCGTCGTTATATCTTAGTAAACCCTAATCTCATCCAGAAGTTGTTGAAGATCGGAGTAGTAGTATGCAGATGTTCCGCAACTCACGCGCCTACGCTCGCCAGGAAGCGCACAATCGATTCAATGCCGCGATGGAAGTTCGCCAGGTGGAACTTTTCGTTGGGCGCGTGCAGGTTGTCGTCGGGCAGGCCGAATCCCATCAGGACGCTGGGAATGCCCAGCTCGCGGATGAAGTCGCCGACAATTGGGATCGACCCGCCGCTGCGTATGAAGACAGTCTCCTTGGCGAAGACCGCGCGCATTGCAGCCGTGGCCGCGCGCACATACGGATTGTCGGTCGAGACCACAGTGGGCTCACCGGAGTGGATCAGGCGCACCTCCAGCGTGATGCCCGCGGGACAGATCGCCTCCACATACGCCTTGAAGAGCGCAAAGCTCTCGGCCGTCGTCATCTCCGGCACCAGGCGCATCGACACCTTCGCCACGGCGCGTGCAGGGATCACGGTCTTGGCCCCCGTTCCGGTAAAACCTCCCGCAATGCCGTGTACGTCCAGCGTAGGCCGCGCCCAGGTGCGTTCCAGGACGGAGTAGCCGGGCTCGCCGGTAAGCACCGTCGATCCCACCTCCGTCTCGCGGTACACCTCCTCATCAAACGGCAACGCCTTCCAGGCTTCCAGTTCCGCAGCGGTCGGCGCGGCCACGCGATCGTAAAAGCGTGGAATCAGGATGCGGCCCGATTCGTCCTTCAATCTTGCGATGATCTGTGCCAGCGCCACAAATGGGTTTGGCGCCGCGCCGCCGTACATGCCGGAGTGTAGGTCTGTCC
>Ga0326727_10016411_pt1 | contig 15640 bp, 16 predicted proteins | sample MB2enrmetagenome_FD_207643 | JGI IMG/M metagenome (GOLD analysis project Ga0326727, IMG submission 207643) | Lab enriched peat soil microbial communities from McLean, Ithaca, NY, United States - MB29MY | ecosystem: Environmental > Terrestrial > Soil > Wetlands > Peat | place: USA: New York... | reverse complement strand
CATGCGCGGGAGCAACGTAGCCGGGCGAGACTTGATCGACCAAGTGCTACCCCGGGTGTTAATCGAAGAACAGGACCAAGGCATCACGATCGGCAGATGACGGGGCGGCCGCGGCGCGCGGTTGCTTCCCCAAAGATCCGGCAGTGCCCTATTCGGGATAGCGGAGCCATGGCGCCGTACTCATGCTCTGGCAAGTGGAGGCCCGTGAGTGGTGATCCAGGCGCGTATGAGAAGGTGGGCTGCACGTGCTCGCGGGTCTGGCCGCCGTACTGGAAAAGAAGGAACTGATGAAGCGAATGAGGCGTACCACCGATGTCCGCGACATAATCGCCGTACTCTCGGAGGTGTGCGAATGAAAGCCGCCGTGCTGCACGGACCTGAAGACCTGCGCGTGGAGGAACGGGCGCTGCCGGCCCCCGCCGGGAACGAACTGCTAATCCGGGTGGCCGCCTGCGCCATCTGCGGAAGCGACCTGCGCACGTACCGCTTCGGCGCCGGCAACATCACTGGGCCGGTGGTGGTCGGCCACGAAATCTCGGGAACGATAGTGGAAGCCGGTGGCGCCTTGACGGGCTGGAATCCTGGCGAGCGTGTGGCGGTTGCCCCCGCCGTGCCATGTTGCGATTGCATTTACTGCCGGCGCGGGATGCAGACGATGTGTGATAATCTCCGCTCCATCGGCTACCAGTTCGACGGCGGGTTCGCCGATTACATGATCGTTCCCTGGGCCGCCGTGCGCGCTGGCTGCGTCAATCGCGTGCCGGAGAACCTCAGCTTGGATCAGGCCGCGTTAGCCGAGCCGCTGGCTTGCGTCATCAACGGCCAGGAACTTCTGGGGGTGGGGCTGGACGACACGGTCGTCATTCTGGGAGCCGGTCCCATTGGCTGCCTGCACGCCGATCTTGCCAGGGTGCGCGGCGCCGCCAAGGTGGTGGTGGTGGACGTGCAGGAGCACCGCCTGGAAATGGCCCGGGCGTTCGCGGTTGACGCCGTGATCGACGGCGGGCGCGAAGACGTGCTCGCGCGTGTGCGCCAGGAGACCGAAGGCGAGGGGGCCTCGGTGGTGATCGTGGCCGCCCCTGCGGCGAAAGCGCAGGAGCAGGCCATCACGCTGGCTGCCAAACGCGGCCGCATCAGCTTCTTCGGCGGGTTGCCTAAGACCGACCCGTGCGCGTCCATCAACTCCAATCTGGTTCATTACCGGGAGTTGTTCGTCATGGGCGCGTACGGCTCCATGCCGCGGCACAACCGCACGGCGCTCGACCTGCTGGCCTCCGGTCGCATTCATGCCGCGTCCCTCGTGGGACTGACGGTGCCACTGGAGCGGCTGCTGGACGGCTACGAAGCTGCCGCCGGAGGCCGCGTGCTGAAAGTGGTGGTGAAACCGCAGGCATGAAGCCGGGGGTCGCGCTTCCCATCCCGCTGGAGGTAATGGTGGAGACGCCCGCGGCGGCGCTGCTGGCCTCCGAACTCGCGGTGGAAACGGACTTCCTGAGTATCGGAACTAATGACCTGACGTAGTACGTGATTGATCGCCATGGGCACTACGGAACTCAGCATGGCGATACGTCTTGAAAATGCCGGAGCCCCCAGCGGATAGGACTGCTTCCCCGGCCCCGAGCTGATAATTACTCAATCTCAATTCTCCGCTGCGCTTCCCGCTCCGGTACACGGGCGCGGCGGTCACGCACGGCGCACCTCCTTGCGGCCCGGGCGCGGCTTATCGCGGAGGGGTTTGTTTGGAAAGACGATCAGGTTTTCCGGCGTTAGGCGCTTGGTCAGCGTTAGGTCCTGGATAATATAATATGGGTCCCCATCCCAGGCCCCGCGGTTGGGCCCAGCGACCCGTAGGCAAATTGTTATGCTGGTCCGTGAATGAAGGAGACTCGCAAGCCGCGGCGATTGCGCCGGGCCTCGCAGCCGGCCGCGCGGGAGGACTCCTCTGTCCAGGCAGCCCATCCCGCCTGGCGCCGGCACGCATGGCGCCTGCTGGCACTCTGGTCCCTGGTCCTGGCGGCCTATTCCAATTCCTTCCAGGCGGGCCTGGTGTTCGACAGCGCCATAGTAGTTTCGCAGGATGTCCGCATCCGGGAGGTGACGCCGCAGAACCTTCGGCTCATTCTGACCGGACAGTATTGGCACGGCAGCACCGCTTTTGGCCTGTATCGCCCGCTCACCACCTTCTCCTACCTGCTGAATTACGCCGTCTTCGGCAATGGGACGCATCCGGCCGGCTATCATTGGGTGAATCTGGCGCTGCACGCGGTAAATGTTTCGCTCGTGTACCTGCTGGGCCTATTAGTGTTTGAGGGGGCCGCGCCGGCCCTGGCGTTGGCAGCGCTCTGGGGAGTGCATCCGCTGCTCACTGAATCCGTCACCAATGTTGTGGGCCGCGCCGACCTGCTGGCCGCCTTGGGCGTGCTGGCAGGCTTGTTGTGTTACGTGAAAAGCGCCTCAGCCGCCGGGTGGCGCAAGTTGTTGTGGGTGGCGGCCATGGTGGTGGCCCAGGCGGTGGGGCTCTTTTCCAAGGAGAATGCCGCCGTCCTGCCCGCTATCATGCTCCTGTACGACCTGACGTGGCGAGGGCGCGCGGCGTGGCGGGGGCGCGCGCTGGCTTACGCGGCCCTGTTGCTGCCATTTGCCGCGTTCTTCTATTTGCGCGGCACATGGCAAATGCATATTCTGGCTCGCTTCGGCGAAAATCCCCTGATGAGCGCCGGTTTCTGGACGGCGCGGCTCACGGCGATCAAAGTCATCGGCAAGTATCTGTGGCTGTTTGTCTGGCCGGCCCGCTTGTCGGCGGATTACTCTTACAATGCGGTGCCGCTGTTTGGCTGGCATTTAGCGGAGTGGGAGGACGCGAAAGCGCTGATCGCGCTGACAGTCTGCCTGGGCGCCGCCCTGCTGGCGGTGCTCTGGTACCGCACGCGGAAGCCGCTGTTCTTCTTCCTGGTTTTCTTTTTCGTGGCTCTCGCGCCGACGTCCAATCTGGCGATTCTCATCGGGAGCATCATGGCCGAGCGGTTCGTCTATCTGCCTTCGATCGGCCTGGCGGGGTGCGTGGTTGCGGCCATCTATGCGCTTGGCCGGCAAACCTCGCGCCAGCGGCTTCTGGCCATGCGAGCCGCATGGATTGCGTTGGGGATCCTGTGCCTGGCGTGCGCCGTGCGGACCTACGCCCGGAATTTCGACTGGCTCGATGAGCTCAGTCTCTGGACCAGCGCCGTGGACGTTTGTCCGGAAAGCGCTAAGACCCGCAACAACCTGGGAAACGCTTTGTGGCAGTTACCCGGCCGGCTGCCGGACGCTATTGCCCTGTATGAAGCGGCGCTGCGGATTGATCCCGATTACGCCGAAGCGCACTACAACTTGGGAAACGCCCTGTCGCGACTGCCCGGCCGGCTGCCGGATGCCATTGCCGAGTACGAAACCGCACTGCGGATCAATCCCGATCTCGCCGAGGCGCACTACAACCTGGGAAACGCCCTGTCACAACTGCCTGGCCGGCTGCCTGATGCCGTCGCCCAGTATGAAGCGGCGCTGCGCCTTGCACCCGGCAACGCGGCAGCGCACATCAACCTGGGAAACACTCTGTCGCAACTGCCCGGCCGGCTCCCAGACGCCATCGCTCAGTATGAAGCGGCGCTACGCCTCGAACCCGGCAACGCGACAGCGCACAACAACCTGGGAAACACTCTGTCGCAGCTGCCCGGCCGGCTGCCGGACGCCATCGCCCAGTATAAAGCGGCATTGCGGATCGATCCCGGTTACGCCGAGGCGCACGCCAACATGGGACTGGCGCTGGTGAATTCCGGCGGGCCTTTGCAGGAGGCGGTTGCCGAGTATGAAGCGGCACTGCGGATCAATCCCGATCTCGCCGAGGCGCACTACAACCTGGGAAACGCCCTATCGGAACTCCCTGGCCGGCTGCCGGACGCCATTGCCGAGTATGAAGCAGCGTTGCGAATCAGCAGCGATCCGGCGCTACAGCGAATGGTGAACCGATTGCGGGGAGTCCGAAAGTAGGCGCAGTCCATTACCCCTCACAGGAACATGAGACGTATTCGCATCCTGCTGGCTGACGACCACACCGTGGTCCGCTGCGGCGAGTGTGGTGCCACAGCCCAGGAACGGGTCATAAATAATGCGCCCCGCTTGGTGTGGTTCAGGATATTCGCAAGTGAAAACGCGGGGTTCGGCTTCAACCCTGGGGGTTGAGCTGGCACCCCTGCGACGCCTTGGCTCCCCGGCGAGGATTCGAACCACGATTCACGGCTCCAAAGGCCGCTGTCCTACCATTAGACGACCGGGGAATCGAGATGCAGAACTACTCTCGTCCAGTGTAACCTTCCCACGGGGACCGCTGCAACGAGTCTGCTAAAATCGGCCTGGAAGCCATTCTTGGCCGGTGCTGGGCGCGGGCTTCAAACCCGTTGTGCGGTACTTCGTGTCGCAGGTGGGTTCGACCCCCACTGGCTTCCGCCACCCGCGGCTCTAACTTCGGAAAACACCCAACTGCTGCCCAAATTCAGTCTGATAACTCGTTTCCTGCCCGGTATCCTTCGGGTAGGCCGCCATGAAGTGGTTTTTGATCGTTTCCGCGGTTGCGCTGGTCGGCCCAGCGGCGGCGCGCGCTGGCGCCGGGACGGACGGTGCCGACACCTCGGGCGGGGTAATCACGCTGCCGTCATCGGGAGGCAGGTCTGAAGCCGTCCCGGGCGTCGTAGTCGCGTTGCCCGGTCCGGCCGCCGCTATCGCCGTGCCCCAGGCTTCGTCTCCAGAAGTTGCCGAAGGCGCCGTCCCGCCGACTGCTCCAGCCAGCGACGACCACCCACCGGTTCTGCGGCGGGCCCCGCGCCTCTATCCCCCCACGTTCGAGCGCGATAGCGCCCTGTTCTGCCAAACCATGATCGGTCAGTGGACCGAAGCCGACGCTCGGGCCTTGCTCGGCGAAGCTTCGCGCCAGCGCCTCGCCCTGGGCGAGGACCCGTCGGAAACCGGCCGCATCTTCGCCTTTGCCGACCCTACCGGACGGTACCGGGAGCTGGAACTGGATTTCGCCAACGAAACCGGCGTTTTGCGAGGCGTTTTTGCCTATCCGTGGAAAATGACGTGGCAGGAATGCCGCCGCCTTTGGGGCGCCCGCGTCACCGCCCGCAAGGCCGACCAGGGACGAACCTTTTATTCCTATCTGAATCGCCGGCTGGATGTCCTGGTGGATCCCGCCGGCAAGGTCATCAGCCTGGGTCTGTACTGATCCGGCCGCTCTGGTCCAACCGTAAAGTATCGTATGGAAACCGAAACCCGGGGCCCCCCTGGGGCGTTTAATAGGTAAGGGTTTCATTGCGCCGAGAATAGGCGTATAGTGTAGCTATACAGGAGTTGTCGGAAAATGAGACGTTTTTCCGCAGTGCCCATGGCAGTTCTGGCCGCATTCAGCCTGCTGGCGCCGGGCGCCTTCGCCGACGATAAGAAGAACGACCCCGACGCGATTGGCGACCGTGACGTCGGCAAGGGCGTAAACTTCTACTCGCTCGAGAAGGAGATCGCTCTCGGCAAGCAACTGGCGCAAGAGGTGGAGCGCCAGGCCAAGATCATCGACGACCCGATCATCGCGGAGTATGTAAACCGCTTGGGTCAAAACATCGTCCGGAACTCGGACGCCAAAGTGCCGTTCACTATCAAGGTGCTGGATTCCGAAGAGGTGAACGCCTTTGCCCTGCCCGGCGGGTTCTTCTTTGTGTACTCCGGCCTCATTCTGAAAGCCGATACCGAAGCCGAACTGGCCGGCGTAATGGCGCACGAAATCGCGCACGTGGCCGCACGGCATGGCACACGACAGGCTACGCGCGGCGAGCTCGCACAAATCGGCATGATCGCCATGTCCATCGCCATTCCTTATGGCTGGACTGGTTATGCCATCCGGCAAGGCGCCGGCCTGGCCATCCCCATGGGCTTCCTGCAATTCACCAAGGCGTTCGAAAAGGAAGCCGACTACCTGGGCTTGCAGTATCTCTACAAGGCCGGCTACGATCCCACCGCGTTTGTGGACTTCTTCGAGAAGATCCAGACGCTCGAGAAGAAGAAGCCCGGTACCATGGCCAAGGTTTTCTCCACCCACCCCATGACGGACGACCGCATCAAGTCCGCCCAGAACGAGATTCAGAAAATCCTGGTGGCCAAGCCCGAATACGTGGTGAACACTTCCGAGTTCAACGATGTGAAGGGCCGGCTGGCCATGCTGCACAACCGCCGCAAGGTGGATACCAAGCAGGACGACGGCCGTCCGCGCCTGCGCCGCGCCCCCGGCAGCGGCAACGGTCCGGTGGACCAGAACGACGGCACCACGCCCAACACGAACGACGACGATCGGCCCACCCTCAAGCGCCGCGACAGCGACGGCCAATAAGCAAGCTTTCAGCGATCAGCCATCAGCCACGCGTACGCGCGCCGCGCCACGATCAATTCTTCGTTGGTCGCCAGCGCCAGCACGGTGACGCGTGAGCCGTCCGCCGAAACCACCCGGTCTCCGCTGCCCGATTCATTCTTCGCACGGTCCAGCCCGATCCCCAGAAATCCCAGCCCTTCGCAGCAGGCCCACCGCAGCCGGGCGGAGTTCTCGCCGATCCCGCCTGTAAACGCCACCGCCTCCAATCCGCCCATGGCCGCCGCGAACGCTCCGATGGTCTTCTTCACCTCGTACACAAAGACCTCGAGCGCCAGCCCGGCTCGGCTGCTGCCCTGAGCCGCGGCCGCCTCCAGGTCGCGCACATCGCCGCCCTCGACCCCCGAAAGGCCCGCCAGGCCGCCGCCCCTGGCAAGCTGCCGGCGAACTTCCTCCGTGCTCCATCCGTGGCGTTCCATCATGTAGAGCACGGCGAACACGTCCAGGTCGCCGTGGCGCGTGGCGTTCTCCAGGCCCGACTGTGGGGAGAACCCCATGGTCGTGTCTACCGACCGTCCACGGTCGATCGCGCACATGGACGAGCTTCCCCCAAGGTGGCAGCTCACCAGCTTCACCTGGCGTCCCAACATCGCCGCCACGCGCTCGCCTACGTACTGGTGCGACGCTCCGTGGAACCCGTACTTGGCCACGCCGTCCTCCAGCCAGGCGCCAGGCACGCCGTACAGCCGCGCGTGCTCCGGCATGGTAGTGTGAAACTCCGGCTCGAAGGCCGCCACCATCGGAACCCCCGGCATAGCCTGCCGGAAGGCTTCAATGGCCGTGAGGTAGATGGCGTTGTGCGCGGGTGCGGCGGGCAGGAACCGGCGAAGCGCTTCCACCACCCCCTCATCCACAACGAAGGTTCCGCGATACTTCGGGCCGCCATGCACCGCCTTGAGCGCCACCGCATCGATCGGTGTCCCGCCGGTCGAGATCCGCGCGATGGCGTCCCGGTAATTGCCGACGCGTTCCTGCCGCCCCTTCGCCAGCACCTTCTCGGATGGCATTTCCAGAATCTGGTACTTCAGGGATGTGGTCCCCAGGTTGGGGATGAGCAGGTTCATGGCGCTTCAGTACACCCAGCCAAGTTGCTTGAGCGTGGCCCCCGGTTCTTCGCCCTCGAATTTCGTCAGCGACGCCTTTTCGCGACCCTCCTCCAGGGCCACGCCCGCCGGCACGCTCACGTAAGGGAAGACCCGTTTCAGCTTCTGTAGGTCGGTCGAAATGGCCGCTCTCAGACCCGTGTCCTGCAAGAACTGCGCCGCGTACTGCGGCTGCTGGATGGCAATCGCCACCACTTTCGTGTCGCCCCAATGATACTGCGACATGCGTTTGGCGGCGTCGAAACAGTGCATGCACTCCGGATCGAAGAAATACAGAAAGATCTTGCCATGTTCCAGCGAGTACGGCTGCCCGTCCACCACGATGGTCTCCGGCGCTTTCACGCCGGTTTGCCGGACCGCAGCCACTCCATACGAAACCAGCGCGAATACCACTACCGCACCCAGCACCAGAATCGCCGACCGGAGGCTTTCCGGCGGCCGCGACCAGATTCCCGCCACCACCGCCAGCACCAACATGAGGCCATCGCCGATAAAAAAGCCCGGCCCCACCACCCGCTTCACCCACGGGAAGCAACTGCAATCCGCGCCCCGCAGCGCGCTGTAATTCACCGCGAAGTACGCCAGGAAGGCGAGCAGCAGAAACCCCGTTAAAATCGCGCCCCAGCGCCGGAACCGCGGCACCAGCAACAGCACCCCGCCCAGCGTCTCGACAATCCCGAACACCAGCGCGGCCGCCAGGCTCAGCGATTCCGGCACCCGGGCCTGCGCCATGCGCACGGCGGCGCCTTGCGCGTCGGTCACTTTCCAAAGACCCGAGAGCAGAAACAGAAGCGAAAGCAGGATAGCGGCCACCCAGCATGACGCGGTTTTCCAGCCCGGCAACTCCAGTGAAGCAAGCCCTCCCTGCGGCTGTGCCATACTGTCGGTCATGGTCCTTATTGTAGCCCTTTCATCGATTTGCAAGGGGCTGGCGTTGGCCTGGATTGTGCCGGCCGCGCCCACCAGCGTGGATCTGGTGGATGAGGTCTACCAGATCCCCGCCAACCAATGGCGATACGTGGACTTCGCTCTCAGGCAGCAGCCGGCTCTGGTTTCTGCCACTTTCCAGGTGCTCACCGGCTCTCCGCAGGCGCGCATCGCTTTGATGCGGAGCCAGGATCTCGAACGGCTGCGCAGCGACCAACCGCACGGCGTTCTGGCGGTGACGCCTCTGGCTTCATCCGGCAATCTCAACTACTACGTTCACTGGCCCGACGATTACGCCATCGTGGTGGACAACCGCGCCGCCCAATCCTCCGCCGTCCATCTGCGCATCTCGCTCGAATTTGGGGGCAGTCCGGGGCCGGCCGTGACGCGCCTCTCGCCGCGGCGGCAGCTAGCCGTGATTTTGATTAGCTTCGCCGTCTTCTTCGCGATTGTGAGCTACTCGGCGCGGCGCCTGTGGCGAGTGGCCAAGCCGTAGCGCCGGCGGCGGAACGTCCGGTGCGGGTGACCCGGCCAGATCTCAGCAGTGGGCGTTTCGCGTCAAGTTGACCGCGAAGAGCCCAGCTTGCGGATGCCGCGCGATCCGCTCAGAGAGCCTGGCGCTCGAATATCAACGCCGCGGACGTGACGAGTACTCTCGCACGCTCGTTTTGCCCACTACTCGATTCACGCACGCAGGGGTATCGGCGATACCTCGACTTCCACGCGTTTCATCCCCAGAGACGCCAAAAGGCGCCGGACCGAACGCATGGCCGCCTCAGGGTCCAGGGTTGGTCCGACGATGATCCGGTTGATCGGCAATGAGTCCGTGTCCCCAAGGTCTACGGCAAACCGGGGCACGAGCACCCCCCGCCCGGTCCCAAAGACTACGGCCCCAGCGGACTCGGCAGGTCGGAGCACTACAAATCGCCACTCGCGCTCCTCGCTGAACCTGGGAAACTTCATGAAAGCGCGGATCGCCACAAGGCGCATGTGCGCCTCCTGTACGGGTCCCGAGATGAGTTCGAGCATCCGTTGAGTAACAATTGGCCTAGTGTTCTCGATGAGCTGTTTCACTTCCTCTGCACTCAATCCAGCGGCGCGCTTCGACGTTTCGTCCATCAACCTCGAGAACTCGTCAATAAGCGACCGGCCAAGTATCGGTCTAAGTGCTGATTGGAGGCTCTCCCGAAGGAGTTCGAGCTGTGCCGCTTGATCGTAAACGATTCGTCCTAACATTGCTCCGGCGTCCGCCGAATGCAACGCCCTCAATCTGGGTACATCAAATCCTATCGCATATCCCGCACCTTGGCGGCTGTAGGCGCGCCACTGGCTCAAGAGATCGCCATCTTCACAGAAGCAAGAGACATAGCAGTCAAAGATGTCAAGGAAGTTCTTGTTAAGCATCTCCGAAAAGTCGAACAAAGGTCCAAGCCCAGCGCATAGCGAGGTACCCACCTGTCGAACCAGATCGTCGGAGTAAATGAATTCCGACCTATCGTTCAGGTACCGAACGTCCGTCGCCCAGAGCTTGCGGGTCGCGAGTATTCCGTGGAGCCCTTCGACCGTCGTGTAGTGGAATACTTCGGCAGGCTCCTCTTCCGGGAGGATAGGGGTGTGCTGCAATCGCTCTTCAAGTGCGCGCATTCAGAGGAGATCCTCTTCCGCTTCTATGCGGCACTACGATAGCACAGAGCGAGAGAGCCGCGGCACCAGAACGGATCATCCTGGCAGATCGGATAGCCTGCCGCGCTACGCACACGCGCACGTTGCCGGTCATGCCGATTTGCCGAGCCTCCGCGAGTGATTCCTGGCGGGTCGTCGGCCATCCGTAAGCAAGCCACATGAGCGAGAAGTCGCCCATGCTCCCTTGTGCTTCGGCGGCATTTACGGTCTGCCCGGTTTGCGCGAAATCGGGTCAGCCACCGCACGCTTCCCCCGCCGCCACCACAGTCCTGCGGATGTCCTCTTCCGAATGCGCCGCTGAAACGAATGCCGATTCGAACTGCGAGGGCGCCAGGTAGATGCCGCGCTCCAGCATCGCGCGGAAAAACCGCGCGAACTGGGCAGTGTCGCTCCGCTTGGCCGATTCGTAATCCGTCACCGGCTGGTCGGTGAAGAACCATGTGAACATCGAGCCTACCCGGTTCACCGTGACGCCTGCCGGCGCCGCCGCGCACAACTCCCCGGCGCGCGCTTCCAACTGGTCGTACATTTCGGGATGCGCCTTCAAATATCGCAGTGTAGCCAGCCCTGCCGCCACCGCCAGCGGGTTTCCCGATAGCGTGCCGGCTTGGTAGATCGGTCCCACTGGCGCCACCTTGCTCATGATGTCCTTGCGCCCGCCATACGCGCCCACCGGCAGACCACCGCCGATCACTTTGCCCAGCGTGGTCAGGTCCGCCCGGATGCCGTAGTGCTGCTGCGCGCCGCCGAAGGCCACGCGAAAACCCGTCATCACTTCATCCAGCACCAGCAGGGCGCCAAACCGCGCCGTAATATCGCGCAGGGCCTCCAGGTAGCCGGGCAGGGGAGGCACGCAACCCATGTTCCCCGCCACCGGTTCCACAATCACCGCGGCGATGCGGTCGCCATGCGCGCGGAATGCCCGTTCCACGGCCTCGGCGTCGTTGAACGGCAGCGCGATGGTGGTATCGCAGAATGCTTTGGGCACCCCCTGCGTGTCGGGAATCCCCAGCGTCGCCACCCCCGAGCCGGCCTTCACCAGCAGCGAATCCACGTGCCCGTGGTAGCAGCCCTCGAACTTGACGATCAGGTCCCGCCCCGTAAACCCGCGCGCCACGCGGATGGCCGACATGGTGGCCTCGGTGCCCGAGTTCACCAGCCGCACCATCTCGATGGAGGGCATGGCGTCGCGGATGGCTTCGGCCAGCTCGACCTCCTGCTCCGTGGGCGCGCCGAAGCTGGTGCCGATGGCCAGCGCGCGCTCCAATGCCGCCACAATATCCGGATGCCGATGCCCCAGCAGAAGCGGTCCCCAGGACCCCACGTAATCGATGTACTCGTTGCCATCCACATCGAAGATGTGGGACCCTTCACCGCGTGCAATGAACGGCGGGTTCCCGCCCACGCTCCGGTACGCCCGCACCGGCGAATTGACCCCTCCTGGAATGGTCTCCTGCGCCCTGCGAAACAGCTCTTCCGACTTGGAATGTTCCTGCTTCCGCCACATGCTTAGCCCGCTTTGCGTGGCACCAGCCTGCTGAACCCCAGGCTCATACTAACGTCGTATAAGCTCCCGTTCAGGTTCTGCAGCAGGCGCCGCTTCAAACCCAGGTACGGCTGCTTTCCCGCGAACAGGTCCTGAATGATGGCCGAAAACCGCGGGCTGCGGCGCGTGAACTGCACCATGCGCGCCGGCACGGAACCGAACAGGAATCGCCCCAGGAACACGCGCTTGGCCAGTCGTGAGCCGAATTCCAGGTCGGCCGCGAAGTCGCGCTGCAACGACCGCCCGTATTGGCCCGCTTTCCCGGCCGGCTCGCTTGCTTCGGAAAGCAACGCGCGCGCCGCCAGGTCCGCCGAGCGAATGGCGTAGTACAAGCCCTCGCCCGTGACTGGATCCACCAGGCCCGCGGCATCGCCCACCGCCATCCAGCCTTCACCCGCCACCCGGTTCTTCTTCCAGGATGCCGCGCTCAGCGACGGCAGCAGATGGCTGTAGAAGGCCGCGCCCTTCCACGCGATCCCGCGCTCGGTCAGGTACCGCTCCAGGCGTTTGCGCAGGGAACTGGCCGGCTCGCCCTTTCCGCAGATTCCCACCGAAAGATGTCCGCAGCGCGGAAACACCCAGATGTAGCCTTCGAGGCGCGGCAGAAACTGGATGTCGATGCGCGTCTGGTCCCCCGGCACGTAATAGCCCAGGGCCGACATGGTGTCTTGCGGCGTGAGTTCGGTGCCCACTTCGGGCAGCGCGTTGCGGGCGCCGGTCGCTACGATACAGAAATCCGCGTGCGCCATTCCCGAGCTGGTGCGAAGCTGCCATCCCCGCCCGTTCCGCGACATTCCCAGCACGCGCGCCTTCTCAATCTGCGCCCCGGCCCGTTCCGCGCGCTCCAGCAACATGCGATTGAGATCCAAGCGCGAGTAGATCAGCAGCGGATCGTCCAGCTTCAGGCTCACTTCTCCTCCGTGAGGAGCTGCCAGGATGGTCTCCGTGATGAGGCGCTTGGGCGTCGAATTCTCGATCAGGAAGGGATACTGGCTATAGGCTTTGTACGTCAAACCGCCGCCGCACGGCTTCTCCCAGGCGAGCTTCTCGTCGAACACCAGGACATCCAGACCGGCGGACGCCAGTTGTTCCGCCGCGAATGCTCCCGCCGGACCGCCACCCAGAATCGCGACGCGCTTCATTTCTTCTGACCGGCGGGCGGCAGATCTTCCGGAGACGGCATCTTGCCCCCGCCATGCGGGGCCGTCATGCCCGGCTGCGCGGAAGGCATCCCGCCACCGTGTGGACTGGAGCCCGCATCCTTGCGGCCCACCACCACCCAGCGGCCGCCCTTCAGTTCGAGTTGATACCGCATCGACATTCCTTGCGCCGCGTTGCCGCCCTTGGGAGAGAACGCTACCGTCGCCTCCGCCTGGTTGCCGTTGAACTGGACCGACGTCACTTCCACATTCATCGAAGCCACGTTCAGTTGAACCTGGGCCAGGTGATCGAGAACACCTTGACGCACCGCATCCTTGTCTTGGACGCCGCGGTTGCAGCCGGCCAGACACACCATCAGGAGGGTAACAGAGCCAATTCGCACTACTAGATTATAACCGGCGGCATCCGCCATTGCCGCACAGTGGTATAGTGTGCGCAAGGAATATGGAAAAAGCAGTCGAGCGGCGATCGGGGGAGATTTGCCATCGCTGCCTGCAACCAATTGCCCCCAGTGCTCAACGGTGCCCCAACTGCGGCGAACGCCACTCCCCCAGTCACCGCCTCCCCATTCTCATTGGAATCGCGGGCCTGCTGGCGCTGTTCTTCATCGCTATCGTCATGATCAAGGTTATTCAGAACAACGATGCCGACTCCGCCCTGCCGGACCGGACCGAGCAAAGCGCCCCGCAAACCTCCGAAAAGCCGGCGCCTTTGAACCCGTAGGGGCCTGACCACTCTGCCCCGAGGCGCAGGGGGTGCCCAGGGTGCCCTCTGGGCCCTGCGCCGCGTGGAGAGAGCGGTCAGTTCCCGGGTCCGCCATGGCCTTACAATTGGTACTTACGGGAGATCCGGATTCCATGAAGATCCCTGCCACACGCCGCAGCTTTTTGGGCGCCGCCGCAGGAATCGCCGGTCTGGGCACCGCCGGAGTCACACCCGCCTCTGCCAGGATCGAGCCCCAGCCCTGGGGCATCAAGCTCGGAATCGCCACCTATACCTTTCGCAGTTTCGACCGCCCCAAAACCATCGAAATGCTCAAGCTGGTCCAGGCGCCCTGGATCAGCGTCAAGGACGGCGTTCACTTCTCTTACAGCGCCACTCCCCAGGAGCTCAAGCAGGTTCGCGCCGAGTTCGACGCCGCCGGTCTCAATCTCATGAGCGCCGGCAATATCAGCCTGGCGCAGGACGACCCCGACTATATCCGCCAGCGGTTCGAGATCGCCAGAAATCTCGGGCTGTCCATGATAGTTTGCATTCCCACCCACTCCAACATCCGGACGGTGGAGAAGTTCGTCAAGGAATACGACATCAGGATCGCCATCCACAACCACGGTCCCGAGCAGAAGGACTTCCCTTCGCCGCAGTCGGTTCTGGAAGTGGTGCATGACATGGACCCGCGCGTCGGCCTGTGTATCGACGTTGGCCACACCGCGCGCACCGGCGTCGATGTGGTCGGGAGCATTGCCCTGGCCGACGCCCGCCTCTTCGACGTGCACGTCAAGGACCTGGGCGACTTCACCAAGGCCGGCAGCCAGTGCGACCTGGGTGAGGGCCTCATGCCGTTCCCCGCCATTTTCAAGCAGCTCAAGAAGATGAATTACCAGGGCTGCGTTAACCTGGAATACGAGATCAACTCTAAGGACCCGCTCCCCGGCGTGCTGCGCTCCATGTTTTACATGCGCGGCGTCCTGGCCGGCCTCGCGGCTGCATAATAATCATATGCCCAGTATCCCCATCGGCGCCAAAGGCGAACAGAAGCTCCTCATCACCAGCGAATCCGCCATCACCTTCATGGGAACGGACGGCCCGCGCGTGCTCTCCACGCCGCACATGATCGGCTACATGGAGCGGACCTGCCGCGACACCGTGTTGCCGCTCCTCGATACCGGCTTCGACACCGTGGGCACTCACGTCGATGTATACCACCTCGCCGCCGCGCCCATTGGAGCGGTGGTGACGTTCACCGCGGAAGTCGTGGCCGTGGACGGCCGCCGCATTCAATTTCGCGTGGAAGCCTGGGACGAAACGGAGAAAATCGGCGAGGGCACACACGAACGCGCCATCATCAACGTCGCGAAATTTGCCACGCGCCTGGCGGAAAAGAAGCCGTAGGCCTGGCCGTTATGATTCCGCGATGGTAGAGGCGGGACGGAATCCGCGGACCGATTGGCACTCAAACGATGTCTACAAGGGAATTTGGCAGAACGTACTGGAGGCCATGCTCCGCAGCACGCTCCCGCAGGGACAGGATGACGGCCTCTCGAACGCTCACGGGTATAGTAAGCAGCTCCGCCCGAAACCGTTCGACCCCAAGCTCACAAAATGACGCCGGGAAAATCTTCGTTGTAATGAAGCCATGCGGGAATGACTGCTCGACCTGTGCTTCCAATCCAAAGTGTGGTTGTCCCCTTGGCTGAGACAGACAGTTAAGACACTGTTCGCCGTTCGCTGTAAATTCATTGTGCCCCATCCCGGAACGGTTTTAGGATGGGACTGCCAGTGAAGTGGAGACGGGCTGGGGAATTTTCGACCGGCGATTTGGGGAATTTTCAACCGGCGTTGCGAGGGGGTGGTGGTTGACTGTTTCGGCCGGTAGGTTCAGTATGGATTCCGGCCGGTGAAGCGGAGGCGGGCAATGCAGGAGTGCAAGTGCGCCGGGATAAACCGGCATGTTGTAGGGGATGAAAGAGCCCTACAGAAAAGGAGCAGCGACTCTATTCTGACCTTGAGTCTTGCGCGGTAACGTCGCGAGGCGTACGGCGAAGCGTAGATAGA
>Ga0326727_10016410_pt1 | contig 15641 bp, 16 predicted proteins | sample MB2enrmetagenome_FD_207643 | JGI IMG/M metagenome (GOLD analysis project Ga0326727, IMG submission 207643) | Lab enriched peat soil microbial communities from McLean, Ithaca, NY, United States - MB29MY | ecosystem: Environmental > Terrestrial > Soil > Wetlands > Peat | place: USA: New York... | reverse complement strand
TTGCCGCCAGACTGGTCGGACAGCAACCCAGGCCGCTATTAGGGCGATCACGCCCGCGATGAGCGACTGCCAATCGTAAAGATATTTAATTACTCCATCGTATCCACAGGTCATCCCGCAAGCCTCGAAATCGTCACTTGACCGACATTGTAGTTGCGGGCGGTCTCGGTCAACTGTTCCCCGCTCTAATTTCGCCGAGGAGCAGCCGCACTTGATTGTGCAGGTGGCGGGTGACTACCTCTGCTGGGCCGGGACTTCGGTCGGTGTTCAGCGCGTCCACTTGCTTCGCAAGCGCTTCAAGCATGGTCTCGATTTGATCTCGATCGGTGACAGGAGAACGGCGGACAAGTTCGGCGACAACGCTGCGCATTACGAGCACCGCTGCGGCCGTTAGGACCCCCGTCTCCTCAATTGGGACCGGCGGGAAATTCTTGGTGGTCCAGTCGTCGGGCTGGTTGGTCACGATTGCCTCCAGGTTTTGGTAGGGGTGATAATGGGCGGCGACTGCCCCGTTCCTGGATGCCAAAGACCTCGCAAGGAACGCGAACCTGACATGCATCCATTGCATGTGCCGCTTTTGGGCCAGTGCGCGGCTGCACGCGCCGCCGTCACCCCGTCAGTCTCGAAATCATCGATTTGCCGACGTTGTAGCTCCTCGTCAACCTAGAGTCGGATTGCACTTCTAGCAATGAAAAGCATTGCTGAAACTTTGGACCACCGTCGTCACACTCACCATTGAACCCTGATACGACAGCCTTTTTGATCTGATTGCAGTGCGTGTTGTGAATGAACCCAGGCGTAGGAAAGACGACAGTAGCACCGGGACGCAAATTGTTTGTCTGCGTGCCGGGCGAGGCTGTCCCGACTTCGTAACCGTTATCATCAAAAAGAACCATGTTTGGCATATAGTCTCTAAAGAAGATTTTTGTATCGTTCTCGATCACAAAATCGATCTCACACGCATTGCCTGGCCAGTCGGTCATGGCTCCAGGGCGCAAAATTACAGTTCCTGAAACTTTTCGTTGTCCATCATGACTTGCGTTCCAAGTGCCATTGTCATGGAGAATGACTGTTCGTCCATCGGGGGTAGTGGCAAGGATGTCGCTTGCCAAGGCAACTTTGGTCCCGATACAAACTGTGACCAATCCGACAACAAAAAGAGTTCCATGCTTCATGCCGCCAGCCTCGATATCGTCGCTGCGCTGACGGTGTTGCTGCGGGCGATCTCCGTCAGTAGCTCCCCGCTCTCGCGTCGCGCAAGTGCTTCCTGCCTCTGGTGTCCGGTCATCTTGAACGGGCGACCGAGGCCTTTGCCGTTCGCCTTCCCCTCACCATCACCACGTCGACGGAGCCTAGCGCCTTCAGCATCCGCAGCAAATCGCGCCCGGTGGGCGGTGCCGCTCGCCTTCTCGCGGTAAATCCGGGCGCAACCGTCCGCGTGCAACTCCGCGAGCTGTGCATCGAGCGTCTGCCAGCAGGCGCCGACGCGAGCGTAGCGGTGGATCACAAACCAAGCTCACTGTGCGAACCGAGACGCACAAGCTCAAGGCTGGTGTCGTCCGGCTTGCGGTAGATGAGCACGAGGTCGGGCCGAATGTGACAATCGCGATGATCGTTCCACTCGCCTGTCAGCGGATGATCGAAGTTGCGTCGGAGCAGAGGCTTGTCCGCCGCCAGCATGTCCACAACTTCGATTAAGAGGTTGTCCAGCTTCTTGCCGTGCTGGCCTGATTTCTCGCGCCGGTAATCCCGTTTGAAGCGAGTCGTATATTTAACAATCCGCATTCAGGCTCGCGAGAAGGTTGCACGGCTTGCCGACGGTGACGACATTACCGCGACGCGCGGCCTTCATCGCTTCGACAGTTTCGGCGTTCGGCACCAACGGCTCAAAGGGCAGCGCCTTGTCGGCGGCAACGCGCTTCAACAGCAGCCGGAAAGCGTCGGACAGGGAAAGCCCCATCGAGGCCAGCACGGCCGCGGCTTCGCTCTTCGTTGCCTCGTCGATCCGGGCACGGACAACAGAATTTTCTGTCATGGCTGAAATCTCCTTCTGGGCTACATTGTGGCCCATCCATCCATGCTTGTCCAGACGGCCTTCCCCAAAGGCCCCGAGGCCCTACCTCAGCGCGCCACCCATTGCCGACACTCAAACGCCTCCACTACCCCAGCCGCAGCGCAATGCTGCGCGCATGCGCCTGCAACCCCTCGGCCTCCGCCAGCGTCACCCCAGCGGGACCCACCTGCGCCAACCCATCGGCATCCGCCTGCACCCAGGTGGTGCGCTTGAGGAAATCGAACACCGACAGCCCCGACGCAAACCGCGCGGTGCGGCCGGTCGGCAGCACGTGGTTCGGCCCGGCGACATAGTCGCCCACGGCCTCCGGGCAAAAACGCCCGAGGAACACCGCGCCGGCGTGGCGCACGTGCGCGAACACCGGCTCGGGGTCGGCCAACATCAGTTGCAGGTGCTCGGGGGCCAGGCGGTTGACCAGGTCGGTGGCCTCGGTCCAATCGCGCACCACGATGACCGCGCCGTGCGCGTCCCAGCTTGCCCCGGCGATCGCGGCGCGCGGCAGAGTCGGCAGCTCGGCCGCGACAGCGCCGGAGACCGCGGCGCCGAACGCTGCGTCGTCGGTGATCAGGATGGCTTGCGCGGCCTCGTCGTGTTCAGCCTGGGCGAGCAGATCGACGGCGACCATGCGCGGGTCATTCGCGGCGTCGGCCAGCACAACGATCTCGGAAGGGCCGGCGATGCTGTCGATGCCGACATGACCGAATACCTGGCGCTTGGCCTCGGCGACATAGGCGTTGCCGGGGCCGACAATGCGGTCGACGGGGGCGATGCTGGCGGTGCCGTAGGCCAGGGCCGCGACGGCCTGGGCGCCGCCGACGCGGTAGATCTCGGTGACGCCGGCGCGGTGCGCCGCGGCAAGCACCAGCGGGTTGAGCACGCCGTCGGGTGCCGGCACGCACATGGCGATGCGCGCCACGCCGGCGACGCGGGCCGGCATGGCGTTCATCAGCACCGACGATGGGTAGGCCGCCTTGCCGCCCGGCACATACAGGCCGACCGCGTCGAGCGGCGACCAGCGCATCCCAAGCGTCAGCCCAGCTGCGTCAGTAAGGCGCAGGTCGTCCGGCATCTGCGCCCGGTGGAAGGCCTCGATCCGGTTTGCGGCAAGGTCGACGGCGGCGCGCTGGTCGGGCGGCACGAGGGCGACCGCCGCGTCGATCTCGGCCGCAGTGATGCGCAGCGTCGCAGGCGTCAGGGCAACACGATCGAACCGGGTAGTATAGTCGATCAGCGCGGCGTCGCCGCGGGCACGAATTTCGGCAATGATGGCGGCGACCGGCCGATCGACCTGCTCGACGGTCTCGCGCGCCTGGGCCAGCAGGGCGGCGAAGGCGGATGCAAATCCGGGCGCGGTCGTTGAGAGGGACAACATGGTGTGACCGAAGCAGGTGGCAACGCAGCGCAATACGCGCGCAAGGCGCCTATGCTAAGGGGCACGCCGTCGAAGCGATAGGCTATAAGCTGATGGCGCTCACCGCGGGTTGCCAAAGCGCGTCGGGGAACCGCACCCGGGCACATTTGGTCCCGCGGCCGGCTCGGCGGTGATCGATTGTTGCGGCCGGCCATCGCCATGCACGCTGAAGGAGGAACTTTCCTGAATCCCCATCTAGGCCCGAGTCGAGCAACTGCGCGTATTCTTCAACGCCCATTTGCGGGTCTGTCACCTTGGGCGTTGCCCTCCCCAGGCCCCGCGGCTGCGCCCAACCGGCTGCGCCAGCTCGACTCCTTGCGCGGCATCGCAGCGTTGTTTGTGGTGTTTAACCACTACGTCCAGACCGTGCCGGAGGCAGCGCGTCTGTCGTCTGGGTTTCCTGGCGGCGTGCTCAACCCGGGCGCGTGGCTGACCCCATGGCCATGGCTTCGCGTCACACCCCTTCGGTTGACGGTGGATGGCCAGGCCGCGGTCGTCCTGTTCTTCGTGCTCAGCGGTTTCGTGCTCGCCCTGCCCGTCACGCGCAGCCGCCAGCCGGCGTTCTGGCCGTTTCTCGTGAAGCGGGCGTGTCGGGTCTACATCCCCTTCGCCGTCGTCATCCTGCTGTTCGCCGCCCTCTATGCCTGCGTTCCGGTCGCGCCGGGTCCGAACACCAGCCGGTGGTTCAACACCAATGTCCCGGTGCCTGGCCGCTACTCGGTTTGGGCCCACCTGCTGATGACCGGCAACCACGCCGACATGATGCTCGACCCACCGATGTGGACGCTGGTGCACGAGATGCGCATGGCGTTCGTCCTGCCGCTGTTGTTCCTGGCGATGCGGCGATTCGGCGTGGCGCGCAGCCTGGCCGCATGCGTCTTGCTGTCGGTTGGCGCCTCGTTCGGCATGAGCGATTCGGTGTCGGGCTCATGGTTGGCGACGGCACATTTCTTGTGGATGTTCGCGGCTGGCAGCGTGATCGCCTATTACCGGACTGATCTCGAGGCGCTCATCGCCCGCGCGCAGCCTCATGTCATAGCCATTCTATGGGTGTGTATGTTCCTGTTAATACTGACGCCGTTCGACCGCGTTTGGTCGGACTTCCTGATCGGCTGCGGCGCCGGCCTGTTGATCGTGCTCTGTCTGCCGAACAGCCGGATCACGCGCCACCTGACGGGAGCCGTGCCGCTGTGGCTGGGCAGGGTGTCGTACAGTCTCTACCTCATTCACCTGCCCATTCTGGTCCTGGCGATATCCGGCCGACTGATGAGCCCGCTGCTGGCTTTCATTCTGACGCTGGCGCTGGCGGAGTTGACCTACAGATGCCTGGAGGCCCCCGCGCACATGCTCGGCATCCGGTTGTCGCGTATGATCGGGGGCGTTCGCGCCCCGGCCGTTAGCCGCCCGTAACCCCGACGCTTCCGTCGCCGAGCGATCCGGAAGCCCCGCCCTGCCGCGCCACCTGCGATCAGGCCGCCAGCACGCCGCTTGTCCTCATCCCTGCTCCAACGCGGCGCGGAACCGGGCGATCCAGGCGCCGATCGCCTCAGGCTGCGTCTTCAAGGCCGTCCGGTTGACGATCAGCCGGCTGGTGATCGGCGCGATGACCTCCGTCTCCACCAGCCCGTTGGCCTTCAGCGTCGACCCAGTCTGCACCAGGTCGACGATCAGCCGCGACAGCCCAAGCCCGGGCGCCAGCTCCATCGCCCCGCTGAGATGCACCACCTCGGCGTGCACGCCGCGCGAGGCGTAGTGCCGCCGTGCGATGTTTGGATACTTGGTCGCCACCCGCACGCGCGACCAGCGCGTGGGATCGTCGCTGCCCGCGGTTGCAGCGGGCTCGGCCACGGACACCCGGCACCGGCCGATACCGAGATCAAGCGGGGCGTAGATCTCCGGGTAGTCGAACTCCATCAGCACGTCGGCGCCGCAGATCCCGATCTGCGCGGCGCCAAAGGCCACGAAGGTGGCGACGTCGAAGGGTCGCACCCGCACCACGTCGAGCGCCGGGTCGTCGCTCGGGAAACGCAGCCGGCGGCTTTCCTCATCGGCGTAGTCGGGCGCGGGGTTGACGCCGGCGCGGGCCAGCAGCGCGCCACATTCCGACAGGATTCGCCCCTTCGGCAGTGCCAGGATCACTGGTGTCCCGAGGTCCGGCTCCAACGCGGCGGCGGTGTAGGGCGCGGTCATGCGCGGCGCCTTACACCGTTAGCGCCAGCGCGGGAAGTCGCGGTTCCGCGACTGTTCGATGTCGAACTCGGGCGCGGCTGGATCAGCCCGGCTCCACCTCGCCGCCCGCGGCGACCCAATCCTTGAAGCCACCGAGGTTGCGCACGTCGGTGAACCCAAGATCCCGCAGCGTCTTGCCCGCCAGCGCCGCGCGTCCGCCGGAGCCGCAATACAGGAGGATCGGGCGGTCGGTGCGGAACGCCGGATCGTGCGTCGAGGCGGCCGGGTCGGCGCGGAACTCCAGCAGCCCGCGGGAGACGGCGACGGCACCCTTGGCCTTGCCGCTGGCCTTGACCTCGGTGCCATCGCGCACGTCGACGATCAGGGCGTCCTTGGCGCGGACCAGCTCGGCGGCCTCGGCCTGGGTGATCGCGGGCACCACCGCGCGGGCGGCGGCGAGCATGTCGGCGACGGAATTGGCCATGGGAAACTGGGCTCCGGACTGAATGGGCGCTGATGCTAGCGCGCGGCGCTGGGCGAGGCGAATGCTGATGGTTGCCAGGGCTCCCGAACAAAGCAGCGGGCGCGATACAGGCCACGGCATCATCACCACGTTTCAATACACATTCGTCCCCACGAATGTCGTATCAATTACAGAACATTAACTCAGCGGAAAGCAAAACGTTCTTGATATCGATGCGGGATCACGGCACGGTCGATGTTGCGGATCGGCAATCGAGGCACCATAGAATCCGCGCCATACGCCACCGTGAATAAACTATGAGGAAACGATGACGCTCCCTTCCAGCACTGTGAAGAGCCCGTTTGCGAGCATCACCTTCGCCGATACTGACGACTGGGGCACCGGCTTCATTGGCGCCGTCACGATTGAAAATACCAGTGGCAGTGTCCTCAATGGCTGGACGCTGACGTTCAATTTGTCGCAAACGATCACCGATATCTGGAATGCCGTGCTCGTCAGTCATGTAGGCGACACCTATGTCGTCGCCAATGAGCCATGGGATCCGACCATCACCAAGGGTGGTAGCGTTTCGTTCGGTTTCCAGACGGATGGCGGTAATCCCGCAATGCCGGCGGGTGCCATCCTCAACGGCACTACCATCGGTCCGGTGGCCGCGCCGCCTCCTGCGCCGCCGCCTCCACCCCCGCCGCCCCCCGTGGCGCCGTTGCCAACGCTTTCCGTCGCCGATGCGTCGGTATCGACCAGCGGCACGGGCGCCCACCAGGACGCCTTCATCGTGACGCTGTCGGCGCCTGTTAGCGGGCCGATTACGGTTGCCTATGCAACCCAGAATGGTACGGCGCTCGCCGGCACGGATTACATTGCCCAGACCGGCACAGTGACGTTTGCGCCCGGCACGACAACGCAAACCATCGATGTCGCGGCGTTGCCCGGATCCGCACCGACCGAGACTTTTTCGTTGGTTCTGTCGGCGCCGGTTGGTGCGACCCTCGCGCGTGCCGATGCGACAGGCACGATTCTCAATCCCCCTGGCGGCAAGCTCATCAGCAATGTCGCCCCCTGGTCGGCCACGGCGACCTACACCGCGGGCATGGAGGCCGCTGAAAACGGTCTCGTCTACCAGGCGAATTGGTGGACACAGGGCAACGATCCCGCAACCAACAATGGCGCGGCGGGCACCGGTGAGCCGTGGACCGATGTCGGCATCGTCAAGCCGATCACCTCGGTGCCGACGGTTCCGACCGGCCTGACCTCGACCGCTGCCTCCAGCACCACGGCCTGGTTGAGCTGGAACGCCGCCAGCATTCCCGGTGGAGGCTCGGCCAGCAGTTACGGTGTGTTCGAGAACGGCAAGCAGATCGGCACCACGACGGGCACCAGCTACATCGCGAGCGGGCTGACTGCCAGCACGCCATATCAGTTCGCAGTCGATGCGATCGATACGATCGGCCCATCCGCGTCGAGTGCGCCACTCACGGTCACAACCGCGGCCGCGCCGCAGGACGGCGCCGCGATCCAGATTTTTGCCCCGTATATCGACATGGGCCTGGCACAGGATGCCAACCTGCTGGCGATCTCGCAGGCGTCCGGTATCCAGACCTTCACGCTGGCATTCCTGCAGAGTTCCGGGCCGGGAACCGTGGGGTGGAGCGGGGTCGGCACAATCAATAACGATACGCTGCAGGATGGTTCGACCATCCTCGCCCAGGTGCAGGCGCTGCAGGCGGCAGGCGGCAACGTCATCATATCGTTCGGCGGCGCAAACGGCACCGATCCCGCGGCCGCCGCGACCAGCGCCCAGCAGTTGCAGGCCGAATACCAGTCGGTGATCGACCGTTACGGCGTCAATTCGCTCGACTTCGATATCGAGGGCGCCGAGGTCGCCGACACCAAGTCGATGACGTTGCGCGACCAGGCGTTGATCGGATTGAAAGCCGCAAATCCAGGCCTGACAATTTCGTATACGTTGCCGGTGCTGCCGACCGGCCTGGACGCCAACGGGTTGAATGTGCTGGCGACCGCCAAGAAGGACGGCCTGACGCCCGATGTGGTGAACATCATGGCGATGGACTACGGATCGAGTGTCGACAACGGTGCCCAGATGGGGGCGGATGCGATCAGCGCCGCGCTGGCCACCGAGAGTCAACTCTCATTTCTGGGGCTTAATTCCAAGATCGGCATCACGCCGATGATTGGCGTGAACGACAACGCCTCGGAGATCTTCACGCTGGCCAACGCGCAGGCGCTGGAGAGTTTCGCCGCCGGCAACCCCGATGTCGTCCGGCTCGCGATGTGGTCGGTGGCACGGGATAACGGCGCCACTGCGGGCGCAAATTATGCGTCGCCCGACAGCAGCGGGATCGCGCAGGCGCAATACCAGTTCGCCGCCATATTCAAGCAGTTCTGAGCGGCAGGCGGCAGTTCTGAGCGGCGATCAGGCGGCGAAGCGATCAGGTCTGTCCGGAAACAGGAACCACGGCCCCCGTCGTGACCTGGTTCGCCGGCGAGGCGAGGAAGGCGATCGTTGCGGCGATTTGTTCCGGCTTCGGCCAGGCATCGTGGTCGGCCTTTGGCATCGCGGCGCGGTTGGCGTGTGTGTCGATGATCGAGGGCGCGACGGCGTTGACCAGGATGCCGCGGCCGGCGGCCTCGGCGGCGAGCGACTGGGTCAGCGCTGCGACGGCGGCCTTGCTGGCGGCATAGGCGGCCATGCCGGCGCCGAGGCGTGGCTCGATCCCCGGGCGGGCGGCAATGTTGACGATGCGGCCGCCGGCTGGGCCGAAGGTGCCGATGGCGGCGCGGCAGCACAGATAGCAACTCACAAAATTGCTGTTCAGCATGGCCAGCAGGGCTGGTTTGTCGGTGTCGCCGATCGACCCCATGGCGAAGCCGCCGGCGATGTGGATCGAGGCCCACAGGTCGGTGACGCCGTCATAGAGGCGGGCGATGCTGGCTTCCTCGGACAGGTCGCAGTCCTTCACCAGGGTGACGTTGTCTTTGTGCGGGAAGCTCGCGGCCTCGGCGTCGTGGATGTAGGGGACGCGGCAGTGCGCGCCGGCCGCGAGCAGGGTGCCGACAACCGCGCGGCCCAGCGCGCCGGTGCCACCCGTGACGATGACGGTGCGAGTTTCGAAGTCCATGGCGTGGTGCCCGTTTGTTGCAGCCTGACCCGGGGACAATACGTGGTTTCGCGCCGGCTACGTCTTGTCTGATTAAATTTCGGCGCCTCATACCCGCGATTGAGGTGGCAGATGCGGCACCCGGATACGACGGCTACCTTGCACGGGCGGCGAGCGCACGGATAACGGCGTCCGGCTCGTGGGCGATCACACGCAACAGGGTGCGCACCGGACCGGCGGGCACACGGCGCCGGCTTTCATATTGGCGTATCGCGTCAACCGAGAAGCCAAAGCGCGCGGCGAACACCTCCTGCGACAGACCCAGCCGGGCGCGCAAGGCGCGCACGTCTTCGATCTCGTCGGCAGCGATCCGGCGGCCGGCAGCGAGGATTTCCGCGGCAGTGAAAACCGGCGCGGTATCGTGATCCTCGGTCGCCTGGCGGGCGATATCGGCATCAGTCGTGGCGTCCACCTGGCCCCAATCGATCTTGGCCAGGTCCAGCTCACTGCGGGAATGCGGTACGGTAGGCATTGGTCTCACCTTTGTTGGACTTGCGCAGGCTGATGATCCATCGGAGCGGATCGTCGTCCTCACCGCGCCAAGTGTAGACGCAGACGAGAACCCGACCACCGACGACGCCGTAAGCGATTATCCGACGCTCGCCGTAGTCCCGCCGACGATCATCGAATTCGATCGTGGGCCGGTCGAACAGCGCCATGGTGATCTCGAACGGCAGACCTCGCTCGCGCGCATTGCGGTCGCTCTTGGGCGGGTCCCAGCCAAAGCGCATAAGCAATATCTGGGTCAATGACAGACTATGTCAATGACCTAGTTGCGGGGTCATATCTCTGCCCACCCTCATCCCCTCTACCCCCCAATCCGCTCGATGTCCGCACCACACGCGGCCAGCTTCTCCTCCACCGCCTCATACCCCCGGTCCAGGTGATAAACGCGGTTCACCATCGTCTCGCCCTTCGCCCCCAGCCCGGCCAGGATCAGCGACACCGAGGCACGCAAATCCGTCGCCATCACCGGCGCCCCCGACAGCGCCGGCACCCCGCGCACGATCGCCGACGCGCCGTGCACGTTGATCCGCGCGCCCATCCGGTTCAGCTCCGGCACGTGCATGAAACGGTTTTCGAAAATCGTTTCGGTGACCATCGCCGCCCCCTCAGCCACCGACATCAGCACCATGAACTGTGCCTGCATGTCGGTGGCGAAGCCGGGATACGGCTCGGTCATCACATCCGCGCCGTGCAGCCCGTTCAGCCGGCGCACGTTCAGACCGCCGCCCTCCTCGGTGATGTCCACCCCCGCCTCGCCCAGCGCGCGCGCCACCGCCCCCAGATGCTCCAGTCGCGCCCCGCGCAGCCGCACCTGCCCACCGGTGATCGCCGCGGCACACGCATATGTGCCGGCCTCGATCCGATCGCCGATGATGCGGTGTTCCGCGCCGTGCAGCCGCTCCACGCCCTCGATCACCAGCGTGTTGGTGCCGATGCCCTCGATCCGCGCGCCCATCGCGTTCAGGCAGGCGGCCAGGTCGCCGATCTCCGGCTCGCGCGCCGCATTGGCCAGCACGGTCTGCCCGTCGGCGAGGCTGGCGGCCATCAGCAGATTTTCGGTCGCGCCGACCGAAACGATCGGGAAGATGATGGTCGCACCGCGCAGCCGGCCGTTCACCTTGGCGTCGATGTAGCCCGCCTGCAGGTCGATCCGCGCACCCATCTGCTCAAGGCCCTTCAGGTGCAGATCGACCGGGCGCGTGCCGATGGCGCAGCCGCCCGGCAGCGACACCCGCGCCTCCCGCACCCGCGCCAGCAGCGGCCCCAGCACCAGCACCGAGGCGCGCATCTTGCGCACGATGTCATACGGCGCCTCGGTGTTGGTAATTGCACCGCCGAGCGACAGCGTGCGGCCGTCATTGCCAATGGGATCGATCGCCAGCCCGTGCTGCGACAGCAGCGCCGTCATGGTCTGGATGTCGGCCAGGCGCGGCACGTTCGACAGCACCAGCCGGTCCTCGGTCAGCATCGCCGCGGCCATCAGCGGCAGGGCGGCGTTCTTGGCGCCGCCAATGACGATCTCGCCGGAGAGCGGGTGGCCGCCACGAATGCGAATACGGTCCATGCGGTGGGGTCTTTCCTAGTGGCGGCGGTGATCGGAGCGGGGACGGCGTAGCACACCTCCCCCCGTCATGGCCGGCCCCCGGGTCAAGCGCCCGAGGGCAGGCGCCGGCCGGCCATCCACGTCCTTGCCTGCACGAAGGCAAGGCGTGGATGCCGGCCGGAGCCTGTCCGCGGGCGCTCGACCCGTGGGTCGGCATGACGTGGCAACCAAGGTTGCCACGTCACATCTTCGGCAGCGCCGTGCCGCGCTGGTGCATGTATTTGCCCGCCTTGTCGGCGTAGCTCGTCTCGCACGGTTCGTTGCCTTGCAGGAACAGAAACTGGCAGATGCCCTCATGCGCGTGGATCTTCGCCGGCAGCGGCGTGGTGTTGCTGATCTCGATCGTCACCTGGCCCTCCCATTCCGGCTCGAGCGGCGTCACGTTCACGATGATGCCGCAGCGCGCGTAGGTCGACTTGCCCAGGCAGATCACCAGGATGTCGCGCGGGATGCGGAAATACTCGACCGTGTGACCCAGCGCGAAGCTGTTCGGCGGGATGATGCAGACGTCGGATTTGCGGTCGACGAAGCTGCTGGGCGCGAAATCCTTCGGGTCGATCACCGCCGAGTCGATGTTGGTGAACAGCTTGAACTCGTCGGCAATGCGCGCGTCGTAGCCGTAGCTCGACAGGCCGTAGCTGATCACCCCGTCGCGCTTCTGCGCCTCGACGAACGGGTCGATCATGCCGTGGTCCTCGGCCATGCGGCGGATCCAGCGGTCGGACATGACGGGCATCGAGCGGGCGACTCCGGGCGGGCAAGCAGTCTGGCGACAGGGTCTAGAACAGTTCGCGGGCCGGGGGAATCACGCTGTTGGCGGCAGCAGCGTTGCGCTGGCGTGCGTTGCGCTGGCCTGGGTTGCGCCGGCCTGGGTCGTGCTGGCCAGGCTCGTCCGCGGGAAGCTCCGCGCCATGCGCTTCACCAAATCCAGGAAGCGGCGCACCACGGCCGAGGTGTCGCCGCGCCGCGTCGCCAGCAATAGTGGCGCGCGCGGCTGGGCGCCCTTCAACCGGCGGTAGGTCACCCCGTCCATCTGCATGCGCTGCAACGACGCCGGCACGATGGCAATGCCAAGCCCGGCGGCGACGAGGTTCAGCGTCGAGACGATTCGCGGCGCCTCCTGGCCGACCAGCGGGCTGAACCCGGCAGCATGGCAGGCCGCGAAGATCGCGTCATACAGCCCCGGCCCGCTGCGCCGGCGGTAGACGATGAAGGTCTCGGCGGCGAGCGCCACCAGGGGCAACGCCGCACTGTCGGCATCGCCTACCGCCAACGGGTGCGCCGCGGGCAGCGCGACCAGCATCGCCTCCTCCAGCAGCGGATTGACCGTCAGCCCGAGCGGGTCGGTGACCGGCGTGCGGATGAACGCCGCGTCAACCCGTTCGTGGCGCAGGTCCTCGATCAGTTCGGTGGTGCCGCTTTCCTCCAAGGTCAGCGCGATCAGCGGGAAACTGTCGCGGAACGCCCGGATGACCCGCGGCACGAACGGGTGGAACGGCGCCGAGCTGGTGAAGCCGACGGCGATACGGCCCTGCTCGCCCCGCGCGGTGCGGCGGGTCGTGGCGAAGGCGTGGTCGATATGCGCCAGGATCGCCCGGGCGTCCTCCAGCAGCGCGCGGCCGGCCTCGGTCAGTTCGACGCCGCGCGGCTTGCGCCGCAGCAACTGCACGTCCAACTCGCGCTCCAGCGCGCGGATCTGCTGGCTGAGCGGCGGCTGCTGCATCCCCAGCCGTTCCGCGGCGCGGGTGATGTGGCCTTCTTCGGCGACCGCAATGAAGTAGCGGAGGTGGCGCAGTTCCATCTGCCATATCCATTCGATATGGATTTCGTGTCTGCCATATTATGGATCGCCTGTCAGGCTGGTTCTATCTGTCCCGTCGCTTTCGGATGGAAAGGATCGGGCGATGGTCGGGATCGAGGTAACGCCGCAGATGGCGGCTGACATGTATGCGCGGATGGAGCGGACCTTGGCAGTGGTGCGCCGCCGGCTGGGCCAGCCCCTGACGCTGGCCGACAAGCTGCTGCTGGGACACCTCGATGATCCGGCGACGCAAGAGCTGGAACCGGGCAGCAGTCAGCTCGCCCTGCGGCCCGACCGCGTGGTGTTCCAGGACGTGCTGGGCCAGAGCGCCCTGTTGCAGTTCATGCAGACGCAGCGCGCCCGCGTTGCGGTGCCGACCACGATCCATTGCGATCATCTGATCCAGGCGCGCACCGGCGCCGAGGCGGACCTGCAAGCCTCGCTGGACGAAAGCCGCGAGGTCTACGACTTCCTCCGCGCCGCAGCGGCGAAATACGGCATCGGCTTCTGGCAGCCCGGCGCCGGCATCATCCACCAGGTGGTGCTGGAGAATTACGCCTTCCCCGGCGCGCTGATCATCGGCACCGATTCGCACACACCGAACGCCGGCGGCATGGGCGCCTGTGCGGTCGGTGTCGGCGGCGGCGATGCGGTGGACGTGATCGCCGGCCTGCCCTGGGGATTGCTGTATCCGCGCCGCATCGCGGTCTATCTGACCGGCGCGCTGGGCGGCTGGACGGCGCCGAAGGACGTGATCCTGCACGTCGCCGGCGCGCTGACCGTCTCCGGCGGCACCAACGCGATCATCGAGTATATCGGCCCCGGCGCGCCCAGCCTGAGCGCGACCGGCAAGGCAACGATCGCCAACATGGGCGCCGAGCTGGGGGCGACGACCTCGGTGTTTCCCGCCGATGCGCGGATGCTGAACTATCTGCGCGCGACCGGACGCGGCGATCTGGTGCCGCTGGTGGAACGTTACCTGCCCATGCTCGCACCCGACCCTGAGGTCGAGACGAATCCGGAACGGTATTACGAGCGTGTCATCGAGCTGGATCTGGCGCGGCTGGAGCCGCACGTGGTCGGGCCGCACAGCCCGGATCGCGCGCGGCCGATCTCGCGCCTGGCCGAGGAGGTGGCGGATCCTGCCAATGGATTTGTCGATACGATCGCCACCGCGCTGATCGGCAGTTGCACCAACTCATCGTATGAGGACATGAGCCGTGCGGCCGACATCGCCGCGCAGATCAAGTGGCACGGATTAGCGACGGCCGCGCCGCTGCTGGTCACACCGGGGTCCGAGCAGATCCGCGCGACGATCGAGCGCGACGGCCAGATGCAGGCGCTGGAGGCGGTCGGCGCGACGGTGCTGGCGAATGCGTGCGGCCCGTGCATCGGGCAGTGGCGCCGCGCGGCCGAGGCATCGCGTGCGCCGAACACCATCGTGACCTCGTATAATCGCAACTTCCCGCGCCGCAACGATGGGCAGCCGACGACGATGAACTTCATCGCCAGCCCCGAGGTCGTGCTGGCGCTCGCCGCCGCCGGGCGCCTGTCATTCAATCCGCTGACCGATATGTTGACCGCGGCCGATGGCACGAATTTCAAGCTGGAGCCGCCGCAGCCCGCGCCCGAGGTGCCGGTCGATGGTTTCGATCGCGGACGCGCCGCCTATGTTGCACCGCCAGTGGACGGCGGCGACATCGTGCTGCAGATCGATCCGCGGAGCGAACGGCTGCAGCGCCTGGAACCGTGGCCGTCGTGGGATGGTGCGGATTTCCTCGACATGCCGGTGCTGCTGAAGACCAGGGGCAAGACGACGACCGACCACATCTCGCCGGCCGGGCCGTGGCTGCGTTATCGCGGCCATCTGGACCGGTTCAGTGACAACATGTTCATGGGCGCGATCAATGCGTTCACCGGGGCGGCGGGCAGCGGGCGGAACGTGCTGAGCGGCGCGGACGGGCAGTCGTTTTCGGCGATCGCGCGCGACTACAAGGCGCGTGGTGTCCGGTGGGTGGTGATCGGCGACGCGAATTATGGCGAGGGCAGCTCGCGCGAGCATGCGGCGCTGTCGCCACGGCTGCTGGGTGGCGTGGCCGTGATTGCCCGCAGCTTCGCGCGGATCCATGAGTCGAATCTGAAGAAACAGGGGCTGCTGGCGCTGACGTTTCGCGACCCCGCCGATTATGACCGGATCCGCGAGGACGATCGTGTCAGCCTGGTTGGCTTGGAGCGGCTGGCGCCGGGGGTGGCGGTGAGGTGCCGCGTAGCGCATGCGGACGGGGCGGCGGAGACGCTGTCGCTGCTGCATTCTTACAGCGCTGCGCAGGTCGAATGGTTCCGTGCCGGGGGCGCACTTAATCTGGTGCGTTAGTCTCCTTTTACCTCTCCCGCTCTTCGCGGGCTTGGGCCG
>Ga0326727_10016409_pt1 | contig 15642 bp, 14 predicted proteins | sample MB2enrmetagenome_FD_207643 | JGI IMG/M metagenome (GOLD analysis project Ga0326727, IMG submission 207643) | Lab enriched peat soil microbial communities from McLean, Ithaca, NY, United States - MB29MY | ecosystem: Environmental > Terrestrial > Soil > Wetlands > Peat | place: USA: New York... | reverse complement strand
CAGTGGGCGCAGGCCGAGCGGCATTACCAAGAAGCCCTGGAGATCTTTGTCGAGTTCAATGACCGCTACAACCAGGCTACGACCTACCACCAGTTGGGCCTCGTGGCTCAGCAACAGCGGCAGTGGGCGCAGGCCGGGCAGTATTACCACAGGGCGCTGGAGGTCTGTATCGAGTTCGACGACCGCTACGGACAGGCTTCGACCTACCACCAGTTGGGCATTGTGGCCCAGGAACAGCGGCAGTGGGCGCAGGCCGAGCAGTACTACCGCGCGGCGCTGGAGATCAAGATCGAGTTCAACGACCGCTACGGGCAGGCCTCGACCTACCACCATTTGGGAATTCTGGCCCAGGATCAGCGGCAGTGGGCGCAGGCCGAACAGTATTACCAAAAGGCGCTGGAGATCTACGTCGAGTTCAACGACCGCTACTCCCAGGCTTCGACCTACCACCAGTTGGGCAGAGTGGCCCAAGAACAGCGGCGGTGGCCGCAGGCGAAAGAATACCTCTTGAAGTCCCTCGCGATATTCACGGAATTCCAGGACAACCACAACGTGGCCATCACTCTGATAAGCCTTGCCCTATTGTGGCACGCGAGCGGCGACCAGACGGTCGTCGCCGGCGTGGCGGAAGTCCTGAAGATCAGCGCTGAGGAAGCCGAGAAGCTACTTCAAGCCGCCTCTCAAAACGCGTAGCGGAACCCGTTCCCCGCAATCCCCCGCAACTCCCTCTCGCTGAACCCGAACTGCTCCGCTGCCAACCGATACTCGCCCGCCAGCGTGCAGCCGAACATGGCCGGATCGTCGGTTCCCAATACGATCGGCACGCCCGCATCGTACAGGCGCCGCAGCGGATGATCCTCCACCCGCTTCACCACCCCGGTCACGACGTTGCTCGTGAGGCAGATCTCGAGCGGAATGTTGCGATCGCGCAAGTGCCGCACGAGGGCCGGGTCCTCGATGGCTGAAATGCCGTGGCCGATACGCTCGGCCCCGATCTCCAGCGCCGCCCACACTGACGCGGCACTCGTCCCCTCGCCGGCATGCGCGTGCAGCCGCAGCCCCTTGCGCCGGGCGAAGGCGAAGACGTCTTTGAACCATTCCGCCGGCCCGCGCTCCTCGCTGCCGCCGATGCCGAGCGCCACGACGCCGTTCTCGACCCGCTCCGCCGCCCATTCCGCCACCTGCATGGCCTGCTCCACGCCGAATTGGCGGACGGCATCCAGGATCCACTTCACGCGCACCGGCGATGCCTCCGCCGCTTCGCGCACCGCCTGGAAGATGGGCGCAAATTCCTGCCCCTTCCACAGCACCACGCCGGCCGCCAGGATGATCTCGGCGTAGCGCACGTTCTGCGCTTGCAGGCGGTCGAGGAGGCGCCGCGTGATGAGCGCGTAATCCGCAGGCGTCCGCAGCAGTTTGCCCACCGCGCCGAAGGCCTTCAGGAACCCGTCGAAATCGGCATAAGCATACAGGTCCGCGGGCGTCGCCGGATCGAGTTGGCGCAGGGTTTCCAGCTCCACCGAGCCCTCCAGATGCAAATGCAGCTCGGCCTTGGGCATTTCCAGCAGGAAATCGTCCATACTTGTCTATTAGGCTCTCATGACTGCTGAAGAGATTGAAGCGATTGTTGGTGGATACCACGGTGACGCCTTTCGCATACTCGGGCCGCACAGCGTGCGCAAGAAGGGCGGACAAGCCCGCTGGGAGGTCCGCGCGTTCCTCCCCCAGGCCGAATCGGCCGAGATTGTGACCGGCGGGCAGCGCTGCCCCATGTCGAAGCGTCACGACCAGGGCTTCTACAACGCTCTCCTGAACGGCGACCCGCAGCCCTACCTGATTCGCGCGCACCTGTGGGACGGGCGCGAGATCGAGATCGACGATCCCTACCGCTACGGGCCGCAACTCTCCGACACCGATCTTTACCTGCACACCGAAGGCACGCTCCACGAGGCGTACCGCACCTTCGGCGCGCACGTAGTGACCTCGGGCGGCGTCTCCGGAGTGCGCTTCGCCGTGTGGGCGCCCAACGCCTTGAACGTCACCACCACCGGCGAGTTCAACGATTGGGACACCCGCCGCCACCCCATGCGGCGGCGCAGCGGCGGGGTGTGGGAAATCTTCATTCCGGGACTGGGCGAAGGCGCCACGTATAAGTACAACGTCCGCTCGCGCTTCGAAGGCTACCAGCAGCTCAAGGCCGATCCCTACGCCTTCTACTGCGAGCGGCCCCCCAAATCCGCCTCGGTGGTATGGCGCCTGGGCCGCTACCAGTGGCAGGACGCCGCCTGGATGCAGGCTCGCCCCAAGATCGACTGGCTCAAGTCTCCCGTCTCCATTTACGAGGTCCACCTGGAATCCTGGCTGCGCGGTCCACAGGGGCAGTCGCTCACTTACCGCGAGCTGGCCGTGAAGCTGGTGGAATACGTCCAGCAGATGGGCTACACGCACATCGAGCTGCTGCCCGTCATGGAGTATCCTTTCTCCGGCTCGTGGGGCTACCAGGTCATCGCCTACTACGCACCCACGTCCCGATTCGGCACGCCGGACGATTTCAAGTTCTTCGTGGATTGCTGCCACCGCGGGGGAATCGGCGTGCTGGTCGACTGGGTACCCGCCCATTTCCCCAAGGACGCCCACGGCCTGGTGTTCTTCGACGGCACCGCCCTCTACGAGCACGCCGATCCGCGCCGCGGCGAGCAGCGCGACTGGGGCACGCTGGTTTTCAACTACGGCCGCAACGAGGTGCGCTCGTTCCTTCTTTCCAATGCGCTGTTCTGGCTGAAGGAGTATCACATCGACGGGCTGCGCGTGGACGCCGTGGCCTCCATGCTCTACCTGGATTATTCGCGCAAGCCCGGCGAGTGGGTGCCCAACCAGTACGGCGGAAACGAGAATCTGGAAGCCATCGATTTCCTGCGGCGTTTCAACGAACTGGCCCACCAGGTTCCGGGAGCGTTCACCGTAGCCGAGGAATCCACAGCTTTTTCGGGAGTGTCGAGGCCGGTGTACCTCAACGGGCTGGGTTTCACCATGAAGTGGAACATGGGCTGGATGCACGACATGCTGGCGTATTTCAGCTACGACCCCCTCTACCGCAAGTTCAACCACAACAGCATCACCTTCAGCATGCTCTACGCGTTCACCGAGAACTTCGTGCTGCCGGTTTCGCACGACGAGGTGGTCCACGGAAAAAGCTCGCTGATCAACAAAATGCCCGGCGACGAGTGGCGCCAGTTCGCCAACGTGCGCGCCTTCCTGGCTTACATGTGGGCACATCCCGGCAAGAAGCTGCTGTTCATGGGCCAGGACATCGGCCAGCGCGAGGAGTGGAGCCACGACCGCGGCCTGCGCTGGGAGCTGCTGGAATTCGAGCCGCACCGCAAACTCCAGGCGATGGCGCGCGAGTTGAACCGCCTGTATCGTACCAGCCCCGCCCTCTACCAGGTGGACTTCCACCATACGGGCTTCGAGTGGGTCGACTTCCACGATTGGGAGAATTCGGTGATCGCGTTTCTGCGGCGCGCCGAGGATCCCGCCGACTTTCTGCTGTTCTGCTGCAACTTCACTCCGGTGGTGCGCAAGGGCTACGAGTTCGGCGTGCCGGAAGAGGGCTTCTACGAAGAGATCTTCAATACCGACTCCGCGTTGTTCGGCGGATCGAACGTGGGCAGCGGCGGCTTGGTCAGCTCGCGGCCCACTCCGCGGCACGGGCGCGCCCACAGCATTGCGGTCACCTTGCCGCCGCTGGCCGTGCTGGCGTTCCGCAAGCGCTGAGGGCCCGGCGCCCGGGCGCGACCGGAACGCCTTGGGCGGCGGAGGCGCCGTTTCCAGCGGTAGTAGACACGCAGCAACTCCGCCAGCTTGGGTGGCAGCAAGGTCTGCCGGTCCTTGTGCCCCTTGCCACCGCGAATCCAGGTCACACCGCGGCCGCTGTCGATGTCCGGCACCTTGAGCTTCGCAACCTCTGACACCTGGGGCCGGTCGCATACATGGTAGTCAGAATCGCCCGGTGACCGAGATTCTTCGGCGCCACCAGCATGAGCCCGACCTCTTCCGGGCTCAAGATGACCGGGAGTTTCTTCTCATACCTGGGCAAGGGGATGGGTTCGATACCGATCTGAAGATGCACTGTGTTGGTGTAAAGAAAACGGAGGCCGCAGACGGCTTGTATGTAGGAGGAAAGCGACACTCCCTTCTCTTTGATCAGGTGCAGTTGATACTCTCGGATCTGCTCTGGCCGAGCGCGTTTGCCAAGCACTTTGCGAACGTCGCCAGAAAGGGCGGCGGCCAGTCTGGGAGTCGGAGAGGGCCACACGACCGTAGAGGCCGGGTAATGCCGGCGGAGGAAAGGGCCCTTACTTCCGGTGTGCTTGTGAAGGAGGGAAGGAGCGGTGATTGACGATACGTTACGCCGAGGGTGCACAGCGACCCACCCATGGCCACCCTTGGCACCGCTCCCCGGCCGCTATATCGCGTCCGCGGCAGGTTGGCCGGAGGCCTGTTTGACGCGGGCGATGGCCAACGCAACACCGCCCCACAGCGCAGCTTTCTCCCGGAGCGCCGACATCTCGATGCGCACCTTGTCCACCGGAAACAGCCGGATGCGTTCGCGAACTTCTTGTCTCACGGTGTCGATCAGCAGCGGGCCAACTTCGTGGGCGACATCGCCGCCCAGGACGACCAATTCCGGGTTGAGCACTGCGATGACGTTGGAGACGCCGATTCCCAGCATGCGCCCGGCCCGTAACAACTCCTCGCGAACGAACTGGTCGCCTGCCGCGGCCGCCTGCGCCATGAGGCGAGGAGTCACCCGGTCGGCGCTCCCTTCCACCAATTCGTAGAGGCGTGAGGCGTGTCCGCTCTTCATCAGCCGAACGCCGGCGCCGATGAGGGCCGGACCTCCCGTAAGGGTCTCCAGGCAGCCCCGGTTGCCGCAGCCGCACAGTGGGCCGTCCGGCAGGATAGTCTGATGCCCGATCTCGCCGGCTGCTCCCAGCGGGCCAAGCCGTAGCTTGCGGTCGATAACTACTCCGCCACCGACCCCCGTACCAACCGTGAAGACGACCATGGTCTTCACCCCACGGCCTTGGCCGAACCAAAGTTCTCCGAGGGCGGCCATCCGTGCGTCGTTGAGCAGGAAGACCGGGCAACCCACGGCAGCCGATAACCGCTCCGCCACCGGGTAGTCGCGCCATCCATTGGGAAGGTTCGGGAGAAACACGGTACGGCCGCGGTGGAAATCCGCGATGCCGGGCACGCCCACACCGAAGGCCGCCACCCGCTGACCCGTGCTGCTGGCCGCTAACTCGTTAATCGTCGCGGCGATCCGGCTCAGGACGGCGTCCGGACCCTCGTGTGACAGGGTGGGGATAATCCGCTCAGCCATCATCTGCCCGGCGCCACTGGCCACCGCGCAAGAGGTGTTGGTTCCACCAATATCTACGCTGGCAAACATTGCTTGCGCCACTATAGCGCACCGGCAGGGGCTGAAACCACGCGGAGATTGTGACCGAGCCCCCAGACCGCTTGCCGATGTGCGCGCCTCGCAAACGCCGCCGCATGGCACGAGCTTACCGCACCGCGGCCGGCCGGCCGGAACTTCCGGCTTCCGCCGGCGTGCGCAGGCATAAACGGAGGGTTTTCGCGGCCGGAGAATGGTGTCCGCTTAAGTGTGGTCTCTTCCGTTAAGCTGGCGATGGCGCCACGCTTGTCTCGACCGCCTCACCAGCCGGCCTACCGGAATCATCACCGGGGCGCGGAAACTCCGCACAGCTCGTGCTCGCGGTCCAGTGGAACGTGGGGTTCGGCACGGCCATCACCATCAAGAACACCGGGTCGGCGCCCATCAACGGATGGCAGTTGACGTGGACATGGCCGGGCAATCGGCAGATCACGCAAGCGTGGAACGCCAACTATTCGCAGAGCGAGGCCAATGCCACGCCGACCAACGCGAGATGGAATGCGACGATCGGCGCGGGAGCGACGATCAGCGGAATGGGATTCAACGCGAGCTATGGCGGGTCAAACCCGAGTCCTACGGTGTTTTACGTGAACGGGACGCGCTGTCAGTAAAACAGGGCGACATTATTGTCTGCGCCACATTGTCTGCGCCACGACCGCTTGCTTACGCGCGCGGCTCCGAACAGAGCCGCAACCGTGATTTCGAGACAAGTACTTAGCCCAGGCGGTAGCGGGTGAGCGCCATCATTTCGGCGAAGAGATACTGGAAATCGGGATCGGCCGCGAGCTCGACGTGGCGCGACAGGTCTGCGATTTTCCGCAACCGCCCGGCGCGCGTGGAGGGCGCGAGCAGCAGCGTGCGCGCGCCGCGCAGCGAGCTGTTGCCTACCGGCTCCACGGGCAGGTCTTCGGGGAGCAGGCCGATGGTGCGGGCGCTGGCCTGGCGGATGTAGTTGCCGAACGCGCCCGCGAGAGACAGCTTGGCGACCCCTCCGCCGGCCAGCATGCGGAGGCCGGCGGCCATGGCGCCCTTGGCCAGTTGCAGCTCTCGGATATCGCCCTGCGTGAGTGCGAGGCCGCCGGCCAGGGGCAGGCGTTTGTCCGCCGTGGTCAGCCGGCCATTAACACCGATCATGCCCAACTCGAGGCCACAGGCCGCCGCGTCCACCAGCCCGCTGCCGCAGACGCCGCGCGGCGCGCCGCCGCCGATGACGTGACAATCGATGGCGCCGCCGCGCAGGTGAACGCTGTCGATGGCTCCCGCGCCCGCGCGCATCCCCACGCTGATGCGGCCGCCCTCAAACGCCGGACCGGCGGCCGTGGACGCGCACACAATCCCCCGCGCCGACCCCACCAGCACCTCGCCATTGGTGCCGATATCGAACAGCGCGCACGGCCGCGCCTGCTCGTCGAGGCGCGTGGCTACGATGCCGCAGAGCAGGTCGCTGCCCACGAATCCGCCGAGGCAGGGCAGGAATTCGGCCGGTCCCGGCCATCCCAATTCCCGCTCCGTGAAGCGGCACGCGCCCAGGCTGGGCGACAGGAAAGGCGCGTGGGTCAGCGGTTCCACGTCCAGGCCGCAGAAGAGATGATGCATCGCGGTGTTGCCGGCGATGAGCACCTCGACGAGCGACTGGCGCCCCAGCATGCGCCCCAGGGCGTCGCGAATCACGCGGCCCAGTTCGCCGGGATGCTCGAGATCGTATTGCAGGCGGCTCATGACATCGGCGCCGAAGCGCGCCTGCGGGTTGAGCGCGGTCTGGACGCCCGCGACCTCGCCCGACGCGAGATCCACCACCTGGGCGACCAGCGTGGTGGTGCCCAGGTCGATGACCGCGCCTTGGCCATGACGAGGCTCGACGGGCACGCGCGCTTCGTCGGTGAGCACCGGAAGCGACCACTGCTCCACTTCCACCACCACGCGTTCCGCCGCGGACGCGCAGCACGCCAGGCGCCAGCCGGCGCGGATCTCTTCCTCGCTGAGCGCGTCGCGCATGGTGGCGGTGACCGGCACTTCGCCTTCCAGCACGCGCACCTTACAGCCGCCGCAAGCGCTCTCGCCGCCACAGGGGAATTCGACGCCCGCCGCGAAGAGCTGATCGGACAGGGACTGCCGCGCGCGGGGATAGATATCGAGCTTCACGAGCGGCTGCGCGCGAAGCGCGCCATGGCCTCCACGTTGGCGTGCGGCGTGTCGCGCGGCACTTCGCAGCCGGCGCCGCAAATGTAAGCCGTGCCGGCCTCGCGGTAGCACTCCGCCAGCGCCGCTTCGACCGACTCCGGCGTGCCATCGCGCAATTGGCGAACCGGGTCGATGTTGCCGAGCAGCACCTGCGCCGGGCGCATGGCGCGGCGGGCGTGAGCGAGCGGCGTGAGGAAATCCAGGTCGATGATCTCGGCGCCCGTCTGGCCCATGCCTTCCACGATGCGTTTGGTGTTGCCGCAGATGTGCAGCCGTACGGGCACGCCGAGCGCGTGGATGGCGGCGATGAGCCGCTGCTCCGCGGGCAGGACGTGCTCGATGTACAGCTTGGGGCCGACCAGCGACGCCGCGGCATCGCCCACGCCGATGAGGGTCGCGCCCGCCTCCACCTGCGCGCGCGCGAATTCCACTTCCATCAGGATGGTGAAATCGAAGAGCGCTTCGACAAAGGGCGGGTCGTCGAACAAATCGAGCATCAAGGTGTTGAGGCCGCGCAGGTCGGCGCTCATGGCGCACGGCCCTTCCACCCAGCCTTCGATGATCCGCGTGGGACCGGTGTGTTCCGCCAGCAGGCGCACCGCTGCGACGCGATCGCGCATGCGTCCGGGGGCGGCGGGATCGGGCAAGCGCAGAGCGGACAGCTTACTCTTCTCGGCCAGCAGGGCGCGGCTCTCAATGATGGCGGGCGGCTGGTCGTCGAACCACTCGACCGCCGCGCCCAGGTCGGAGGCCTCGCGCGCCGGATCGGAGATGGCCGAGACGTGGTCGAAGCCGAAGCGGTCCGCCACTCGAATCTGCGCATCGGCCAGGACGCGATGGTCGCGGGCGTAGTCGCCGTAGCGTACGCCGGCCGCGGCGGCGGCGAACATCATGGTGATGGGCATGAGCGGCAGCGAATCGACGGGCTCGCCGCGCAGCCTGGCGAGAATGCGTTGTTTACCGGTCATGCGGGCACCGCTGGAAGCTGAGAAAGAAACCGGACCGCCGAAGTGGGGCAGGCGCTTTCGCCTGCCAGCACTTAGGACCCACGCAAGAATAGCAGGAGATTCTCTGGCGAGAGAAACCCAACACAGGCAGGAATGCCTGTGCCACTGGCCTCATGCGCGCACCGTGAGCACGGCGGTGTCGTAACTGGCGGCGAAGCGCTGGCCGGGCTGGGCTACCACGAACTCGGATTCCGGCCAATCGCCTTCCACCAGGCGGCGCAGCCAGGCCAGGCTGCCCGCATAGCGCTCGAAGCTCCAGCCCTTCTCGCAGGCTTCGGCCTGGGCCTCGGCGATAAACTGGGGGCCGGCCTCGAGACCGGTTTCGATGAACGTGAGCTTGCGGTACTGCGACTGGTAGCGCGTCATCTCCTCGTAGAGGTAGCGCCCGTTGTCCTCGCCGTATTTCTGGATTAGTGCTTCCAGCGACTCGTCGAATCCCATAGTCGCATGAGTCAGTTGCTGCAAACCCTTGCCGCGCTCCAGCCAGCCGGTGGAGCGAAAGTAGGTGCCGGGGTTGCCTTCGAAGTACTCCTGGTAGCGCTCGCGGCTGCCCATCAGGAGCGCGATGCAGTCGTGGGCGCGCGGCAGCACCAGGGGCGTGTGGCGGGCGGTCAGGCCGTCGAGCCCGTTGCCGCAGAGACCGTAGCCCAGCAGAATCGCCTGGTACATGCCTTCCGGAGTGCGGTCCACGACTTCCTGAATCCGGGCGGCCATGGGCTTGCCGCCCAGATCGTGCAGTCCTTTGGGCAGGAACTCGGGATCCACCTGGTGCGGCGAGTGCGCGCAGGCGTCGCACATTTCGCGGAACAGGACTTCACAACTGATCAGCTTGAAGCGCATCGTGTCTTGATCAGGGCGCGGATGAATTCCGGCGTGGAGCCGCAACAGCCGCCCAGAAAGGAGGCGCCGGCCTCGCGCAGGTCGGTGAAATGCGAGGCGAAGACTTCCGCGGACATGGTATAGCGAACGGCCGTCCCCTCCATCTTCGGGAGGCCGGCATTGGGCTTGATCCAGACGGGCAGATCGCACGCCGCGTGCAAGCGGCGGCAGATGGAGGCGGCATGTTCCACCCCGACGCCGCAGTTGGCGCCCACGGCGTCCACCCCGGCTTCCACCATGGCCGCCGCCACGGCTTCGGGCGTGGCGCCCATCATGGTGCGGTCCTTGTTTTTGCCGGAGTCGAAGGCAAACGAGGCGATGACCGGCAGCCCGGTGTTCTTAGCCGCAGCCACGGCGAGGCGCGCCTCCTCGATATCGCTCATAGTTTCGACCAGCAGGGCGTCGGCGCCGGCCGCGGCGAGCGCTGCGGTCTGCGCGGCGAAGGCCGCGGTGACCTCAGCGCTGCCAATCTCGCCGGACATGAGGAGCTTGCCGGTGGGACCGATCGAAGCAAACACCAGGGCCGGCCCCGCGGCGCGCCTGGAGATGGCGACGCCCGCGCGGTTGATGGCCTCCACGTCGCCCTGCATGGCGATGGCATTGGCGCGGAAGGTGTTGGTGAGGATCACCTGGCTGCCGGCGTCTACATAGGCGCGGGCCACCGCTTCCACGCGATCGGGATGGGTCAGATTCCAGGTGTCCGGCGGCGTGCCGGGTTCGAGACCGCGCGCCTGCAACTCGGTTCCCCACGCGCCGTCGGTGATCAGGAGACCTCCGGCCAGCCACTCGCGCAATCGGCTCACGCAGCCACCAGTCTGCGCGCCAGAGCCACGGCGCCCCCGGCGCTGTCGCTATATCCGTCGGCCCCGATGGCATCGGCGTACTGCTGGGTGACGGGAGCGCCGCCCACCATGACCTTCACTTTGTCGCGCACCCCGGCGGCCTGAAGCGCGTCGATAGTGCCTTTCATCGAGGTCATGGTTACGGTGAGGAGGGCGGAAAGCGCTACCAGGCCGGCGTTGCGCGTGGTGACCGCGTCGACGAAGCGCTCGGGCGCTACGTCCGCGCCGAGGTCGATGACTTCGAAGCCGCCGCCTTCCAGCATGGAGGCCACCAGGTTCTTGCCGATGTCGTGCAGGTCGCCTTTGACCGTTCCGATGACCACGCGCCCCACCGGTTCGGCGCCGGAGGCCTTCAACAGCGGGCGGAGAATTTCCATGGACGCTTTCATGGCCCGCGCCGAGAGCAACATCTCGGGCACGAAATACTCTTCGCACTCGAAGAGCCGGCCGACTTCGTCCATGGCAGGCACGAGGTAGCCATTAACCAGGGTGAGCGGCTCCACCCCCGCGTCGATGGCGGCGTGCGTCGCCGCGGCCGCGCTCTTCCAATCTCCGGCGATGATGGCTTGTTTCAGTTTGTCGAGATCAGGCATGTGTGACTCCGTTGAATTCATGGACGGCATCCAGCATGGCGGCGATGTTCTCCACCGGAGTGCCGGCCTGCAGGTTGTGAATGGGATTGAAGACGAACCCGCCGCCGGGCGCGAAGATTTCGCAGCGGCGCAGGACTTCCTCGCGCACCTCCCCGGGCGTGCCGAAGGGGAGGGTTTTCTGGGTATCCACGCCCCCGCCCCAGAACACCAGGCGCGAGCCGTACTTGCGTTTCAGGCCGGCGGGCTCCATGCCCGCGGCCGAGCACTGCACGGGGTTGATAATGTCGAAACCGGCTTCGATGAGGCTCTCGAAAAAGCGCTCCACACTGCCGCAGGAATGTTTGAAACATTTCCAGGCGGTGTTGGCGTGCACCCAGCCGTTGACTTGTTTGTAATACGGGAACCACAGGTCGCGGAAGGTGGCCACGGAACAGAAGGCCGAACTCTGCGTGCCGAAATCCGTGCCGCAGAGAAACACGCAATCCACGGCGTCGCCGATGCGGGCATGGATGCGCGCCAGGTTCTCGATTCCGATTTCGCACTGGCGCTCGAAGATGCGGTGAATGTAGGAGCGCCGCGTGCGGGTGGACATGTACCATTCGGCCACGTCGCGGATGCCCTTGGGGTATTTCATGAAGGGCCCGGGCACCAGGGCGATATCGCCGAACGACGTGCCGCCGAAGGTGGCCGCCACGCCGCAGGCGGTCGCCGCGGCCTCGCGGACGGAGCGCTCGAGGTGGTCCAGATCCTCTTCGGAGATCGGCCCGAACTCTTCCAGGTTGTCCGCCGGGTCGAGTTTCTCTTCGTCCAACTCCGGCTGGCGGATGATGGTATCGAAGAACGCGCTGCCCATCGGGAGACGCCCGCTGGGCGGCGCGGTTTCATCGCCCTCGGGATAGATCAGGATGTCGCCGTTGGGCTCGGTGCGGGTGCGGAAGCCGGCGGGCACCAGCACATCCATGCCGCGGAAATTCCACTCTTTCCAGCCGGTGGAGGCGAAGCCGAACATGTTCTTGCGCGGAAACACACCGGTGACGTCGATCCCCATGGCGGCGCGCAGATCGTCCTCTACCAGGCCCAGCATCTGGTAGGGCTCGTGCACTTTCACGGGTTGGCGGGCCAGGCCGTAGTAATCGCGCAACGCCGCCACGCAAGTGACGTGGACGCCGGTCACCGCGGTGCTGCCAAGATCCAGCGGAATCCGATCCGGTTCGCGATGTTCCAGGGCGGTGCGCAACCTGTCCCGCGACGATACGCTGGTTGAACTCAACAGCCGATTTATAGCACGTCTTGAATGCCCGGTGCGCGGCGGCCGAGCCAAACTTGACGCGGAGCCGCGGAGCGCGCGGAGGAAGACGCGGAGAAAAACAGAGTCAGAACCCGAGAGCGCCGAGGCGGCGGAGAGCACAGCGCGGCTTTGCAGAGAAAACCGCGACTGAGCGACGGCGCCCGCAGAGCTCGACGATCCAGCCTCGAACTTAACGCGGAGCCGCAGCGCCAGAGTCAACACCGCCAGCAGTCCCGGAGCCTTGCGCAGCGAGCGGGCCGCATAGGTCAAGTCTTGTCCCAGTGTCATGGTTGCGAGGTGAAGCACTTCACCGGCCGCGAAGTCAGGCCCGTATTTGCAGGTGGCGCGACCAGGGACCGCGAACCGCTGTTGGTTTGTGGAACGGTTTTTTGGCGAGCCGCGAACTTCACGAAGCCCCCGTGTTCCGGCACGTGCATGTCTACCAGTTCCTGCGGCGGCCGGACCCCGGCGGCCATGCGCACCCGCCACTCCACGCGCGAGAAGTTGACACGCCCAGGGCATTTTGACGCGCGCGCGAAGCCGCGGCTTGGATCGTCCGGCTTGCCGTCCAGCATCGGCCGCCGGTCCCACTCCCAGGCGCTACGACTGCGCGCGCGACCGGTAGGTTACCTGCGAAAGCAATCTGTTACTCTGAAACCGGAGAAAACTCATGGAGCCGTTCCGGTATCACGTGTTTGTCTGCGATCAGCAGAAGCCCGAAGGCGTGCCGTGCTGCTCGGCTCGCGGCTCGGTCCAGGTGCTGGAAGCGCTGCGGCGCGAAATCCGCACCCGCGGGCTGGAGGACGATGTCCAGGTGACCGCGTGCGGCTCGCTGGGCTTGTGCGAGCACGGACCGAACATGGTGGTCTATCCCGAAGGAATCTGGTACTCGGGCGTGACCCTGGCGGACGTGCCGAAGATCGTCCGCGCGCATTTCGAGGAGAATACGCCCATCGAGCGCCTGGCCCGTACCGATCCCGCCGAGTTGCGCGCGGAGATCGTGTGCAACCGCGACAAGATGCTGGCGGCGCGCCGTGCCCGGGAAGCCGCCGGAGTGCTCCCCGACGAGCTGAACAATCGCATCCGCGGATTCCAGGAAAGCCGCGTGGTCCTCACCGCGCTGGAACTCGACGTGTTCACGGCCGTGGCGGACGGCGCCGGCGCGGCCGATGTGGCCGGCACACTCCAGACGGACCCGCGCTCGACCGAAATGCTGCTGAACGCGCTGGCGTCGCTGGGCCTCGTGGCGAAGCGCGAAGGCATCTTTCACAACTCGCCGGAGGCCGCGCGCTATCTCGCCGCCGGGTCCCGCGATAACGCCCGGCCCGCGCTGCTGCACACCGCGCACCTGTGGCAGCGATGGTCCACCCTTACCGAGTGCGTGCGCGCCGGCACCTCCGTCACTTACCAGGAAGGCGCCGGCCGCAGCGAAGACTGGACCGAGGCTTTCATCGCCGCCATGCACCGCAACGCCGCGGAGCGGGCGCCGCTGGTGGTGCGCGCGGTGGGCGTGGAGAGGGTCGGGCGCATGCTGGATGTGGGCGGCGGGTCGGGCGCTTACTCGATCGCCTTCGCCCAGGCCAACCCGGCATTGCAGGCCGACATTCTGGACCTGGCCGCGGTCGAGCCCATCGCCCAGCGGCACATCCAGGCGGCCGGCGTGGCGGACCGGGTCAAGGTCCGCGCCGGCGATCTGCGTTGCGACCGGTTGGGCGAAGGATACGACCTGGTGTTTGTCTCGGCCATCTGCCACATGCTCAGTCCCGCGGAGAACCGCGATCTGTTCGGGCGCTGCCGGGAAGCGCTGGCGTCCGGCGGCCGGGTGGTGATTCAGGATTTCATCCTGGAGCCGGACAAGACGGCTCCCCGCTTCGCCGCGCTGTTCGCGCTCAACATGCTGGTGGGCACGCGCGCCGGCAGCAGCTACAGCGAGCCGGAGTATGCGGCCTGGCTCGGGGAGGCAGGCTTCCAGGAGATCCGCCACGCGCGCCTGCCGGGAATGACCGGGCTCATGATCGGGGTGCGGTGATAAGCCGGGGGTTTGGGGGTTAGGGGTTGGGGGTTGGGGTTGTGTGAAGCACCTTGCAGGTGCTATAAGCTCCGCAGGTGAAAGCCGCCGTCGACGTTGAGGACCTGTCCGGTGGAATAGTCGAGCAGCCCGTCGGCGATGGCGCGCACGGCCCGCGCCACGTCGGAGCCTTCGCCCATGCGCCTCTGCGGCAGCAGTCCCGCCGCGATCTTCTCCTCGTACATCTTTTCCACGCGGGCGATCATGTCGGTGCGGACGATCCCGGGACGGATCTCGAACACCTTGACTCCCGCGGCCGCCAGGCGCAAGGCATATAGCGCCACCGACATGCTCAAGCCGGCCTTCGAAATGCAGTACTCAGCGCGATTCAGCGACGCCGTGTAGGACGAAATCGAGGTCACAAAGACGATGCGTCCTTGGCCCTGCTCTTCCATCCAGCGCGCCGCCGACTGGGTGAGGAAATGCGGCCCTTTCAAATTCGCGGCGATCAGCTCGTCGAAGCTTTCCTCGGTGGCTTCGAGCACGTCGCGCCGCTCGCGCGGACCCATGCCGGCGTTGTTCACCAGCAGGTCGAGCCTGGGGAAGCGCTCGCGCGCAAAACGCATCAGCGCCTCGCGGTCTTCCCTTCGGGCCAGGTCGCACGGGAAGATCTCGCAGCCGGTCTCGGCGCGCAACTGGCCGGCGGCATCGCGCCGGTCGCGATAGGTGCCGATCACGCTATGGGTCTTGGCGAGCTCCGTGGCGATGGCGCGGCCGATGCCACGGCTGGCGCCGGTGACGATGGCGGCAGGCTTCACACACGCACCGGCACATCGAGCAGGAAGCTGAGCCGCGTTTCGGAGGGAATCTTCACCTGCTGGCCCTTGGTGACCACCTCGGCCCCGGCTCCCGCCGCGCCTCCGGCTGCCGCGCCCACCGCCGCGCCTTTACCACCGCCGGCGATAGCGCCGATGATGGCGCCAACCGCCGCCGTTCCGCCGGCGACCTTGGCGGTGCGCTGGCCGCGCGAGGAACTCTCACGCGAAACGCTCTGGGTGTTGATCTCCACCGAACGCCCGTCGACCTTGACCGACACGAGGCTCAGGGTCAGCTCGGCGCGGCCGGTGAGCTTGCCGGAATCCTTGGCATCCACCAGCTTCACCACCGCGTCGGCGCCGCGCGGGATGAGGATGTCGCCGTTGGGGCCCGTCACCGCTTCATCCACGCTGGCCGCGAACGTCTGCCCGACGCGGGCCCTCTCCGAATCGACTCCATCGATCATGCGGATGACGATGTTGGTCCCCGCGGCAAGCTCGACCGGATCGCGCGCGGGAGCCGGCGGGGCCGCGGTTGCGGCCTCGGCATTGGGATCGGGACGCAGGA
>Ga0326727_10016407_pt1 | contig 15646 bp, 13 predicted proteins | sample MB2enrmetagenome_FD_207643 | JGI IMG/M metagenome (GOLD analysis project Ga0326727, IMG submission 207643) | Lab enriched peat soil microbial communities from McLean, Ithaca, NY, United States - MB29MY | ecosystem: Environmental > Terrestrial > Soil > Wetlands > Peat | place: USA: New York... | reverse complement strand
CGTTGAGGATCTGGATGAGGCCCTCGATCTTGCTCTCGACGCCGGTCATTTCGATGATCATCGATTCAGATGCCAGGTCCACGATGCGGGCGCGAAAAACCTCTACCAGCTCGAAGATCTGTGAGCGGGTCTGTGGCGTGGCGGCCACTTTGATCAGCGCCAGTTCCCGGGTTACCGATGGCGCCTGGGCGATGTCATCCACATCGACCACATTCTCCAGTTTATACAAGCTGGCCCGGATGCGGTGTCCCGCCTCGGCCGAGGCAGCGCAGACCACCGTCATCCGCGACTGTCCCTCCCGCTCGCTGTGGCCCACGGTGAGCGAGTGAATGTTGATGTTCAGGCGGCGAAAAAGCGAGGCCACGCGCGTCAGCACGCCCGGCCGGTCTTCCACGTAAGCGATGAATGTGTGCAGCATATTCAGCTTCTAGCCTCTAGCTTCTAGCTCCTAGCTACTGGCCTTCAGCTTCCACCTTGTTATCGCCGGCTACAGATTCGCAGTGGCAAGAACAGGCTGAAAGCTAGCAGCTAGCAGCTAGAAGCTGCTTTACTTGTCGTCCGGCGATTGCACCAGCGGGCTCCTGCCGGGGCGGCGAATCATCTCGTGCAGCGCGTTGCCGACGGGAATCATCGGGTAAACCATGAAGTTCAGCAAAAATGCTCCAGGCGCCGAGCGCGCCTGCTCGACGGCTGATTCAACCTCGGCCCTGGTGCGGACCGCGCGGCCCTCAATGCCATGTGCCGAGGCCAGCTTGACGAAATCCGGACTGAGCAGCGGCGTGGCCTCGTAGTTGCGATCGTAGAAAAACTCCTGCCACTGACGAACCATGCCCAGAAAGCCGTTGTTGATGATGGCGATGTTGATCTTGATCTTTTCCTGCGCGATGGTGCACAGTTCCGCCGAGGTCATCTGGAATCCGCCATCGCCGGCGATCACCCAGACTTCCTTGTCAGGACAGGCGGTCTTGGCCCCAATGGCCGCCGGCAGCGCGAATCCCATCGTTCCCAGCCCGCCAGAGGTAATCAGCGTGCGCGGCTGCTCGTGATGGTAGTACTGCGCCTCCCACATCTGATGCTGGCCCACGTCGGTCACCACGATGGCCTTGCCGTCCGTGATGCGCCAGATGTCGTTGATGACCTGCGCCGCGTAGAGATGGCCGTCGTCGGGAAGATTCTTGATGTCGCGCACGGCTGAAGCGCCCTTGCTGTCATTGATCGTCTTGAGCCATGCGGCGCCGTCGTGGCTGGGGATGCGCGGAAGCAACTGCTCCAGAACTTCACGCAGATCGCCAGTCAGGGGAATATCGATCTTGATGTTCTTGTTGATCTCGGCCGGGTCCACTTCGATGTGAATCTTCTTGGCGTTGGTGGCGTAAGTCGGTGTCGTCCCGGTCACGCGGTCGTCGAATCTCATGCCGCACGCGATCAGCAGGTCGGCCTCTTGAATGGCGTGGTTGACCCACGACTCGCCGTGCATGCCCATCAGCCCCAGGCTGAGCGGGTGAGAAGCCGGGAATGCGCCCAGGCCGAGCAGCGTGAGAGCCACGGGAATCTGCGCCCTTTCGGCCAGCGTGCGCACCTGTTCCTCGGCGCCGGATTCGATAATGCCGTGGCCGGCCAGGATGACCGGCCGCTTCGCGTTGCGGATCAGTTCGGCGGCCTTCGCCAGATCGGACTCTTCCACCTTCCGCATTGGGTGCAGACGAACCGGGCGCGGCTTGGCAGCTTCAAAGTCGAAAATCGCCGTCGCCTGCTGCGCGTCCTTGGTAATATCCACCAGCACCGGGCCGGGCCGCGCGGATTTGGCGATCTGGAAGGCGTAGCGGATCGCCGGGGCAATGTCCTCGGCGTGAGTGATGAGAAAGTTGTGCTTCGTTACCGGCAGCGTGACGCCGGTGATGTCCACTTCCTGAAATGCATCGGTGCCCAGCACCTTGCTGGAGACGTTGCCGGTAATGCAGACCATGGGAATCGAATCCAGCATGGCGTTGGCGATGCCGGTCACCAGGTTGGTCGCTCCGGGGCCGCTGGTGGCAAGGCAAACGCCCACCTTGCCCGATGCGCGCGAGTAGCCATCGGCCGCGTGCGCGGCGCCCTGCTCGTGGCGCACCAGCGTGTGGTGAATATTGGGAAACTTGCGCAGCGCGTCGTAAACCGGCAGAATCGCCCCGCCAGGATAGCCGAAGACCTGCGTGACGCCCTCGCCCACCAGCGTGGCCCACATGATCTCCGCGCCTGTCATCCGGACGGGCGTGGTCAACTGCGCATTCGTCGATTGCGTATTGGCGTCGGTTCCCATGGAAAGTCTCCTGTTGAACTGGTGGTCTCTGACCGAACTATTCTGTGCCTCAATTTCGTGCTTTCCCAGGTTCCAAAATCGTAACCTGGGGCACCCGGCTGTTAGCTGTTCGCTGCCTTCAGCTTCTTGCTTTCAGCCAAACATCCTGATCGTGCTTTGCTTCAAATGCGTCCAGTTCCGCCTCGTGGCGCAGGGTCAGGGCAATGTCGTCCAGCCCTTCGATCAGGCAGAACTTGCGGAACGGGTCCACGTCAAAGCTCGCCTTGAATCCCCGGCCGTCGGTGACCGTCTGGTCTTCGAGCGAAACGGTGAGCTGATAGCCGAGTGTGGTCTTTGCGTTGTTCAGCAGCTGTGCCACCTGCTCCTCGCTCAGCTTTACCAGCACAATGCCGTTCTTGCCGGCGTTCGAAAAGAAAATGTCCGCAAAAGAGGGCGCAATCACCGCTCGGAAGCCGAAGTTCGCCAGAGCCCATGCGGCGTGTTCGCGGCTCGACCCGCAGGCGAAGTTCTTGCCCGCGACCAGAATCTGCGCGCCCTTGTAACGCGGATCGTTGAGCACGAAGCTGGGATCCGGCTCGCCCGTGGCCGTGCGCCGCCAGTCATAGAACAGAAACTCGCCGTAACCGGTGCGTTCAATGCGCTTGAGGAACTGCTTGGGAATGATCTGGTCGGTATCGACGTTCGTGCGGTCAAGCGGCATGGCCAGCGAAGTGAGTGTTGTGAACTTTTCCATTAGGCCTTCACCTCCGGCGTAGCCATTTCCTTTACTTTCCAGTCACGAATGTCGACGAAGTGTCCGGCAATGGCTGCTGCCGCGGCCATCTCCGGCGAAACCAGGTGCGTGCGGCTGCCGCGTCCCTGGCGGCCTTCAAAGTTGCGGTTGCTGGTGGAAGCGCTGCGCTCGCCCGGCTTCAGAACGTCCGGGTTCATCGCCAGGCACATCGAGCAGCCCGGCTCGCGCCATTCGAAACCGGCCTCGCGGAAGATGCGGTCCAGCCCTTCCTTCTCGGCCAGCGCCTTCACCTCATGCGAGCCCGGAACCACCATCGCGCTCACCTCGGGCGAAACCTTGTAGCCCTGGGCGATGCGGGCCGCGGCGCGCATGTCCTCAATGCGCCCGTTGGTGCAGGAGCCGATGAAGACGCGGTCAATCGGAATGTCCACGAGCGGCGTTCCCGCCTTCAAGCCCATGTATTCGAGCGCGCGCTCAAAACCCTTGCGCTCGATCTCGGTCTTTCCCGTCGCCGGGTCGGGCACGGTGGCTGTGATTGGCGCAACCATGCCGGGACTTGTGCCCCAACTGACGTATGGCGCCAGCTTCGTGGCGTCGATCGTCAGCTCGCGGTCAAACTTTGCGCCCTCGTCGGTTGCGAGCTTGCTCCACTCGGCCACGGCCTTGTCCCAATCCGCGCCCTTGGGCGAGTGATTGCGGCCCTTGAGATACGCGAAGGTCGTCGCATCCGGAGCGATCATGCCCGCGCGCGCGCCAGCTTCGATGCTCATGTTGCAGACCGTCATGCGGCCTTCCATCGAGAGCGCGCGAATCGCCGATCCGGCGTACTCGATCACGCAGCCCGTCGCGCCGTCGGTGCCGATCTGGCCGATGATTGCCAGGATGATGTCCTTGGCCGTCACGCCTTTGGGCAGCTCGCCTTCGACGGAAATCCGGAAGGTCCTGGGCTTGGCTTGCGGCAGCGTCTGCGTGGCCAGCACGTGCTCCACTTCGCTGGTGCCCATGCCAAAAGCCAGCGCGCCGAATGCGCCGTGTGTCGCCGTGTGCGAGTCGCCGCAGACAATCGTCATCCCCGGCTTGGTGAATCCCTGCTCCGGCCCGATGATGTGAACCACGCCCTGATCGGGCGAATCCACGCCGTAAAGCTCAATGCCAAAGTCCGCGCAATTCTTGTTCAGCGCGGAAATCTGCCGGGCCGCGATCTGGTCCACAATGTTGCTCCGGCCTTCGAGGGTCGTGGGCACATTGTGATCCACCGTGGCGATACATCGGTCGGGGCGGCGCACCTTGCGGCCAGCAAGCCTCAGCCCCTCGAAGGCCTGCGGCGAGGTGACCTCGTGCAGCAACTGAAGGTCGATGTAGAGCAAGGTCGGCTCGTCCTTCGGCTCCGCCACCACATGCTGCTCCCAGACCTTTTCAAATAGCGTTTTCGGTTCGTTGCTCATTGAACTCCTGGATTAGCTGCTAGCTTCTAGCTACTAGCTGCCAGCTTGTTTGTGCTGCGGATAGGGGTATCTTGTACCCGTCATCAATTCCGTTTCTGCCGATGCCAATTCAACTTCCAGCGGCAACAAAGAGCTAAGAGCTAGAGGCTAGCAGCTAGAAGCTGCTTGACCGTCTCGCGCACCTTCGCGCCCATCTCCGTGGTCGAAAGCACCGTGAGCCCCTCAGCCTTGCCGCGCACCAGGTCCGTCGTGCGGAAGCCCTGCTCCAGAACCTTGCGGACGGCGGCTTCAATTGCGGCCGCTTCCTTTTCCAAATTCGCCGAGTGGCGCAGCAGCAGCGCGGCGCTCATGATCGAGCCCACCGGATTTGCCAATCCCTTGCCGGCGATGTCCGGCGCGGAGCCGTGGATTGGCTCATACAAGTTGACTTTGCCGCCCAGAGTCGCCGACGGCAACATGCCCATCGAGCCGGTAATCACGGAAGACTCGTCGGTCAGAATGTCGCCAAAAAGGTTCTCCGTCAGCACTACGTCGAAGTCGCGCGGCCGGTTCATCAGGTGCATCGACATTGCATCCACGTACTGATGCTCCACCGTCACATCGGGGAACTCCGCCGCCACTTCGTTCACCGTGGCGCGCCACAGTTGCGAAACCTCAAGCACATTGGCCTTGTCCACGCTGGTCAGCTTCTTGCGGCGCTTCTGGGCCAACTGAAAGGCGATGCGAGCCACGCGAGCCACTTCGTCTCTCGTGTAGCGCATGGTGTTCCAGGCTTCATTCTTCGCCTTGTTCCACTCGCGCGGCTGGCCGAAGTAGAGGCCGCCCAGCAGTTCGCGCACAAACATAATGTCCGCGCCGTCCACAATCTCCGGCCGCAGCGGCGTGTTGACCGCCAGCTCCTTGAAAGCGAAGGCGGGGCGCAGATTGGCGAATCCGCCCAGCGCAGCGCGAATCCCCAGCAGCCCTGCCTCGGGGCGCTTGTCGGCGGGCATGGAGTTGAATTCGTTGCCGCCCACCGCGCCTAGTAACACGGCGTCGGAGTTGAGCGCGGCCGCAATCGTTTCGGCAGGCAGTGGCGTGCCGTCTTTGACAATGGCTACGCCGCCAATGCGTTTTGCGTCGAACTCAAATGTGTGGCCGCAGAGCGATGCGACTTCTTTCAGAACTGCAACGGCTTCGTTGGTGACTTCAGGGCCGATGCCGTCGCCGGCAGTGATTAGAATCTTCAGCTTCATATCTTCTCTCTTTGTACTTAGAGTATAAAACAAGGATTTCCCTGTTTGTTTTCAATCGCCGCCGGGAGAGCGTTCGCTTAATCGAGCTCAGAGACCGGTTCGCGGCGATTCTCGCGAATCGGATCCGGCAGCAATCCGATCAGATCCTGGTCGTAAATGTTCTTCTTGCGGTCGGCCATTGCGACAAAACGATAGTACGTCTGCTTCAGATCCTCGCGCGTCAGCGTAAAGCCGAGCTGTTCCAGCCGGTGCCGCAGAGCCGCGTGACCAGAGTGTTTCCCCAGCACAAGGTGCGTCCTGGGTGCGCCCACCAGCGTGGGAGTCATGATCTCGTAGGTGAGCGGGTTGGCCAACATGCCATGCTGATGAATGCCGGCCTCGTGCGCAAAGGCGTTCGCTCCCACCACGGCCTTGTTCGGCGAGGGGCGGAAGGTGATTAGCTGGCTCAGAACCTGGCTGGCCGGATAAAGATTATCGAGCTTGATGCTGTTGGTGACGCCGAAGTGATCGCCGCGAACATAGAGCGCGGCGGCAATCTCTTCCAGGGCTGCATTGCCCGCGCGCTCGCCGATGCCGTTGACGGCGCACTCCACCTGGCGCGCGCCGTTTTCAATGGCGGCGAGAGTGTTGGCCACCGCCAGCCCCAGATCGTCATGGCAGTGCGACGATAGAACGATGCCCTCGGCATCGATGGCCGGAATGCGCTCGCGAACCTCCGCGAACATCCGGCCGTACTCTTCCGGAGTCGAATAGCCCACGGTGTCGGGCATGTTGATCGTTGTGGCGCCAGCCTCCACGGCCACGCGCACCATCTCGATCAGGAACTCACGGTCCGAGCGGGTGGCGTCCTCGGGCGAAAACTCCACGTCGTCCACGAGCGACCGTGCTAGGCGCACCGACTCGCCCGTCTGGTCGAGCGCCTCCTGGCGGCTGATCTTCAGCTTGTACTCCAGATGCAGGTCGCTCGACGCCAGAAAAACGTGCAGGCGGGCGCGGTCGGCGAACTGTAGTGAACGGGCGGCCATCTCGATATCTTCGGTCCTGGCGCGGGCCAGCGAGGCAATGCGCGGCTTGCGGACAGCCTGGGTAATGGTGGCAATGGCCGCGAAGTCGCCCTCCGAGGCCATCGCGAATCCGGCCTCGATGATGTCTACGCCCAGATCTTCAAGGGCGTGCGCCATGGTGAGCTTTTCCTGCGTCGTCATGCTGCAGCCCGGCGATTGCTCGCCGTCGCGCAAGGTGGTGTCGAAAAAAACTACGTGATTTGAGTTCATGGTGTCCCTGTCAGGCTGAAGAAGGCGTGATTAACGCCAGTCTCTCGCAATGTGCGATATAAGGCAAAGTTATTATTCTTTGAGAATCGATTAGAATTCATTATGATAAAGAAAAGCTTCTAGCCGCTAGCTTCTAGCTTTCAGCCTGTTCTGTGCGTTGCGGACGGCTGTACAGCCATGAATGCTGGACGCCCATGAACCCTGCTCGACTCGCGGCCGGACCGATCCCGAGTGGTGCTAGCAGCTAGAAGCTAGCGGCTGGAAGCTGCTTTTCGGAGGTTCTTCATGGAACTGCATCAGCTCGAAACCTTTCTGGCGGTGGCCGAGGAGCACAGCTTCTCGCGCGCGGCCGTGCGGCTGCGCCGTACCCAGCCTGCAGTAAGCCAGGTGATCCGCAAGCTGGAGGCCTCGGTGGGCGAAACGCTCTTCGACCGCGCGGCGCGGGATGGCTCGCTGACAGCGGCCGGGATGCTTTTGCACGACTACGCTCTGCGGCTGCTGGCCCTGCGCCGCGAGGCCTCCAGCGCACTCGGCGAGCTCCAGAGCCTGGAGCGGGGAAGCCTCCAGTTGGCGGCCAACGAATACACCTGCATGTACCTGTTGCCTGCCATCGACCGCTTCCGGCGCGAGTTTCCTCACATTACCGTCGCCGTGCATCGCATGTTGGCCTCGCATATCCCCGCCGAACTGAATCTGCGCGCCTTCGAGATGGGGGTGATCTCCTACCGCCCCGACCCGGCCGAGTTTCGCACCATCGCGGTCTACGGCGACAGCCTGGCCTTCGTCGTCAGTCCCAGCCATCCGCTGGCCGGAGCCAGGCACGTTTCCATCAAAGACCTGGGCAAGGAGCTCTTCATTGCCCACAACGTGGCCTCGCCCCTGCGGCGAAAGGTGCTTGAGGCCTTTCAACGCTACCGGACCCCTCTCAACATGGACGTCGAGCTGCCGACCATCGAGGCCATCAAGCGTTTTGTGGCCATGGGAAACGGGGTAGCGCTGGTGCCCCACCTGACCGTCGCCAGGGAACTGGAAACCGGGGATTTGGTGCGGGTGCCGGTGGACGAGCTGGAGGTCAAACGCGTGTTGCGGCTGATTATCCGGCGCAAGTCTACGCTCTCCTATGCCGCCAGGGCCTTTTTGCAGACGGTCAGGGCGCTGGCCCGGGAGCAGGGACCGCCCTTTTACTACCATGTGGAGAGGGCAGGCTGAAAAGCAGATTCCGTTGCGGTTCAGAAGGCATGGCAAGTGCAAAAGTCCCTGTCTTTTCTGGGGTTCGCAGGTCTAGGGTGCCCGTTTGGCTTCCCGTGCGTCTATAGTTCCAGATTGTTTTCAGGCCACCGCTTCCACCACAGGCCGCTCCGGCCAGTTACAATGCTGAGAGTGGCCCGGCTCGAACCGGAGCGCCGCAATAGACAAGCTCGTTGCCAGCCGAACGGTTGAGCAGTCGCGAGGTTCAGGATCGAATGAAGAAGATCGCCTTAATTGCATTTCTGCTGGCCGTTTGCGTGACAGCAGGCCGCGCCCAGGAAAGCCGCCAGGACGTCAGCCTGAGCGGTACTGGGCTTATCGAGCCGTTCATCGGCTCCTCAACAGATGTTTATGTCAGCGCAAACCGCGCCTTTGGCGGACTGGCCAGCTACCGCTTCATGCTTACCCCTTCAAGCGCTTTTGAGGGCAACTACGGCATCACCTACCAGAACACCATCCATTTCAGGGCCAACCCCAACAACTACAAGGTGCTGACCCGCACCCAGGAGATGTCGGGCGCATACGTCCGCAGCTTCAACTTCCGCAAGTTCAATCCATTCGTCGAGGCGGGGCCGGGCGCACTCATCTTCCTGCCCATTCTCAACTCCGGCACTACGAATAAGGACGTCAAGCAGCAGACGCAGATGGCCGCCGTATACGGCGCTGGCATTGCTTATGAGATCAGCCCCAGCTTCGACATCCGCGCCGAGTACCGCGGCCTGGTCACCAAGGTGCCGACCTTCAACGATGCCCAGTTCAAGACCGACAAGTGGTACAACATCTACGAGCCGACCATCGGCGTGGCTTATCACTTCTAAAGCCGTGTTGCTGTGGAAAAGGAAAAAGGACGGGCTCAGGCTCGTCCTTTTTTTTATTCGAGGCTTCTGAGGCAAACGTATTGTCGGGCCAGCTTGCCGCCCTTTTCAAAATCGGTTTGAGCTAACCCACTCAATTTCTGGCGGCACTGACTGAAACCGATGTATTCTCAGCTCATGCTCGAGGACGTTTTCCCCACGCTTTCGGGTTCCGGGTCCGGCCACGCCAACCTGCTGGGTCACGCGGCCTCGTCCTACCTGTGCTCCGCTTGCCATCAGCCGGTTCACTGGCATCCCTGGGGCAAGGCGGCCTTTGCCCGCGCCCGGGCCGAGAACAAGCCCATCCTGCTGGATATTGGCGCCGTCTGGTGCCACTGGTGCCACGTAATGGACCGGGAATCCTACGAGGATCCGGAAATCGCCCGGCTCATCAATGAACATTTTGTGGCGGTGAAGGTGGACCGCGACGAACGGCCCGAGGTGGACGCGCGCTATCAAGCCGCCGTTTCGGCCATTACCGGCCAAAGCGGCTGGCCGCTCACTGTGTTTCTGACGCCTGATGGGCGGCCCTACTTTGGCGGCACCTATATTCCACGCAACGACCGCCCTGGGCAGGCAGGCTTTCCGCGGGTGCTCGCGGCCATGGCCCAGGTTTGGCGCGAACAGCGCGCAGAGGCGCTGGAAACGGCTGCGAGTGCGATGGCTGCCATCGAGCAGAATGATAGCTTTCCCGGCCGCGATTCAGCGCAAGAGCCGGCTTTGACGCTCGCCTTGGTGGACAAGATTGCAGCCTCGGCTCTCAGGCGCTTCGACCCGCGTAACGGCGGCTTCGGCGCGCAGCCCAAGTTTCCCTACCCGGCCGTGCTCGACCTGCTGCTGCAAGTCGCCATGAATCACGGTCGCAAGCAGGCCGCCAGGGCCTTCATCGTCACCCTCGAAAAAATGGAGCGGGGCGGTATCTACGACCATCTGGCAGGCGGCTTTCACCGCTACAGCGTCGATGAGCGCTGGGGCGTTCCGCACTTTGAAAAGATGCTCTACGACAACACGGAGCTGTTGCGCAACTATTTGCATGGCTTCCAGAGCTTCCAGCGGAGGGATTTCCTTTTTGTTGCCACGCAGATCGTGAATTGGATGGAAACGGCCATGAGCGACCGCGAGCATGGCGGTTTCTATGCCTCGCAGGACGCCGACGTTGGCCTCGACGACGATGGCGGCTATTTCACCTGGACGCTGGCCGAAGCGCGCCAGGCGCTGCAGGAGGCGGGGCTCTCCCTCTCCGAACAGGAACTGGCTGTTCGTTACTTCGGCATCCGCGAACGGGGCAACATGAGCCACGACCCGGCCAGGAATGTCCTTCATGTGGACCATACCGTGGGGGAACTGGCGGCTGAAAATGGCCAGGGCATCGACCAGTTGCGTCTGCTGCTGGACTCGGCCCGACGCACACTGCTTGCGGCTCGCAGCCGGCGGGCAGCGCCCTTCATTGATCGCACACTCTACACCGGCTGGAATGCCATGGCGGTCACGGCCTTCCTGGAGGCGGCGCGCATCCTGAAGATCGATTCGGCGCGGGAGTTTGCCTTGCGCACGCTTGACCGGCTGCTGAACGAGGCCTGGGACAGAAACCAGGTGCTTTGCCATGTGATTGCCTATGCCGCCCCGCCTGCCAAGGGAATGCCGCCGCCTGAGAAAGTGCCGGGCGCGCTTGACGACTACGCCTTCACAATTCATGCCTGCATCGATGCCTGGTTCGCAACCGGCAAGATGAGTTTTTACCGTGTGGCTGTCAAACTGGCCGATGCCATGATTGCCCGTTTCTACGACCGAAGCACTGGAGCGTTTTATGACGCCGCGGCGCCTGCCGCCGGTGTCTCGGCGCTGGGTGCTCTGGCCGCCCGCCGCAAGCCGCTCCAGGACTCGCCCACCCCGGCTGGCAATCCCACCGCCGCTCATGCGCTCTTGCGCCTGGAGGCCCTCAGCGGGCGCAAGGAGTTTCGCGAGATTGCGGAGTACACCCTGGGCTTTTTTGTCGGAATCGTGGAGCGCTTCGGCCTCCACGCCGCCAGTTACGGCATGGCTCTGGAGCGGCTGCTGCTCGATCCTGTGCAGGTTGTGATCGTTGGTTCCAGCCCTGAAGCCGGGGCCCCCGGCGACAGGGCTTCGTCGCTGGGGTCGGAAGCAGACCGTCTAGAAGAGCTGGCCCTCTCCAGCTTTGCCGTCAGCAAGACCGTGATGCGCCTCAATCCTTCCCAACTCGTCAAGAAGGGGCTTCCCGAGGCGCTGGCCGAAATCCTGCTGCACGTTCCCCGGCCTGCCGGAGCGCCGGCCTGGGCGCTCGTTTGCCGCCACCGTACCTGCCTGCCGCCGATTACCGATGCCTCGGCGCTCGCGGATGCTTTGGAAAGCTGAGATCTGAGAATCCATGATCTCTGTTTCCTGCTTCTCACTCTCCTCCGAACGGATTGCTCTCTTGCGGCTTGAGCGTGGTTGGGTCGTGCTTCGGCGCGGCTTCTTTGTTTGCCCGTCTGACGCTGTCGTCAGCCTCTTCCGTGAACGAATTGAAGACACGGAAGGGGTCGCCGGGCAGAAGATGGTGTTCCTCCAGCGCCAGCCGGACGCGGCGGCGAAACTCCCGCACCGGGGCGTATTGCTTCGTGGCCTTCGTCTTGAAGACCACCGGGAAGATCAGTTCCGAGCCTTTGATCGCGTCCACTCCCGGAATCTGCGGGTCGGCCACAAAAATCTCACGGAACTCCTCGCTGGTGCGGACATCCATCGCTACACTCTTCAGCAGTTCCACCACCTCGTCCGGGTTGGCCGAAAAGTCCACGCTCACGTTCACCGTGGCTAGCGAGTAGTCCACGCTTAGGTTGGCCACAGTGGTGATTTGCGAGTTGGGAATGACGTACAGGGTCCCGTCCGCGTCGCGCACCGTCGTCTTGCGCAGAGTCATCGCCTCGACGGTTCCCGCCACGCCGGCCACGCGCACCGTGTCTCCCACGTTGAACTGATCCTCAATGAGAATCAAAACGCCGTTCAGCATGTCGCGCACGATATTCTGAGCCGCCAGGCCTATGGCAACGCCGGCGATTCCCGCCGAAGCCAGCAGCGGGCCAAAGTTGATGCCAACCGTGTCCAGAACCTGCAGGCCGGCGATCAGGCCGATGATGGCCAGGCCCGTCGTGCGGATGACGCCGGCCAGCGTTCTGACCTGCGCTATGCGTCCCGGTCCGGCCGCGTGAGACTCGGCCACGCGCGTCATGTGCCGGGTCATCAGCTTCAGCAGATGGCTGAGCAGAAAAGCGATAGCCGCAATCACCAAAAGGTGCGGCAGCTTTGTGCGCACGAACTCCTCGCCGTCCAGAGCCCACCCATCCACCACCCGGCCCAGAAAACGGCCTTCCGCAAACAGACCTGTTCTTATCGCCAGCGAAAGCACAAAAGCATGCATCTCGGAACTCCTCTTCCTAGACTAGAGCGAAATCACCGTAAACGTAACCTTGTTAAGAGTATTAGGGGTGGCTTTTTCTTGAGGAAAGAGCCACTCGGCGGGCGTGCTTTCGAGATGCACCCACTGTGGTTTCGCTATAGACTGTTCGCAGGAATTTTCGCGAAGCATCTCCGCTCCGGCGATTGAATCAGCATCTCCGGCCGGGCTCTGCAACGCGCGAGGCGATCCGATGAGCTTCCAGCAAGTGCGCGCGCTGAAGAGTCCATCCTGGGCGAGGGGCTTCCGGGTTTGCATTCTGGTCGCCTTGACCGCTGTGTTGACGCCGGTCGTTGGCCAGCGGCCGCTGCCGAGTCCGCCGCCGGCTTCCCCGCCGCCAGCACTTGCCGTTCGCGCGCCCGGCGCTTCCGCACAGGCCGATTCGGGTGAGCGGCAATCCGGCAAACAGGACTCCGCCGCGCCCGGCGATGATCGGAAGAAGCAGATTGCAGAGAAAAGCGCCAGGCTGCTCAAGCTTGCCACCGAACTGAAGGTCGAGGTGGACAAGAGCAGCGAAAACACGCTTTCGGTCACCGTCATTCGCAAGGCCGAGGCCATCGAAAAGATGGCCCACGCCGTGAGGGCAGATGCGAAGCTCTCGCCAGAGGCTAACTGAGGAGAAAGAACGTGTTTCAGGCGCCAGTCCAACTCCGAGGGTCGTCCGCAAGCGAGGGGATTCGGCCTCTGCGCCTGAGCTGCTCCGTAACCCGTCGGCTGCGCCGCGCCGCCCACTCCAGCTGGGGTTTGCTGCTGCTGCTGGTATTGTCCGCCCATGCCCAGCAGCGCCCGGACCCATCGCAGAACCCGTCCTTTCAGCAAACGGCAGCCGAGGAGCAGAAAAGAGAGCTGGAACAGCTTCCCGGCAGCGACCCCGCCGACAAGGAGAGACGGCTGCGCGCGTTCAACGCCGAGCGGCATAAATCAATGGTCTCCGACGCCGGCAAGCTGCTCAAGCTGGCTCGTGAACTGGAGGACGAAGTCAGCCGCACCAGCCCCGACTCGTTCACTCCCTCCGAACTGCGCAAGATCGCCCAAATCGAAAAGCTGGCGCACACCGTGAGGGAGAAGATGAGCGACTTCCTGCCAAAAACGCCGGAGCCTCTGAGCGTTTCTCCCGGCATGTTTCCATAGCAATTGGATTTACGTCTTACCGACGGGACTTGCCTCGTCTTCCAGCTCTCTCGGCGCTTGATGTTGTACCAATCTCCGTTCCCCGTCATCCATAGCGACCCTGAGCGCAGCGACGGGGAGTCGAAGGACCTGCATCTCCAGATTTCTGTCGAAAGGGTGGGAGACCACGAACTCAAACTGCGAAATCACGCGGTCAGACTCCTAGTGCGCGGAAGGCAGCTTGCAGCAATCCCCGGCAGCCGGTTCCTCGTTGGCGCCCGCATCCAGAACCACCTTCCACTGGCCGTCGGCCTGCTTGCGCCAGATGGTGATATACCGACCGGTGATCGTCACGGAATTGCCGTTGACGTCCTTGCTGTGTCCTTCAAAGTGGCCCCAGGTGTAACCCATGTCGCCCGAGGGGCCCATCATGGCGTCGGTCGGCTTCCACGTCAGTTGATAGACCTTTGGATCCCAGTTGGCGGATTTGGCAATCGCCACGCGCCCCGTCGACGGCGCCACGCCGTTGCCCAGTGCCACCCCGTCCTCGGCAAACCAGGCGGCAAAGCCCGCTCCGCCCCGCTCCAGCACATCCTTGGCAAAGCGCGCTTCCAGGTCATAGAGCAGCGCCTTGCCCGGCTTCGCCGTCGGGTCGGTCAGCGGATTCGGCGCGGTCTGCGCGCTCGCGTTCGGAAACGCCAACTGCCCCATAGCCCCCTGCGGAGCCACGCCCAAGCCCGCCCCCGCCAGCACCGCCGCGCAAAGTAAAACTCTCCAGTTTCCAGCCACGTTTCAGCCCTCCAGCATCAAGCAGATCTCTACCTGCCCATCGTACAACGGCAGAGACACGGAAGAGCATCTCTCGCTCCGGCCCGCATGCTCGTCAGCAACCCGCCCTGTGCCCATCTGGCGCATCAAGGCCCCTGTCGCGGTTCGTTCCCGAGTTTCAATGCTGTCTCGCGAATTCTTTTGCCGATGCTGTCACTTTTCCGGCGCGGCGAATATATCCTGTGAGTTCAAAGGAGAAGGGAATGTCCGACGCACCCACAATAACCGCCGATGCGACTCCAATGCGCCCCGCTATGCAACCCATTGCTCCCGCATGGCACACCGCCGGAGTTCTTGCGCTGCTTCTCGGCATTGTCATGCTCAGTATGCACACGCGCGGCGCGGCTCCGGCCGGGCACGCCTCCCACCGGCTGCTGGGCTATTCCGTCTCCATGGCCTCTGAGTGGCTCATCGTGGGCTTCATTTGGCTGGGCGGCCGCTGGGGTGTTGCCTCGCTCCGGAACCTGGCTGGCAGCTTCGCCCCCGGCTGGCGTCCGATCCTGCGCGACCTGGGGCTGGCCGTCGCCTTCCTGTTTTCGTCGAACATCATTCTCGGGTTTCTGAGCTTTCTTGCGGCTCGCCTGGGCCACCCGTCGCAGGGCGGCTATCTGAAGAACCTTCTTCCCCGCGGACCGCTGGAGATTGCGGCTTTTCTGCTGCTGGCTCTGACTGCCGGCATCTGCGAGGAGACAATCTTTCGCGGCTATCTGCAACGGCAGTTCACCGCGTGGACCAGGAGCGCCGCTGCGGGAATTCTGGCCCAGGGCCTGGTCTTCGGATGCGCCCACGCCTATCAGGGCTCGACCATGATCTTCATCATCGCGGTCTACGGCTGTCTCTTCGGGTTGCTCGCACTCTGGCGCAAGAGCCTGCGCCCCGGCATGATCGCCCACTTCCTCCAGGATGGCATCGGCGGCATTCTGCTGGCGCGGCAGTTGCTGAAATAGAACGAGGCTTCTCCGGCAACGGATGGACTTCATACTGTTGTACGAACGCTGCAACTATAGTTGTAGACAGGCGTTTCCGGAGGGAGCAGGGGGCTTCAGCCCCCTGAAGAATGGGCCGAGTATCGAGGGCTTTAGCTGTGGTGTCTCAAGAGGTTGTTGTCATCGAATCCGGCTCTGCTGATGGGTGGCAACTGGTTCAGGCTGGTGTGCGGTCTGTGCCAG
>Ga0326727_10016405_pt1 | contig 15647 bp, 16 predicted proteins | sample MB2enrmetagenome_FD_207643 | JGI IMG/M metagenome (GOLD analysis project Ga0326727, IMG submission 207643) | Lab enriched peat soil microbial communities from McLean, Ithaca, NY, United States - MB29MY | ecosystem: Environmental > Terrestrial > Soil > Wetlands > Peat | place: USA: New York... | reverse complement strand
TAGTGCCCGCAGAAACGGAGGCACTATGGCCACCTCATTTGCTGATTTTGCAGAACAGATCAACCCCAAGACTCTGGCCGAGGCTCGCCGCGGCAGCTTCCGGCAGGCTACGCGCGTCCACGGAAGTCTCCTGGCTGCCGCGGAGAAACGGGCTCTCATTTGGATGGCTGAGCGCTTGCCGGCGTGGGTCAATTCGGATCATCTGACCGTCATTGGATTTGCCGCCGAAATGGCGACGGGAGTTTGCTATGCCCTCGCCGTTCATAATTGCCGCATGTTGCTGGCGGCCGTTGTTTGTCTCGCCGTGAACTGGTTCGGCGACAGCCTCGACGGAACCTTGGCGCGCGTGCGGCAGCGGCAGAGACCGCGTTACGGCTTTTACGTCGATCACATCATCGATTCCATCGGCGCGGTGGCGATGATGGGCGGGCTCGCGCTCTCCGGATACATGCATCCGGTGATTGCGATTGGGTTGCTGATTGCGTTTCTGCTGCTTTCCATCCAGTCGTATCTGGCGACTTATGCGCTTGGCGAATTTCATCTTTCGGTGTGGCGTTTCGGCCCGACTGAATTGCGCGTTCTGCTAGCGGTTGGCAATCTGGCGTTGTTCCGTTGGGCGTGGGTGATTCACGGGCGCTATCGGCTGTTTGATATTGGCGGCGCGATTGGATTGGCCGGAATGCTGCTCATGCTGGCCGTGGTCACTCTGAAGAATACGGTCCGGCTTTATCGGGAAGAGAGAATATGAAGGGCAGGTTGCAGGTGCCAGGTGTCAGGTCTCAGGAAAGTCAAAAACATACCCTTCTTCGGTGGGTGAAGTTCAACGCGGTTGGCGGGATCGGAATTGTTGTGCAGTTGGCGGCGCTGGCGGTCTTTCGTTTTTGGCTGAAAGTGGATTATCTGCTGGCGACGGGACTGGCGGTGGAGATCGCGGTGATCCACAACTTTTTGTGGCACGAGCGCTTCACCTGGGCGGACCGGCCGGCGGCGCGGCGGGTGCAGTCGCTGATGAGGTTCGCCAAGTTCAACGCCAGCAACGGAGCGGTTTCGATTGCCGGGAACTTGGTGCTGATGCGGCTGCTGGTCGGCGAACTAGAGCTCAACTATTTCGAGTCGAATCTGGTTGCGATCGTCATTTGCTCGCTGGTGAATTTTGTGCTTGGCGATCGATTCGTCTTTGAAACAAAAGCAAAGCCCGCCACGGTCTCAGATTAGGAGCGGCCGATTTGGCGCAGTTTACGCGGCCTGCTAAATTGAAGTATGCCTGCTGCCAAAACCGCAGTTCTGGTCATCGATGTCCAGCGCGGCATTCTGGATGACCCCATCCTTGCACGCAAGAAGGAAATCAACCAAGCTTTCGACGAGACGGTGTTGCGCATCGCGGAACTCATCGCCAGAGCGCGGACGGCCTTCGTGCCTGTGATCTATATCCAGCACGATGGGGGGCCCGGTCACAGGCTGGAGCCAGAAACTTCAGGATGGCCGCTTCGTCCTGAAATTGCGCCGCATCCCGGCGAGCCGGTGATCCACAAACGCGCCTGCGACGCATTCTTCGAGACGCCTCTTGATGCGGAGCTCAACGCCGCCGGCATCAAACAACTGGTCATCTGCGGATGCATGACTCAGTACTGCATTGATACGACCGTGCGCCGCGCCATCAGCCTTGGCTATGACGTCGTCCTCGCTGCTGACGGTCACACGACCGCGGACACGGACACACTGCGATTTGAGCAGATCATTGCGCACCACAATGCGCTTTTGGACGGTTTTGACGCTGGCGAGCACGAAGTCCGCGTCTGCCCGGCGGCTGAGATTCGGCTGGTTTAAATCGGAATACGAAGTTGCTCCTGCCGCAGACTTCAGCCGCGCTTCGCTCGGCTTGGACGGCCGAGGCGGCCGTCCCTACGTGGGCTGTTAAGGGCGCGTTTTTGGGGGTTACGTCGCGATCCAACGCGGGATATAATGGCCGTAGCTGCTATGCGCTCGAAGGGCTACATTTCGCCTCTCCAAACGTGCTGGATCGAGGGACGCGCTTGTCCCCGCCGGTACCTTTCCGTTCTGCCTTCGCACGTGCGCGCCAATCTCTTTGGCAGCGACTAATTTCCTCCTCTTCGTTGCTCCGCTAATCGCTTTTGGCTCTTAGCTTTTAGCTTCTAGCCCACACAGCTTGTCTCAGTGAACCGCTCGCACCCAGCCTGCAAATCCACTGAGAACTGAGAACTGATTCTGGAGGATTCCATGACTACCAAGACTTTGATTGCCGGCCCCAAGCTCACGACTGCGATTCCTGGCCCCAACGCCAAGCGCATTCTCGCGGGCGATGAAAAATACATTTCACCTTCTTACACGCGCTCGTATCCGATGGTTGCCAAGCGCGGCCGCGGCATTGTGGTCGAGGACGTGGATGGCAACGAGTTCTTCGACTTTTCCGCGGGCATTGCTGTGACCTCGACCGGCCACTGCCATCCGGAAGTGGTCGCCGCCATTCAGAAACAGGCAGGTGAATTGATCCACATGTCGGGCACCGACTTTTATTACGAAGGCATGGTGACGCTGGCTGAGCGTCTCTCGGCGATCGCGCCGATGCCGGGTCCGCACAAGATCTATTACGGAAACTCCGGGGCCGAATCGATTGAGTGCGCTTTGAAGCTGGCGCGCTATCACACCAAGCGGCAGCAGGTGATCGCTTTCCTCGGGGCTTTCCACGGACGGACCATGGGCGCGCTCTCGCTGACCGCTTCAAAGCCGCAGCAGAAGCGCCGTTTCGCTCCGCTCGTACCCGGAGTTACCCACGTTCGCTATCCCGATGTGTATCGCGGATGCGCCGATAGTCCGCAGGACGCCGAGAAGTTCGCGCTCGGCTGCGCCCGCTATATCGAGGACAGGCTGTTTAAGACCGTCCTCGCGCCGGAAGAAGTCGCGGCCATTTTTGTCGAACCGATTCAGGGCGAGGGCGGATACGTTGTCGCTCCCGCGATGTTCATGCAGGAACTGCGCCGCATCTGCGACAAGCACGGCATCCTGATGGTGGTGGATGAAATCCAGAGTGGCATGGGCCGCACCGGCAAATGGTTTGCCGTTGAACACACCGGCGTGCATCCCGACATCGTTTGCATCGCGAAGGGCATTGCTTCCGGGATGCCGCTCAGCGTCACCATGAGCAAGGCCGACATCATGGACTGGATTCCCGGCTCGCATGCGTCGACTTTCGGAGGCAACCCCGTCTGCATTGCCGCCGCGCTGGCCACGCTCGACGTGATCGAAAAAGAAGGACTGCTGCGGAACGCGCAAGAAGTCGGCGACTACATGCTGAAACGCATGGCCGATTGGCCGAAGAAGCACCGGATCGTCGGCGACGTGCGCGGACGCGGATTGATGATCGGGGTCGAGATCGTAAAAGACCAGACGACTCGCGAGCACGGCGCCAGCGAGCGCGATCGCATCGTGCAGCAGGTGTTCGAGCGCGGCATTCTGTTTTTGGGCTGCGGTCCGAGCACGATTCGCATCGCGCCGCCGCTCATCGTTAGCAGGGACGAAGCTGACATCGCCATCGACGCGCTGGAAGAGTCGATCGCAATCGTCGAGAAGGCGTAGTCGTCAACATGGGTTGACCACTTCTGAAGAAAGGATGGAAGGTATGGGCGACGGGACGCTGCGCGAACTCGTGTATGGCAAAGGCGCTCACGTGGATCCTGTCGCCTGCGTCGAAGATATTTCGGCGGAGCTGGCGGCCCGGACCGTGGCGGGCTACCCGCATTCCATCTGGCAGATTGTGGAGCACATGAATTATTGGATGGACTACGACCTCGGCAAAATCGCGGGGGAGAATCGGCCTTACCCGGACAAAGCGATCGAGAGTTGGCCGGCACATCCAAGTCCAGCCGAAGGTCACTCGGTCGATGAGCAGTGGCAGGCCACGACTCGCCGTTTCACCGATTTTCTGGATCGGCTTACTCATCTCGCGGAATCCGATGCGGCGGAGCTGGCGCGAAAAGTGCACAACGTCGGATCGCCCCAGGCCCCGCGTATGTCCACCGTACATGCCATGCTGTGGCAAATTGCGGCGCATAACAGTTATCACGCCGGCCAGATTGTCGTGCTCCGCCGCCAGTTTGGCGACTGGCCTCCTCAGCGGGGCGGCGATACCTGGTGAGCGATACTCGATAACCGCCGCAATCGCCACCCAGCCACTCTTCATCAAAAGAAGTTCTACGGAAGGAGGCCTCTCGATGCCGCGCTTTACCTCTCGCACTCTTGTCGTTCTTGTTTTTGCGCTCGTCGCCTGGGCCTCTGCTTTTGCCGGCATTCGCGCCGGACTGCGCGCTTATTCGCCCGCGAATCTTGCCATCCTGCGTTTTCTGGTTGCGTCGCTGGTGCTCGCCATTTATGCCGGGATCGCACACTTTCGCCGTCCGGAGTTGCGCGACATACCGGGGCTTACCTTGACCGGGGCCATCGGGATTACCTTCTACAACCTCGCGCTCAATTACGGAGAGACGCGCGTGGCCGCGGGCGCGGCCAGCATGCTGATTGCCTCCGTGCCGATCTGGACCGCGCTGGCGGCTCGCTTCTGGCTGCATGAGAAACTGACTGCCCTGGGATGGTGCGGCGTGTTCATCAGCTTCGCGGGAGTCGCGCTGATTTCGAGCGGAGAAGGCGAAGGCATCCGCCTCTCGCCGCAAGCGCTGATCATTCTTGCCGCCGCGATTACGTCCGCGCTTTACATGATTCTGCAGAAGCACTATCTGGGCAGGTACAGCGCGCTCGAGTTTACGGCTTATTCGATCTGGTTCGGAACCGCGCTAATGCTGCCGTTCGGCGACGGCCTGGCGCATACGCTGCGCGCCGCTCCCGCTTCGGTGACGCTGGCGGTGATTTATCTGGGCATCTTTCCGGGAGCGCTCGCCTATGTAGCGTGGGCCTACGTGCTTTCGCACGGCGCCGCCGGACGCACGACGACGCTGCTCTACCTGATTCCGCTTGTGGCCATCGGTATTGCGTGGATCTGGCTCAGCGAGGTGCCGAAGCTGATCACTCTGGCCGGCGGCGCGGTCGCGCTCGGCGGCGTGCTGCTGGTGAATGCCGTCAGAGCAGGGCACCAAATTGTACCCGCTGCGCGGTGATGACCATCACAGAACGAGCGGTGCGTACAGGCTAGGGTGAGGATGGAGTTTTTCATGCTCGCCGGACGCCTGACGCAAGCCGCACTTCGCGCACTGGACTGGCTGGCAGCAAGAACGCTTCCGCCCGAGGAGACGCCTGCGCATCAGCGCATCGGCCGCCGTGGGGAGGAGGACGCTTATTTCTACCTTCGCCGGCGGGGCTACACTATCATCGCCCGCAATTATCGCTCCCCGCATCGTCGCGGCGAACTCGATCTCGTCGGCTGGGATCGGGACGTGCTGTGTGTCATCGAGGTGAAAACCCGGACAGCACGCGATTTCAAGCCCGCCGAAGCCGCCGTAGACCGCCATAAACAAAGGGAGTTATCGCTGGTCGCCCGTGACTTCCTGCGCCAGATGCCCCCTTCGTGCCAGTGGCGGTTCGACGTGCTCGCCGTATACTATGAGCTTGGACACAGCCGCCCCTCGTTCGAGCTGTTTCAAAATGCGTTTTCCGTGGCGTACAATCGTGGATTCGCAGACTCGCATTGAAAGGATTTAGTACGTGCCTGAACTGAGAAAAGACCCCATCGTGGGCCGGTGGGTGATTATTTCCACGGACCGCGCCAAGCGGCCGACCGACTTTGTACGCGAACCGGTGAAAATCAAGGGCGGGTTCTGTCCCTTCTGCTACGGCAATGAAAGCAAGACCCCACCGGAGATCCTGGCATATCGTCCCAGCACCAACGGCAATCCTCCGCAGAGAGACACTCCGGGTTGGACGGTCCGCGTCGTGCCGAACAAGTTCCCGGCGCTCGGCATCGAAGGGAGCTTGAATAAGCAGGCCGAAGGCATGTTTGACAAGATGAATGGCATCGGCGCCCACGAAGTCATCATCGAAACCCCCGATCACAACGCCACGCTGGCCTCGCTTCCCGCGAAGAAAATCGAAGACGTTCTCTGGGCCTTCCGCGATCGCATTCTCGATCTCAAGAAAGACCGGCGCTTCAAGTACATTCTGCTTTTCAAGAACCACGGAGAAGCAGCCGGCGCCTCGCTCGAGCACTCACACTCACAGCTGATCGCGCTGCCGATTGTGCCTATTTACGTGGTGGAAGAATTGGACGGAGCCAAGCAGTATTACATCTACAAAGAGCGCTGCGTCTTCTGCGATGCCATCCGGCAGGAGACTGACAGCGGCATTCGAGTCGTGGCTGAGAACGAGGACTTTATAACCCTGGCGCCGTATGCTCCGCGGTTTCCTTTTGAAACCTGGATACTTCCCAAGCGCCACGAATCTGCGTTCGAAAACTCGTCGTCGCACATGTTCGAAAATCTCGCGCGGGCTCTCAAGCTGCTGCTGATGAAGGCCGACCGCGTGCTCGACAATCCACCCTATAACCTGGTCGTGCACACGTCGCCGGCGCAGGATCCGACCAACGAGTATTACCACTGGCACATCGAATTCATGCCCAAACTCACCAAGACGGCGGGATTTGAATGGGGAACCGGATTCTACATCAATCCCACGCCACCGGAAGAGGCGGCGAAGTTTTTGCGCGAGGCAAGCGTGGAAGATGCAGCTCCCAGCGCGGTAACCGTCCGCTGAGTTCCTTCGGCTCGGCAAGCCGTTTCGCAACCAATTAGCTCCGCCCGCCTTCGATTTCGCTCGGAACCCAGACGAAGCTCGCCGCGCCCTTCGCGTCGCGCTTCTGGTGTATTCTTTACGCCGGCTGGGAGACCACTGACATGCAACGCCTTCTACCGATCTTTCTGTTTGCCGCGCTGACCCAGACTGCGATGCCCCAGGCTCAAACGGCGCCTGCGTCGCCAATCGTCAACGTTCCCGGGCGCAAGACGACGAGTCTGAGTGGAGCGTGGCACATCATTGTCGACCCGTTGGAGTCGGGCCTGAACGCGAAGTACTTCCGCAATCGCGAGCCGAAAGACAAAAGCGATCTCGTCGAGTATGACTTCGAAGCGTCGGAAACGCTCAACGTCCCCGGCGACTGGAATACCCAAAAAGAAAAGTTGCTGTTTTATGAAGGGCCGGTTTGGTACGAGAGAACATTTTCTTACGCGAAGCGCGAACACACCCGCGTATTCGCTTATTTTGGCGCGGTGAACTATCGCGCCCGAATCTATTTGAACGGCGAGTTACTGGGCGAGCATGAAGGCGGCTTTACGCCCTTCGATTTCGAAGTTACGAAGCTGCTTCACAACGGCGAGAACTTTATCGTGGTCGAAGCCAGCAACCAGCGCCGCAATGACGCGGTTCCGGGGCTGAACACGGACTGGTGGAATTATGGCGGCATCACGCGCGATGTGCTGCTCATCGAAACGCCAGAGACTTTCATCCGCGATTACTGGGTTCAGCTGGCCAAGGGGGCGCACGATCAAATCGACGGCTGGGTTCAACTGGATGGAGATCGGCAGCCGCAGCAGCGCGTGTCCATAGAAATTGCCGAAACTGGGGTCAAGACTTCGGCGGTTACGGACGCGAATGGCCGCGCGGCATTTCACGTTCCCGCCGAGGTGCAGTTGTGGTCCCCGAAGAGTCCAAAGTTGTACGACGTGCTGATCTCTTCCGGCGACGACGCCCTTCACGACTCGATTGGCTTTCGAACCATCGAGACGCGAGGCTCGCAGATTCTGCTGAACGGAGAGCCTATTTTCCTGCGTGGCATTTCGCTGCATGAGGAGGCTCCGATTCGAGGCGGGCGGGCCTACAGTGCGAATGATGCGCAAACTCTGCTCGGATGGGCCAAAGAACTTGGTTGCAACTTCGTCCGACTGGCTCATTATCCGCACAATGAGAATGAGATTCGCCTCGCGGATCGCATGGGCCTGCTGGTGTGGTCGGAAATTCCTGTTTATTGGGACATCGACTGGAAGAATTCAGAGACGCTGGCGAACGCTCGGTCGCAACTGAGGGATATGATTGCCCGCGATCACAATCGGGCTTCGATAATCTTGTGGTCGCTCTCGAACGAAACTCCGGTCAAGCCAGATCGGCTTACCTTCCTGCGAACCCTGGCGGAAGACGCTCGCCAGCTTGATCCGACACGCCTGATTACTTCGGCGATGAACAGCGCCGAAGACGATGGACCAGATCGGCACATTTTCAGGGATCCGCTGGGAGAATTCCTCGATGTGTTGGGGTTGAACGAATATTACGGATGGTATGCCGGCCGTCCTGAGGATGCCGATCGTCAGACTTGGACGAACGTGTATGACAAGCCGCTGATCATTAGTGAATTCGGTGGTGGTGCGGCCTATGGGCGACATGGGGACGCTGCGACCCGCTGGACGGAGGAGTACCAGGCTAGTCTGTTTATGCATCAGTTGAACATGGTGAGCAAGATCCCGCATCTGGCGGGGCTTTCGCCCTGGGTGCTGATGGATTTTCGTTCACCACGCAGGCCGTTGCCAAGAATCCAGGACTACTACAACCGCAAAGGATTGCTTTCGAACGCCGGCCAGCGGAAGCAGGCCTTCTTTGTGCTACAAAACTTTTATCGGGACAGGCAAGCCCACGAGCCGTCGCTGCCGTGATCATCGCAGCCGTCAAGGATCAATGATCGGTGATCAATGGTAAGTGCCCGGTGATCAGCCCTGGGTTCGATCCAGGACCTCCGCATGCCACGCCATCTGGATCGCTTCCAGCTTGGCTTCGTTCGACTTCGCGGGATCGTCTTTGAATCCGGGAAGCGCGATCACATATTTGTGCAGGTCGGTGAAACGGACCGCGAGCGGATCGAGTTCGGGATGCGTCTCAGACAGCAGAATCCCGATGTCTTCAGAATCGCTCCAAGTGAGTTCTTTGGGCATAGCAAACCCCGCTTTTCGTCTTTCGCTGTTCGCTTGGTCAACTTCGCTATCGTTCATCCGCGGGCCAAAACCAAACAGCGAACGACCAAAAGCGAATGGCGAACAGCCGATTCTTAATGCTCTTCCGAGACGTAATTCCGGTTCCATGCCGGAATCTCCACGATCACTTTGCCCGGTTTCTTGATCACAGTCTGGCATCCGAGGCGCGAGTTTAGCTGAAGATCGGCGGCACTGTCGAGCTTGTCGGCTTCGTCGTCCTCGAGGTCCGAGAGCAAGTCCGCGCCTTCTTTCACCCAGATGTGGCAGGTGGTGCAGGCGCAGTTTCCTCCGCAAGCATGATCGAGATGAATGCCGAAGTTCAAGGCTACATCGAGCAGTGACTCTTCCTTGCCATGGTCTTGATAGGGCAGCTTGCCGTGTTCGAAGGTCACCGTCTTGCCTTCCGGCAGAAACGTGACCTCAACCGTGTTTTCACCAGGAGCATCCACAGCGGTTGTTCCAGTTGCCTGCGTTTCTTCGGACATGTATTGACCCCATGTTTCAAGGTTTCAGAGTTTCAAGGTGCCAGGCGATGGTTTCACTTTGAAACCTTGAAACTCTGAAACCTTGAAACCTATTTGAATTCTGCTTTCGCCACCGGATGACCGGCCTGTGGGCCTTCCTCAAAATCTGTATCATCCATTGCCTTTCCCTTGAGAGCGGACGAGACCGCCGTATCCATCATCAATTCCGCCAAACGCATCGTGGCCTGGTTCAGCGCGTCAATGCCCTCGCGGATCGCGTGATAATCATCGCCGTCCTTCACCGCAACCAGCGCTTTCTCCAGCGTCTCGACGTGGCGGCGTTCCTCGGCCGTAAGCTCCGGCCAAGCCGGATTGTTTTTTCCTTTCGCGAGCGCAGTTAGAATCGTGTCGGCTTCGCGCCGCGCTTCGATGACCTGCCGCTGCCGGAAATCTTCTTCCGCGTAATCGAACGATTCGAGCAGCATGTTTTCGACCTGTTCGTCGGTGAGGCCGTAGGTGGGCTGGACGTCGATTTCAGCCTCTTTCCCACTGCGCTGCTCGCGCGCCGAGACGCGCAAAATGCCGTTGGCGTCGATCAAAAACTTTACTTCAATGCGCGGCAGGCCGGCGGGCATCGGCGGAACGCTCTTCAGATCGAATCGCGCCAGCGACCGGCAATCGCGCGCCAGTTCGCGTTCGCCTTGCAGCACGTGAATCGCGACGTTGGTTTGGCCATCGACCTGGGTTGTGTAGTACTGCGTCGCGGACGCCGGTATGGTCGAGTTGCGCAGGATAATCTTGTCGGTCACGCCGCCGGCAACTTCGATTCCCAGAGACAGCGGAGTCACGTCGAGCAACAGCATCTCCTTCGTGATTTCGGAGCCGCCGCCGAGAATATTCGCCTGCACAGCGGCGCCGAGCGCAACCACTTCGTCCGGATCTAAATCTGTGTGCGGCACGCGTTGAAACAGATCTTGCACCAACCGCCGCACTTTCGGAATGCGCGTCGAGCCTCCGACCAGCACGACCTCGTCGATTTGTTCTGGCTTCAGGCCCGCGTCTTTGAGCGCTTGCTTGCAGGGACCGACGGTGCGGTCAATGATCGGTTGGATCATCTGCTCGAAAACTTCGAGCGAGATCTCGCGCTGATACTTCTTTCCACCGGGCAAATCGACATCGAGTTTCGCTGAAGGCTGCGACGAAAGCGCAATCTTGGCTTCAATTACGGCCTTGCGGATGCGAGCCACCGCTTCGCCGCTGCGCCGAACTTCGTTCCCGAAGTCGAGTCCGAGGTCGCCGCGAATGTCGTCGAGCGCGATCGCGATCAGCAGATTATCGATGTCGTCTCCGCCGAGATGCGTGTCGCCGTTGGTCGCGATCACCTCGAAAATGCCGTCGTGCAGCTTGAGAATCGAGATGTCGAACGTGCCGCCGCCCAAATCGTAAACCACCACGATGCCGTGCTTCTTCTTGTCCAGACCGTAGGCGAGCGATGCCGCTGTCGGTTCGTTCACCAGCCGCAAAACGTTCAGCCCGGCGATGCGCCCGGCATCTTTTGTCGCCTGACGCTGCGCGTCATTGAAGTAGGCTGGGACGGTGATCACTGCCTGAGTTGCGGGCGCTCCGAAAAAGCGCTCGGCATTGCGCTTCAGTTGCCGCAACACCAGCGCCGAAATCTCAGGCGGCGTGTAGGTTCGCTCACCAATCTTGATGCGCAGAACCTCTCCCGCCTGAAGATCTTCCGCCAACCGGAACGGAAACAGCTTCAGTTCGTCCTGTACATCCTCAACGCCGCGCCCCATCAGGCGTTTGATCGAGTAAACCGCCCGCTCCGGCGTCTCGATCAGATACTTGCGCGCGGCGTTGCCTACCACGATCTGGTTGTTCTCGTCGAGCGCCACCACCGACGGCACAAGATTCAGCCCGTCTTCACCGGGGATGACGACAGGGGAATCCCCCTGCATATAGGCCACGAGCGAGTTCGTGGTGCCGAGATCGATGCCGACGATATAGTCAGTTGCCATTTGTGTAAGATTGCAGAGGGCAGAGGGCAGATTGCAGAGGTAAAAACCAAACCACCCACGGTTTTACCTCTGCAATCTGACCTCTGACCTCTAACCTAGTCTTCCAGTGCCTCATTCACATCCCGCACCAGGTTCCGGACATAATTTCTGCGGTTCAGCACGTCCAGCATCCTGTCCAGGATTTTCCGCCGGTTTTCTTTGGTTCCACCGTCCACGGATTCATCCCACTCGTTCCACTCGGTCTTAAGCTCGTTCAACAGTGCGTCGTATTTTTCTTCCAGCGAAAGCTTGGCCTTGCCGATTTCCTCCAGCAAAGCCGGGTCATCTTCACCCATCTTTTTCCGGTCGCGCAGGTCTTCCAGATGCATATTGAGTTCGAAGACTTCCTCCAGAAGATCGGGAGGCACGACCTGCTTCTTCAATTCCCCGGTGGCGCGCGCCTTTTCCGTCGCCTGTTTCGACTGCTCTTCCAGTTCGACGCCTTCGAGTCGCAACAAGTACTCCGTGCGCTTGATGGGATCTTTCAGCGTGCGGTACGCGTCGTTCAGCATGGAACTCTGTTCCAGGCTCCAAGAACGCTCTTCGGCGTTCGCCTGCGCAAATACGTCAGGATGCAGCCGACGGCTCAGCGCGTAGAACTCTCTTTCCAGTTCGACCACGTCCAGGTTGAGCTTGCGCGGGAATCCAAAAAACGTGAAATAGTCCACCGGGACCGGCGGCTGCACTTTGCCGCACGAACTGCAGAAATGCACCGCGCGCATGGTGCCGCACGACCAGCAACGCGGGGTTGCCTCTCCGGGCGCTTGTCCGGACGATGAACTGGGCATGATCAACGACGATTTGGATTCGGTCATTTTGTAATTTGGTAATCGGGCAATTTTGTAATTTGAAGGCAATTGGCTCTGCGGGTTTTAAATTGCAAAATTACCCGATTACAAAATTACAAAATCATCTCTAAGAGAAAGAACTTCCGCAGCCGCAGGATTTGGTCGAGTTCGGATTCACGAACACGAATCCTTGCTGCATCAGGGTTTCCTGGTAATCGAGCGTCATCCCGTGCAGATAGATGAAGGACTTCGGGTCCACAAAAATCCGCACGTCTCCGAACTGAAATACGCGGTCGCGCTCGCGCGGTTGCGTGTCGAAACGTATGTTGTAAGTCAGACCCGAGCATCCGCCGCCCTGCACGCCCAAACGAAGGCCGCCCTGCTCCGGCGAAACATTTTCTTTCAGCATGGCGGAACGAATTCTCTTGAGCGCGTTGTCGGTCACCTGAATGCCCTTGGCCGGAGCTGTGGGTGCCGCGCTTTTGACTGCTTGTTCCATGTCTCCTTGAACGCTTCGAGCTATGAGCCTCGAGCTGCGAGCGAGCAAAATCCCAAGCCGCGACCGGTTGCTCACGGCTCGTAGCGACTTTACTGCGCCACCCGCACTTCCGCCGGCTTCGCGGTTTCCTGCTTCTTTTTCCAGTCGCCGATCGCGGCTCGGATGGCATCCTCGGCCAGTACGGAACAGTGAATCTTCACCGGCGGCAGGGCCAGTTCCTTCACGATCTCGGTGTTCTTGATCTCGAGGGCCTCGTCAACCGTCTTGCCCTTGACCCACTCGGTTGCCAGCGAAGACGACGCAATCGCCGAGCCGCAGCCGAAGGTCTTGAATTTGGCGTCTTCGATGATGTTAGTCTGCGGATTCACTTTGATCTGCAGCTTCATCACGTCGCCGCACTCGGGCGCGCCGACCAGGCCGGTGCCCACATCGGCATCCTTCTTGTCCATAGAGCCGACGTTGCGTGGATGGTTGTAGTGGTCGATCACTTTATCGCTGTATGACATCTTTCACCCCTTAGGTTTCAAAGTTTCAATGTTTCAAGGTTTCAATGACTGTCCCCATTCAGCCGTCAAAGTCCAGATTGGATCAAGGCACCTTGAAACCTTGAAACTCTGAAACCTTGAAACATTGCTTCTAATGCGCTTCCGCTGCCCACTTCACACTCTTTAGATCCACGCCCTCTTTCGCCATTTCGTAGAGTGGCGAGAGTTCGCGCAGACGCAGTACCGTCTCAACCACGCGGTCGGCCACGTAATCGACTTCGGCCTCGGTGTTAAATCGTCCGATGCCGAAGCGGATCGAGCTGTGCGCCAGATCGTCGCCGGTGCCGAGAGCTTTCAATACATAAGATGGCTCCAGCGTCGCCGAGGTGCAGGCCGATCCGCTTGAAACCGCGATATCGTTAATGCCCATCAGCAGCGACTCGCCTTCCACGTAGGCAAAGCTGATATTCAGATTGCCGGGCAGGCGATGCTCCACCGAGCCGTTGATATAGACCTCGTCAAGCCGGCTCATGATGCTGTCTTTGAGGCGATTGCGCAGGCCGGCAATTTTGCAGGATTCCTGCGGCATTTCTTCCTGCGCGATGGCGCAAGCCTTGCCGAGGCCGGCGATGCCGGGAACGTTGAGCGTTCCGGAGCGCATGCCGCGCTCGTGTCCGCCGCCGTCGATCTGCGCCACCAACTGCACACGCGGATTCTTGCGGCGAACGTACAAGGCGCCAGCGCCCTTGGGCCCGTAGAGCTTGTGCCCGGTGATGGAGATGACATCGATGTTCATCTTGTTCACATCGATCGGAATCTTGCCGATCGCCTGCACCGCGTCGGAATGGAAGATCACGCCGCGTTCCCGGCACAGTTTGCCGATCTCCGCGATGGGCTGCAGCACGCCGATCTCATTGTTCGCGGCCATGATCGTGACCAGAATCGTCTTTTCGCCGATGGCGCGCTTCAGGTCGTCGAGATCAACCAAGCCGTCCTTCTGCACCGGCAGATAGGTCACGCGAAAACCGAGTTTCTCCAGGTGCTTGCAGGTGTCGAGCACCGCCTTATGTTCCGTGGTCGCGGTGATGATGTGGTTGCCCTTCTCGCGATACATCTCGGCAACACCTTTGATAGCGAGATTGTCGCTTTCGGTGGCACCCGAGGTGAAGATGATCTCTTTCGCGGACGCGCCGATCAGCTTGGCGATGCGCTCGCGCGACAACTCGACCGCTTCTTCCGCCGCCCATCCGAATGGATGATTGCGGCTGGCGGCGTTGCCGAACTTTTCCATGAAGTAGGGCAGCATTTCTTCGAGAACGCGCGGATCCATCGGCGTGGTCGCGTGATTATCCATGTAAATCGGCAGCTTGATTCCGTGGGGAGCTGCGTGTTGTTCTGCATCGTTATTAGTTAGGGTCGCGTTCTTGCCGTTCGTGCTCATGATTGCATTGCTCCTACACAGCCCCTGAAGGGGAGTTTATTTTTACCGCTTGCGGCATCGCTAAAGCGATGCCCTGATACGAAGCCCCTAGTCTTAAGCAGACTGCTCGTTGTCTTAAGCAGATGCTGATTACGAAATCTTTACCAACTCCACCGGCTTCTGGATCTCTGGTTTCTGGAGATCGATGACTTCCGGCTCTTCCTTCATCTGCGAAATCATGATGTTCTTCAGCACCTGCTCGATGCTTTCATTCACTTTGCGCAACGGCTCGCGAATCGTGCAGCGGTTGCTCTGCCCGCATTCGCCGCGAACCGTCACGCATGAAGTGATGAACAACGGCCCGTCAATGGCCTTGATCACTTCGAATGCGGAAATCATCTTCGGATCGCGGGTCAGCGTGTACCCGCCGTTCATGCCATGCTGCGACCGTATCAATCCGACCTTCGCCAGGCGTTGCAGGATCTTCGCCAGCGCTTCCTGCGGGATCCCGTAGGCCTCGGCGACATCCTTGGCGCTGCATGATCCCTGGTCGGCGTGCTCGGCCAGATGCTTCATGGCCATGAGCCCGTAGTCCGCTTTTTTGGTCAGTTTGAGCATGAGGCCAAATGGCGACCTATATGATCGGATTAAACTCCGACTGTTTCGGTCGCATTTAAATTCTACCCGCAGCGGCGCCTTCGCGCAAGCCCGATCAGGCATTGGTTGGATTTTGCGCTCGAACGGTAAGTTTTGGCAGGTAAACGGGTTAGAGGGTGGAATTGCAAGGGGTGTGCGAGAAAACTTGTTTTCGGGCGACCCGACGGAGCGAAACAGGGGAGAATCTAGACCCGCACTGGACAATTCATCCCCGAAGGGACGGTCGAGCCTAGCGCGGTGACCCACCGCTGGGAGAAGCTGTCAAAGTAGTCTGGCGATTTGGGGGTTAGGAGCACTAT
>Ga0326727_10016403_pt1 | contig 15648 bp, 16 predicted proteins | sample MB2enrmetagenome_FD_207643 | JGI IMG/M metagenome (GOLD analysis project Ga0326727, IMG submission 207643) | Lab enriched peat soil microbial communities from McLean, Ithaca, NY, United States - MB29MY | ecosystem: Environmental > Terrestrial > Soil > Wetlands > Peat | place: USA: New York... | reverse complement strand
TTAAATTCTGAGCTCCCGTGACGATCGTCACAGTTTCTTGCCCCACATTCACGACACAAACCCAAAGTCGGTCGGCGTCCGGATGCTTGGTTAAGCTGACTATTTCACCGATCACCACTTTTTCAAACCCTTTGCTCAGGTTCTCGACATTCTCGACTTCAATCCCGCCACGGGTTAACGTTTCCGCTAACGCCTCGGCACTCTGATCGACATCAACCAGTTCACGCAACCATTCCAAACTGACTTTCATGACCTTTCCCCCTTAAAACTGCTGCAAAAAGCGCAAGTCGTTATCAAACAAGAGTCTCATATCTTCAATCCCGAATTTCAACATGGCAATCCGTTCTACCCCCATACCGAAGGCAAATCCCGTGACTTCCTTTGGATTATAACCGCCCATTTCCAAGACTCTGGGATGAACCATCCCTGACCCTAATATTTCTATCCACCCGGTCCCTTTGCAGAGACGGCAGCCCGCTCCCCCGCAAAGCATGCAGGAAACATCCACTTCTGCGCTGGGCTCAGTAAACGGGAAGAAGCTTGGCCTCAAACGAATTTCTCGGGATTCGCCAAACATTTGGCGCGAGAAATTCAAGAGAATGCCCTTGAGATCGGACATGCGAATTCCACAGTCTACAACAAGCCCCTCGACTTGGTGAAACATCGGGGAATGGGTCGCATCGTCATCATTGCGATAGACTTTCCCTGGAGCAATGATTTTCACCGGGAGCGCCGGATGGAGTTTTTCCATCGTGCGAATCTGAACCGGAGAGGTCTGGGTGCGAAGTAAAATTTCTTCTGTAATGTAGAAGGAATCCTGCATTTCCCGAGCCGGATGTTCCTTGGGCAGATTAAGGGCTTCGAAGTTATAATAATCCGATTCAATTTCCGGCCCCTCGGCAATTTGGAATCCCATACCCAGGAAAATGTTTTCGATCTCTTCCACGACCTGGGTCAGCGGGTGATGATGCCCGCGTGTTACACGAGTTCCGGGTAACGTAATATCAATCCGTTCCTTAACCAATCGCTTCTGCAAAGCCAAGGCGTCTAACTGGGTACCGCGCTCTTCCCAGGCTTGTTCCAGGCGACTGCGCACCTCATTGACAACTTGACCCATAATCGGCTGCTCCTCAGGGCTTAAGCCGCCCATTTGACGAAGCAATGCAGTCAACGATCCTTTTTTTCCAAGGACTTTCACTTTGAGTTCCTGAAGCGCTTCCTGCCCGTCCAGCTCCTTCAGTTGTTGTAAGGCCTCTTCTCCGATACGAAGTATTTCACTCTTCATGTAAACCACCCTTTCCATACAAAAAAAGACACCCGTCCCCTGAAAAGGGACGAGAGTCTACTCTCGCGGTACCACCCTAGTTTGACTAATCCAGCCACACTTAAGCTCCTCTTAACGGCGGAGACCGGACCTGCCTACAGATCAGCAGGCCACTCCCAGGTGAAGTTTAACCTCTTCCTTCGTCAGAGGTGGGTATCTTCTTGGCTGGCTCACAGTCTTTGGCCATACCTCCCTGCAAAGAAAACACTCCTTTTTACCTGATCATCGCGTTATATTGGATTATTTAGACTATCGGCATGTTTACCAAAAATTATAGCATATCTCCGCTCAGTTTTACAAGGAATCCCTTTGGCGGACAATTTCAAAGAGCAAGATGCCCGCGGCGATGGCCACATTTAGGGACTCCACGTCTTGGGCCATCGGAATCGTAACCCGTTGGACCTCCGCGCTCCGAAACAAGAAAGATGGGCCCTGGCCTTCGTTGCCAACAACCAAGGCCAGGGGACCCTTCGGCAAGCTTGTCTGGTACAGCGAACTGCCCCGGATATCCCCCATAATAACACTCAGCCCACGCTCCCGACAAAAATCCAAAATAGCTTCCGGCTGCTTGCCCGTCAGAAAGACTAGCGAAAAAAGGGCTCCCATCGTACTTCTCAACACTTTAGGATTATATAAATCAACGGTCCCCGGTGTCAGACAGACATAGCGGACTCCCGCAGCCAGCGCCGTGCGCAGAATAGTCCCCAGATTGCCGGGATCCTGAATACCGTCCAAAATAAGCAAGACCGAAAACCTGTCAATCTTTATTTCTGACCAGGAATTATTTATTTGGCGTACAACCGCTAAAATCCCTTGGGGTTCTTCTGTCGAGCTCATTTTGCGAAGAACTCGTTCATCCACTTCTTCAAAAGGAATGCTCCGTTCCTGCAGCTTTTTCTGAAGGGCCTGCCACTTTAACGGCTCACGTTGCTGACAAACATAAACCTTTTTAAGGGGAGCGTTTCGGCTCACGGCCTCCTCGACGAATCGCCATCCTTCAATTACAAACAATTGAGCCTCCTCACGAGCTTTGCGCCGCTGTAAAGAGACCACATATTTTACCTGCTCATTCTGTAAGGACTCCAGCATCCAGGTCACCTCCGCGCGCAGGGATTCATGAAATGCCCCCCTGCTAATACCAAAAAGAGGATGCCTTTGCACCCTCCCTACTTAGCCGTTGACTTGTACTTTGGCAACATTAACGATTTCGGTAAACGCTGCAGCGTCGCTGATCGCGAGCTCGGCCAGCATCTTGCGGTTAACGGAAACTCCCGCTTTCTTCAAACCGTTCATCATACGACTGTAAGACAAACCGTTCAAACGTGCGGCTGCGTTAATTCTGGCAATCCAAAGTTTACGGAAGTTACCTTTATTATCTTTTCTATGAGCATAGGAATAAGCTAAGGATTTTAAGACTTGTTCATTCGCTGGGCGGTAGAGTTTGCTTTTCGCCCCCCGAAATCCTTTTGCTAACTTCAATATCTTTTTATGTCGTGCATGTTTGGTTATGCCTTTTTTTACACGGGCCATCCCGAAGACCTCCTTTTAAGTCGAGTATTTATAAAGTCAAGGATTTATAGATAAGCAATTAAATTCGCAATCCGTTTAGCATCAGTTTTGTGCATCACAGCCGATTGGCGCAAATTTCGTTTTCTTTTCGGCGACTTCTTCTCCAATATGTGGCTGGTGAAGGCGTGCATCCGGACAATTTTACCGGTTCCTGTTTTCTTAAAGCGCTTCGCTGCTCCACGGTGGGTTTTCATTTTAGGCATTTGAGTAATCCCCCTCTCGGTAATTAGTCGTGTTTAATCGTGGCCAAAATCATAATCATGTTTCGTCCCTCAAGTTTTGGTTCACGCTCTACGGTACACTCTGCTTTACAAAATTCAGCGAGTCTCGCGCATAACGTTCTTCCCAACTCAGGGTGAGTAACTTCCCGCCCCCGGAACATGATCGTCACTTTTACTTTATCTCCATCCGCTAAAAAGCGCTGAGCGTTGCGGGCTTTAGTCTCGAAGTCATGATCCTCAATATTCGGGCGCAATTTGACTTCTTTGATCTCCATATTCTTCTGTTTTTTGCGAGCCTCTTTGTCTCGCTTGGCTTGCTCATACTTATATTTACCGTAATCCATTAATTTGCAGACCGGCGGTTTGGCCGTCGGCGCAATCTCTACGAGATCTAAAGACTTCTCGACTGCTAGGCTCAAGGCATCTCGTGCCGTCATGATCCCGAGTTGCTCCCCTTCTTCACCGACAAGACGGACATCCCGAACCCGGATTTCGTCATTTAGTCTTAAATCCTTGCTAATAAGAAACCACCCCCATTAAAATATCAACACAAACAAAAAAAGACGGGTATCTACCACCCGTCTTCTATAATAATCAAGAGCGCACAAATAGCTCAGGACCAGAAGATACCTTAACAACGTATGCTGTAAGGTGAGAAGCGGATGGCTTCTGCTTGACAACAAATATCTTATATTAATTATTGGCCTTTGTCAATAGGTCACCTCGACACAATATCAATTTCAAGCATAATCCGACCTGCTACGGTTTAAGCATCTTTAGGGTTAACCTTCAGGCTTCTCTTACTTTTAATTTCTTCTTGGATAAGTGAAATGAACGCCTCAACCGTCATCTTTTCTCCGGAATCCCCTTGCCCGTACCGTCGAACTGCTGCCATGTTTGATTCGGCCTCCTGATCCCCAACAACAAGAGTAAACGGGATCTTTTCCGTTTGGGCTTCTCTGATCTTATAGCTGATCTTTTCTTTCCGTTCATCCGCTTCTGCCCGGATGTCAAGTTCATTGAGACGGGAGACTAAGGTTTTGGCATATTCGTGATGCCGTTCACTAATCGGCAGGATACGGACTTGAATTGGCGCCAACCAAACCGGAAAAGCTCCTGCATAGTGTTCCGTCAGCAGAGCAATGAAGCGTTCGATACTGCCATATACGACTCGATGAACCATTACCGGACGATGTTTCTGTCCATCTTCACCAATATAGGACAGATCAAATTTCTCAGGCATTTGGAAATCGAGTTGAATCGTTCCACATTGCCAAGTCCGATCAAGACAATCCTTGACGTGAAAATCAATCTTCGGTCCATAGAAGGCCCCATCGCCAGGGTTAATCTTGTATTCTAAGCCTTTTTGCTCCAATGCTGCTTGAAGTGCGTTAGTCGCCGTTTCCCAGTCCTCATCGGAGCCCATGGAATCTTCAGGACGGGTCGACAATTCCACATTATATTCAAAGCCGAATACTTTGTAGAAAGAGTCCACCAATTCAATGACTCCGATCAGCTCTTCATTAATTTGAGACGGGAGCATGAAAATGTGCGCATCATCCTGAGTAAAATTCCGAACTCTCAGTAGGCCATGGAGGGCGCCCGAAAGTTCATGACGGTGTACAAGTCCCAGTTCCCCCACCCGTAGGGGAAGGTCGCGATAACTGCGCAGTTTTGTCTTATACATAATCATACCACCGGGACAGTTCATAGGTTTCACGCAGAAATCCTGATCATCAATTTCAGTGAAATACATATTTTCTTTATAATGATCCCAGTGTCCGGATTGTTCCCACATCGAACGGTTCAGGATAATCGGGGTCTTAATCTCCTGATAGCCGCGTCTCCGGTGTTCCTGGCGCCAGAAATCCTCCAGCGCATTACGGACGATCATCCCTTTGGGATGGAAAAAGGGAAAACCCGGACCCTCTTCGTGTAAACTAAAAAGATCAAGTTCCAGACCGAGTTTGCGATGGTCTCGCCGTTTAGCTTCTTCTAATTTAAACAAGTGATCTTCCAGATCTGCAGGTTTAGCAAAGGCCGTTCCATAGATCCGCTGGAGCATTTTATTCTTTTCGTTCCCCCGCCAATACGCTCCCGCCAAACTCATCAGCTTAAAGGCCTTAACGTTGGCCGTCGACGGAAGATGGGGGCCGGCACAAAGGTCGGTAAAATTCCCTTGGGTGTACATTGAAATCGTGGCGTCCTCGGGAAGCCCCTCAATGAGTTCCACCTTGTAATGTTCCCCTAAGCCGCCAAAGTAGGCCAGGGCCTCAGCTCGCGAGACTTCTTTTCGTTCGAAAGCCTGCTTTTCTTTCACAAGCCGATTCATTTCTTTCTCGATACTCACCAAGTCCTCTGGAGTAAAAACATGTTCGGATTCAAAATCATAATAATAACCTTTGGCGATTGATGGTCCGATTCCATATTTCGTCCCCGGAAATAGATTCCCTACAGCTTGAGCCATCAAGTGAGAGGTGGAATGTCTTAATATATCTAATCCTTCTTCACTATCGAGCGTGACGATCTCTACCGCTGCGTTTTCTGTAAGCGGATAAGCAAGATCCTTCAGTTTCTCATTAACTTTTCCAGCTACGGCTACCTTCGCCAAGCCCCGAGAGATCTCGGCTGCAAGTCCCGCAAGGGTCGTTCCTTGTTCAACCTCGCGAATTGAACCATCTTTTAAGGTGACCTGAATCATTGAAATCACTCCTTACCAATTTATTGAAAACAAAAACTCCCGTCCCTACTAGGGACGAGAGTTGACTCCCGTGGTTCCACCCAATTGAAAGGTTATAGTAATACCCTTCCACTCGATTTCCCTTAACGCGGGGTAACGGTCAAGCTTACTTACGCCCAACACTCCAGGGTGGTTTTCTCCTGTACGTTCGTGAAGAATGCTTACAGCCTCGGCATTCCATCTCTGGCACGATGAGATCAGGTTACTCTCCCTTTCAACGATTTACTGCTCAATATAACTTTAATAATCATAATCAATCTGCAAATTATCGGCAGGATTCCTTATTTGTCTTTAATTATAACAACAAACCTTCTTCCTTGTCAAAATTTTTCACATAGAGAACACCCCGGACAATCTTGTACGCGCTCCCCAAAAACGCTGCGAATAGTTCGCAACGAATCCTGGTAACCATCATAACGAATATGTAAGGTAACTTGGCGAGGTGCAACGGCAATCAAAGCACTGACCAATAAGTCTTCGTAGCCCAATTCCTGAACGTTGTCTAATTGGTAATCCTCCAAAAACTGATGCGTTACTTTGACTCCCTCACTGTTATAAAGATGAAACTTGCCTTGCGGCGTCATGCCAACATGCAAAAACTCTAACCGAGGTTTTTGACTATCGACAAAATGCCTAAGTAGTTGAATAAATTCCAAGTATTCTTTTTCAATAATATATTCGTTAAGAGCGAATTCCGCCGCTTTCCTCACATCACTTTTATACTCCTGCGCTCGAAAACTCAAAAACCCTTCAATGTCAAAAACTGCACTTTGATCCAGACAGCTCAGGATCTGGGCAACGAGACTTGTCTTGCGATTAACGCGATACTCTACCTGCCCCAGACCTTTATCTAAATAATCTAAAGCCTTATTGATTACCATTTTCCAGTTATCTTCAGTTAAATGATGCTTTTTTTTAATTATCTGGCGAACATGGTGTTTTTCCCAATGCAGTAAAATCGTCTCTGCCAGGGCATTTGCCAAGTAATAGCGGTGGATTTTTTGAACTACCTCCTCATTTTCTGTCGCCTCCGGCGAAAGATCCTGAAACTTACATTGAATAAGCCAGCGCTTTCCTTGCCGCTTTTCGATGATTTGTAACGGTAGTTTTTCTTGTTCACGCAATTCACGCAAACGATCACAGATAGTCTCCCGATATTTCTGAGTTCCCAATCGCACGGAATGTTCCACTGGCATCCCTCCATACTAGAGTATATGACCTAGTTGAAGCCATATTTCGATTTGGTCAATCTCTAAGCACTTTTCTGCAAATAATATTTTCAAAAAAGGCTGCAGACATTCCTTAATATTTCCAGTAACTTAATTTTTTATTCCCGCTTCGCCCTTTGTACCGATTTTTACCAAATTTTATTTGGGTCAATATTGGTACAGCCTTCATGTTGATCTAATTGAGCAAGTAAAGGGGTACTCTGTTTCTTTAAGAAAAACAGAGTCCTCGGTCCTTTTATAACCAAAATTACGCTCATTCCAGATATCTTCCAGTCAGTAGATTCCGTAGGGGCAATTCCTGAATTGCCCCTACAAACTTATACTTTCTGAATTATAAAAATGAAAGACACTTCACCTAAATTAATTGGTGAAATGTCTTTCATTGAGAAAACCCGTCATCAGGTTCAGTATCCTGCTGATCCCCACTCCTTAAGAAATCGCTTACCTTCCCCTACAGACTTTTCCCTCACATCTCCAAGCTCCCCTTTACAGCAATCGTAACCATCTTTCCCGCCTACGTATTATTAGGTATCAGATATAGCCCAAAAGCTTGGTCATGGAAGATACCCTTTTATTGGGCTATAGTTCATATGGGAATGTTTTCTGAAGCCTGGGCGGAACATAGTACGCAGCTTATTAAATATAATTCGCTTTGGGATACATGGGATTCATATACATGGTGGTGGATATACTTATTGGTCTTTGAATGGGCTGGGGGCCTAATCATATCTCCTGAGTTGAGAAAACCTATCGATCAGGAATTGCTAAAATACGGGAAATCAGGGTGGTTCACTTTGCATTTTATATTAATTTGCACAATTTACCTAGCAGGTGTCTATACACAGTTCTTGTTGAAATAATATTACCAAAACAAACGATTGGCTCCAATAACCACAGTTTGAAGGCGAGGACCACAAGGCCCTTAGCCTACTTTATTGAGAGGATAAAAATGCGGTGACGTGCCAAACTGACTGAAATACGATGCTTTAGTCTATCTCGCCCGATAGTACTTTTGCACAGAAGGTAACACCGTGATAGCTTGTATGACCAATCCCAGAATAATATACACTACATGTATGACTGCTATTTGCTTCATAATCAAACCTTCTACCGTAATCCAAATGATCAAGGCAAATCCAATATAAAGCGAGTACGCCCATGACCAATGCATTTCAGAAAATAAGTTTAATCTATTTGCCGCTTTCCAATCCCATTTTGAAATAAGTGCATAGGCGGTAATTAAAGGAAAAATCCCTAATATCACTAGGAGTATGATCCCTGGTATTAAAAAATTATTGAATGGTGAATTCTCCAGGAATGTCATTGGCATTTTTATCAATCCCCCACTAGGATCAATCACTAACACCAGTCCTCCAAAAACGGCTCCAACTCCTAAAAGAATATGCAAGAAAATCAGGAGTTTACATGTCAAAGGTTTCTTGCTGCTTGGATTTACCACACCAAATTCCTCCGACTTACTCATCATAAATTATTCCCCTGTAATAAGAGGCAGAATGCTTGTGTAATCTCTGGATCGAATTGTTTTCCCGAACATCTCCGTAGTTCCAGCAATAGAATAGAACTAAGAAGAGCAACTACTAAAAACAATAGCAACACTTTAGTTAAATCCTCTCCTATTTTATCAATTTTAAGTAACTCTTAATAATTATATCATAGATCAAAATCTTTACGGTGTTAATCATCCCTTTCCGACTTAGTTCCAATGACAACTTCCGTTACTCCCACTTAGTTCAAATAGTTACAACAGACTAGACATCATCGGATACTCCTCATCATCTAGCGTGCCTCCTGTCGCAAATCTCACTCCACTATTTATAAATGAAGATCTAAAGACTGAACCATTGCCAAATTTGTCACGTATTGAATCTACTGCTCGATCAATTTTTCTCAGCTTCTCATAATCTTTCTCAAATAGAGCTAACTGATGAAAATCATTCTGATACAGCTCGGAAACACGCACTCCTAAGTGGCGAACAGGTTCACCCTTCCATAGTTCATCAAACAATTCGCAAGCAATTTCATGAATCGCATTAGTGCAATCTATCGCAGAGATTATCTTCCTCTGGTGCGAACAATTATAAAACTCGTTTGTTCTTAATGAAACAGATACTAATCTGGCACAATAACACGCTTGTCTTAACCTCGCGGCTACTGTCTCTGTCAAGGACAACAAGACCAAATGGGCAGTACCTCTATCCTCGACATCAAAAGCAATCGTTGTGGAGTTGCCAATGCCTTTGATCAAGGGGCGGCGATTTTCTCTCACTGAACTGAATTCAATTCCATGACGAGTCACCGGATCGCCGCACAGAAGGTACTGTTCTGAGATCTAATGGATCACCATGCTGAAGCCGATGAACAGCCTCCCAAGAGAGGTAAGCTGAATTAGCATCAATATGAAATATAATTTGTTGACTCATCCTTACACAACCCTCCTTGCTGCCATTATGTTAGATGCCCCTTACATTTTAAACAAGAACCAACGACAGGTCTGCAACTCATACTTTAGCTCAAACGATCTTAACTCCCCACCGATTTCACTCTGACAACTATAAATTAACATCCTATTCCCAGCTAGTTTTTCCTCCGACCTCGATATCACTCGCCCAACTCTAATGACATTATCTTCAAGCCTCAACCTTATTGGAGTAGGAACTCCATTCTTGGTAAACCATGCAATCATTTCAATCGGTTTCATTACTACCTTCATAATTAACCACACTTAGCCCAATCCCCAGTTATGCATTCAGTACAGCCTCCTGCTCGGATGAGCTTGTTTTGGCACACCGGACATTTGTCATGTTGAATTAGCCACTCTTCACACGGCTTTATGCAATAAGACTTTCGATTGCAATCAACGCATATATCTGTCATTTCGTTCGCTTCCAAGCACATGTATTCGGAAACACGGAACTCCTGTTCCTATTATATCCAATGTATGGGATTATATCAATCAAAAATACGCCCTTGCAGAAGATAGCTTGAGGCGTATACCGTTGGTGATTTCTCCCTTTATGTGCTATGCTTAGGCACTTATATCTTTTCCCTTAAGGTTTAACATTTGCATAAAATCTTCGTCTGATCTTATTAAGATGCCTTTTTCTATGGCTTTATCCAATTACAACTGATACGACGGCACCCACAAGCTGGAACGATCTTCTAAACTCCAAATATAAGGGCAAGATCGGCTTACCAAGTGTAAAGAGCGGAACATCTTACTCATTTGTGGGTGATCTGGCTTAAAATTAATAAATGAACTCGGTATTTGACCCGTCCTAAACAAATCATGTGCATAAATGTCGTTTTAGGAGTACATACCTACAACCGGACATTAAAAAATAGTACAGTATTCCCTTCCTGCTGTACTATCTTCATTTTCCCACCACCTAAGACATGCAATCCCGCAACACACCATTCCGGAAGCCGCCGGGTGTTCCGTTAGACGGGTCTATCTCAATACAATCGGTTCGCTGATAATCTGTTTCGCCTGAGATTCACTAATTACTCCGTTATCAACCATATTTTGTACGACAAGGTGTTGCCGCTCAAGTGCGAGTGTCAGGTTTATATATGGGTCATAGACACTTGGCGCATTCGGAAGGCCAGCAAGCATGGTCAATTCTCCTGCGTTCAATTCCGATGGAGCTTTTCCAAAGTATGTCTCTGCTGCTTGGTACAATCCGTTCGCCCCATGTCCGAAGTAAATGACATTGGTGTAGAACCCAAATGTTTCTTGCTTACTCATCGTGTCATACAGCCCAATGGCATAGACACTCTCAAGTAATTTCCACGTTAATGATTTTGACTGATTACTTAAAAGAGTGTTATGAATCAACTGTTGTGTAATTGTGGAGCCACCTTGAAGCGGCTGCCCACTCCCAAGGTCCACAAATACTGCCCGTAAGGTTCCTCTGAAATCTATTCCTCTGTTTGTAAAAAAACTGCGATCCTCAGTTGCAATTATCGCATTTCGATACGTTTCAGGTATATCGTTATACGTTAGAAACTGGCTATGATTAGCTTGTACTTGAGCGATAACGTCACCGCGCACCTGATTGGCAATTATGTTGTTATAGTTAAAGTAATACTTTAATCCAAACCAGCTAATACATAAAACTAAAAACGTCAGAATCAAAGATTTGAAAAATATTTTGATTAAGCTCTTCAAAAGTGCCTCCCACGCCTCAATTGGGTACATCTGAACAGGCGAACCAAAAACAGGAAACGCCCAAAACGCTCCGGTAGGTGCATGACTTAGTATCCCTTCCCTTCACTCAAACCAAACCTTCTTTTCGAGATTCGGCACTAGCCCGACTTTCTTACACTGTTTGAAAGGTCGTGCTCCCTTGTCTCAGTTTCTTAATGATTTCGTAGTCGGAATCGATGTTTTCTCCGAATTCTCGATTGTTGCTATGCTTGCACCCGCCGAGGAACTCATCCGTAAACCGTTTAGGATTGATCACAATCCTGCCGGCTTTCATAAACTGCTCGATATTCTTACAAAGAAGAAGATCGGTTAAATCGAAAGCCCATCTACTTCGTAGATTCTACGGGTATCTTTTATTTACCACTCTTCTTGAAATCAAATGACCTCAAAAGTTTTGTCCTTAACCCTTTGTGCGTCCATTCTACCAAGAATTCTGACTTAAGAAAAGTAGAAAATGATAAATGTCCGCTGTTTCGGTTTTAAATCCCTTTCGTGCTGCAATCTCCAGCTTCTGTGGCGAACTAACTGACATGCTCACATGCTATACATCCCTTATTATTCATTTCAGATAAATTGTAAACTTCAACCTCATGACCACTTTCCTTCACGCCTACCCGCCTCCCTCGGCAAAAGGCCGAACGCCCGCCCTTGGCGATAAGGGCATCGACCGCCTCCTCTGTAGCTGCGCGCGGAAACTCGACCGAGGTGACGTGATCGTCGGTCTCTACCACCGCGTCGCCAGTCTTTGATCGGGCGACAAGGCCTGTGCCGGAGACGATGACGAGCGGCCAGTCCGAGCCTGCCAGCACCTCGCCGAGCGTCTCGATGACCTTGCGGTCGTTCTCACTGTGCTTCTTTAAATTGGAGAAGTCGTGGTTGAATGCCGTGTGGATGACGCCGTCGGCAGTCTCTACGGCGGTGCGCAGTCGGTCCAGGTCGTTCACATCTCCGCGGAAGACCTCCGCTCCGGCACGGGTGAGTACCTCGGCGCCAGCGTCCGAACGGCTGAGCCCGACCACGTGATGACCTGTGTTGATGAGTTCCTGAACAATGGCAGAGCCGATGAAACCTGTAGCTCCAGTAACGAAAACACGCATATTCTGATCCTCCTATGATAATGAATAGACTCTTGGCATTCACCGAGGCAGTTGAGATAAGGGTTTCCACATATTGCAAATAAAAAACATCACTACACCCGGTAGATCGTTCGGGTGTAGTGATGTTTGCTCTGTGTGGGCTGGATAGCAAGTCAATTCTTAAGTAAAGCTAATAAATAACAGACTCTTTCTCAGTCTTATGAACTTAGATAGCATCTTCTTGAGCTTAAGGGATTTTACCCGCCGTTACTAACTTGGTCCAGCGCCAACAGCGGCGCTTTTTATCTGATTAGCAATGTATGGGGCGAAAATTCCTGCTTGAGCAATAAGGAAATCTCCAATCAGTTTTATATCGAGATTATTTGAAGTTTGGACAACAGTGTTATAAAAAATCAATATAGCAAATCCAATGCTTATTGCAATAATCGCAGATAATCCAACTAAGGCAATCAATCGACTAGAGCTTTCCATATAAATTGGTACGTTATCATTATTCATTATTACTGCGTAATCTTTCCCTCTTAGCGGCTCTGATAATGCACGTTTTAGGCTCCATATTACCGGTTCCGTTTCCGTTACCGTTTTCTTACTCGTTTCCAAGTCCGTTACCGTTACCTTATACTTTTTCATAAGAATTCTATAAATGTAATAGGATAAAATTGTAAAAAACAAAATAGTTATACCTGTGATTACCCAAAATACTTGCATACCTCTTATACTTGTTACTCCTTACGGATTGCTAATAGCAGTTAAGACTTTGCAACTGTAAAAAGCATTGTCGCCAATACTTGTTACAGGGTTTCCATCTACTGTATCTGGAATTGTAACAACTCCTCCAGCCCCTGTGTACTTCGTAATTTGGGCTTGACCATCTGTTATAGTGTAAGTGTATTCTCCTGTCAGAGCGGCTTGTACTTGACTGCTACAACACAATAAAATAGCCATCATCATTATGCTGATAAGAAATGTATTTACTTTGCTAAGTTTGAGCATCCTCATTATATCTCCCTCTTTCCTATTATTGTTTCGGCACACAGAAACCCATTGCGATAAACCTCTTATGTTTATAACAATTGTATAGTGAGAATACACAATTTTATGTCAGTTTCAGCCGCAATTTGTACAAAATAATTGTTCTATTTTGTCAAATATTACAATGTAATTATAAATACAGAGCACCTGACGGTATTCCGGTTTCTTTCTCCTAGACCTTATTTACCACACTGTTTGAGCTTGCGTCCGATAACCAGTACTATGACAAGTTAACTAAACTCTCATCCTGCAAAAAACACCAAAATCAGGCTTTAAAGCAGATTTTGGTGTTTTAACTTTTGGCGTATTACGTGTTTTTAATAAAGAATCCGATCTACCTAATACTCATCATAATTTCAATTCCCTATGCTATTCGAATCATCAATATTGGCGGTTTCAAGGGCTTTATCCGTTCTAGGAAGACATCATGTAAGGCCTTAAGATCGGTTCATTTCCTACATTTTTTAAGAAAAACCGAGGCTGCCTCGGTCCTTTTTATTGTTCTTGGATATCCGAAATTTTGTATTCATAACATGGAGACCCCTGTAATACTCTGGGTACATACCCCCTCCGCATTTCTCGCAACTAAACTGCGGAGGAACGGTCGGGTCGCCGTCATCCATTGCATCAAAATTCCTTACAACTTCTAACGGTATCTCCTCTCGTTCATTACACTCCAAACAAATGTAATTGACGGAATCCTTCTCGTTAAACTAGCCAACAATTATTTAACCGTTTGCTGTAATAATTTCTTTTAAAGATATCTGTAACAAAGCATTCACAGTTGGTTTGAAAACTAGATTCATGCATCTCGGCAATTTTAAAATACAATTCTAGTCTATTTGGATTCGATAGTGCCTTGAATATCTTTGCCGCCTTTTTCGTGTCCATATTCCAACTCCGAACTATTTGATCAAGATTCGATAACTATCGAACCAATTACATCTGCTTTTAAATGACCCTGTCAATACCTCCAGAGACATAACGGGTATTTTTTCCATTTATATAAAACCGTCGGCCTATCCACGGCTTGGTGTTCTTGGTAGATTTTTGTTGCGAGCAAAAGAACCATTATCACCCAATAAAACCATCAGCAAGATGAATATAACACTTAAAATATCGACCGTCAATTTAAAAAATCGTCTTCCCCAAGAAGTTAGTGTATTCAGCACTGAGGAACTTAAAGAGTTCATGGCACAGGGAACGGTCATCAAAAAGAAGCAGCAGTATCTTCTAATTAATCTATCATCGTCAGCTCACCATCGAGTGTCCCATTCTATGCCTAGACGATGGTAGCTACCAGATGATTTGGCTGTCCTTCAAACTCCCCAATCGTCCCTATCCTGTGTTTGCGTATCTCTATGCTGTAGCATGGTATCTCTCGAGTGGGGAAAGTATGCGATCTACCGCCCAAAAGGTCCTTCATTTCTTTGGGCTATCCACCTTCAGTCACACCATAAGAGACAATTTGACGCCTAAGAGGACTTTTACATCATATTCCGCATAAATGCACTCTAAATACCATCAACTCCTCCTAAAAGCCAGTTTGGTGCCTCTCCTGATGTTATTTGACAATAATAAGTGCTCACTGAATAAAATCGACAAGCTTAGAACTAGGGACAATGGTAATATAATCTTCTTTCGGATTTGATCTATGAGACGGCAATTATGTTTGTGTGATGATATACTTTTGGCTCAGTTAGGTTAAATCAGCAGTTAAAGTGCAACGCCAAAAAAGCAGGTTGATATGTTAACCTGCTCATTCAAAACTCTAACTTACTACCTCATTTTGAAATAAAATGCGTCCTCCTTTTGTCTGTCAATTTGTCAATCTGCTTAGAAATTCTTAATGATATTTAGTGGTATTTACGAGGTTTATAAAGGTTGCCCAGCCCCACAATAAAAATAAAAACCTCGCAGCCCGCTAAATTCAAGGACTTCAAGGTTTTTAATGTTTTAACATATGGTGGGTTTGAGAGGACTCGAACCTCCGACCCCCGCGATGTCAACGCGGTACTCTAACCAGCTGAGCTACAAACCCATATGGTGCCGATGACCGGAATCGAACCGGTACGGGCCGCTAAGCCCGCGGGATTTTAAGTCCCGTGCGTCTGCCAGTTCCGCCACATCGGCTAAAATTGATTGGAGGCGGCACTCAGATTTGAACTGAGGAATAGAGGTTTTGCAGACCTCTGCCTTACCACTTGG
>Ga0326727_10016401_pt1 | contig 15650 bp, 16 predicted proteins | sample MB2enrmetagenome_FD_207643 | JGI IMG/M metagenome (GOLD analysis project Ga0326727, IMG submission 207643) | Lab enriched peat soil microbial communities from McLean, Ithaca, NY, United States - MB29MY | ecosystem: Environmental > Terrestrial > Soil > Wetlands > Peat | place: USA: New York... | reverse complement strand
TGATCGCCGCGATTGGTGTCGGTGAGGTAGTAAGTAAAGTCGGAAAACAAGTCCAGGTCGTAATAAAAAGCGTAGGCCATGATTTTGGTTTCGGAATTCTCGTCCTGGCGATGCCATTCAGCCTGCAAGCTGTAACGCTCCGAATTGCCGCCGTCGGTCGGGTTGAGCGTGCCAAAGAAACCAACCAGGGGCACGGCGTTCTCGGCGAGTTGATCGCTCGAATTCCATTTGCCATGATAGGCACGTCCTGTGACACTGAAGCCGTTGGCATCATTGCCCTGGCAATAGGTCAGAAGGCCGTTGAACTTGGAATAGTCATCCGGATGCACCCAGGGGCCGTCGTCGTGATACGCTTCGCCTCCGTAAAGCAAATTGCCCGATCCGAGTTTTTGCGACACGCCGAACACGCCGCGCTCATAACCAAACATGCCGCCTTCCACCGTGAGGAAGTCTTGGGGCAATGTTTTGCAAAAAACCAGATGGGCCGCTCCGGCTGAGCCATAGTTGCCGACGTCCGCGTAATAAGGACCTTTTTCGTAATCCACCCGTTCCACAAACTCCGGGATGACGGTGTTCATGTCCGAGTAACCCTCGCCGTGCGCGTGCGAAGGCAGGTTCAACGGCATGCCATCCAGGTAGGTTGCGAAATCCGTGCCATGGTCGAGGTTGAAGCCGCGCAAAAAATACTGGTTGGCCTTTCCGCCGCCGGCGTGCTGTGTGATGATCATTCCCGGCACAGTTTCCATGATTTCCCCGTCGCGCAGGATCGGGCGGGCCGCGAGTTCATCGGCGCCCACGGTCCCTTGCGTGGCCGATGACGCAATGCCGATCATGCTATCCTGCCTCCCCTCGACCACGACTTCGGGCAGATGGATCGGCGGTTGATTGGTGGAGGGCTGATTGGTGGAGTTTTGGGCGTGGGTATGGACAGTGGCCGTCAGTATGGCCAACAGAATTTGGCTTAACTTTGCTTGTCTTTTTATGATCTTTGCAGGTGGCTCGGAACTCATTTGCCCTTTGTTGCTTCTCATGCAATGCCAACCAACAGGAAAAGACCGGGTTCATCCGTAAATGACTCAATTCGCAGGCCAGCCGCGGCCAGCATCTCCGTGCAGATGTTTTTTGGGGGAACGTGATCGTGGCAGATCGGATGCGAAAGGTGGCCGTGAAAATCGTTTAGTTCGACGCTGCCGGCCAGGTGCAGGACGATGAGTCTTCCGCCGGGTTTGAGCAATCCGCTCATGTTCTGCAAAGCGCGCGGCTGGTCGCGAAAATGCGGAAAGGAGTGAAAGCAAAAAACCGTGTCAAATCGTTCCAGCGGGAAGACTTCGCCACAAATGTCCATGAGCCTGAATTCGACTGGTAATTTCCGCTTTTTCGCCTGTTCCAGCATTCCCGGTGAAAAGTCGGCGGCCACCACGCATCCGGGACAGACTGTTTTCGCCAGCCAGCCGGTGATGCGACCGGTCCCGCAACCCAGTTCAAGCACATCCTGGCCCGGACCAAGTCCGAGGCGGTCCCGCAGGGCTTCCAGGCTGGCGAGGGTTTGCGCCACCTCGCGCTCGTCATCATCCCAATGGCCGGCCTGATGATTGAAAAATGCGACGCGGGGATCAGCCGCCAGGCTCCCATTTGCCTGCACACGATTTTTCTCTTGCGTAACATTCGCAAATTCAGTATTACTCATTTCCATGAACGTAACATTAACACGTACTGGGGGTCAAGAGGCGGTTTCCCACCGCATTTTGCACCCGTTATTCTCATTGTTCACCGCAAGCCTCATTGGGTTGACCCTGATGACAAGAACGGCCAGCGCCGAGACGGTCACAAACCTCGAAGCTGTCGACATCAACGGCTTCAGCACATGGACTGGGCCTTATCCAATCGTCCTGACCGGGGTGATTTTGAACGACCCAAGCGAAATGTTGGATGCCACGCCCGATTACCTCCCGTGGGACGACGGCGCCAATGCCTACGACTTGGGCGCCCAGTGGCAGATTTTCGTCCAAACCGTCATGCCGGGCGATCGCGGCGGGGTGGAGCTCTGGATTGCACAGGATTACGGCAATCTGCCCTGGGAGCCTCACGATGGGAGCGACAGCTATACAGATGATCAATGGACAAACCAGGTGGCCCTTGTCAGTCATGACCCGTCCACCGGCTACGCTTTTCAAAAGGGCGATCTGGTCACTGTGACGGCCAACGGCTCGCTCTTTTATGGCGGAATGCAAAACATCAACCAGGAGCACAGCACGGATCCCGCCTATGACTTTTCCATTTCATTGGTGACCTCCAACTATGGTGTGCCGCCGCCGCAGGTCATTTCACTTTCCTCGGTCATCAGCACCAACCTGAGCGCCACTGGTTATTACGACATTTTCGATCCCACCCGGCAATGCGGTGGCGAGTATTATCAGGGGATGCATGTGCGCATCAATGCGCTGACGCTGGTCACCACGGATGGTTGGACTACTGTCTCCGATTGGGACTCGCGCTACTGCACGGCGACGGATGGAACGGGCCGGCAATTTCCTCTGATTCATCCTCTCTACGATATCGGTCCGGCGCCGGCAAATGCGTTTGATGCCACCGGTGTTTTCCTTCAAGAATCCGGCTCCGCCACCGACGGCACCTTCGGTTACGAACTGTTCGTCCAGGAGGTTTTCCCTTCCGATCTGCCCATTTTGAGCATCACTCAACAGAATGGTTCAGCCACCGTCACCATTTCGTGGCCGGGCTCGCTCTCCAACTATCAACTGCTCAGCAGCAGTTCGCTCTCCTCGCCCAATTGGACGCCTGTCACAAATTCGCCCGTGGTGGTGAATAACCAAAACACTGTATTGTTGTCATCGGCGGCGACGCAACAGTTTTATCAACTAAAATGTGTGCAATAAACGAAAGGAAGGCCATGACGTTCATTCTGAAACCCAGAATGATGGAGGATCCAATCCTGCCCGGGAAGGAACGTTCGGGATTCACTCTCGTGGAAACTCTCGTGGTGATCGCCATCATTGCAGTGCTCGCCAGTTTGCTGCTCCCGGCCCTGGCCCGTGGCAAAGAATCGGCCAAAGTCGCCAGAGTCCGGGCTGAGCTTTATGGCATCGGCCTGGCGCTGGACATGTATGCCACCGACAATGGCGGCCAGATCCCGCCCGTGCGCGTCAACTGCAACACGGATTTGAGATCCGATTGGTGCGAATTGCCCGTCGAATTAGCCAACCAACGTTATCTGCCGCACGGCCCCGCTGGATTGGATGCCGATCTACAGGATGTGTTCAATCCCGGTCACACCTACAAATATGCCGCCCCTGGCCCGCAATTGCTGAACGGCAGCCCGACTGCCAATTATGAGCTGTGGGAGCCAACCAATCTGGTGACCATGTCAGGCGGAGGCCAGTATTTCACCAATTCGAGCCTCAGCCCGATTCGCTGGGTGGTTTGGAGTTTGGGGCCGCAGCCGGACAGCCCGAAAGCGCAAGACACTTACGCCCCATTAAACCGCGAAAGCTGGTACACGCAAGCCGGCGATACCGGCGTCATTGCCCGTTACGCGAACCATGACGGAACTCAATTCAGCAGCCACTAATTAAAAAACCCATGAAAAAGAAATTCCTCATACCCGGGTTGTTGTCCGTCATTCTCACACTGACCGTCGCCGGACTGTTCGCGCATGATAGTGAAACACCCCCGGCATCACAATCCACGCCGGGTTCAAACCTATGGAACCAAGCGCAGGAACCCACCAACTGGTGGAACGAAATCAGGCAGGAACACGGACATGTCGGTCCATGGAACGTGCTCGGCTGGCGCATGGCCAAGGCGGCGTTGCGCGAATTGGGCGGCGCTTGGGGCCAGCATGAATTGGATGTCATCTGCTATGTCCCGCTGAAAACCCCTTACTCTTGCCTCGCCGATGGACTTGTCGTCGGCACCGGCAACAGCATAGGCCGGCTGGACATCCGGCTGGGCGAGGTCATGACCATGGCCGACATTCATGTGAGCGTCCGGCGCAAGGATGGCGCTGGCCCCGTTTTGCTGCTCAAGCCCGACCAAAACTATCTGGGGAAAATCCGCCACCAGCCCGACGACCAACTGGCGGCGCTTTCCATCGAGTGCAGCCAGCTTCCCGAAAACAAACTTTTCGCCATGGAACAACTGCCATCATCCGACACGGAGGGAAAACCGGAACATCATTGATTTTTTCCAACGGCACGGGCGGGTTGACGCGGCAAATGGCTGTGTTATGATTTGCCCGTTGCATGAAAAAAGAAACCGTGAGCCGTTTTAGCGTTTCCCTGCCGCCATCGCTTCTGCGACAACTGGATCAGATGTGGGGCGAAAAAGGTTACGACAACCGCTCGCTGGCCATCGCCGATATGATTCGAGACAGGTTGGTCGAACATCGGCAGAAGTTCAGCAGCGAGGAGATCGCCGGAACCATTACCCTGGTGTATGACCATCACAAACACAATCTGCAGTCCGTATTGACGGACATTCAACACGATCACGAAGACGTGATTATTTCCACTGTCCACGTCCATCTGGATCACCACAATTGTTTGGAGGTGATCCTTGTGCGTGGCAAGGCCGGCCCGATCAGGAAAATTGCCGATGAACTCATCGCCGCCAAAGGGGTAAAACACGGAAAGTTGACGGTGACGACGACCGGCCACGACCTGCCAAGCTGATCAGGCGTTACGTCACCGGCGGTCGCCGTTAAGAACAAAGGCAAATATCAGCGGCGCAACAATGTTTTCACGAAAACTTGTTGCTTCAAGGCTGCTGCGTCTGGTGATACAAAAGATTGATTGACCACCAGCACTCTCCCTTGTCGCAACGAATCTCGTTGGCGTTGAGCAATTGCACATGGCTGTCGGCGAACGCGTAGTTGGCCTTGCCATCGTGCCGCTGGCATCCGTATTGGTCCTGCTGCAGGCGATTGAAGCCCGCTTCGTCCTCCGACCCATCACCACTGGTGTCGGTGTTCTTGATCCACCAACTGTCGTCCGCCCAAGTCGCCGGGCTGCCGCAACCGCCGTCCCCGTACCAGATCAGCTTCGAGGCGGCGCTGATTTCCGAGGAACGGCGCAACCCTTCGTAATAATTGGGAGTCGGACGCCCGAACGGCATGCTGCTGACCTGCGCCGCCGGGTCCGGATTGCCATCTACGTGAATCCAGTGTGCTCCGGCCACGCCGATGCCGCTTTGGTTCCACTTCTCGTACGGGCCGGCCACTCCGTAAATGGCGCTCCAGTCTGTGCCTGGGGTCAGAGTGAAGCCGCCATAGGACGCGTCATAAACGGAGATGCCGTCGGCATAGACCGCGTTGCGCTCGGACGGACAGTCAAAGACGCCCGGCATGTGTGCGACATAGTTCCATAGAATAACGCGATAGGTCGTTTCGACAGCGGAATTTGGCACGGCTGTTTGGAGCGGGTTAAGCCAGTCGCTGTTGTCCAACGAGTAAGTCATGGACGCGACGGCCAACTGGCGCTGATTGGACTCGCAGGCTGCCCTCTAGCCCGCCTCCTTGCCCCGCGACAGAGCCGGCAACAGCATCGAAGCCAGGATGGCAATGGTGGCGATGACGACCAATAGCTCGATCAAAGTGAAAGCCGATGCACCTGAGAACATGCGCCGCTCCTCGATCATGGCTTCTGTTTTCATTAATCAATCTGCCGGTCTTCTGCTCGGGCCAGCGACAAGATTTTGAAATGCACGCCGAGAAACCACTTGTTTTCACAGCTACAGGCTGTTGAACCGTCATCGCTGCCACAGGTGGCTGAAGTGAAACATAAACAAAACAAGACCCCGGTCGCAAGAATTTTTTGATTCTTAAAAACTTTTTTTCATTTTCTTCTTGCATGGGCAGGGGCTTCCTGATTTATTGCAAATGCTTTGCAAATTGTACGGAAGAATTTTGGGCAACGCGCAAGAGTGGCAGTCAAAGACCTGACGCTTCCCTTGTGGCCAGGCGAATTACGTGGATTCCCCGGCCCAAACCGGGGGGGCAAAACAACGACGATGAAGGGCCAAAAGAGTCCATGAGCGCCGCCATTGCCATTTTGATCCGCACAGGCGCGGCGTTTTTCATCGCGCTGGCCGGCGGTGTGGCCAGCGCTTTGATGGCGAGGACTCACAAACGGCTTTGCGCCCTCATCAGCCTTGGGGCGGGAACGTTGCTGGGTGTGACGGTGTTCGCCATTGCGCCGGAGTGCCTGGAAGCGTTACGCGTGTGGCAGTTCACGTTGGCGGCCGCCACCGGTTACGGTCTCTTCGCGTTGATTAGCAAGTATATCTTCCATGTTTGCCCCGCTTGCGCGGCCAGCCATTTTGACGAGGCGACCACTCACCGCTTCGGCGAGATCGCTCTAGCCATGATGGTGGCACTGGCCATCCATTGCACTGTGGACGGGTTGGCCCTGGCGGCAGGACATGAGGAGACTGGCGAGAACGCGCACACGCTCGATATGACGATGATGTTCGCCATTTGCGTTCATAAAGCACCGGAAGGCATGGCCCTCGGTGCCCTGCTGCTCGGAGCTGGATTTGCCCGGATGAAAATGCTATGGCTGGTTGCAGCCGTCGAATTGACCACAATTCTGGGCGGTTTTGTCGGCCATTTTATTCTGCACGGGGTTTCCGAATTTTGGCTAAGAGCGGCCCTGGCTCACGCGGGAGGCGGATTTCTCTTTCTCGCCACGCATGCGATTCTGGGTGAGATTTGGAAACACCATAAAGGCATTGTGCTCGGATTTTTTACCGCTGGATTTCTTGCTGTTGGCTTGCTCGTGTTGGGCTTCCACCTGAAAGATTAATAAATGCAAGCGCACATCCACTCTCATTCGTCAAAGCGGCAGAAAATGTCCACGCTGACCGGACACTTGCGGCGGCAATCGCGCAACATCACAGGGCCTCGGCAGGCGATTTTGGAAATATTGCGCAAACACCCCCATCCGCTCACGGCTAAGGAAATTCGCGCCGCCATGCCGGCGGAGCGATGCGACCTGGCCACGATTTACCGCGCCACGCATTTGCTGGAACAAATGGGAATGCTCAAACGGTTTGATTTTGGGGACGGCGCGGCGCGTTTTGAACTTATCGCCGAAGGGGATGATGGTCATCACCATCACCTGGTTTGCACGCAATGCGCGAAGGTGATTGAAATTAAGGAATGCGCGCTGCGGAAAATCGATTCACTCATTGCCGCCGCCAACGGTTTCGCTGCCGTGACGCACAGGCTGGAGTTTTTCGGAATCTGCCCGCGCTGTCAACAGGATGACAAATTTTCTTAAAAAAAGTGCTTGCGCGATTTTCAACTCCATGTCTAAATGCAAACGCTTTGCAATATTGGCGGCACCATTTGAACCTGGCCAAGGCGACTAAAATCGCCACCGCAATCTTTTGCATGGCTCTGATTTTAGTACTGTCGCTTTTGGCCGTCCACCCGTCTTTGCATAAATTCATTCACAAAGACGCGGATGACACCGGCCACGAATGCGCGGTCACCCTGTTTTGCCACGGTCAGGTCAATGTCTCGAGCACCGCCGCGCCTGTGTTTTGCGCCCCGGAGCGCCTGATCTTCAGCCAATCCCTGCCCCGTATCATTTTTGTTTCCGCTGATATTCGATTGCTTCCCGGCCGCGGTCCGCCGGCCTCCCCTGCCCCAGTCTAGTTGTCCGTCATTCCGGCCGTTTCTCGTGCGGTGTTGCGCCCTGATTCTCAGCCGCCTGAATGGGCCGGAATCCAAGTTCCAAAAACGGCAGAATTTTTTAACTTTGAACAAATTTAAAATTTAGGACCGCAATTATGAAATCAATGTTCCTTTCCTGTCAGTCAGTCTGTTGCATGGGCATTGCGCTCGGATCGCTGGCTTGCGATTCGTCGGCGCTGGGTCAAACTAATAATCCACCGGCTTCCACTAATAGTCCCCCGGCTTCAATGCCAACCTCCACCAACGTGACAAAATTGGACACGGTTACGGTCGTCGGCCATCTCAACGAGGCGCGCAGCCAGATTGTGCCCACCCTCGGCGCGACCGCTTTCACCATCAGTGAAACCCAGATCGCCGCGGAACCGCAGGGGGCCAACGCGCCGTTCAATCAATTGATCCTGCGCGCGCCGGGCGTGGCGGAGGATTCGGCGGAGAACGGCGATTTGCACGTCCGCGGCGAGCACGCCAATTTGCAATACCGCATCAACGACGTCCTGTTGCCCGAAGGCATTGCCGGGTTTGGGCTGGAGTTGGATCCCCGCTTTGTCAAGAGCATGCAACTCATCACCGGCTCGCTGCCCGCGCAGTACGGCTTCCGCACGGCGGGCGTTGTCGATATTCAAACCAAAAGCGGCCTCATCGAGCCGGGGGGCGAAGTGGGCTTCTATGGCGGCAGTTACGACACCTTCCGCCCCAGTTTTGAGTACGGCGGCTCGGAGGGGAAGTTCAGCTATTTCATTGACGGCAGTTATGACCACAATGAACTTGGCATCGAGAATCCCACCGGCAGTTCCACGGCGATCCACGATGAGACGGAACAATTCAAGACATTCATGTACGGGACTTACATCATAGACCCGTCCAGCCGGCTCACCATGATGGCAAGCGCGTCCTACGCCGATTACCAGGTCCCCAACACGCCGGGCGTTGTTGTGACCAATTGGGTTCCGGCATTGCAAGCGAATGGCCTTCTTCCCTCGGGCGCTTTCAATTCAGCCAGCGACAACGAAAATCAAAATGAGCAGAATTATTACAGCGTCCTCACTTATCAAAAATCCGCCGGCGATTTGGATTATCAAATCTCCGCCTTTGGCCGCGAGAGCGAACAACATTTCACTCCGGACCCGATAGGCGATCTGTATCTCAACGGAGTGGCCAGCGAAGTGCATCGATATCTCTACTCCGCCGGCTTGCAAGCCGACGGCAGTTATCAACTGGGTGATTCCCATACAATCCGGGCCGGGGGATCGTTCTTGGCCACGGGAACTCAAAATAATTCGTCAACCGAGGCCTTCAACACGAACACGCTGGCCTTGGTCAACATCGTGGACAACCATCCGCTTTACGGTTTGTTTACGGGCCTGTATTTGCAGGACGAATGGAAAATGTTTCCCACCCTCACCCTCAATTATGGCGCGCGCTTCGACGTTTACTCCTCGTCGTTTGACGCCGAAAATCAACTCAGCCCCCGCGTCAACTTGATCTATAAACCGACCCGCTCCACTACGCTGCACGCCGGTTACTCGCGTTACTTTACCCCACCGCCCGTGGAGAACGTGGGTGGAAGCTCCGTGGCGAAATCCGACGGCACGTCCAACGCCTCCGCCACGGATCAGGACGATCCCGTCAAAGCCGAGCGCGCCAACTATTACGACGCGGGCATCACCCAAACGATTCTTCCCGGATGGAATATGGGCCTGGACGGTTACTACAAGACCGCGCAGCAACAACTCGATGACGGACTGTTTGGACAGACCCTTATTCTCTCTGCGTTCAACTATGAAAAAGGCCGGGTCTATGGCCTGGAATTCACCACCTCTTACGAGACAAACGGTTTCAACGTCTATGGCAACGCCGCTTACTCCGTCGCCCAGCCTATGTCCAGACTCATTGGATTTATCTGGATCATGACCAGACATATAGCGCCACAGCCGGAGTTTCTTATCGTTTCAAGGAGGGGCGCGACTTCAGCACGATGGGGTATATGGACATCGTTGCCGGCAGCGGATTGCGGCAGGACGCGACCGCCGCCGACGGCTCAAATATTCCCAACGGCGCATCCGTTCCGGACTACTACTCCCTTAACGTCGGCTTGGAACAAACTTTCCAAGTTGCCCACAAGCAGTTCTTGAAAGCCCGCCTTGATGTCGTGAACGTGACCGACAACACTTACGAGTTGCGCAGTGGAACAGGGGTCGGCGTCAACGCCGCTCAATATGGCATGCGCCGCGGCATCTTCGGCTCATTGAGTTACCGTTTTTAATCAGACATGTTAGTGGAAAGCTATCAGCTAAAATCGGACTTGGCCCGGGTTTGTCTGCCCCACCCGCAAGGGCATCCGCAGCGCACGCTGGCCTGGGTCAATTCCATCTGCTTTCTTTTCCTGTTCGTCGCCCTGTCCGGCGCGAGGCCAAGACTGCCCGCACCCAAGCCGCTCCCGCCCCTTGAGGAGCCGCTGCCAATCATCGTCCAACCCCTGCCGCAGAAGCCACCGCCTCAATCGGAGCAGCCGAACAAGGAAGAATCAACCAAGGACAAAGCGCCGGCGCCCCGCGTCGTGGTGGTGACCCCGGATTCACCGGCCATCAGTTTCTCGGTGCCAACCATTGGCAACGTCCTTGTGCCCAATGCCCTTGCCCAAGCCCCACCAAGCGAGCCGCCCAAAGCCCCAGCGGCGGTTCATCATGAGCCGAAGACCATTGGCAGCACGGGCGAGGGAGGAGACCGCCCCCAGCCCCCTTACCCGGAAATGGCCCTCAAATTCGGCGAGCAAGGCACTGTCGTGCTATTGTTGACCGTCGATGACAGCGGCTTGGTTGAGTCCATCACCGTCAAGGAATCTTCCGGCTCCGCCATTTTGGACCGAAGCGCCCTGGACTTCGTCAAACGGCATTGGATCGTTCCTCCGGGCAGGGGCGGGCGTGTTTTTCAAGCAACCATTTCTTATCAGATCAAAATCGATTAACATGAATCCCGATTGAATTATTTATGATTGCCAATATTGTTTTCAACTTCCTCATCAAGGGCGGCCCGGTCATGGCGCCGATTCTCATTTGCGCCCTGGTCGCTGTCGCGGTCGTGGGCGAACGCTCGTTTTGGTGGCTCCGGGAAAGCCGCCGCCGCGACCCCAGGAAACTGGAGCAAATCCTGGCCGCGCTCGAAAACAGCGACGTCACCGCCGCAATTCAAATCGCCAAAGATTCGCCCGACCCGATCATCCGCATGATTTACCGCGGGTTGAACCATGTTCATACTTCCCTGCAAGGCGCGCTGCAATTGGCCGCGGGTATCGAGTTGGAACGGGCCGGACGATTCCTGACCGTGATGGACACCCTGGTCACCCTGGCGCCGTTGCTCGGTCTGCTCGGAACCGTCACCGGCCTGATGCGCGCCTTCCTCGCCGTGGGCAGCCAGGAATTGGCGGTGGCCAAGGTCACGGGCGGCATCGGCGAAGCGTTGATCGCGACGGCCTGCGGACTTAGCATCGCCATTATTTCGCTTATCCCGTTCAACTACTTCACCGGCCGGCTCGCCCGCCTTCAGTTCGAATTGGAAGCCGCGGCGACGAACGTGGAAGTGATGGTCGCCCCAAAGCAGCCGGGTGGAGATACTGTCAGATTGGAGGCCGCGCGCCGCGCCGGATCGCCCGCTGAACCCGGCCTGAGCAAATGAAGTTGTCCTCTCCAGTCAAAGGCCGGCACACCCGGATCGAGATCATTCCACTGATTGACATCATGTTCTTTCTGCTGGCCTCCTTCATGATGGTCAGCCTGCAAATGGACCGCACCCAAAACATCAAGGTCAATCTGCCCTCCGCCGACATGGCCCGCGCCGATTACAAGCCGGACATGATCAACATCGCGGTGGATAAAGCCGGGGCCGTCTGGCTGGAAAGGAAGGAAATTACGCTGCGGGAATTGGACCAGGTCCTCAGCAACCGTTTCCGGGCGGACACCAACCTTCCGGTCTATATCAGCGGCGATGCCGCCACCTTGCATGGCTCGATGGTGGATGTATTGGAGGCGGTGCGCCGCGCCGGCGTGCAGAAGGTGGCCTTCATGACTGCGGGAGGAACCAACCAGGCCAGCCAATGAAAATCCGCTCGCCCATTGTCCGCAAACGGACGCGCCTGGAGATCATCCCGCTGATCGACATCATGTTTTTTCTGCTGGCCTCCTTCATGATGGTCAGCCTGCAAATGCAAAAAGTCCGCACGCTCAAAGCCAGCCTGCCCACCGCCACCCAGGCCACTTCCGCAAAGAAACCCGACATCATCAATCTCAAAGTCGATCGGGAGGGCCGGGTTGAATTGGAAAAAGAACTGCTTTCCTTCCCGGAATTGCTCACCGTCCTGTCCAACCGCCATCAACTCAACACCAATGTCCCCGTCTATTTAAGCGGCAGCCGTGACGCCACGCATGGTTCGATGATGTATGTGCTGGACTTCGTCAAACGCGCCGGCATCCAGCAAGTGGCCGTCGCCGTCAAGGCCGATCCGTCCGGCCCGGCGGAATAATCATGAAAAACTTTCAACGCAATCTGTTCATCGTCCTGGCCATCGGCCTGTGCGGCGCCTGCGCCTGGCAATGGTACTTGCAATCCGTGCAGCTCAACAACATTGAGAGGCTGGACCAAATCATTTATCAAAAATCCGCCGACATCCAAGGCTACACCAACTCGATCAAGACCATGGACGCCGATATTAACCAACTGCACGACCGCATCACCCAGCTCAAGCAAGCCGCCCTGAGCAACGACCAATGGTCCGTCACCGAGAAACGCGAGGTGGCGCGGCTGCAATCCGCCGGCGACATCATGAGCAACGAGATTGTCGAGTACAAAGCGGCGGTTGACAGCCTGACCAGCAAACTGAAGGAAGCCTACGACGGCGAGAAGGAACTGGTCGCGCAACGGGACGACTTCGTGAAAAAACTCAACGAGCGCATCAAGGCGCAAAACGATCTGACCGCCAGATACAACGAACTGGTGGAACGATTCAACAAGCTCCAAACCACCAACGCCCCGCCGAAATAAGAGTTTTGACAAGGAATTGCGGATGGGATGGCGCCAACGGTCATGACTTTTCCTCCCCGGACGGCATGGGCAATTCGAGTGTGAAGGTGGCGCCTTTGCCCGGCCCATCGCTCTGGACGGTCAATGAGCCGCCCAATTCCCTGGCGGCGAGCGCGCCGCCGTGCAGGCCGAAGCCATGGCCGTTGAGGCGGGTGGTAAAACCGTGATTGAAGATGCGGGTGAGATTTTCAGGGGGAATCCCGACGCCGTTATCCGCCACGGAAATCTTGAGCCGTCCATCCCCGTTGGCCACGCGGACCGTCAGCCGTTTGTCAGCGCATCCGGATTCGTCGCAGGCGTATTTGGCATTGCGCAACAGGTTGATGAGAATTTGCAGGATTTTGTGTTTTTCGATGTTGATCGGCGGGACATTTTGAAAGTCGCGGATGACTTGCACCCCATGCCGCTCCAAGGCGCCGAGGTTCATGCGCAGGCTGTCTTCGACCAGACTGTGGACATTGACGATTTCCTTGACGCCGGAAATCTTGGCGTAATTCTGTTGCATCGCCACAATCTCGTTGATGTGTTCGACATTCTTCCGGAGCGAATCCAACTCCTGGAGGGTGGCCGTCTGGTCGGCCAGGACATGTTCGGAGAGTTTGGCCAGAAAAGCCGGCACCTGCCTGCCCTTGGGATCGCTCGTGATAAACGTCCCAAGGTCGTGTTCATGTTCCTTTAGCAGGGCCGTGACTTTGGCCAGATTGCCGAGCTTGGATCTCTTCACGCTTTCCGTCACCAAAGCGGTGGAGATGTTGACGCTGTTGAGGACATTGCCGACATTATGCAGGACGTTGGTGGCGACTTCCGACATCCCCGCCATGCGGGAGATTTCCAGCAATTCCCGATGGGCGCGTTCCACCTCTTGTTGCATTTGTCTGCGTTCTTCGATCTCGAGTTCGAGCGACAGAGTCCTTTGCTTCAACTCAGCTTCGGTGTGTTCGTGGCCTGCGATTTCCTGCTGGAGCGAAGTATTGGCTTTGGCCAGTTCGGTGGTCCGGCTCAGGACTTCGGCTTCCAGAAGCTGGCGGGTTTTTTGCAATTCCTGCTGCTTGCGCTGCAGGTGACGGACCCGCTGGGCGTAGATGCCGAGCAAGGCGGCGCACATCAGGCCGCCGCAGAGCACATCAAACCAAGCCGTCTGATAATAGTGCGGACGCAATTCAAATTCGATTGAATCCCCGTTCTCGTTCCAAACGCCGTCGGCATTGGCGGCGATGACATGGAATTTGTAACGGCCCGGCTTGAGGTTGGTGTAAAAGGCCAGGCGCCGGTCTTTGCTTTCCACCCAGTCTTTGTCGTAACCTTCCAGCTGGTAGCGGAGCCTGACATTTTGCGGCGCGATAAAGCTCAACGCAGTAAAATGGATTTCCAATTCGCCTGGACCCGGCGGCACGACCAGACTGTTGCTCCTGATCACCTCGATGCCGTTGGCGCGCACGCTCCCTATCTTAACGGGCGGCGCGATCCGGTTGACCAGGATATGAGCGGGGTCAACCACCACCACTCCATTGGCGGTGGGAAACCAAATCCGGCCATCCGACGTTTTGCAGGCCACATGTTCCTGGGTGGTTTTGTCCGACGGCTTGACCGATTCCGGCCCGTCATAGGTCACGCATTCGACCTGGCTGGTTTTTCCATCGGCAAAGTCGTTCATGCTTTTGCGGCTGACTTCAAAAATACCGCGGCCGGAGTCCACCCAAAGTTTGCCCAAGTCGTCGGGAAGGATGGAATAAATATTGTTGTCGAACAGGCCGTCCTTCCGGCTGATGGACCGGATTTGGTTGTCTTTCAGCCGGATGATTCCATTCAGCGATGCTCCCCAGACCACGCCGTCCCTATCTTCACAGACCCATTGCACACGTTGGCCGGAAAACCCTTCCGCCACCCCCCATTGCCGGTAACCGCCGTCCTTGACGCGAAAAATTCCGTTGATGCAGGCGACCCAAATTTCCCCGTTCCGGCCTGGAGCCAGGTTGAGAATCCAGTACAGCCCGGGTTCGCCGTTGGTAAATGTGTATGGCGTGAAATAATGCCTGCCCGCGCGGTAGAGAGAACCTCCCACTGACACCACCACGCCGTGCGCATCCTCGGCCAGCCCCACCACCATGTCGGGGGCCGGATAGGTCGCCACCGCCTTCTCGCCCGAGAAAATCACCAGGTTCTTGGTCCCGCTGACGAGATATACGTCTCCGTCGGCCGCCTCATACACCCGCTTGACGTAAGGGCTTACCAGTCCAGCTTCGACGCCGTAAGTCTTGGGCTTGCCGTCGAAGTAAGTGAGGCCGACGCCGCTGCCCACCCAAATGCCGCCTTTGCGCGAGGCGCACACCGCAACGGCGTCTTTCACGCTGGGATCTTCGGCGGCGGGTTGAGTGGTGAACTTGACATCCGTGAGCTGGCTCAAACCGTCCCGGGTCCCGATCCACAGACTGCCTTCGCGGTCTTCCGCAAGGGTCCTGACATAATCGCTGGCCAGTCCGTCGGTTTTCCGGAGGAACCCGTAAGTTCCATTCCGATAACACGCCAGTCCCTGACCGCTCGTTCCAATCCACATGGCGCCATGCCCGTCCACCAGCAGGGCGAGGATTTCCGAGAACAACGCGGGAATGTCCTTCCGCACAAGATTTGTGTCATAACAGTACAATCCATCCTTTGTTCCCACCCAAATCTGTCCCTCCTTGTCCTTAGCCATGCAGTGAACATTTTTCCCATCCAAGGCCGGATCGGGAAGTTTGGTAATCTTTCCGGCCTGCCAGCAGTAAACACCATTGTCGGCAGTTCCAAACCAGAGACTCCCTTGGGGATCCTCGTAACCGCACAAGACATTGACAGTGGCTGCCTTGGTCATGGCATTGGTGGACGA
>Ga0326727_10016399_pt1 | contig 15651 bp, 2 predicted proteins | sample MB2enrmetagenome_FD_207643 | JGI IMG/M metagenome (GOLD analysis project Ga0326727, IMG submission 207643) | Lab enriched peat soil microbial communities from McLean, Ithaca, NY, United States - MB29MY | ecosystem: Environmental > Terrestrial > Soil > Wetlands > Peat | place: USA: New York... | reverse complement strand
GTATTGCCAGGCTCCGTTGATCCACGAGTAGAGCCGCGCATAGAGCGTTACGCCATAGGCGGGTATGTTGTTGATCACCGGGGAGGTGAGAGCCGTTGTCGTCGCGCCAGACGCGTTATACACGTCTTTCGAGCCCGGTCCCGTGGTGCCCAGCCGGAACTCGTACTTTGTGACACCCCCGCCGGCTGACCAGCTGAAGGTGGCGCTGGTGCCGCTCAGCGTGCTGCCCGGCGTGGGAGACTGCAACACCGCCGGAACCGGAGTGCCGGACTCCGTGTAGGTGTAGTCGTTGTATTGCCAGGCTCCGTTGATCCACGAGTAGAGCCGCGCATAGAGCGTTACGCCATAGGCGGGTATGTTGTTGATCACCGGGGAGGTGAGAGCCGTTGTAGTCGTTTCAGCCGCGTTGTACACGTCTTTCGAGCCCGGTCCCGTGGTGCCCAGCCAGAACTCGTACTTTGTGACACCCCCGCCAGCTGTCCAGGTAAATGTGGCGCTGGTGCCGCTCAGCGTGCTGCCCGGCGTGGGAGACGTGAGTGCCGCGGCCTGGTCTACCACGATGCTCTGCGTTACTTGCGGCGCAGCCGCATAGTCAATATTGCCCGCCTGATTCGCGGCCACCACAATGGTGCCTCCGCCTGTCAGGGTCAGGGTGCTGTTGTTGGTGCCGCTCAGCGAGCCGGGGCCGGAGACGATGCTGAAGGTCACTGGGTTGCCCGAAGCCCCGCCCGCCGCGCTCAGCGTGATCGGAGAAGTCACGCCGTAGAGTACCGGAGTCGGCGGCGGTGTGAAAGTGATCGCTTGCGTGGCCTTGTTGACGGTCAGAGATACGGTAGCCGTGGCGGTGGTGTAGTCGGTCGTGTCAGTCGGTGTCAGGGTGACGGAGAGCGTCTGGGTTCCGGCCGTCAGCACTGTTCCCGAGGCAGGCGTGTAAGCGAAGCTTCCGGCTACTGTCGAGCTGGCGTCGAGCTGAGTTGCGCTCAGCGCCGTTCCGTAAGTGATCGCCGCTGGCGCGGTCCAATTGATGGTTGGCGTGGCCTGGGTGATCGTCAGTGTCCCATTCGCAAAGCTGAAGGTGTAGTTGGACGCCGACAATGTGCCTGGCGCGGCTGTAATTGGATAGGTGCCGACGGTGGAAGTGAGAGTCGCCGTCGTCGTCAGGGAGGCGGCGCCGCTCACGACGCTTTGCGTGTCACCGTTCACGAAGCCGGTGATGGTGTCAGTAAAGGTCGGATTCGCTGTATTGTAGGGCCGGCTGGCATTACCCGCGGTTACTGTCAGCGTGGCCTTGTTTACGATCAGAGATACAGTCGTTGTGGCGGTGGTGTAGTCGGTCGTGTCGGTTGGAGTCAGGGTGACGGAGAGCGTCTGGGTTCCGGCCGTCAGCACTGTTCCCGAAGCAGGCGTGTAAGCGAAGCTTCCAGCTACTGTCGAGCTGGCGTCGAGTTGAGTTGCGCTCAGTGCGGTGCCGTAAGTGATCGCTGCAGGCGTAGACCAGGTAATCGTCGGCGTGGCCTTGTTGACGGTCAGAGATACGGTCTTCGTGGCCGTGGTGTAGTCGGTCGTGTCAGTCGGAGTCAGGGTGACGGAGAGCGTTTGCGTTCCGGCCGTCAGCACTGTGCCCGAGGCAGGCGTGTAAGCGAAGCTTCCGGCTACCGTCGAGCTGGCGTCGAGTTGAGTCGCGCTCAGCGCCGTGCCGTAAGTGATCGCTACAGGCGTAGTCCAGTTAATGGTCGGCGTGGCCTTGTTCACCGTCAGCGAAACGGTGGCTGTGGCGGCGGTGTAGTCGGTTGTGTCGGTCGGAGTCAGGGTGACGGAGAGCGTCTGCGTTCCGGCCGTCAGCACTGTTCCCGAAGCAGGCGTGTAAGCGAAGCTTCCGGCTACCGTCGAGCTGGCGTCGAGCTGAGTTGCGCTCAGTGCGGTGCCGTAAGTGATCGCCGCAGGCGTAGACCAGGTAATCGTCGGCGTGGCCTTGTTGACGGTCAGAGATACGGTCTTCGTGGCAGTGGTGTAGTCGGTCGTATCAGTCGGAGTCAGGGTGACGGAGAGCGTCTGGGTTCCGGCCGTCAGCACCGTGCCCGAGGGAGGCGTGTAAGCGAAGCTTCCGGCTACCGTCGAGCTGGCGTCGAGCTGAGTTGCGCTCAGCGCCGTGCCGTAAGTGATCGCCACAGGCGTAGTCCAGGTAATCGTCGGCGTGGCCTGGGTGATCGTCAGTGTCCCGTTCGCAAAGCTGAAGGTGTAGTTGGACGCCGACAATGTGCCTGGCGCGGCTGTAATTGGATAGGTGCCGATGGTGGAAGTGAGAGTCGCCGTCGTCGTCAGAGAGGCGGCGCCGCTCACGACGCTTTGCGTGTCACCGTTCACGAAGCCGGTGATGGTGTCAGTAAAGGTCGGATTCGCCGTATTGTAGGGCCGGCTGGCATTGCCCGCGGTTACCGTCAGCGTGGCCTTGTTTACGGTCAGAGATACAGTCGTTGTGGCCGTGGTGTAGTCGGTCGTGTCAGTCGGAGTCAGGGTGACCGAGAGCGTTTGCGTTCCGGCCGTCAGCACTGTGCCCGAGGCAGGCGTGTAAGCGAAGTTTCCGGCCACGGTCGAGCTGGCGTCGAGCTGAGTTGCGCTCAGTGCGGTGCCGTAAGTGATCGCAGCTGGCGTAGACCAGGTAATCGTCGGCGTGGCCTTGTTGACGGTCAGAGATACGGTCTTCGTGGCCGTGGTGTAGTCGGTCGTGTCGGTTGGAGTCAGGGTGACGGAGAGTGTTTGGGTTCCGGCCGTCAGCACTGTGCCCGAGGCAGGCGTGTAAGCGAAGCTTCCGGCCACCGTCGAGCTGGCGTCGAGCTGGGTCGCGCTCAGCGCCGTGCCGTAAGTGATCGCCGCAGGCGTAGTCCAGGTAATCGTCGGCGTGGCCTGGGTGATCGTCAGTGTCCCGTTCGCAAAGCTGAAGGTGTAGTTGGACGCCGACAATGTGCCTGGCGCGGCTGTAATTGGATAGGTGCCGACGGTGGAAGTGAGAGTCGCCGTCGTCGTCAGGGAGGCGGCGCCGCTCACGACGCTTTGCGTGTCACCGTTCACGAAGCCGGTGATGGTGTCAGTAAAGGTCGGATTCGCCGTATTGTAGGGCCGGCTGGCATTGCCCGCGGTTACTGTCAGCGTAGCCTTGGTGATGGTCAACGTTCCTGGCGTCACGGAGGGCGAATAATTCGCCAGCGCCGATCCCGACAGGGTCGCAGTGATCGGATAGGTCCCGACCGGCGAGGAAGCCGTTCCGGTGGAGCTGTAGGTCGCTGTAAGTGTGTCGCCGTTTACAAGGCCGGTGATGGTTCCACTGAACGTTGGAAGTGCCGCGCCGTAGACCTTAGTGGCAGAGTTAACGGTCACGGTGAGAGGAGCCTGGGCAACCGTGAAGCTCTGCGGTACGGCAGTAGCCGGGTTGTAGTCGGCATTGCCGGCCTGATTTGCTGCCACCACGACTGTGCCGGCCCCTGTAATGCTCATGATGCCGTTGGTGATGGATGCGGGACCGGATGTGACCGTGAATGTTACGGACAATCCGGAGGTCGACGAGGCGGACAGAGTGATAGGAGCGACGCCATAGGTTACGTTTGGCAGCGCGTTGAACGTGATGGTTTGGTTCGCCTTAATGATGGTGAGAGGCAGTGTTTGCGCCGCCAGGGTCGTGTAGTACTGATCGCCGCCGTAGCTTACAGCGATGGAATGGGGGCCCACGCTGAGTTGGCTGACGGGGATGGTGACCGCACCGCCGGATAACGTTGCCGGCTGCGCCGTTCCGCCGTCGATGGAGTAGCTCACGGTTCCAGTGGGAGCGGGAACAAAGGAGAGCGGTCCGGTCAAAGTCACGCTCACACTCAGCGCCTGACCCCATGCGACCGTCGTGCTGGGCACGCCGGCCAACTGCATTGTGGGAGTGACGAGGCTGGCGGCAAGTTGCAGCGTGTTCGAGGTACTCGTGGTGAAGTTTGTATCGCCGGAGTAGGCGCCGGAGACGGAGTGATTGCCGGTGCCGGGAACGACGGCGTTGGTCAGTGTCGCGGTCTGCGTGACCTCGTTAAGAAGGATCGAGTCAGAAGGACCGGTCTGATTCGCGATCGCGATATCGGGACGGCCGTCGTGATTCATATCGGCAATCGCAACCCCGATGGGAGTTGTGCCCGTCGGGTAGGGAGTTGCGCCTTGGAAGGTCCCGTTGCCGTTGCCAAATAACACATCGACATGCCCCGTACCTGCATCGATAGCAATGAGGTCCGGCTTGCCGTCTCCGTTCAAATCCGCAACGGCCATGCTTTCAAGGCTTGACGGCGAAGTCACGCTGTAAACCGCCGCTGCAGCCCCGAAAGTTCCGCTCCCAGTACCCAGCAGTACGCTGACGCCGTAACCGTAATCCTGGAGCACGATGTCCAGCTTGCCATTATTCCGCAAGCTGGAAAGTGTCACGTTGTTCGGATAACCGGAAACCGGCGTCGTGTAGGAAGCTGCTGTCTGGAATGTGCCGTTACCGTTCCCCAAAAGGACGCTCACAGTACTGTAGGCCCAATTTGCAACCACCAGGTCGAGCTTGCCGTTGCCAATCAAATCGCCGGCAGCGACGGAATCCGCTCCGGGCATCGAAATTGACACCGGTTCCTGGAAGGTGCCATCGCCGTTGCCAAATAGCAAGTCGACAGACCCGTTGCCGTAGTTGGCTACGGCGATATCCAGAATCCCGTCGCCATTGAAGTCGCCGATGGCGATTCCTGTGAGGACACTACTTGAGTCGTAGTAGCGCTCCTTCTGGAATGAGCCGTCTCCGTTGCCGAGCAGAACTCCGACCGCGCAGCTGGTGCTACTGCTGGTGCATTCAACAAAGGCAATGTCTACCTTGCCATCGCCGTTGAAATCGCCAAAGACGACATCGGTGCCGGTCAAAATGCCAAAGTAGTTTTGAGAGGAGACTCCTCCGGTGGTTATGGTCTTCGGCGCCTGGAATGTGCCGTTTCCATTCCCGATCTGAACGAAGAGTCCAGCAGTAGTGCCCGTGACCAGGTCGGGAATTCCGTCTCCATTCAAATCAGCAAGAGCCACAACGTCTGGAGGGTTCAATCCAGTAATCGTCGGCGCGGCCACGAACGTCTGCGCCAGCGTCGCCGCGTTGATTTCCGCAGTGCCTGGAACCAGGCTCGTCGTGTTGTCAGTGAAGGTGACGCTGCCCGTGGGCGTAACCGGCCCCATCCCCAGCACCGTTCCCGTAAACGTGTAGTCTCCCGCGCTTCCGGAAGAAGTAAATGTAGTGGTGGAGGGGTAGGTCCCTGTGACTGTAACCACGAAGGGCGTAGAGGTGCTGGTCGCATCGCCGCCCGCATATGTTGCAGTAATGCTGTTCGAGCCCAGCGGTACGAGAATGGTCTTCAGTGTGGCCGTGCCGATTACGCCTCCGCCTGAGGTCGTAGTCGCTACCTGCGCTGTTCCCAGCACGGTTGTTCCGTCATAGAAGGTCACGTGGCCGTTGCTTACCGGGCTGCTGTTCTGGTCTTGCACGGCGGCGGACAGTGTGAACAAGCTGCCGAATGCTGCGCTGGTTGGGTTTGCGGTCAAGGCCACCGTGCTTGTCAACGGGGTAATCCCTGTGCCGCTCACCGGCAGTTCCTGCGGCGAACCGGAAGCGTTGTCGGTGACCTTGATGTATCCGGTGTCGCTCGCGGCCGCGGCTGGAGTAAACGCCACATAGATCAGGCATGATTGGCCTGTTGTAAGCGTGCTGCCAGTGCAGCCATTCTGCGCGATCGTGAAAGCGGCGTTTGTCGAGCTAACCGCGCTGATGGTCACCGAGTTCACGCCGATGTTGGTGACAGAGACGAACTGTTCCAGGCTGCCTTCGCCGGCAGGCTCTGTCGAACTGAATGTAAGCGCGGCCGGGAAGAACGTGACCGCGGTGGACGCGTTGATTCCCGAACCGGAGATGCTGACCGTGCGGCCACTGCCGCTGCCGGTATCGGTTTCCTTGAGCGTCGCCGTGCGGGAACCGGTTGCTGTAGGAGTAAACGTGAGGGTGATACTGCAGCTGGTGTAGGCTGGCAGGTTTGACCCTGCGCAGTTGTCCGATTCGCTGTAATCGCCTGGGTTGGTCCCCCCGAGCGCGATCGTATTGACCATCACAGCATCGCTTCCACGGTTGACGAGATACAACGTCACCGGGCTGCTGGCGATGCTGAGCGTTTGGTTGCCGAACGAGACCGTTGTCTGCGAAAACTGCAGCTCGGAAGTTGCCGCAAGGCTGGTGCCGCTGAGCGCCACCTTCTGCGGGCTGCCCGGGGCGTTGTCAGTGTAGCTGAGCGTGCCCGAAATCGTGCCGGTGGTGGTGGGGTTGAAGTACACATAGTCATAGCAACTGCCGCCGGGGTTAAGCGTGTTGCCCTTGCAGCCGTAGCTGTAGAAGCTGAAGCCCGTGGTCAAAGTGGCGTTAGTGATGGTGACAGGCACGTTGCCGGTGTTGGTTATCGTGACAGTTTGGTAGTTAGAAGGTATGCCTGCGTTCACCGTGACTGTATCGAACTGGATGCCGGCCGGGTTGACTGTTATCGCAGGAATGGCTGCAATCCCATTGCCGGTGAGCGTCGCCGTGAACGGCACAGGCGTGGATGAGTTGGCGTAGGTGACCGGGAAGACGATCGTACCAGTCCTGGTTCCAGCGCTGCCGGGCAGGAAATCGATTTCGACAGGGCAGCTACTTCCAGGGTTGACGGTCGCGAGGCTGCATCCGTCTTCGCCATAGCCGCCGAGGTCGGTAAAGTCGCCCGACGCGGTCGCCCCGATGACCACATTCGTGCTGCTAAGCTGGCCCACCGTGAAAGGCAGGTTGCCGGAGTTGGTCAGGTAGATGTACTGCGAGTTGCCGGGGGGGATGATTACCGTCCCCACGGTGGTATCCCGGAAGGTGGCCAGGGTTGGGCTGAGTACGGCCTCGTTATACTGCGCCACGCCGATACCGGTGAGGTTGGCGGTAAAACTGCCCGTGGTGCCGTCGGAGTAGGTCACCGGGAACGTGACTGTTCCGGTGCGGGTACCGGCGGCCGAGGGAGCAAACTGCACGTAGATATAGCAGGAGCCCTCGCCGCCTTGGCTATCGGCGGAGGCCACAGTCCGACCCGAACAGGAGTCCCAGCCGCCCCCGGCGCCACCGTAAATACCGAACTCTGAGGTAGAGCCAAAATTGGTGCCGCCCAATGTGCCCACGGTGAAAGACGCGGCCCCGGTGTTGTAGAGATAAATGGTCTGCTGGTTGGTCGAGGTGGTGGTGACGACCTGGGACGGGAAGCTTAGCGCGCTGGGCGAGAGGTAGCCGGTGTCAGACGCCGGTGGTGCGTAGCCAGAGAGCGCAACGCTGAAATTTCCCACGCTGGTGGTTATGGTCAGCGTGCCGGTCGCGTACCCTGCGGCAGTGGGCGAGAAAACCAAATTAACCTGGCAATTGTCGGACGTTCCCGGGCTCGATGAACAGTTATTCAGCGCGTTTACGCCCGAGGCGAGTGCAAAATTGGCGCTGCCCGCGGTGATGCTGGCGCCGGTAAACGCGAAGGTTGGGTGAGTGCCAATGCCCGTGTAGGCAAAGTAGGCTTGCAGCACAGGGGAGACTGAATTGACCGCCTGCTGATCAAACGACATGAGAGGGGGATTAAAGTAGTTCGGCGTGCCGCCTGAAACCGCTGTGCCCGTGCCTGAAAGGCTTGCCGTCAGTGTCCCGGCATTCGATTTCACCGTCAGTGTGCCGCCGCGTGTGCCGGATGCCGAGGGCGTAAACTCCACCTGGAGATAGCAGTCCTGGCCGGGAGCGAGTGTTCCCGAACCTGCTGTATTGCAGTAATCGCCGGCGACCGTAAAGTCCCCGGTGGCCGCTGCCGTTGCTGAAAATGTCAGCGTTTCAGTGCCGGAGTTGCGCACGTAGAACGGAATCCAATTCGTAGTCTGGGTGACCTCATAGGAGCCAAAGTTCGCCGAGGTGGGCGACAGGCCGCTGGCCAGCGTGCCCGTTTCACCGCCGCCGGTCAGCGTGATCGTCTGTGATCCGGCGCTTGTCGTCAGCACCAGGGTACCGTTGTCGGGGCTTGTGGTCACCGTGGGGGTGAAGGTCACATCGACATAGCAGGGCGCTCCCGGTGAAAGGACGTAGGGCAGCGCCCCGCAGTTGACGTTGGAGACAGCGTAGTCGCCAGTAGTGGCCCAGGCGGTAATTGTCACGTTGACGTCACCCGAGTTGGTGAGGGTGACGTATGGCGATGTGCTCGACGTTCCCTTCACAAGGGTGCCGAAGTCGAGTTGGGACGGGGTTGCGGTGAAAACGCCAGATGGCGTGATACCATTGCCGGCCAGCGGAACGGTTTGCGGAGTTGCCGAGGCGGCGTCGATGACCGTGAGCGTGCCGGTGCGCGGGCCGGTCTGGCTGGGGGTGAAGACGACATTGATATAGCACTCAGCGGAGGGAACGTAGCCGGGCTCCTGGACCCCGGCGAGAACGGTCCCAGGGCAGTTGGTCAGGGTGACGGAGAAGTCGCCCGAACCCAGCACGCGATCCACGGCGAACGGCGTATTGCCGGTGTTGAAGACGTAGAACGTCTGCGCCGAACTGGCGACACCCACTGGCTGGTCGGGGAAGATTGCGTTGCCGGGCTGGAACTCCAGCGTCTGCGTATTCGCCATGCCCTGGCCGATCAGGCTCACCGTGACGACCGTGGAAGATCCGGCGATGGGGAAGGTCAGGGTCGCCGTCTCGGTGGCCCCAACCGAAGGAGTAAAGGTCACGTAGGAGTAGGTCACCGCCTGGGAATTCAGGGGGGTCGCTGGAGCGGAGACATGGAAATCGGATGCCGCACCCTGGCTGCTGGTAAGCGTAACCGTGGGAGTGAGGAAGTTCAGCAGCAGGCTACCGGTGTTGGTCAAAAAGACAGTTTGCGTCACGCTCGCAGTGCCCACAGCCTCGGTGCCGAAGTTGAGCGTGGTTGCGGAGAGCGCAACGGACTGCGTGCCGCCAGCGCCCGAAGGCAGAATGCCGGTCCCTGTGACGGCCACCGTGCAACCCGACTGCTCATAGATGCACCACCAGGTGGCAAGCGTGGAGGTTTGCAGCCCCGCCTGACTCTCGTTGGGCGCAAACGTTACCTGGATATGGCAGCTATCGCCGGGGGGCAAGGAAGCCGGGCAGTCGGTAACCCCGCTGAAACCATCCAATGAGCCATAGTAATTAAACCAGAAATCGTTCGCATTCGTGACCGGCTCGTCGCCCGTGTTGGTCAGGGTGACGGTCTGTGGAGCGCTCGCGGTGTTGACCGTCTGGCTGCCGAAGCTCAGCGACGACGGCGACGCCACGATGAAGCCGTTGTCTGCGCCCTGGCCGCTCAACGGGACAACCAGCGGGCTGTTCAGCCCATTCGAAGTGATCGTCAGGGTGCCGGTGACAGGCGCATCGGTCGGGGGAGTGAACGCAATGGTGGCCGTGCAATAGCTGGAGGCTGCGATCGCGCCGTTGCAATTATCGCTCTCAGTAAAATATGAGGGGCTGGCAACAACCGAGCTGAGCGTAACGGGTACGTTGCCCGTGTTGCGCAAGGCGATTGTCGTTGGGGTCGCGCTGGCAGCCGCGTCGTAGACCGTCGAGCTCACATTCACCGGAATGCTGGTGCCAAAGTTCACGCTGTTCGGGACCGCAATCACGTTGCCCGCGTTGGTCATGCTGACTTCGGCCAGCCAGGGACCGTAATAAACAGCCGGCGCGGCGGTCGTGGTTACCGGGAAATCCGGCGTCTGGGAGGCGGTGTTGCCCGCAAGCCAGGCGTCGCCATTGCTGTCCACCGCGACGTGGGGTTCAGAACCCACATTCACATCAGGTGAATTGGCGCCAGTATTCGCACCGCTGGTGAGGCCGCTGATGTAACCCGAAGTCAGGGCAGCGGACCCCGTGCCGTTCAGCGCAACCAGGAAACCCGCGGCGTAACTTTGAACAGCGGCGGGTACCCCGCTGATCCCATTGATCACCGGCAAATCAGACGCATTGGTCCACCCTGCAATATAGGCCGTGCAGGCCGAGGAGCAACCCGGGACCAGCGCAATGCTGAATGGATTAACCTGGTTGGAGTAACTGTTGATGCTGGTCCCGCCGCTTGGGCCGCTCAGGAAGGTCGAATAAATAAGTCCGCCAGCCGGATTGAGTTCCAGGGCAAAGCCGTCGGGATAGCTAGTCTGATATGCGCCCGCGGTGGTGGGGAAATCGTCCGCAGAAATGCCCCGGCCCGCAACGTACACATTTTGGCTGCCGTCGACGGCGATGGCCCCAGGTATGGCAGGCCCAAGATAGGCGGAGTAGACCAGCGCCGTGCCGGTGGGGTTCACGGCTGTGACATAGGCGCAGTTGTTGGTGGCCTCAACGCCGGAATAAGCGAACGCGCCGGAGGTGACTGGGGCGGTGCAACTATAGGACGGTACTGACAGATAGGCATTGCCCTGGCTATCGATTGCTACGCCGTCCACATCGGTACTCGTCCCGCCTATCAGGGTCGAATAAACCAGCGAGGCCGCGCCCGAGGCTGAAGGATTGAACTTGGCGACGAAGCCGGCCGGATGGCCGCTCGTGTAAGTCGTCTGATAGGCGCCTGCGGTGGTTGGGAAGCTGCCGCCGCCGGCCTGGCCGCCCAGATACGCATTGCCCGAGCTATCCACGGCCACCGCGTTGCCGTAGTCGACCCCATAACTGCCGTTGGCTGTGCCGCCCAAATAGGTGCTGTAGGCCAGCGAGGACCCATTCGCTGAAAGCACAGAAAGTGCAGCATTATAGTTATAGTTTCCGCTGTAGCTGTGGTTGGGATAGGTCGCCTGATATGCATTGGATGTGGTCGGGTAGCCGGAAGTGGCACTCGCGGCGATGTAGGCCTGCCCGCTGGAATTAACGGCAAGCCCGGTGGGATAGAGACTGAAGGACCCACCCGTCCCGGAGAAGGTTGCGGTGTAGACCAGCGCCCCGCCTGAGGTCAATTTCTGAACGGTCATCTCGGGTGACCCGTCATTTGAGAGGACATAGACATTGTTCAGGCTGTCGATAGCCAGATCCTGCACGTAGTAGTAGTAATCTGTGGGCGCCGCGCTGGTTGCCGTCGACAAATAGGTTGCAAAAGTCAGCACCGGGTCGATGGTCAGAGGCTTCGACGCATCGTAGCCTTTCATTCCAAGCCCGATGCGTTGGCCGTTGCGGCCTTTCGCCGGCAGCAAGGCATAACTAACCTCAACCGGCTTGCGATTCTGCCCGTCAGGCTGCCAGGCCAGGGGCTTGTGCAGCACAATCTGCTGGCCGTTGACCTCAATGATCAGATCGCCGTTCTTCCCAATGGTGGCGCGGTCCGCACCGTCCAGATCGAAGATCAGGGCACTGGCGTTGGCGCCTGGCGCCACATCCAAGTCGTATTCAAGCCGGCCGTCGCGCCCGTAAAAGGTCGCGCTCACGCCTGAATAGATCTGCTCCTCGCGCACGCGCTCATAGAGGGGAATGTCCGAATGCCAGTTTGCCTCCGCGCCCTGGAACCAGGCGCCCTTGGCGGCAAGCTCGTCCAGACCCGTCAATTGGGCCGAGGCACTCGCCCCTTCAAAGCGCAGTGACACCTCTCGCGGCGGCGCAGCATTCGAAGCAGCGCCGGGCAGCGTCTTTTGACTTCCCTTTCCCAGCGGCCGCAACGCCTTCGGGTTTGCGACCTGCAGCGTAACACCGTCCTTCGCAAGAGAAACGCCAAAGCCGTACCCATAGGCGCGAAACGCCTGGCCGGTCGGCCACTGGCCGCGATTTTCCTCGAAATAACGAGGTATCGACTGGGGCGGTGTGCGACCAGCAACGGGGGTGGTGGCAGGAGCAGTGGCAGCCAGCGACGATCCAATCATCGCGGCGAAAAGGCTGGTCAAAACCAAGGACTTACGCATGTGTAAAAATCTCCTCTGTCGGCTCTTGCGAGGGAGTGTAGGTTTGTGCAAGGAATTTGCGGTTTGTGCGAGGGAGTGTCGGCTTTTGCGAGGGAGTGTCAAGTTATTCGTGAAATCAGACGCCAACTCTCAGGGCAAACGCGACACGAGCCCATGATTGATGCAAAACACGGAGCCCGGCGGCTACGCACTTTCAGGCGGGGGGAGACAGTCCCTCACTATATGGCAGGCATACATGTATTGCAAGTGAATTCGGAGTCGTAGTCCGAAATTCACTTTCCTATCCGCTGAATGCGTCAGACGACTCGCAGACTTGTGAGAGAGGAACTCCGACAAAACCCCACTCGATCTCCAGGAAAATCAAAAACTGGATCCTGGCGATCGGCATGGCCGATAGACGTCATGCAAGCGTGGCGGCCTTTCTTCTGAAGAGTCCCGCCCGGGTATCCAGGTATGGAATTGGGTTCGCATGGCATAGTAATGCGATGGCCATTTAGTGATGCAAAACTGACCTTGCCCTCAGAATGCGTATCTCTTACGGCATTTTCTGAGATAGTGTGTCAGTTTTGCATCAATTCAAGGTCGCTGCTCCCTGTTGGTCGCATCGACTCGGCTGTTATGCCTTCGGGATATACCTTCTCAGAAAATGCGATAGCCCCACCGGTTTGAGGATATATTCATCCTCGTCGTAGTCGTCGTGGCGTGGAAAAGTGGAATTGGCAGTATCGATTTCCAAGGTCTGTGGGAAGATTCTCTCTTCCTATGCAAGCACTCTCGGCGGAGATGGATTGGATATTCAAGGCATGAGGGGTCTATCCCTCCGATGTCTCTGATGGCCGGGCGAGGTTGTCCACGCCCCGGCCTTCTTCTGCGCCGTCTTCGTCCGGCCGTCGGCGCCACCCCTGTTGCAGAGCGTTGACCGGCATAGTTTACCGGGGGCACAAAGGGGCTTCGACCTCGCCTACCTGGTTTCAGTAACGGAGGGCGACGAAGAAGAGATTGTGACGCAGAGCGCCTACCAGTAGCGTATGGCTACGACGGTAGGGGTTGTAGGAATATCGTTGACAACTTTTGTTTGAAGAACCAACTCCACGTTCTCACTGGTCCATGATCTGGGTGCAGATCTGATCAGATCTGCGATCTCCTGGGGGTTGGTTATAAACTCAGCAGCCGCACGAGTGCCGCTTTGACCAATTCCGGCAATGGCCATAAGCGGTTCGCCAGTCTTGGAGTGAGGAAGCCGCGCAACTACGGCATAATCCACCAGGACTTTGTTGTCTGAGGAATAGAGTGTCGTCCAGCTGCGCTTTGGGTCGGATCGATCCTGGATGGTTAACCCGGGGCCGAGCGCGAATCCGAGATCGCCGGTCATCTGCATCGTCCATCCATTGTTGAATGCGCCGATCAAAACGGCCGGAGATTGGCGAAGATCACCAAATACAACGTCCTCGCCGGAGCGAAGATCGAAGCTGCGCTTGTTACGGGTGAGAAAGGTTGCCACAGCAACGTTCGCTGACACGTCTCCGAGGGTCACGTAGGTGTTTCTGACGGGGGTAAGATCGTCCGCGCCGAGTTTCTGATCGGGGGTAAGCGGAATCAGAAATTCATGCCCCTGTGCATCCAGTTCATCAAGCTTGTGAGTGGCCCTGTACTTTTCAAGCAACTCCTGGCGCGGCATATAGACCGGGTTTGACCCGGTGTAAATCAACACCGGTTTGGTTGTCGATAATATGGGTTCCCAGAATTGGTCGATCGGACTCTTTGCCCGGAACAGAAGCAAAGACGATGCCAGAACCATAGCGCAGATTATCGAGACGGCCCAAAGCAACCAGTTGCGTCGAGGATTGCTTGCGGAACCGGCTGCCGCGGCGGGGAGAGAGATTTCGGGGACGGCAAAGGGAGCCGGCGCGGGCACTGCAGCCAGGCGATGGACGGGTTCGGCGTTACCGCTCTCCGATTCTGCCGAAGGTGGCCTGGCGGAACTTGAGAACGAAGCGTGATATGAACCCGGACTGATTTCGATTCGGAGGGCACTTTTGGCGCCTTCTCCGACGTAGAACTGAGCTAGCCTCTTTCTCAGTTCCGCGGCCCGTGCCCGGACGATCGGGTCTGAATTGGTGTCGTAGTCCGGAGGTCTGCCAAAGACCTCTGCCCCTATCACTCTTTCTTTCAAGAGTTGGCCGTGCCCTGAGAGCGTCTGGTCAACAATGTATCGCAAAAGTTGCTGAGATTGCTTGCTGGTGCGAAAGGGGCTGCTGATCAGGATATCTGCAAGCGCCTCTTGAACCCGTGCCGCGGGGATATCCCGGGGAGCAATCGCTCGCGGAAGAGCTTCGTTGGGTTCAACGGCGTGTTCCATCGGTCCCCCGGGCCAGTATTTTCACCTGCGCGGTACTGTACTCCAGCCAATTGACGATGGCAAGGTCCGTATTTCGTTCGAGAACGCTCTCGGACAGTACTGTACCGTACCTTGCCAATGCCAATAAAGTTATCGCTTACTTTCAGCGTACTTGAAAAGTGTGTCTTCGGGCTGCGCTAATGGCGAAATCGCCCGACCGATCGCTCTGCGGGGGCTCTGGATCTTTGTTCAAGAGCCCTTGGCGCCAATGACTAGTGAGATCAACACAACAGGAAGAACTGCAGGAGGCAAAATGACCAGGTTACGTCTCGTACTTATGGCAGTCTTGATGGCCACCATAGGACTGACATTCCTTTCGAAACTCAACGCGCAGTCGAAAAGCATAACAGCCTCACTATCGGGTACAGTCGCCGACCCGTCCGGGGCCAGAGTCCCGAAAGCTACTGTGCGGCTCACCAATCCGGAAAATGGAATCATCCGAACCGACACCACGACCGCGACGGGAGAGTTCACCTTTGCCTTTCTCCCGGAGGGCACCTACGTCCTCGAGGCGAGCGCGCCGGGATTCAAGACAACCAAGCAAACCGGAATCGTCCTCAGTGGCGGTGACACCCTGAAGATGGCTGTCAGCCTGACGGTGGGCGCGACCGAGCAAATCACAGTCAATGCGGGCGGGCCGCTGCTCCAAACAGAGGACGCGAACATCAGCACCGAGCTTGCGAGCAAGCAAATTGAGGAACTTCCGCTCAATCTCAGAAACGTGCTTTCCTTTGTTACGTTGGATTCCGCTGTGAACGTGCAGGGCGACCGGCAGTTGCTGGCGGCGGGCGGCAGCGAAGATACGGCCGACCAGGATTACTCCTTCCTGAATTTTGGAGGCGGCTACTTCGGGACCAACCTCTTCCTCCTCGAGGGCGGCTACGATACGTCCCAGGACTGGGGAGGAATCTTGTATGTGCCTGCCCCGGAGGACACGGATCAGGTCAAGGTAACCAGCTACTCGTTTTCAGCGGAATACGGATTCAGTACCGGCAATGTGATCAGCCTTACCACCAAGTCCGGCACCCACGACTGGCATTTCGTTGCCGACGAGTACATTCGCAACCCGAAACTGGATGCCAACCTCTACTTCAACAACCTGAACGGCTCGCCCAAGCCGAACGACCATCGCAATCAGTTCGGAGTCGCCGGCGGCGGACCGTTATATATCCCGGGCATCTATTGTCCTGTCCCTGAAATAATTGTCACAAATAAGATGGCCTGCTGCATCGGATAGAGTGGGAGGAAGTCCGATGCGGAAAGGTCGTCCACTCGCTCCTTTGTCTCTGCCCGTCGAGGATCGCGCTCAG
>Ga0326727_10016396_pt1 | contig 15653 bp, 15 predicted proteins | sample MB2enrmetagenome_FD_207643 | JGI IMG/M metagenome (GOLD analysis project Ga0326727, IMG submission 207643) | Lab enriched peat soil microbial communities from McLean, Ithaca, NY, United States - MB29MY | ecosystem: Environmental > Terrestrial > Soil > Wetlands > Peat | place: USA: New York... | reverse complement strand
CGGGGCGCGTTGTGGTGCTGGGCGGCGGGGCCAGCGGCATCAATGCGGCCCGCATGGCCACCGGGCTGGGGGCGGATGTGACGATTTTGGAGGTGGATTTGGAACGGATGCGTTTCCTGGACATCACGCTGCACACGGCGCACACCCTGTTTTCCAGTGAAGCGCATTTGGTGGATTTGTTGCCGACGGTGGATTTGTTGATTGGCGCGGTGCTGGAGCCCGGGGCCAAGGCGCCCCATTTGATCAGCCGCGAGATGTTGCGGATGATGCGTCCGGGCAGTGTGCTGGTGGACATCGCCATTGATCAGGGCGGGTGCGCGGAGACGTCGCGGCCCACGACGCATGACCACCCCGTGTATGTCGAGGAGGGGGTGACTCATTATTGCGTGACCAATATGCCCGGCGCCTACGCGCGCACCGCGACGCAGGCGTTGACCAATGTGACTTATCGTTACTTCGAATTGCTGGCCGATTGGGGATTGGCCGAGGCCTGCCAGAAACAACCGGCGCTGGCCGGCGGCATCAATGTGATGAGGGGCAGGATCACGCATAAAGCCGTGGCGGCGGCGCATGGCATGGAATTTGAAGCGCCGCAGTTCGACTGATTATTAGCTGGTTCATTGAAATACGGAAAATCACGCGGGGCAGAATTGACATTGCCTCAAACTGGCCGATATTGCATGGGGGTTATTTGCGAGGGAGGGAAACACTCCAGAGTGGAGGCGCATAATGAAAAGAGTTGTCGTGTTAAGTTTTGTGTTGATCCTGCAGGGGCTGAATTCATTTGGGCAGACGAATGCCGTGCCGCCAACGGGCCGTTCGGTGGCGCGTTCTGAAGCGCCAAAGCCGGTTTCCAAACCCAAGACCGCGGGCGATTCCGCCGTTCCCAGCCAAGGCACATTGTCGCGAAGCACAGAAGCTCAACCGGCGGACTTGGCCGCGATTCGCCGGATTAGCCGGGAACGCTTGTTGTTGCGCCGGGGATCAAAGATTGATTTTGGGGCGATCATGGGGAGAATTTTTCGATCCGAGAACGATCAAATGGGCGAGACTTGCATTCGTGACACGGTTGTCACAATTTTCCCGACGGGACGCTGAGGCCGGGGCAGGATCGAATGGCCTGAAATATTCATTGCATTTCCGCGGCAGTGGAGGATGTTGTGGGCAATCAGGCATTTCGTGGATATCCAGGCTTGGCGGATTCTCAGTTGAAAAAGATTCAATGATAATTTGAAACCCGATGGTCGGGAACGCTCCAGGAGGACGATCTGTTTGGAAAAAAGAGTGATATGAACAATAGATTGTATGTGGAAAATCTCGCCCCCGGCATTACCGACGCGAGTGTGCGGGATTTGTTTTCCAAAAAAGGGCAGGTCTTGGAGGTCAAATTGGTTCTGGATCCAGCCACGGGCCGCTCCAACGGCCGGGCTTATGTGACCATGGCCACCCCGGAATTGGCCGCCGCCGCGCTGTCGCTGCACAGCCACAGTTTGGACGGAAGAAACATCGCAGTGACCGAGGCGCGGCCGGTGGACGCGCGTCCCCTGGGTTTAATCGGCCACGGTTTCGATGTGTATCAAAGCTCCGAACAAAAAGCCGCCGCGCGCAACGCGAAAGGCGGCGGGCGCCATCGCGGGAGACGGCGTTTCGAGTCGTCGAAGTAAAAGTTTCCTCTTCAACTGCCAAAGTTCCGTGACGGGGACGGTGAAGGCGGCCCGCGTTTTGCGCCCGAGGCACGGGCCTGGTGTTCTTCTCGACATTGCCGGGCGGCTTGGGTAAATACGGCGCGTGAAGCAGGTTTTTCCCAGTGTGTTGCTGTTGATTCCGGCCCTCAACGAAGAGGGCCGGATCGAGCCGGTATTGCGAAGTTATGCGGAGTATTTTCGGAAGAATTACAGCGGGAAGTTTCAACTGGTGGTGGTTCTCAACGGCTGCCGGGACAATACGCTGGCCGTGGTGCAACGAGTCCGCGCGGAGTACGGCGAAGTCGGCGTCGTGGTGTTCGAGGACCCGATCGGCAAGGGCGGGGCGTTGATTGAGGGCTTGCGCCTGGCGCCGCTGGCGGATGTGATCGGCTATGTGGATGCGGACGGGGCGACCGGCCCGGCGGCTTTCGCTGATTTGGTGCGCCGTTCGGGAGAGGCGGATTGCGTCATTGGCTCGCGTTGGATTCCAGGAGCCGTCCTGCACCAGATGCAGTCGGGCCGGCGGCAATTTGCCAGCCGCATCTTTCATGCCATCGTGCAACTGCTTTTCTGGATGAACATCAAGGACACGCAGTGCGGCGCGAAGGTGATTCGGCGGGCGGCGGTGGAGAAGATCCATTCTTTGCTGTGCATTGCGGACATGGCGTTCGACATTAATCTTCTTTACATCCTGCGGCGCGAGGGGTTCAGCGTGCTGGAAGCGCCAACGGAATGGACGGACCAAGTGGGATCCAAGGTGGCTTTGGGCAGGACATCGATTACCATGCTGCTTTCCGTGATTCGTTTGCGATGGATTTATTCGCCGTTCAACGGGCTGCGGAGAATTTTTACTCCGCTGGAGAACTGGCTTTACCGGAAGTTGCAGGCGCCGCCGCCGAACCCCGATCCGAAGCGGTAGCCGCGGGAATGGCGCGGGAGAACCAGGCCGCCAGGGCGCAGAGCAGGAGGCTGGCGCCGCCCAATGTTTGAATGACGCGAATGAAGGCGTCGAATGGCTTCATGGCCAGAAGGCCCGGGGCCTCAAGGCACAAGCAGGCCGCGTAAAGCGCCGGCACCAGCATGAGCCAGGGCACCGCTTGGAACCGGCCGCGGGCCAGGATGTTTTGCACCAACACATTGGCCACGGTCAAAGGCAGCAAAGCCCAGGCAAACCAGGGGACCAGCGGCGCGGCGTCCCACATTTCGCGATTGCTGCAATACATCAACCGCAGCGGCAGCCTGGGGAACAGCGTGCAGCCCACGGCCGCCACACAGCCAAAGAGAAGGGTCGCCGCCAGAGTCATGCCGAGGGAGTCGGAGCGCTCGGCGCGGGCCACGTTTTGCGCGACGCGCGCAAACATGACCAGCGCCACCGGGGCGATGAATTGGATGATGGCGAAACCGGTCAGCATGGCCCCGCCATAGAGGGCGGTTTGGCCCGTGTCTGAAAAAAGGCTCTGCACAAAGAGCATGTCAATACTTGACATCATCAGAACGGTGCCAAGCCCCAGGGTCAGCGGCAAGGCCTGGCCGAGCCAGGTTTTCCAAAGGAAGGCAACCGCCGGACGCGTTTGCCAGAGCGCGCGGGTCAGCCAGGCGCCGAGGACAATGGTGATCAACTGTCCAACCACCGCCGCAAACATGCCGCCGGCCGCCTTCCCGCCCAGAACCAATACCATCAGCAGCATGACTGAAAATCGGCCTGCTCCATCGCTGATTTGCAACCACCCCAGCCCGCCAAACTGATGTTTGCCTTGCAACAACCCTTTCCCAATGGGTATCCACAAGCTGGTCAAGCCCATCAAGACCGTGAAATAAAGGGCGGCCGGATTGGAAACCAAAAGCAAACGGGACAGCGGACGGGCGGCGGCGAGCACGGCCCCGCCGCAGACGAGCCAGACCAGAAACGTCCAGATCAAAATGGCGCGGGTGGTGGCGCGCAACTGTTCCTCCTGCTCTTCGTTGGTCACGGCGGCGGCCTGCCGCGCGAAAATGGTCTGCAAGGCGGCCGCGGGAACCCCCATGATGATCAACAACCGGAGCAGGCTGACAAAGGCGGAGTACTCCTGCGACCCCATTTTGCGGGCCACGGTGTGAACCATCGCCATCAACAAGCCGCCGGCAAAAGTGGCGATGACCATCCAACTGCTCTGCCGGAAAAAAGCGGATTTGCTGTTTGAACTCATGAAATTTACGGAAGCGTTCGGAGGAATTTAAGAAGCAGCGCGGCGGCGGCTGCAAGGGATTTTTGCCCAATCCATTCGTCGTCGGTGTGAGCCTGCGCAATAGCGCCGGGGCCGAAAACGATGCTGGGAATGCCGCCTTGGGCCAGGATCGAAGCGTCGCAAAAATAATCCACTCCCGCCGGCCTTTTCTGCCGGGCGGTTTGCAGGAATTTTTGCACGAGCGGCAATCGCGGGTCTGTTTCCAGGGGCGGGCAACGGGAGGATTTGTCGCTGGTCAAGGCGGCGCGCAAGCCGTGGCGGCGCAGCCAGGCGTTGATTTCGGCGCGAACGGACGGCTCGGTCTCGCCGGGGAGCGTGCGCCGGTCGGCGCCCGCCACGCACAACGCCGGGACGATGTTGGCCTGGGTGCCGCCCTGAATGAAGCCGATGTTGATGGTGGGCGGCCCGAGCAACGGATGCCGCCGCCGCAGCAATTGCCGGGCATAACCGGATTCAAGAAGATCAACAATTCGGGCCATTTCGTGGACGGCGTTTTTGCCCAGATGGGGGCAGGAGCCGTGGGCGGCTTTTCCGCGAGTCTCCAGCCGAAACCACAGGCTGCCTTTGTGGGCCGTGACGATTTGCAGACGGGTCGGTTCGCCGACGATGGCCAGGTCCGCCTGGCAACCGCTGGCCGCCAGCGCGCGCGAACCGGCTTGCGCGTTTTCCTCATCCACCAACCCGGCGAAAACTATTTCCGTCGCCACGGGCCGCCGTCCCTGGCGGGCCAGGCGGCTCAAGGCAGTGAGCATGGCGGCGACGGAACCTTTGGCATCGCACGCGCCCCGGCCATAAATGCGGCCCTGGGCGGATCGCGGAACAAACTGCTTATCGGAAACAACGTTCACGGTATCGAGATGCGGAGCCAAAAGAAGCCGTCGTTTGATTTTGCCTGGCGGAGAAAGCGCCGCCAGCACATTGGATCGTCCCGGCAGAACTTTTTGAAAATGAACATCCAAACCGGCCCGGGCCGCCCTGACGGCGAGGACATCAGCCACCCGGCCTTCCCCGGCGCGGGCATCGTTCAGGGGCAAAAAGGCCGGGTTGACGCTCGGCAGAGCGATCAACTCGCGCAACAATTTTTCAGTATCCGTCATTCGTCCGGCGACTGTAGAGGTTAAAGGGCAAAGTGGAAAGGCAGAGATTTAAGGGAAAGGCCAAAGGCTAAAGGCTGAAGGCTACAGTTTTTGGATAGCAAAGGCTGTAAACAGGTCCCGCAGGATCGCATGTTTTTATTTCCGAAGAGAAGGGAGGAAGAAAATTGACAATTAACAATTGAAAATTGACCATTAGGAAACATGAAAGCAGCCAACAACCGAAAAGGGATGCCTTTTCCCCACTTGCGCATCCACATGAGAACCGGCTTGCTGGCCGGCACACTCTTTTTCTCCACTGTTCCACTTCCCGGCCAGGATTTGGCCGGGGTGGCAAAAATCTACCGGCCCAGGCTTGAGTCCAACCTGACGCAAAACATCATGGCGTTCTGGTATCCAAAAACGATGGATGAACAAAACGGCGGCTACATCCTCAACCACGACATCGAAGGAAAACTGAAAGGGAATGCGCCGCTCAAAATGATTGTGACCCAGAGCCGGATGCTGTGGCTTTATTCGCATTTCGCGCGGGAAGGATACGGCGGCAAGGCATATTTGGACGCGGCGGATTCGGGCTTTCGCTTTCTGAAGGACAAAATGTGGGATCAAAAGAACGGCGGTTTCTTCTGGGAAGTGGATGCCACCGGCGAAAAGAAGCTCCTGCGCCGCAAACATCTTTACGGTCAAGCCTTCGGCCTTTATGCGCTGTCCGAGTACTATCTGGCTTCGGGAAAACAGGAGGCGCTGGATCTGGCGAACCAGCTTTTCAATGTGATGGAGGCCAAGGCCCATGACAAGACCTACGGCGGCTACTTGGAATGGTTCAATGAGGATTGGACACCGGGGCCGACCGGGGGAAACACGTACATGGGCGAGCCGGATCATAAACTGATGAACACCCACCTGCATTTGCTGGAGGCCCTGACCACCTATTACCGGGCGTCCAAGTCGCCGCTGGCCCGCGAGCGGCTCCTGGAATTGATTGAGATCCAGAGCAACACCGTGCTGCGCAAAGGCCTGGGCGCCTGCACCGACAAGTATCTGCGCGATTGGGAACCGGTCCTCACCGGCAGCTACGCCCGCGTCTCCTACGGCCATGATTTGGAAAACATCTGGCTGCTCAACGACGCCTGCGACGCCGCGGGCATTTCAAATTATCCCCTGCTTGACCTGTACCGTTCCTTGTATGATTACGCCTTGAAATATGGCTTTGACCAGGATCGGGGCGGTTTCTTCAACACCGGCGCCTTTAATCAGCCCGCTTCCGATCTGAGCAAGAGCTGGTGGGTCCAGGCCGAGGCCTGCGTCGCCTCCCTATACATGTATCGCCTGACGCATGAGGCCAGGGACCTGCAAATCTTTGAAAAAACCTGCGACTGGATTGATCAACATCAGACCGATTGGAAAAATGGCGAGTGGTTTGAAATGGTTCATGCCGACGGCAGCGCCACGGGCGACAAGGCGCAGACTTGGAAGAGCGGCTATCACAACGGCAGGGCCATGATGGAGTGCCTGGCCATTCTCAAGGCGCAAAAGTAAAACTGCGAATTCGGGCTGGCTGTTTAACGGGCGGGGTCTTAGCATTGAGCCGAATGGCCAAACTCATTTTTGATATCGAAACCGCGGCATTGCCGCTGGAAAAGTTTGATCCGGCGCAGCAGGAGTATTTGTTTCGCGAGGCGGAAAATTTGCCGGACCCAGCGGCGCGCGCGGCGCGACGGGAGGAAATCCACCGGCAGTTCAGTCTCTGGCCTCTGACAGGGCAGGTGGTGTGCATCGCCATGCTCAATGCGGATAGTTGCCGGGGCAAAGTCCTGTTCCTGGCGGGTGATGGCGACGACCCACGGGGCCGGCAGGAGGGAGCAGTGGAGTTCGTGCCGTGCGCCGATGAGGGGGAGTTGCTGACCGAATTTTGGGAGGTGGCGGTGCATTATGATTCGGTCGTCACCTTCAACGGACGGGGCTTCGATGTGCCGTTTATTTATTTGCGGTCGGCGGTGCTGAAGGTGGAGGTGTCGCGCAAGGATTGGCTGGGGTACCGTTACCAAACAGAACCGCATTGCGATCTGCTGGAACAATTGACCTTTTACAACATCAGCGGGCGCGACGGGGCGGCGCGGCGGTTTAACCTGGATTTTTACTGCAAGGCCTTTGGCATCGAATCCCCAAAAAGCCACGGGGTCACCGGAATGGATATCGGCCGAATGGTGGCGGAGGGGAAAGGCCGCGAGATAGGGGAGTATTGCATGGGGGACGTGCAGGCGACGCTGGCGCTTTACAGGATTTGGCAGGAGCGGCTGGCGGCTGTAAAGTGAAATGCTAAATGCTGAAGGCTGAAATGAAACGCGATTATGGGGAAGAATAGCAATGAAACCGGAAGGGTGGCCCGCCTGGCGAGGCAAGCCTCGCTGGTGTGGAAAGCCTTCCTGACGCGCCGCCAGGGCTGCGGACCGGTGGGCCGCCTGGCCAAACCGCCGGTTGATTTGCTGGTCTGCTTTGCCGTGGAGGAGGAGATGAAGTTTTTTGCGCCGCATCGCTCCGGCGGGGGCCTGCCATTGGCCGCCACCGTCCAGGTTTGGATGACGGGGATAGGCCGCAAGAATGCGGCGGAAAACCTGCGCGAGGCCATCGCCCGCGTGCGGCCCGAGCGCGCCATCACGGCCGGATTCGCCGGGGGATTAAACCCGGATTTGAAGTTCGGGACGGTAGTCTATGAGCAGGATTTTGACGCGGGATTCGGGCCGGAATTGGAGGATTTGGGAGCGGTGCCGGCCAAATTCCACTGTCATCGGCGCGTGGCCACCACCGTGGAGGAAAAAGCGGCGCTTTGGAGAGAAACGGGGGCGGACGCGGTGGAAATGGAATCCTCGGTCATCCGCACCATTTGCCGGGAGTTTCACATTCCCAGCGCGACGATCCGGGTCATTTCCGACGACGCGACGCAGGACCTGCCGCTGGACTTCAATGCGCTGATGACGTCAGAAGACAGGATCAACTACCTGAAGCTGTTGGGCGCGGTGTTGAGCCGGCCGGGCCGGATTCCAAAGCTGATCGAGTTCCAACAGCAGACCCTGGGCGCGGCGCGGAAGTTGGGCGCGGTGCTGGAGGAGTTATTGCGAGCGGAGCGGTGTTGAAGCGGCGGCGGCGGGGGGCGACGAATCCGGTTTTTTGGCGGCTTCGCTGTGGCTGATCAGAAAGGCTCCGACCGCGATGAGCAGCACTCCGGTCCAGCGCCCGGGGCTGACTTGTTCGTGAAGGAGAAATTGAGCCGCCAAGGTGGTGACAATAAAACCGAGGGAAGTCAATGGCCAAATAAAGCTGACATCGCGTATGGACAGCATATAAAGCAACGCGCCATAGAAAAGGGCTTCGAGAGCGGTGCCAAGAAGAATTTTGCCATTGCAGGCGCCGTCCTTGATGACGCGGGCGATTTGACCGGGCGGGAGATTTCCGTCGCGCGCGTGGATTTCCTTGAGGCCACCGCTGAGAATGGCGATGCCGATGGATTCAATAATGGCGGCGACGATCAGGATGAGAAGAATTTTAGCCATGATTCATAGGTCCTGGTAACGGATCAACTGGATGCCCAGTTGCCGGACCAAGGCGCGGGTTGATGGGTTAACAAGCGCATCGAATTCGTTCTTAAATTGATCGAGAGAGGGATGGGAGTAAAGCTCGGAATCTCCCGGAGGCAGGAGGGGCAGAAGCTTGGTGACATAGCCGGCATTCACATGGGCGTTCTGCAACAATCCAAATACGAAACGGGTATGGCGGATGTTGTGCCGCGCCAAAACAGGCCGTGCCCGGGCGGAAAGAAGGCCATAGACAGCGGCGTGGCTGAGGCGATAAAACCAGCGGCCGGAAGCGAGCCGGGCGTTCAAAAGGAACGGGTCCCGGGTCAAACGCATGGCGCGGACGCCCCACGACCCGGCGTTGTCACAGAGAATCTTGAAAACGGAGGGATGCAAGTGCATGTGCAAATGGCCGTTGACATGGTCGAGGGGCAGGGCGGAGGCGCGGAATTTTTCGAATTGGGCCGCGATTTCATCGCGGAGCCGCGCCCGAGATGCAGGCAAGAAAAAATAACGGAATCCGGCGGCGACGGGGTGGTTGGAGAATTGAGATTGAGTATTGACAAGGTTGGGAATGGCGGACGGCGGCAAGGCGGACCGGCCGCAAACCAGGACCAGATGCAAACCGACGCCCAGGCCCGGATTCTGGCGCGCCAGGGCGACCGCTTCGCCGGCGGCCGCTTCATTGACCATGAGGCTGGCCGTGGTCAGGATGCCCTCGCGATGGGCGCGGATGACCGCCTGGTTGATGGCATGGGACCGGCCGAAATCGTCCGCGTTGACGATCAGGCGGCGTCTGGCTTCACGGGATGCCATAGTTGGGCACGGCCCCGCCCAGGACCAGGCGGCACCAGGTGCGGAAAATGAGAAGGGTTTTCTGGCCTTTGCCCAGGCGGGTGGGGCGCGGCCCGAAAACTTGGAAACGCTGGCGCTCCAGCTTGCGCAACAACCGCCAATAAACCGAGCCCATCAGCTCGGCGGCGGCCATGGAGCGGCGGTCGGCGGCGGGCAGGGTTTGCCGGGCCAGGCTGTAAAACTTCCGGGCCTGGCGGGCCGCGCCTTCGGCCAGTTGCTCGAAGCGTTCGGACCAGGCCCCGCGCAGGATTTCCCCGGGTGAAACCTGGCAGCGCTCCAATTCGCAAAGAGGCAGGTAAATGCGGCCGCGCTCGGCGTCGGTGCGGACATCGCGCAGAATATTGGTCAATTGCAAAGCTTTGCCGAGATGGATGGCGTAGTCGCGGCAGGCGGGGTCTTTGTAGCCGAAGATTTCGACGCTGAGCAGGCCGACGACCGAGGCGACACGGAAGCAGTATTGCTCCAGCTCGTCGTACGTTTGGTAGCGTTTGATGTCCAAGTCCATTTCCACGCCGCGAATCAACTCGTCGAAATGGGCGAAGGGCAAATGATACTGCGCAATGACAGGTTGCAGTTCGCGGTTGACGGCAAACTCGGGCCAAAGGCCGTGACAGGCCCGCCGAATATCCTCGCGCCAGGCGGCCAGGCCGACGCGGCGTTTTTCCGGCGGCACAGATTCGTTGTCCGCAACGTCATCCACTTCGCGGCAAAAGGCGTAGAGGGCGGACATGGCCTCGCGCCTGGCTCTGGGCAGCAGAACGAAGGCCAGCGCCAGATTGGAGGCGCTTTTGCGCGTTATGTTTCGGCTCTGTTGAGTCATGCTGGCGGGGACGCGTCAGGCTGATTTCAGGCGTCTTTGGCGCCCGGGGGCGTGGTGTCTTCTTCGTCGGACCCCGAGGCAATATTGAGGCGCTGCATGCGGTAGCGCAAGGCGTGCCGGCTGATCTTGAGTTGGTCGGCCGTCTTGGAAATGTTGTAGCGGCACTGTTCAAGGGTGGAGTTGATTAACTGGCGTTCAAAATCGGCCTGGATCTCGTCCAGGGATTTATTGCCGGTCACGACGGCCGGTTCGGCTCTGCGCAGGCGGCCTTCGAATTGGAAATCCGGCAGGCTGGCGGGCTGAATCTCGGCGCCCGGTTCCAAAATGACGGCGCGCTCGATGACATTGCGCAATTCGCGGACGTTGCCCGGCCAATTATGGCCCAGCAATTTGTTCTTCGCCGCCGCCGACAAGCCACGAATGTGTTTGGTCATCGTGCTGTTGAATTGGCTTAAAAAAGTCTCGGCCAGGATAAGGATGTCGTTGCCCCGCTCGCGCAAGGGCGGCGGGCGGAATTGAACGACATTGAGGCGATGGTACAAATCTTCGCGGAAATTGTTCTGGCGGATGGCTTCATGGATATCGCGGTTGGTCGCGGCAATGAGACGGACGTCCACATGCAACTCATCGTTGCCGCCCACGCGGGTGTAAGAGCCGTTCTCCAGAAACCGGAGCAGTTTGGCCTGGAGCGGGCGGCTCATGTCGCCAATTTCGTCCAGGAAGATGGTGCCGTTGTGGGCTTCCTCGACGCGGCCGAGTTTTTGTTTGATGGCGCCGGTGAAGGCGCCTTTTTCATGGCCGAACAGTTCGCTTTCCAGGAGGTTTTCAGGAATGGCGGCGCAGTTGATGCGGATGTAATTATTTTGGCGCCGCTGGCTCAAAGTGTGCAAGGCGCCGGCGATGAGTTCCTTGCCCGTGCCGCTTTCACCCAAAATCAAAACGGTGGCATTGGTTGGGCCGAATTTTGTGATCAGTTGGCGCAACTCTTGCATGCGGGGTGATTCGCCGATGATCTCGTCGAGCCGGTAAGGTTCGGCGACGTGGGCGCGCAAGGCGGCGTTTTCACTGAGCAGGCGATGGCGTTCGGCGCAACGGGCGACGGCGTGCAGGAGTTCCTCGGGGGCGAACGGTTTGGCCAGGTAATCGATGGCGCCCGCTTTGATCGCCTCGACCGCCAGTTTGGGAGTGGCGTAGGCGGTGATCATGAGGCAGGGGGTGTTGGGCCAGCGTTTGGAGGCGGTGGCCAAAAACTGATACCCGCTCATGCCCCCCAAACGGGCGTCCGTAATGACCATGAAGAACGCCTCCTTCTCAAGCAAGTCGATGGCTTCTTCGGCCGATTCAACCAGTTTGAGATCGTAGCCTTCTCCGGACAGGATCGATTTCAACGAAAGACGCATGTTCTTTTCGTCATCGACCACCAGGACGGGAGGCAGGGGCCAGTTCATTTGGATAACCTCATGAGTATTCTTGCCGGGAATTCTAAGGTGAAACGCGTGCCTTTTCCAAGCTCCGATTCCACGGTGACGATGCCGCCGTATATCTCGGTGTTGTGTTTCACGATGGCCAGGCCCAGGCCGGTGCCTTTGGCGCGGGTGCTGAAATGGGCTTCAAAAATCTTGTTGATCTTGTCGGGAGCAATGCCCGGACCATTGTCCGCGATGGAAATAATCACCGAATCGTTCTTTCCGTAGCACACCGAGACTTCGATTCTGCCCACGCCATCCATCGCTTCGCGGGCGTTCTGCAGGAGATTGACCAGCACGCTGGAAAGATGCCGCTTTTGCATCAGCAATGCCGGCAGGGGCGGGGCGTAATTCTTGATGATCTCGACGCGGTATTTTGCGGCGGGCGGAAAGACTTCCAGGATGGCATTGTCCACTTCATCGCCCACTTCGAGGCGCTCGACTGTTCCCTCGGCCAATTGCGCGTAACCCATCAGCTCGGTGATGATTCGATCGGCGTGCTCGATTTCCTCGCGGATGATGTGGACTTGTTCATCAATGTTCTGGCTTTGTTCCTCGGCCGCCGTTTCGCCGTCATGCACGGAGCGTTGCAGGCAGAAGGCGGCATTGGTGATGATGCCGAGGGGGTTTTTGATTTGATGGGCGATTTCGGCGGCGAGGCGTCCGGCGGTTTGGAGACGTTCCTGCCGGACGGCGAATTCGGTGGCCTCGGCTTCGGCGCGCTTTTGCTTTTCGAAAAGAACCTGGATGCCGTAACAGCACAAGGCCCACGCCAACAGGACGATCAGACGCTCAACCGGATTCTCGAATCTCGCAGCCACATCATCGCCAAACAATTTCCTGTCGAGAGGGACGATGATCGCCTTATCCAACAATCCGCCGGCCATAAACGTCGCGCTCACGAAAAAGTTGAGTAGAAGCTGGGGGAGCGCGACCGGAATGGCCAGGGCATTGTGCAGAATCAACACGGGGAAAACCCAGTAGAGATTGCTGTCAAAGCCCCGGTAGAGCAAGGTCAGGGTGCCCATTAAAACCGCGTCCAGCATCCCGATGGAAAAGACCATCGTCTCAATCTTTTTCAGTGTCAGTTGCGGCACCCAGACCAGAATAATGCCGGAGACTGCATTCAGAGCCGCATAGACCAAAAAACAAGCTTTGATCGTGGTGGCATGGCGGAGACTCCAATCCTCGGGTTCGGTGATGGTTGTCAGGTCGGTCCTCGCCTTGGCTGTGGCGGCATTGGGGCGCCTGGCGGTGTTCGCCAGTCGGGCCGCGTCCTGGGTAACGAACCAACCGGAAAAAAAGAAGTAATAAGCCAGGATGCCGATGATCAATAGTCTGAGCGGCAGAACAATGTCCTTTTCGACCGCTTGAATGCGGGTGGCGCGCTGGCTGGGTTCGATGGTCGGGGCGGCCAGCAGGCGCGTCAGTTTTTGGATCGTGCCGCCCTCCTCCACCCTCGTCTTGTCTTTAGCGTTCACCGTAATAGGGCGGCAGCCTTTTTGGCGATGTCTTCCACCGGCCACAAGCGTCCGATGCCTTCGTAACCGCAGGACAGCAGGCCCTTTTCCGGACCGATGAATTGAGCGCCGCGCTGCTTAAGAGTGGCGACGTTGGCCTGGGTGGCGGGATGAAACCACATCTTCCCGTTCATGGCGGGGGCGATGAGCAACTTGGCGTCGGGATTGAGGGCCAGCGCGATGCAGCTCAGGGCATCGCTGGCCAGACCGCAGGCCAGCTTGGCCAGGGTGTTGGCGGTGGCCGGGGCAATCAAGAGCAAGTCGGCTTGGTCGGCCAATTGAATGTGGGACGGTTTCCAGCCCTCCGCTTCGTCGTAAAGATCGGTCACCACGGGATTGCGCGAAAGGGTCTTGAAAGGAAGCGCCGTCACAAAGCGGAGGGCGTCGGCGGTCATCACGACATGCACCTCGCAGCCGGCCTTGACCAGGGCGCTGGCCAAATCGGCCGCTTTACAAGCGGCGATTGAGCCGGTGACTCCCAAAATAACGGTTTTGGCTCTCATCGCATTGGGTTCATTGTGCCGCGCCAGACCCAAGGTTTAAAGATTAATCTATAACCCGGATGCGATGTTTCTTCCGGGCCTGAACCGCGATCAGGAGCCGCTGTTTGGAGGTTGCACGGGCAGTTCCAGGGTGAACGTGGCGCCCTTGCCGGGGCCATCGCTCTGGGCGGTCAACCTTCCGCCCAGATCCGCGGCCGCCAGCGCGCCGCTGTGCAAGCCGAAGCCGTGGCCGTCTTTGCGTGTCGTAAAACCGTGATTGAAAATGCGCGTCAGGTTTTCCGGCGGAATCCCAATGCCATTGTCAATGACGGCGATGCAGATGCACTGATCCCGCTGGGAAATCTTGAGCCGGATTTGCTTGTCCTTCCGCCCCGATTCGTCACAGGCATACTTGGCATTGCGGATCACATTGACCAGAACCTGGAGCACCTTGTGTTTTTCAACGGTGATCGCCGGCACCTCGGTGTATTCGCGCGCCAGCGCGACTTCATGCCGGGCCAACGCTCCCGCGTTCATGCGCAGGGCGTCTTCGACCAGATCGGCCACTCTGACGGTCTCCGCCACCCCGCACACCGTGGCGTAATTCTGCTGCATGGCCACGATTTCCTTGATGTGTTCAATGTTTTCCCGAAGGGATTCCAGTTCCGCGACGGTGCGCTGCTGCTCCTTGGTCAACTGCTCGGAGACCCGGCTTAAATAGACGGGCAACTGCTTGCCTTTGGGATCGTTGGCCAGGTAGGCCCCCAAGTCGGCCGCGTGTTCGTTGAGCAGCGCGATGGCCTTGCCCAGGTAGGCCACGTTGGATCTCTTCGCGTTGTCGAGCAGCAGGGTGGCGGAGACATTGACGCTGTTGAGCACGTTGCCGACGTTGTGCAGGACACTGGTGGCCACCTCGGCCATGCCGGCCTGCCGCGAAGTCTGCAACAAGAGCTTGTGCAATTCTTCAACTTTGGCTTCCGCTTCCTTGAAAGCGGTGATGTCCTTGGAGATGCCGAACGTGCCGATGATTTCACCGTGGTCGTCATAGAGCGGCATTTTGCTGGTCAGCGCCCAGGTGACATGTCCGTCCGGCCATGCTTCCTTCTCGCTTTTGCCAATCACCGGCTGGCCGGCGCGGATGATTTCCTGTTCGTCCTCGAAGGCCTGCCGTGCATGCTCCTGCCCGTGGAAGTCAAAGTCGCTTTTGCCAATGGCCTCGTCCGCGCTGCGCAGCTTGAAGAGCGAAGCCAGGGCCGCGCTGCAACGACGGAAGCGCGATTCGCGGTCCTTGAAATAGATCGCATCCGTCGAGGAATCCATCAGCGCCCGCAACATGTGCCGCTCACTGGCCAACTCTGCCTCCGCCCGTTTGCGCTCGGTGACGTCCAGCAATATGCCTTGAGAGCCAATGATCGTTCCATCGGGGCCGAGTAACGGCCCTTTAATGGCGTGCAAATAGAACTCCTTGCCATCCGCGCCGACATAACACTCCTCCGTTTCAATGGCCCGGCCGGTCTCCATGATGAGTTTATGATGCTTTGCGCCCTCATTTAACAACTTGATTTCTCCCAACTTCTCAGGAGTTTCCGGGTCTTCGGGCCTCCATTTGGCGGCGGCAAATTCCTCGGCGGTTTTGCCGACAAATTCATCCAAGGTTGCCTTTTTGAGGCGGCAAAACCACGAATTCACGAAGATGTAACGGCCCTCCCGGTCCTTCTGGAAAACACCGATCGGCAGTTGATCCAGCAGCAAATAGGGAAGCGCTTGCGACTCCCGCGGAGATGGCTCCGACGGGTCGCGTTCCAGAAGCGCGGACCAATTCGTATCTGTTCCTTTCATGATCGTATCTGTTCCTTTCATGACTGACGAGGTTGCACGGGCAGTTCCAGGGTGAACGTGGCGCCCTTGCCGGGGCCATCGCTCTGGGCGGTCAA
>Ga0326727_10016395_pt1 | contig 15654 bp, 9 predicted proteins | sample MB2enrmetagenome_FD_207643 | JGI IMG/M metagenome (GOLD analysis project Ga0326727, IMG submission 207643) | Lab enriched peat soil microbial communities from McLean, Ithaca, NY, United States - MB29MY | ecosystem: Environmental > Terrestrial > Soil > Wetlands > Peat | place: USA: New York... | reverse complement strand
ACCACCCAGCCTTGAAGTTGGCTGCGCTGGTCCGGTGACAGGACGACAGGATCACTGGTGCGGGGCATGACCTATTATGTCTGAGAACCGGAATAATTGTCCAGTTATTTGTGAGACACTACACTAGAAACTAATCGAGTAGTGCGCGCACCTTGCCCGCCAGTTGCTCCGGAGTGAAGGGCTTATCGATATAATCCATGCCGGCGCCCAGTGCGCCGCGGTTCGCGATCACATTGTCGGCGTACCCCGACATGAACAAGACGCGCATATCCGGGCGCAGCGGCTGAACTTGATCGGCCAGTTCTTTCCCGTTGATGCCCGGCATCACCACATCCGTCAGCATGAGATGAATCGGGCCGGTGTGATGCTCGGCGATCAGAAGCGCCTGTGTGCCGTTCCTCGCTTCCAGAATGCGATAGCCTTTGGATCGGAGAAGTGTCGCGGCCAGGTTCCGAACTTCATCCTGGTCTTCGACCAGCAGCACCGTTTCCGAAGCAGGCTGCGGCCCGCGCTGCGAAGCACCGTGTGTGGCCGAAACCCCGGCATCCGTCCTCGGCAGCCCGATAGTGAACCTGGCGCCTTGTCCCGGCGCGGTGATCAAATCGATCCACCCTCCGCACTGCTTCACGATCCCGTAAACCGTCGCCAGGCCGAGGCCGGTCCCGACGCCTTCCCGCTTGGTGGTGAAGAACGGTTCGAATAGGCGCTTGCGGGTTTCTTCGTCCATTCCGATGCCGGTATCGGCTACGATCAGCAACGCGTACTCACCGTTGTTGCGGGTCTCGATGGTCAGGCGTCCTCCCTCGTGCATGGCGTCGCGGGCATTCACTACCAGGTTCATCAGCACCTGGTGAATCTGCCCGGCATCGGCCAACACATGGGCAAGGTCCGGAGTCAAGTTGGTGACTAACTCGATGTCTTCTCCGATGAGGCGCGCCAGCATATTGCGGCTCTCCGCAACCAGTTTGTTCAGAGACAGGGGCTTCGGATCGAATACCTGCTTGCGGCTGAACGCCAGCAGTTGGCGGGTCAATTCGGCCGCCCGCGCACCCGCTTTGTTGATTTCGGAAACCGCGGCGTGGAAGGGATCGCGGGCGTCCAGGCGCTCCAGCAGGTAGTCGCTGTAGCCGTTAATAACGGTCAGCAGATTGTTGAAGTCGTGCGCCACGCCGCCCGCCAGCCGGCCGATGCTCTCCAGTTTCTGAGACTGGCGAAACTGTTCTTCGAGTTTTTTGCGGTCGGTGATATCGCGCGTGACGCCGACGAAGCGCGAAGGCCTGCCCTGCGGGTCGAAGAACGCGCGGCCCCAGGAGGAAACCCATCTCGTCACGCCGTCTTCAATGCCGATAGTGCGATATTCGACCGCATAATGGCCGTCGCTCGCTGGCTTCCACAAATTCTGCACTAACGCGTTGACCCGCTCGCGGTCGTCGGGGTGCAGCCCCTGGAGGAAGGTGTCGTAAGACACTTGAGCGCCTGCGGATAATCCAAAATGCCGCCTGGTCAACTCCGACCAGATCAGCGTGCCCGTTTGGGGCGAAAAATCGAAGGTGCCGAGTTGCGTGGCCTGGATGGCCAGGGCCAGCCGCTCCTCCGCCTGAGCGCGTTCCCGGCGCGACCGGGCCTCGCGAATCTCCCGTGTCACCGCCGGAACCAGGCGCGCCAGATTGTCCTTATTCACGTAATCGTGCGCACCCGATTTCATCAAGGTCACGGCCAATTCTTCACCGATACCTCCTGAGACGATAATGAATGGGATATCCTGACCCGTTTCCCGTGCGAGGCGCAGCGCATGCGGGGCATTGAAGGGACCCATCTGGTGGTCCGCGATGATGACATCCCAGGCATGTCGTCCCAGCGCGGCCTGCATTTCCCCGGGATTCTCAACTCTTTCCGAATGGACATCGTAGCCCGACTTTTCAAGCAGACGCACGATGAGCGCGGCATCGCTTTCCGAATCTTCGACCAGCAACATTCGCAGTTTTTCGTTCATCGGATAGCCGGAGGCATTTCGTTCAGGACCAGCCAGTACAGGCCCAGTTGCGCGATACAGCCGGCGAACTGCCTGAAATCAACCGGCTTGCGGATATAGCTGTTGACTCCGAGATCATATCCGGTGGCCAGATCCTGTTCCTGTTTGGAGGACGTCAGAATCACCACCGGCATCCGTCTGGTGCGGGGATCGGCCCGGATGCGGCGCAGCACTTCGAGACCGGGGATTTTGGGAAGCTTGAGATCGAGCAGGGCTACCGCCGGGAGGTTGCTCGTTCCCCGCAGGTAGTCGAGCGCTTCTTCGCCATCTTCAGCCACGACCAGCTCGTTGGCAATATGCGCCTTATCGAATGCGCGCCGGGTGAGGTCGACATCGCTCCGATTGTCCTCAATCAGAAGAATGACCTTGTCAGTACTCATGTTGTGTTTCCAAGGGTGAAATAAAAGGTGGCGCCGGCGTCCGGTTGAGCTTCGGCCCATACCTCTCCGCTGTGCCGGTGGATCACGCGCTGCACGATGGCCAAACCGATGCCGGCGCCCGCGAACTCGGAGGCTTTGTGCAGCCGCTGAAATGCGCGGAAAAGCGAATCAGCGTAGGCTATGTCGAATCCCACACCATTGTCTCGAATGTAGAACGCGCCCTCGCGGGTCCTTCCGAACTCGATCCGCGCCACTTCCCGCGGCTCAGTGAACTTGACCGCGTTGGCGAGCAAATTAACCAGGGCAATGTTGATCAGCCTGGCATCACCCGAAGCAGTGAGATCCGATGAGATGGTGAATTCCAGGCGCCGGCCGGCGTTAGCCTCGCAAAGCTCAGTTTCGATTTCCCGCGCCATGGCCGTGAGATCGATTGGGACCGTCCGCAGCTCCGAGCTGGAAATGCGGGAAAGCCGGAGCAGGTCGTCGATCAATAGCCCCATTCGCTGGGTTTCGGAACGGATCCGACCGAGGTACTGCTGCGCACGCTCGTCGAGCTGGCCGGCATAATCCTCGGCGAGCGCCAGGCTCCATCCGTCAATACCGCGCAAGGGCGCCCGCAGATCGTGCGAGACGGAATAAGAGAACGCCTCCAGTTCTTTATTGGCGGCCAGTAGCTCCGCCGTGCGCCGGCTCACGCGATGCTCCAGTTCGGTGTTGAGGCGCCGGATTTCGAGGTCGGCCTGCTTGCGCTCGGTAATGTCGGTTAATAGCCGCAGGACACGCGGCTCGTCTCCGGTTTCATTCGTCAGAAGCGTGACGAATTTATGCACCCACACGAGTTGGCCGTCCTTGCGCAAATAGCGGCTGTCGTGTTGCAGGAACGGCGCCTGGCCGGTTCGTAACTGCTCGAGTTCCGCCAACCTCGTATCGAGATCCTCCGGAGGGACGAAAGAAACGAAAGAGGCGCCGCGGAGTTCCTCATCCGTATAACCCAGCAGACTGGAGAACGCGGGGTTGCATTTCTCCAGCCGCCCGTCCGCGGCGAATATGGCGATGGCAGTGGGCGCGTTCTCGAAGATCTGCCGGAAGCGATGTTCGCTTTCCCTTAACTCGGCGTGGGCGCGTCGTAAGGCTTGCTCCGCCTCTTTCGCCTCGGTGATGTCGATATTGACCCCGAGCCATCGCTGCAGCTCACCCTTTTCGTCGCGCAGCACGCTGCCTCTGGCAGCCAGCCACCGCACCGTGCCATCCGGCCAGACCACGCGCCATTCGCCCTCGAATTTCCCGGTTTCCATGGCCAACGCCACCTGCCGCAGGGCAGCGGCCCGATCCTCGGGGTGCACCAACTTCTCCCATGTCTGGAGGTTTCCGTCGAAACCGCCCGGAGGCAGTCCATGCATGACTTCCAGTTCGGACGTCCAGGCTCCGATCCCGGTCCGGAAATTGCGTTCGAAAGTGCCGATGCGGGCGATCTGCTGCGCCAACCTCAGACGAGCTTCGTTGTCGAGCAAAGCCTGCTCCACGCGCTTTTGCTGGGAGATGTCCTCGGAAAAGAGCACGATGCCGCCAATTTCTCCGCTACCCGACCGCCATGGCTGGATCTCCCAACGGACCCATTGCTCACTGCCATCCAGGCGCACGAATCGCTCTCCCGGACTGCGCTCGACCGCCCCAGCCAGCGAGCGGCGATGGACCTCTCGCCATGATTCCGGGATTTCCGGAAAAATCTCGTAGTGGCTGTGTCCCACCAGTTCCCGGCTGCCCAAATTGTAATCCTCACAATATCGCTGGCTGGCCGCCAGGTAGCGCATTTCTCTGTCGAACATGGCGATTGCCACCGGCGCGGCCTCCACGAAACGCCGCTGGTTGTCTTCGCGCTCGCGCAGGATCTCTTCCGCGCGTTTGCGGTGGGTGATGTCCAAGGCGATTCCGATGAAGCACTCAGGCCGGCCGCTGGCGTCGCGTAGCGGCCGGCCCCTGGCGAGTAACCAACGTTCCCGGCCCACATCACCTCGCACCCGGAATTCAACGTTCAACTCGACTCCTGACCGCGCGGCATCCCCAACCGCTTTCTCGGTGTTTGACCGGTCGTCCGGGTGCAAGATCTGACACCACGCTTCATAAGATGGCGTGCAGCTATACGGTTCGAGTCCGTACAGCTTCCATAATTCCTCGCTCCACACATTCTCGTTGGTCCGGAGGTCCCATTCCCAAATGCCCGCATTCGCGGAATCCATCGCCAGACGGAGGCGCTCCTCGCTTCTCCGCATGGCGCTCCGGTCCCGCTCCCGCTGCATGATATCCCGTTCGATTACGGTTCCGGCGATGACGAGCAACAACAACAGCGATCCGGTCCCCACTCCGAGAACCCATCTCGTCCTGACAGCTTGCGATTCGGCCACGGCCGAGCGCTCCGCCAATAAGCCACTTTCTTCCTCTTCCCCCGCGGACAGAGCATCGCGGCATTCGTCCACAATGGATTTGCCCCGGTCAGCCTGTAGGGCCGCAATCACCGCCGGGATTCCTTCGGTATTGCGTAACTTATCCAATTCGCGGTCGATCACAAAAAGCCGTTCCACCAGACTGCCGAGCGCCCTGATTCTTGCTTGCTGGCCGGGATTGTCCGACGTCAACCGCATCAGAGAATGGCGAACGGATTCTTCGGTGCGAGCGGCGCTTTCGAAATTGCCCAGCAGACTCGGGTCCCCTGTGAGGAGATATTTGCGGTGAATATCTTCGGCTTTCTCAATAAAGGCAGCGAGTGTATGGAACTGAGTGAGGACCTCATAAGTGTGGGAGATCCAGCGATGCAGCTCCTGTTCACGCTCGAAGTCGCTGTAAAGCAAATAGCTTACGGAGACGGCGAGGAGGCCGGCGGCCGGTAGCAAAGCACTTCGCCGAAGCCTTGTAAAACGCAGCACACTTTCAGGCTAAATCACCGGAATTCACCTTATGATACATTTTTGATATCGATTACTCCTTAGTTCCGCCACCGTCGGAGCCGAAGGTGAACAGGCTGGAGGCGCCCCCCAGGGTGTAGCGGGTATACCCTTCGGTGATTCCGGGCGCGTTGAAACTAAAGGCGTTGCTCTGCGCTACCACAACCTCGCCCTCCCCGGCCGGCAGCGCGGCCACGGAAAAGCCTGCGGCGTTTGCGACACCGGTAATTTGGGGTCGTGCGGCGGCCGGCAGGCATACCAGACGCATCACCATGAGCGTATGCGATAGGGTCAAGACGTATGGGCTGGAAAGTGGGCTTCTTCACGGAAACGGGAATCGCGCCGGCCCGTCTTACATCTTCTGGGGATTTTTCGCGGAAACTACAATAGAATCATGGTCCGATGGTTTGCGGCTGGTATAACGGCTGGACTCTGGATGGCGGCATTCGCCGCCGCTCCGGATAAGTTTCCCATCGCCCGGATCGTCATTCAAGGGAACAAGTTTCTTTCCTCGGAAGAGATCATCGCGGCGTCGGGATTGAAGATCGGCGATCTGGCGGACAAGGCGCTTTTTGAGCAGGCGCGGAAGCGACTCGAGGGGACCGGCATGCTGGATAGCGTCGGCTACCAGTTCGAACCGGCGGCCAACAGCAAAGGCTACGTCGCCACCTTCACGGTGGACGAAGTGACGCCGCTCTATACGGTCCAATTCGAGGGATTGAACGCGTCGCGGGAGGAGATCAACAAGTATCTGAAATCCAAAGAGGTGCTGTACAACGGCAAGCTCCCTCCGACCTCGTATATCATTGAGCGGTACACCAAGTACATCGAGGCGTATCTGGCATCTATCCATCATGCCCAGACGATCGTTTCCAACGTGGTTCCCTCGGGCCCGGATTCCTATGACCTGGTGTTCCGCAACGGCGCACCTCTGCCTTCCGTCGCCGAGGTGACGTTCGAAGGCAACAAAGCGGTGTTGATTACCGACCTGGAACATGCCATCAACGACGTCGCTTACGGAACTGCATACAGCCAGTACACCTTCAAGCTGCTGCTGGAGAATCAGATCAAGCCGTTGTATGAAGCCAAGGGCTATCTGTCGGTGAAGTTTCTGAACATTACGACCGAACCTTCGAAGATGGTGAAAGGCGTGGTGGTGCATCTGACGGTGGATGAGGGGCCGGTGTACAAGCTGGGCGGCGTCAGCCTGGCCGGTGTGACGCGCGACGAGACCACGGATCTCGGCAAGATCGCCAAATTCAAGCTCGGCGAAGTCGCCAATTTTGACGAGATCAACGACGGCGTCGAGAGGATGAAGAAGTACCTCATCGATGACGGCTACATCCACGCGGAAACGGAAGTGGTGCGTAGGATGAATGACGACGCCAAGACCGTTGGTCTGCTGGTGAAGCTGAAGAAGGGGCCGCAATACCATTACGGGCAGTTGACGATTCTGGGACTCGACCTCGATGGCGAGGCGCAGGTCCGCAAGCTTTGGGGCGGTAAGCCGGACAAGCCCTATCACGCGGACTATGCGGATTACTTCCTGGGCAAGATCAAACAGCAGGGCCTGTTCGATGGCCTCGGCGAGACCAAGGCGATCAAGAAGGTGGATGAAGACAAGCATGTGGTCGACATCACGCTGGACTTTAAAGCTGCTCCCACGAAGAACGACCAGCGTCCCAAGGGGCGCCGTCCGTTTTAGCCTGCGGCCATCTGTGATAGCCTCAGTTTTCTATGAAAATCTTCATGCTTTTGGCGCTGGCGATGTCCAGCTATGCCGCGGATCTGACGGGAAACTGGCTGGTGAAGCAGGAGTCGCCCGACGGCAATGTGCGCGAGACTTACCTGGATCTGAAACAGGACGGGACCAATATCACGGGCGCGGTGCGGAACATCAATCGCGACCAGAAGATTCTATCCGGCAGCATGGATGCGGATGGCAAGGTCACCATCGTCTTGCAGGGTCAGAACAACCGGCCGGGACAGCGGATCATGGCGAAGTTCGCCAATGGCGAATTGCGCGTCACCATGGCGGGACCCAGAGGAACTCAGCCGGAAGAGATCGTGGCGACGCGCGCTGCGGAAGGTGCCGGCGGGCCGCCGGCCAAGATTGCTCCTCCCGAGTTGCACAAAGTGCCGTACAACGGTCTGGCGAAGACGCCGCCCATGGGATGGAACAGTTGGAATAAGTTTGCCGGGCGCGTGACGGCGGAAGATGTGAAAGGCATGGCCGACGCCATCGTATCGAGCGGTATGAAGGCCGCCGGATACATCTACGTCAACATCGACGACACCTGGGAAGGGATGCGCGACACCAACGGCAATATCACCTCCAACAAGAAGTTTCCCGACATGAAGGGCCTGGCGGATTATGTCCACAGCAAGGGATTGAAGATCGGGATCTATTCCTCTCCAGGTCCGAAGACATGCGCGGGTTATGAAGGCAGCTATGGCCATGAGGACCAGGACGCCAAGACCTGGGCTTCCTGGGGGATCGATTATCTGAAATACGATTGGTGCAGTGCGGGGCGCATTTATAAGGATGAGGATATGCACGCGGTGTATCAGAAGATGGGCGATGCGCTGCGCAAGACCGGACGGCCGATCGTTTACAGCCTGTGCCAATATGGCCGGGCGGATGTGTGGACCTGGGCTCCCGAAGTGAGCGGTAACTTGTGGCGCACGACCGGCGATATCAGAGATAGCTGGGATTCCATGACCAAGATCGGGTTCGGGCAGAACGATCTGGCGAAATGGGCCGCGCCGGGGCATTGGAATGATCCCGACATGCTGGAAATCGGCAATGGCGGGATGAGCAATTCCGAATACCAGGTGCACATGAGTTTGTGGTCGCTGCTCTCGGCGCCGCTTCTCGCCGGGAACGATCTGCGTACCGCGACACCGGAAATCCTGGCGATTCTCACCAATCCGGAAGTGATCAGGATCGATCAGGACAAGGCAGGGCATCAGGCCACGCGCTTGTCGCAAAACGGCGAGCAGGAGATTTGGGTGAAGGACCTGGCGGATGGCGGCAAGGCAATCGGCCTATTCAATCGCGCAACGGATGCGGCCAACATGCAGATCAAGTGGGCGGATGCGGGGATCACGGGCAAGCGCAAAGTGCGGGATCTGTGGGCGAAGTCGGACGTCAAGTGGGATGATTCGGGATATTCGGCCCAGGTTCCCGGCCACGGTGTGGCGCTGATCCGGGTGAGCAAGTAGGCGCCAAGAGCCTGCCAGTGAGGCAGACTATCGTCTTTGGTGGTCTGCCCTTTTGACTCCTGACTCCCAACATTGTTGGTTCGAAACCGGTTGCTTACCGCGCGCGGCTCGGTGGTGCATTTTCAGAGCCGCGACCGTTAGTTAGAGGCTGTGAAAAAATCCCAGCCGCCGATAAACGCCGATAAACCACTCATGGCCGACCGGGCCGGCCACCCTGAACTATGAAAAGCTGTGCCGGCCCGGTCACAATAGGGCACCTGAGGCGGGCCCAAAGGGCACCCCGCCGGATAACATCCGGCTCGCAGGCTAACAGCCTGCCCCACAAGGCGTTAGCTGAGTTTCCGGGACCAGGGGCATGCTGTGTTTTCAGAGCAACGCAGATTGAAAACAAAGTCCTTATCGGCGCCCATCTGCGTCCATCGGCGGCTAATAATGAATTTTTCGCACCTTCTTGGGGAGTGGTTGTACTTTAGTGCGCCGGATAGCGGATAACCGTATAATTCTGCAGCGCAACAGAATCGGTTCCGGCGGCGCGCAGGGCAGCCTGGAATTTAATGGTCAAGCTGCTTCCGACGTTGCTTGAAGTCGCGGCTACGCCCGGTGCGAGTGACAGCACGGTTCCCCAAGTCAGCATGTCCAGGTCGGTTCCGGCGGCTGAAATCGAAGCATCGCCGCGGCCGCTCACCAGGGCGTCCGAGGATGACGCGGTGCGTTGGACCATCGCCTCCGATCCCCACAGAACCGAAAAAACGAACCCATTTGCCGCGCCTTGATGCGCGAGGCTGAATCGCATCTCCACGCGGTCGCCGGCCGCAAGAGTATTCGCCGGGATGACGCAAGTGCCAAGCGAAGCAGCAGTTGTACTGGTGGTGCTGGTCCCCGCCGCGCTGCACAGAACCTGCGGCGTACTGTTCAGGGTGACGAGTTGCGAGGACTGCGTGGAAGACGTCGACAAATCAGACGACACACCATCCTGGTAACTTGCCAGCAGGACGTCGCCCGGCTGCGGAACGGCGGCCGAAACGAAAGTGACAGCGTTACCCGACAGGGTGTAATCCACGCCGGCCTGTAATAGGAGCCCGTTGCGATAAAGCAATAAACTGCCGGCCGGAGAAACCGTATTCGCCAAGATGAAAGTTGGGTTCGAACCGTCGACCACGCCACCGGGAGTTTCATTGGTGATGACCGTGCCGGGATCCATGCACCCTCCGGAAGTGCCGTCCACGTGGACGCAGTCCGACAGGTTGCCCTGGACTGCATCAATGGCGCCGGTGCTATCGATCATGGCCGCGCCATTGTTGGTGTAGGTCGAGCCTTTCACCGGGCGCAGGGAAAGATCAGTCAGCAATCCGGTCACGCCGGCTTCAGGGATGGGGCTAGTGGATGGAGGCGTGACGACGCCGCCTCCGGTTGAGCCAGACGTCGTGCTGGCTGTTACGTTGACGGCCGAAATGCGCAGCGGGGTCGTGCTCGGCGGCACGGACCAGGTTTCAACATACTGTTGCTTGCCGTCGCTGGAATATTGCACCGTGTATGAATTCGGCGGCGTAGCATTGCTGTTCGGAACCAGTTGAACACGCAGCGCGCCGTTGATGATCTGGACGGTCAGACTCTGCATCCCGATGTGGGAAGCATCGTTTGCGTCGAAAGTATTCCAGGAAATGACGGCGGTTCCATTGAATCTGGTGCCGTCGGCCTTATAGATGGTGTCTTGAATCGTAGTGAGCGCCGGTGCGGCGGCAAGTGGCAAGGCCGCGCACAGGATCATGGCCAGTTTGCGGGCCAAAACCATTCTGTTTACCTCCTTCAGGCAGGAGAACTCCTGCTGTTTCGAGAATATCCACGGAGGCCTTAAAATCGCATCGCCAGGTACCGGCCAAGTAGTGTGAAGTGGTTCGATTTGCGTAAGTTAGGTTTATTTGAAGGGATCGTCACCGCCCTTTGGTGCGCATAGGCGTCAGAATAAGAGCCCCCATTAAAAATCGGTCTTGAGCCACCTTGCTGCTCCCAGGGGACGTCCCACTGGCGCGGAATCCGCACACCGAGCCAGAGTTCCCAGGCGGTTGATTCGCAGGTGCGCTAAATTTAGCAATTCGCGACGCTTATCGGGAGCCGGGGGACAGGTTTCAGAGAGCAACGACCACTTCGACCCATGGTTTGTAGAGTCGAGGATAGGCGCGAGCACTGACGCACTGAGCGCCGCCCCGTTTCCCATCCCCGCTCATCAAACCGGACGTGCCCAATTAAGGCATCCGGCTTTCCGACTGGCTTCACCACAGACGCACGAACGGGGTTCCGCCTTGGCTCGGCTGAGTTGCCGTACCCCCCAGCTCGCCAAACACCGCCTTGATGCTGAAGCGGTTAATGCACGCGGGTGCACCTGGTGACACCTCCGCAAGAAATGCCGTACGCTCTCATAAACGTAGTGGTCAACCGCCTGGTACGCCAGCGCCCGGGTTCCGTAGTTGAAGTACGCCGACCAGCCCCTCAGAATCTGATTCAGCCGGGTCCGCGCCTCATCCCAGGTCCCCATGTTGCTGGGTACCAGAAGTTGCCTCACGTTTTCCTTGATGCGTGCCACGCTTTCTTCGACGGGCTTGCCTCCAGATACCAATGGCTATCCCTCTTGTAACGATGCGGCCCGAACGTGTAACCCCGGATCAGGTGCTCGTTGGTTGACGAGTTGCGCGTTCCCGCGCGGGTTTCTTCCCTGCCCGTGCTGCCTTCCCCGTTATCCGGGCGGGTCGGCGTCCACATCGCTACTTGAGAGGCCTGCTCGAGCTTCACACGCCACGGCCTGCAGAGTTGCTCGCCCACCATACGTGGGCTTTATCGCGAGGCTCCGCCCTAGCTGGTTTCCCGGCTCGGGCGCTCGCAAGCTACCAAGTTCAACTAAGAACCTCCTTGGGTGGTCCTTCCCCCACTGGTGATTCACGCCGTTGAGGCGCACCCGATAACCCCGGTTTCGTCCATGACTCTTTCCGTGTGGCGAAAACACGCCCGGAAGGCGGCAGTCGCGAGCATTTTCTGCCGGTAGGGCGCTACCTTGCCAGGAGGGTAGTTTCCGGATGGCGCGTGATTCGGTAGCTATCCGTACAGAGCACGTGTACGACGTGGCGACATACGCCCAAGTGGATCGGAAGTTTCCAGCAACCCCGTTTCACAACTGGAACCTCTTTGCGTCGGGCAGCTGCTACTGCGCCTTACCCCGGGGTGACAGGCGTTTCAGTTCCTCGAACCAGTTGACGACCAAGTTGAGTTGAGTGACCTCCACCGGCTTGGTTACGAGAGGCCCGGGGATCAGGAACCGCCGCCCGTCAGGACTTATGTCATAGGCCCTCAATGGAATGCTGGTCGGCGGACCCGGAAACTCGAAAAGGACCCGCGGGATACCAACTCGGAACTCCGGCTGCAGGACGGTTTCGACGACCATCAGCTTCTTGCCATCAAGGGTCCAGAAGAAGAGTTCGCGCCCGTTTGGAGCCCACAGTGGCTGAGATCCTCCACCGGTCGAGATCGGAGTGCGTCTTCCCGGACCCGGCACCGGTGCGACGTAGACCTCATAGAGTCCGGACTCGTTCGAAGCATACGCCAGCCATCTCCCATCCGGGGAAAACTCCGCATTGTTCTCCGAGCATTTTGTGTCGAGTAATGGCGTAGCATTCCGGTTTTTCAGGGTGAGGAGGAACACGTGGCCACTGGTTTCCTGAAACGCCAGCAGGCGACCATCCGGAGACCAGGACGCAGGCCACTGCTCGCTGTTAGATGTAGTGAGCCGCTCCGCTGGTTTACTGCCATCCCACGGCATCCAGAAGATGTTGCGGGGGCCAGCCGTCGACGACTCGAACGCGATCCGACTCCCGTCCGGCGTCCAGACTGGAGCTCCCGGCAATCCCTCGGTCGTTAGCTTGATCCATGTGCCCCGAACGAGGTCGTGGACCCAGATGCACCAATTGCTGCCGGGCGATTCGAACGCCAGCTTCTGACCATCCGGAGAAAGGCGAAAGAATAGAATCGGTCTTCGACCAACGGATTTCACCACTTCAACCTGCCCTCGGCGATCCACCCAGAACAACTCCCGGCCACGATCAGGAAACATGCCTCCTGAAGCGTACACCAACACGCCCGAGTCGGAGAATGCGTATTGCCCCGCACCGGAGTTGCGGCCGGCGCCTGAGGAGTTTATTGATTGCTGGACATGCTCCACAACAGGAACCGCGCCCCCTTGCACCTCCAGGCGCTGGGAGTCAAATGGAACGGCCATAAGCACCCCGTCGCGGAGGAAGATCAGATGCCCGGTCGGCGAGTAGCGGGCATCCATGCCGTCTTGCACCAGAACCTTGCGCTGGCCGGAGTCCAGTGACAGAGCCTCAATGTGACCGTAGGTTCCCCACAGATGCGGCATCACTGTGAACAGGACCGCTTTGCCTCCAGGCAAAAAATGAGGAAGCCGATGAGTGGCCTCCTTTGTCGGGTCTATCCTCGTCAGGTCCTCAATCTTTCCGCTGGCAGCGTCGACGATGTTCAGCCCCCCGCCTGTTGAACCGAGGACGATCTTGGCATTCGTGCCCCACGTCGCTCCCACAGGCGAACCGGGAAGATCGCACAACGCGATCGGGATTCCACCTACCAGTGACACTTTCTGCAGTTTGCCTTGCGCCCAAAAGCCGACCCACTGCCCGTCAGGAGAGAAGAAGGGGCTCTGCGCGGCCTCGGCGCCGGCCAGCGGTTGAACTTCCGCCGTGTCCAGCGCGCGCCGGTAAAGCCGGGCTTTTGATTCCGACCCGTCGTCGCCTGCGGCGCTGAAAGCCAGGCACCGCCCGTCCGGCGACAGAGCCAGTTGAGTGCGGACTGGGCCCTCGAAGGTCCGAGACAGTTGCATGCCCTCCGGAAGAGCAATAATGGCTCGAAGAACATTCTGTGAAGTCGGGCGGTTGATGCGCCAAACGAGAAAAGAGACGGCGCAAATCAGGAGCAGCGCCGCGGCGAACATCTCGACGACAGTCGATCGCCGCAATCGCGATGCCAGCCGCGCAGGCTCGCGGACGCAATCGAGCTTGCCCGAATCTGCTTCCGCCTTCAGTTCCTCCAGTTCGACCTTCAGATCTTCCATATGCTGGAAACGGCGTGCGGGGTCCTTTCGCAAGCAGCGCTCGACTACCCTCTCCACTCCATGCGGAATCCCTGCGGGCAGTGGCGGCGGATCCAAGTGCAGAATCGCTGCCAGCGTGCTCGCGGGTGTGTCCCGGTGGAACGCGCGCAGCCCCGTTAGCATCTCATACAGCAGTGATCCGAAGCTGAATATGTCGCTCCGCGCGTCGACCTTTTTCCCTTCGGCCTGCTCTGGCGACATGTAACTGGCGGTGCCTACAACTACCCCCAGTTTCGTGAATGGCTGCGCCGTGCGTGTCTCGTCTTCCGGGCTTAAGGTGGGCTCTACCAGCTTCGCCAAGCCAAAGTCAAGGACTTCGACACGACCGTCGCCGGTCACCATTACGTTGCTCGGCTTCAGGTCGCGGTGGACGATCCCGGCCGAGTGCGCCTTGGCCAGCGCATCGGCGATCTGGGTGCCGCATCTCAGGGCCTCGTTGAGCTTCAGCCCCTTGCGCTTGATCAGCGCATCGAGCGTCTGACCCTCGATGTACTCCATGGCGATGAAATCAACGCCGTCGGCGTGGTCAATGTCGTGGACCGTGACGATGTTGGGGTGATTGAGCGCGCTGGCTGCCCTGGCCTCCTGTACGAAACGCCGCTTGCGCTCGGAGTCGGCGACTTTTTCCGGCGGCAGTACCTTAAGCGCGACGAAGCGATCCAAATGCGAATCGCGGGCTTTGTAAACTACCCCCATTCCGCCCTCACCGAGTTTCTCGACGACTTCGTAGTGCGAGATCGTGCGACCAATCATGCGGGCCTCCAGGAGATTCAGGTCCGGTTCACTTATGGATCAATTGTAAGCCCAGTGGATGATAAGTGTTAGCGTTTGTATCGGAGAGTTGCGCCGGACCGAGCCTTCTACGTGGCCGGGAAACGCCCTTAGCCGCGGGTTTGCCTTTCACCGGCTCCTGATGGATGTCGGCTTCCAAACGTTAGCTTAAGCTCCTCGGTCGTGACGGCGGTTCGCCGTGCTTTCCCGGCCACGGCGCACTCTAAACTGCGCCAATGGGCCAAAACCACCGTTAGTAGCGCCAGCACGGATCTGTGCGGGGGGGCCAGGTAACTGGCATCCCTACCGTGACCTCTCGCCCGCTGGAGAGACTTCTGCCACAGGCTGCTTGGCTATCCGCGTCATTATAGGATGTGGCCATTTCTCCCGCGAGACGCGCAGCTTACTCCATTCTGACGGGCGTCGAACGCGGAGCCTTTTCCTCCGACCTGCTGGCACGCGAAACCGCCGCGCTCGATTCCCGCGACGCCGCCCTCGCTGAAGAGATCGCCCTCGGCGTCCTCCGCTGGCGCGCCGCCATCGACTGGATCATCCGCCAGCTAGCCGGACGTCCCCTTCAAAAGCTCGATCCCGAAGTCCTCACTGCATTGCGCATGGCCGTCTATCAACTCCGCTGGCTCGACCGCGTGCCTGCCCATGCCGCCATCAACGAAAGCGTCGAACTCATCAAGCGGGCCCGCAAACGTTCGGCCGCGGGCTTTGCCAACGCCGTGCTCCGAAAAGTGACCCGCGATCCCATCGAATTCCCGGACGACGCCACGCGGCTCTCCTGTCCCCACTGGCTGCTCGACCGCTGGTCAGCCCATTACGGTGCCGAAATCGCGCACAAAATCGCACAAGCCGCGCTACAGCGTCCCGAAACGTTTGTACGAGTCCGGCCGGGTGAACCGCTTCCCGAAGGCCTGGTGGCAACCGACGTGCCAGGAGCTCATGTTGGCCACGCGGACCTCTTGCAAGTGCAGGATATTTCGTCTCAGACCATCGTGCCGTTGCTCGACCTTCAACCCGGTCAGACCTTTCTCGACGTCTGCTCGGCGCCGGGGAACAAAACTGCGCAAGCTCTGGAGACCCCCGTTCACGCCATTGCATGCGATATCTCACACAACCGTCTCCAGTTAGTGCGCCGCGTCGGGA
>Ga0326727_10016394_pt1 | contig 15654 bp, 5 predicted proteins | sample MB2enrmetagenome_FD_207643 | JGI IMG/M metagenome (GOLD analysis project Ga0326727, IMG submission 207643) | Lab enriched peat soil microbial communities from McLean, Ithaca, NY, United States - MB29MY | ecosystem: Environmental > Terrestrial > Soil > Wetlands > Peat | place: USA: New York... | reverse complement strand
GCCGGAACGAGTGAAACAAACTAAAGGCAAGGTAATAAATAAGTTATAAACTTACAGCTTTTTCGCCAGCCGAAGGCTGGCGAAAAAGATACCTTATCGACAATCTCCGCACAAAAGTTCCTGCCGAAGACCTTCTCGTCGTACTTTCGTACAGTACCCTTAATCCATTTCAGGTAAAGATACCTGCTACTCGTTTACGCAATTGATATGTTTGTATTCATCTCTTTATTAATTTTTTTATAAATTAAAATTGATTTTTTTGTTTTTGGCAATATACACTGACAAAAATTCTTTATTCGTCTTTGGACTCAAAAAGTGCATAACCCGCGTTCTACATATATCTCTTTATGTGAAACAACAAATACGTTTACGCAGAGTTCGTAATCATCTTTTATATATTGGTAGATGATACCCAAGATGTCCTTGAAATACTCACAATTGCTATTTTTGAAATCTTCTTCGGCTTTTTTCCCTTCAATTTTAAACAATTCGATATTTTCGATAAGTCTTTTTTTAATTGCATCATGCAAACCACGACTAATATCTTCCTCTCTATAATCCAACAGTAAAATTGTTTTATTACAAAGAAAAACCTTCATACTTTCGTCATCTATATTAGTTCCGCGAATATAAAGCTCCCTTATTGTATTGTTTTTAGCTAATGCTTTAATTCCTTCATTGCCGATATTTGTGTTATGCAAATGAAGTTTTTGTATATTTGTGCTTTTTGCCAATGCCTTTGCTCCTTTATCGCCTATCTTCCAACAAGATCCCAAATACAAATCATGTATAGTTTTGTTTCGTGCAAACATTTGTGCACTTAAATCGCTGATAGGACAACTCATCATATTCACTTTTCTTATATTTTTGAGTGCACATATTGCTCTAACATCATCATCTTCGAGATAATTGTGTCCCAACAACAATTCTTCAACACCATTATTATGCTTTAAGATTTCCGCCAAAGAACCCTTCTCCAAATGTTGATAATACATATTAAGCATCGCACAATAGTTTGTGTTCGTTAGAATTTTTCCTTAAAAATTCATTTTCTTTCGGAACCATTGATTAAAAGCGATGGAGAGATATCTCATTACCGACGATAGAAAATGCAATGAAAAATATCTAATTCGTTATCTCTAAACAAAAAATATTTTATTGAAGTTTCTTCAATCATGATTTGTAATCACACCCTGTGCTACAGCAGGGTCAAGAAAAAATAGTGAATATACTGTTATTGAGGAAAACAAAACAGAAGCATCCTAACCAATTGAAAACGAAAACAACTTCTTTTTCTATCACAGATATCACAGATAGAAAAGACAGATGGAAGAAGTCATCCTGAGAAACGATTTTAAATCTGCTTGTGAATTATATGAATCTGGAGAAAATGTTCCAGAGTGGATAACAATTACAACTAAATCAAGACATGAAATAATGGAAGAAGTAACTATCAGAACGTTCCATTGTCTTGACTATATTGTCATTATCTTTAATTCGATACAAAGCAGAAAAGAGAAGTTATTTAGGATATACGAAGGTTTTTCTTTCGATCTTCTATGTCCAGATGTTTCTGATTTTATTCTGGAGGAAAAATACTGTGAAAAATTTAAAAATATGTTGTATGATTTCTTTTCATATAGACCAGATTTCGATGTTTTAAGTAGTACTCTTTATTGCTATTGTCACGTCGGAGCTATTCATAAAATCATATCGAACAAGGAAAACTTGTCTTTGTGTATATTTAATTCATTTGATTTGCCATTGTGTATATCGAAAATGATCGCTGAGTTATAAAATTTTTATTTTCCTTCAGAAAACAAGATGGCAGAGTCAGATGATGTTCATTTCTGGATATTTGTAATTATATGCTTTGTTGCTGTTTTTATGTTCTTTGATCTACAAAAAGGACGGTGGCGTAGAGAAAGATATGATGGGCTGTATCGAATGGATCCCACTGATGTTGCAAATCCATCACCAAATAACATATATGTGTCATTGGCTGCTCTACAAGAAGCAGAGCAAAATTTCTCACCTGATACTGGTCCTTATTTAATGTAATTGACAATAAAAGCATTCCTATCTTGATAGGAAATTGTTCCAAAATTACACAACTTCAGGTCCATATCTTTTATAATCAGTCATATTACAAAATCTCACAACTCCCAAAAGAGTAAATGATACGGAAAGAAAATTACAAGAGATACAGAATTGTTGATAGAATTAATGCAACTCTTCAAAAATTATGAAACTATAATTGTCTTTATCATTACGATAAAGAGTTTATTGTTTCTTCTTTGTATTTTCTACGATAAAGGGCTTTCGCATTGCGCTTCGCGCTTTGCGTTATCCCATCACGATTTTCATAGAGGATCCTCTTCAAATCCTCCTTAACCATATCCACATATTTATTTGATTGTTCTTCATCTTCATTTCCATTGTTCGAATTATTTACGTAATTAAGAAAATTCCGAAATTTTTCTACTGTGGATTCATCCAATGAATCGTCTCCAATTAATTCCTCGAACTTTGTTTCTAATATTTCATAATGGTCTCCGTGTAATGCTTCTTTTCGGTCAATTAATCTCCACTTTTTTCCATCGTACATTAGGACGTATTGATTTCGAAGATTGCTAATATACACATTATGATTTTCTGGAACTTTTTCGTCGAAGTGAATTCTTTGAACTAGCTCTGGAATACTTCTCATCCCTCGTCTCATAATATTTCTGAAATCTTTGTTGGTTAATAATCCTGTAATATCTTCTTTCCCATAAGCAACGATATTGATATTTTGTGTTATGTTGTTGCTGTTTATGTTATTGCTATTTATGTTGTTATTTGTTACTTGCATTTGTAAGTTCTTTATCTCTGTCTTCAATTGATTATTCTCCTCAACAATTTTGACCATCTGCTTTTTGTCACGACAGACATTGTTGATATGTCGTAGTAAGTTATATTTTGTCTTAAATTCTCTTTCACAGAAAGGGCATTTTATTTCGGAAGTCTCGATGAACATTCGTAATTTGGCATTTTTCTTTCTATTAAAAGTAAAAATTTAAATCAAAAATTGATTATTTAAATATATGACATAGTTACGATTAAATTAGAAGATGTAATTTTGATGTATTTTGATGTAATTTTGATGTAATTTTTCATAAAATATAATATTTTGGTACAAAGAAATATCATAAATAAGAGATGTAATTTCTCCTAAAAGAGCAAGTTAGGAGCAATAGTTTGTCGGTTGCTTATGTACAAAAATCTTTAAAATTTTGATTTATCCGGATAAAATTATTAGAGAGAGATCAATATTCAGTATAATAAGTTTTCTAAAATATATCTATAAAAACGTTTTTCAACTACTAGAGAATATCTAGACACATCTCTATCGTTTTACTCCATAAGTTTGTGAAATCTTGCTACAGATAAAAATTCTTTATACATTTTTCCGCCTTCTTTAATTTTTCTTCCCGTTTTTGGATTACGATTTTTATTTTTTAACCATTCTTCGCACATATTCTTTGGTATCCGGAAATACGCAGGTACGCCGGCACCTAAATCTGAACAGATACTCTCTAACGGTAGAACTATACCATTTCTCATACTCTCAATTTGTTCGTTTGTTAATTTACAGACCCAAATATATCCATAATTCATATAATCAATATTCTCCAAGGAAATCTTTGATGAATAATATTCACCATCTTTTCGAAGAAGACTTGCTTTCATTGATTCATGAACCTGTTTGTTACTGAACCAAAATGGAAACGTAACATTTTCTTTGACTTCATATTTTTCCAAATTATTCTTATATCCTCGATTCACCCATTCATCTACACAACAATTGAAATAATATTTCAAAGCATCAACATATCCGACCCACATAAAGATAATAGGATGATCATGGTAACCAGTTATTTTTCCTTCAAGAGTTTTAATAATTGTTTGAGCTTCTATACGTTGTTTTCCGAGTCTTTTACTATCAAGAATCCTGAATGTGTCTTCAGGAACACTTGAAACAACGAAGGTTATGACCATTTTTATCTTTGATTAGTTAGGGTCTTTTATTATTTATTTTTTGTTTTTCCATGTTCTTTTATGATGAAGGTAAAGTAACAAAGAGGTATTTTTTCTTGTTATCAAAAATAAAGATGGCGTCTTCACGAATGCGCTATACTCCTATTGTCCCAGGAGCTGATATGTCATGGATCCAACAAGTAGGAAAATATTTGGCGAATGATGAAGAATTTATGTCACTCATAACACCATACTTGCCATATCATCAGGTAATGGTTGGAAATCCAAATAATAGAGGAGTAGGAACTCCATCTCTTACAATTTATGGTTCTGACGTGAATATTTCCGGGAGCATAAACTTGGGGATTGGTGGAAATATTAACACACAAACAGGAACAATACATGCTTACACGGGTATTTTCAATTCAATAGAAGCAACAAATGTCAATATCAGTAATATTACCCTCCAAAACTTACAAGTAACAGATACATTTACAGGTTCAAGTGCTTATATAACAACCATAACAGGAACAGTGTCCTACTCCCCTTCGACTCCATCGGATTGGAATATACCTCCAACATCAGTAAGTCAAGCTTTAGATGATGTAGCTTTGGCATCCAATATAGCAAGCGCAACAAAAACTGGTGTCCTTAGCTCAACTGATTGGAACAATTTTAATAATTTTACAAATAATCCTCATATAATTCGTGTAAATAGTGATGGGACTGGAAATTTTTCTTCAATTAATGCTGCTTTAGTTTCAATTACAGGAGCATCTTCCACAAATCCCTATATAATTATTGTCGGTCCGGGTACTTTTGTTGAGAATACAATTTATTGCAAACAATATGTTTGGATTGAAGGTCAAAGAGATGAATGTACAATTATTCAAGCAAGTAGTCCATATCAACACGTTGTCGTTGGTACTGATAATTCTTGTATGTCAAAAATTATGGTCAATGGAGCTACTGGAGCAGGATACGCCGGTGTTTATTATCAAAGTACAGGCACAACTCTTACCAATTTTTTCATGCTATATGATTTTAGGTATGGAGAAAACTATGCGCTATCTATCTGTGATTCAAGTCTTGGAACAACATATTTGTTTAATCAAAACGTTAGATTCGGATCAAATTCTCCCTTCACCTACGGTTTTATATGTCAGGGTACAGGTCAAGGACGTATCTCTGTAATTCATAGTGCAACAATAGCTGGAATTACTGATTCATTTTCTGGAGACTTATTCCAATGTTCAGGTTCGCAAAATGAAATTATCATTTCGGCTGGTAAATTTGCTACTAACATCATTCCTACTGGTATTGGAACATTCGCACATATATATGACGGAGGAACTATTCTAATAAACTCATGTGACGTAAGGAATTTTGCTTTGGGTCTATTTGTAGAAAGTATTGGAGTAGCGCCAACAATAAATATAAGTGGATTGGCTTTTACACAATGTGTCCAAGATATTCAAATTGATCATACTGGAACAATGGGTTCGTTCAGCGGGAATTGTGACCATACAAAAGTTACTATAAATCCTTTGTCAAATGTTTCTGTCTCATTTGTTGATACAGGTAATAACGGAGTTGGACAAGTTATTACTCAATCTATATTACAAGGTTCTAACTATGCGAATCTAATCAATCTTTCAGAACTTGCGACAGATGATGCCACAATGGGGCTTACAACTGGAGGAACTATTACATTGGCAGGAGGTTTAGGGGTAAATGTAAGTTCTGGTGAAGGATTTCTATATAGTCCTGTTGATTCTCAAGTTCATCAAATATTTTGGACATCAGGTACTTTAACATCACCAACAATTTCTCCAAGTACTTCAAACTTTGTTTACATAGATCCAAGTGGAAATTTAACAGCATCACAAGCTCAACCAATTCTAACTCAAGCTATATATCTTGGAAGGGTAGTAACTTCCACTGGCTCTATTCTTTATATAGAACCCTCTATTGTCAGTATGGAACATCATGGAAACCTTGTAGAAGATTATCAAAGAAATGCCATAGGACCAATATACGTATCAGGTTCTATTGTCGTAGAAGATTCTACTCCATTTCAATTAGATGTTACGTCAGGAAATTACTACTATGGAACAGTTGATTACGTTCCTTCAGGAGGAACACCAATTATTATAAATACAAGATATAGGGATGGTTTAGGGGGATGGATTAATTATACTGGAACTATAGTAGAGAATACTAGTTATGATGATGACACTGGAATTCTAGTTCCTTTGACATCTGAATATTTCGCAAAGCATTCTCTTTATGTTGTTAGTCAAGGAATTGATGAAACTTACATGTTATTTATTTCACAGCAGGAATATTCGAGTCTTGGAAATGCTATAGCAGGTCCCCTTCCTTTACCATCGCAAGATATTGAAGATGCTGTAGCTTTGATCGCTGATGTAATAGTTCAACAAGGAGCAACACATATATCTCAAATAGATGATCAAAGACCAAGAATAGGATTTAAAGCAAGTAGCATTTCTGGTACCGCAGATCATACTCAGTTACTGAATCTTAACTTGGGGGATTCTGGACATCATCAATTTTTGACGTTGAATGGATCGACTCCAATGGCAGGAACTCTTAATATGAATAATAATGCAATTATTAACTTATTGACAGCTAATGGAGTTACGATTCAAGCTCACGCAGTTCGTCACTTACCAAATGGAGCAGATCCATTGACAACAGCAGCTCCTCTAACAGGTCTAAGTCCAACATCAACAAACGCAGTAGGAGTTCAAAATAGTTTCTCCAGAAGTGATCATACTCATTCCATAACAGGATTTCAAGGATTTGGAAATTATATCACATCCTTATCAGGAGATGTATTTGCTACAGGACCTAATAATGCAAGTGCTACAGTAGTTAGTGTTGGAGGATCATCTGCAACTTCTATTCATTCCGCCGAACAACTTGCTAACGCCGCTACAAGTATCAATGTTGCAGGAACTATAGTAAAACGAGATACTAATGGAAACTTTGCTATAGGAGGAATTGTTGGAGGAACAGGATCCTTTTCTAATCTAGTAGCATCATCTCTTACAGGTGGAAGCGCAATGTTCAGTTCTGCAACTTTTAATGTTCTTACAGGAACCAATGTTTATGTTACTAATAATCTTGTTTCTACAACACTAACAGGAACTTCTGCGTTTTTCTATTCAATCACAGGAACTGTTTTATCTGCCACAACACTAGTAACTTCTCCATTCTTTATTGGGGATTCAGCATATTTTACTTCTGCTACAATACCAAATGCTTTTGTTTCATCTTTTACAGGTGATTCAGTCTTTCTGAATAATCTCACGGGAACAAATATATATGTAACTAATAAATTTGGAGTTACAACAATAACTGGAACATCTGCCTTTTTTTCTGACTCAGTTACAGGAAAAACATTATATGCTACAACACAGGTAATTGCTCCATCATATACCGGTTCTTCAGCTTTTTTTGTTTCGGTTACAGGACTAAATGTTTATACTTCATCTCTTACAGGCGGAAGCGCAAGCTTCCTTTCAGCTTTTTTGAATACTCTCACAGGAGCCAATATGTATATGAACAACCTTGTAGCTACAACTATGACAGGAACTTCCGCATTTTTCTCTTCAATTACTGGAACAACATTATATGCACCATTATATACAGGTGATTCAGCTTTCTTTTCGTCAATTACCGGACTAAATATTTATACCTCATCTCTTACAGGAATTTCGTCATTCTTCAATACAATCACAGGAACCAATGTTTACGCTTCCTCTCAAATATCTGCCCCATCACTAACAGGAGTTTCAGCATTTTTTTCAACAATTATTGGGACCAATATTACAGGAGCACTTGTTTCTGCCTCTCAACTAACAGGTTCATCGGCACTCTTTACTTCTATCACAGGAACTAACATCTCGGGAGTCTTTTCTTCTATAACTCAACTTACAGGAATATCTGCGTTCTTTAATTCAATAACGGGTTCCAGCATTGTCGGTTCTCAACTTACAGGGACATCTGCATTTTTTAATTCAATCACTGGAACTAAACTCTCAGGTTCATTTGTTTCTATGACACAACTTACCGGAAATTCTGCATATTTCACTACGCTTACTGGAATATCAGCTTATTTTTCTTCACTTTCTGGAACTGATATCTATACCTCAAGTTTAGTAGCTCCATCCTTTTCAGCATCTAATTTCACGGGTGAAGCGGCATTATTTAATACTCTCACTGGTATTTCTGCTTATTTTATAACAATTACTGGAGGAAACGCAAGCTTTCTCTCGCTTACTGGAATAGATGTATATGCTTCAAATTTGACAGCACCATCTCTTTCAGTGAATGAGTTGGTAAGTGTTTCTGCACTTTTTAATACTCTCACTGGTATTTCCACTTATCTTACAACAGTTACCGGAACATCTGCATATTTCTCTTCACTTTCTGGAACAAATATCTACACTTCTGATTTACATGCTCCATCTTTTTCTGCAGAAAATTTTACGGGCGATTCGGCATTCTTTAATACTCTTACAGGAGTTTCTGTGTATTTTTCAACTCTCACTGGAACTACTTTCTCTGCAGAAAATTTTACGGGTAATTCGGCATTCTTTAATACTCTTACTGGAACTGATATCTATACTTCTAGTTTAAGTGCTCCATCTTTCTCTGCAGAAAATTTTACGGGTAATTCGGCATTCTTTAATACTCTTACTGGAACTGATATCTATACTTCTAGTTTAAGTGCTCCATCTTTCTCTGCAGAAAATTTTACAGGTGATTCTGCTTATTTCAATTCTCTTACTGGTGTCTTTACTTACTCTTTTTCAGTTGTTGGGGACGAAGCTAACTTTTCATCAATTGCCGCAAATTCAGCTGGAATTATTTCCATAAGTGGTGTTCAGTTTTGTGCTGCAAATACATATACAGGAAGTTCGGCATACTTTACTAATATTTCATATAATCCAGCTACTCCTTCAAATTGGGCAATACCATCTCCAACAACTGTAGCAGGAGCACTTGATGATGTAGCATTTGCATCAAACATTGCGAGCGCATCTGCAACTGGTGTTCTAAGCAAAACCGATTGGCTTGCTTTCAATAATTTCACAAATAATCCAAAAATCATTCGCGTTAATAATGATGGAACTGGTAATTTCACATATATCAACGATGCAATATCCTCAATTACTGGAGCCAGAGAAACCAATACATACAAAATTATAGTAGGGCCAGGAATTTTTACAGAAACTGGTTCAATTGTCTTCAAACCTTGGATATGGGTTGAAGGTCAAAGTGACGAATGTACTGTAGTTCAGACAAATAGTCCCAATCAGCATGTCATTATTGCTGCCGATAATGGTGGAATATCTAAAGTCACTATTAATGGAGCTACAGGAACTGGTTATGCTGGTGTTTTCTATCAGAGTACTGGCAGTCAATATATTGGAGATGGAAGCGGAAGTCCTCCTGTATTCACTGTATATGATGCTCGGTATGGAAATAACTATACTTGTGCTATTGCTGATACGTCACTTGGATTTACTGCTCTATTTAGTCAAAATTGTCGTATTGGTAAGCAATATACGTTCAAGTATGGTTGGATATGTCAAGGTTCCGGTACAGGAAGAAACGTGATCCTTGAAACAACAAGCACAGGAGGAATTACTGCTCCAGAACCATTGGAAGTTTTCACTTGTTCTGGTTCTATGAATGAAATTGTTGCTCAAGCAATTATTGTATATGCCGGAGTTCAGGCAATTACAGGTTATTTTATTCATGTTTGGGATGGAGGAACTATAAGGATGAATAGCTGTGAATGCAAAGAATTTGATACTGGATTATATGTTGAAAACACTGGAATCGGTCCAACACTTGATATGTCAAGCATATCCTTTACTAATTGTACTTGGGATATTGATATTGAACATCCAAAGACAATAGGATCATTTGATGGAGCTTGTGATAGTACTAAAGTTTATATTGATCCTAATGCTACGGGAATATCCGTTGTATTTTCAGATAATAGTATGAATTCGATAGGTGAGGTTGTGGTCGGAAGTATGCTTCAAGGTTCTCAATACAGTAAACTCTTGAATATTTCTCAGATGGTTCGAGTGGGGACAACATTAGGAATTGTGTCAGGAGGAAATATTTATGAGATAACAGGTTCTCCTCTTCTAGTATCAGTAGACTCAGGAACTGGATACTTACTCAATCCAACAGATAATAATGTATACGAATTAACTTGGACATCAGGAACATTAAGTGTTAATCCAAATTCTTCGAATTACATTTACGTTAATCCAAATGGATTAATCGTAAATGGCTCTTCTCAACCAATTTTGGATCAAGTTGTCTATCTGGGAAGAGTAGTTACTTATGGAAGTAACATCGTCTATATCACTACTTCTATTATTAATATGAATCAATACGGAGACAACGTAGAAGAGTTTCAGAGAAATGCCCTAGGACCAATATATGTAAGTGGCTCTGGAGTATCTCAAGATCCAATAACTGGTTTCAATTTGGATATTACCTCTGGAAACTATTTTTATGGGACATTTCAATACTATCCTCCTGCTGCTTCCCCTGCTATATTTATACAACAATATAGGGATGGTTTTGGAGGATGGATTAATAGTTACACAGGAACAGTAAATTCAACTTCTTACGATAATGGTTCTGGAACTTTACAATCTTTGTCAACAGGTTATTATGCAAAACATTCACTTTATACTTGTGGAGGGAATTTGTATCAAACATATGTTTTATTCATTTCTCAAACAGAATATGCCACCTTAGCTTCTGCCCAAGTAGGTTCTCTCCCAATTACATCAACGGATATAATCAATTCAGACGCTTTGATAGCAGATATCATTGTTCAACAAGGAGCAACAGGTACAATTCAAATTGATGATCAAAGACCGAGAGTTGGATTTAAGCCAAGCAGTATATCAGCCACAGCAGATCATACCCAGTTGTTAAATCTCAATTTGGGAGATGCTGGACATCATCAATTTCTATTATTAGACGGCGCGACACCAATGGTAGGAAACTTAAACATGAACAACAACACAATTACAAATATCTCAACAGCTAATGGAGTTGTAATCCAGACCCATGCATCACGTCATTTACCTAATGGAGCAGATCCATTAACTACAGTAGCTCCTACAACTGATCTGAGCCCAACTTCTACAAATGCCGTAGGTATTCAAAATAGTCTCGCAAGAAGCGACCATAGTCATTCAATTACAGGATTTCAAATAATAGGAACAAATGTTATAGCAACTACAGGATATTTCTCTGGTCTCGTAACATTTAGTGGAGGAGTAACTGGTTCATCGGCATTCTTTGATTCAATTTCTGGAACAGATATTTACACATCAGATATACATGCTCCTTCTCTTTCAGCAGAAGTTTTTACAGGTAATTCGGCATTATTTAATACTCTCACTGGAACTTCTGCTTATTTACCAGCAATTACTGGAACAAATATTGATGCTGAATATATTACTGCATCAGTTCAATCAGCAGGAGTAGCATCATATTTCGACTACAGTTGGACAATTGCATCTACAGGTGATTCAGCATTCTTGAATACACTTACTGGTACTTCCATCTTTTTTCAGTCCATAACTGGACAAACTCTATCTGCAGATAATGTTAGTGAAGTTTTTGTCTCAGCTTCACAGGTAACAGGAGATTCTGCATATTTCACATCAATTACTGGAGCTCAATTTTGTTCTGCAGGTTCATTTACAGGAAGTTCGGCATACTTTACTACAATTTCCTATACTCCAACCACACCAGCAAATTGGACAACACCAGCTCCAACAAATGTCCAGACAGCATTAGATGATGTAGCACTTGCATCAAATATAGCCAGTGCATCGAAAACGGGTGTTCTCAGTTATGCTGATTGGACAACATTTTATAACAAACAACCAGCAGGAAACTATATCACATCATTAACTGGAGATGTGGGGGCAACTGGTCCTGGACTTTCACGTTCTTTTGTGAATTCAATTGGAGGTGTTACATCATATCAAGTTGCTTCTTTCGTGAATAATCCTCACATTATTCGTGTAAATGTTGATGGAAGTGGTAACTTCACAAGTCTTAATGTTGCTATTGCATCAATCACTGATGCGAGTCAGACAAATGCATACAGTATCATTGTTGGCCCAGGTGTATACATAGAAAGTACCTCTTTTGTTTTCAAGCCTTGGGTATTTGTTTCGGGTCAAAGTGATGACTGCACATTTCTTCAAGTGAGCAATCCTGATCAACATGTCGTGGTTGGTTGTGATAACTCTGGATTACAATATGTTACACTTAATGGAGCTACCGGAGTTGGATATGCAGCACTTTATTATCAAACCCCGATAGGATATACTATGACTAGGGGATTTTTCACATCTCAAATTGCCTTTTTAGATAACTATGCTCTGGCTATTTGTGATTCCACATACGGAGAAACTGTGTTAGTTGTCGATGTTGCTGACGTTGGAGGGGCATGCACTTATGGATTTATATGTAGAGGATCACCAGCAACTTATGGACTTTTGATAGTTGAGTCCACAGCATGTTTTTTCCAAACTTCACCACAAGAAGTATTCACTTGTTTCAGTCCAGGTTCTGTCATTATAGCGGGACAAGTTCTATTAAATAATGAGATGGGTCCATCTGGAATTGCTTTTCATGTATATGATGGAGGATTTATCAGAGGAGATGGAACACAGGTCCAAGGATTTGCAACTGGGTTATATGTTGAAAATGCAGGAACTGGCCCAACACTTGCTCTCAGTAGCATGAGTTTTATGAATAATACTCAAGATGTTGATTTTGAACACCCAGGAACATCCGGTTACTTTGAAGGTGCATGTGATTTCACAAAAGTATTTAGCGTTCCAGGGACAACTATTTCTGTTGTAATAACAGATATTGGTTCAAGTATTTATGGAGAAGTTGTACGTGGAGATATACTTCAAGGACCTGATTACAACCAATTAGTAAATGTCACAAAAATGGTTCGCGTGGGATCGACATTAGGATGGGTATCTGGAGGAGAAGTTACGAGATTATCAGGAATGACAGGATTGGGAGTGCAGATCGCCTCTGGTGATGGTTTTATAATTAACACAACTAACTCATTCGTGTATGAAGTTCCATGGAACGCAACTGGACTTACTATGGTGGACAATACTAATAACTATATTTATGCTACGCCTGTCTATAGTTCCACTGGAGCATATGGAGTTGTGACAGTAGCTGGGACACAGCCTGACTTGGATCAAGTAGTCTATCTTGCAAGAGTAGTCACCATTAGCGGAACTATCGATTATATAGTATCCTCAATTGTCGATATGAATCAACATGGAGACAGATTAGAAGATTTTAACAGACTTGCTTTAGGACCTATATATGTGAGTGGTTCTACTGTCACAGAAGATGCCACCCCCTTCGAAATAGACATTACTCCTGGAAGTTATTATTTCGGAACAGTCAATTATTTACCGTCTGGAGGAACACCTGTTTCTTTGGATATAAGATACAGAAATGGAGCTGGAGGATGGATATATACAAGGGGATTTATTGTTGATAATTCGAATTATGACAATGACTCAGGAATTCTTCAACCTATGAGCACTGGATATTATGCAAAACACTCGCTATATACTGTAAGTCAAGGAAGTGAGGAAGATCATATTTTTATCTACTCTCAGGCTGAATATGCTACACTTGCTGCAGCACAAGTAGGACCTCTTCCTATTACTCCCCCTGATGTCATTAACTCTGTGGCTTTACTTGCCGACATTATTGTTCAACAAGGAGCATCACATATTACTGAGATAGATGATCAACGTCCTAGAGTTGGATTTAAGGCAAGTAGTATATCTGCTACTGCAGATCATACACAATTGCTGAATCTCAATCTTGGAGATGCAGGACATCATCAATTCCTTCTGTTAGATGGAGATACTCCAATGGCAGGAACTCTGAACATGAACACAAATCAAATAATTAACATAACAACTGCAAATGGAGTAACAATTGAAGCACACGAATCTCGCCATTTACCAAATGGAGCAGATCCATTGGTTACTGCGGCTCCTACAACAAACTTAACTCCATCTTCAATAAACGCTGTTGGTATTCAAAACAGTCTTGCAAGAAGTGATCATAGTCATGCAATTACAGGATTTAATGTAACAGGAAACTATATTTCATATTTATATGGGGATGTAGGAGCTACAGGTCCTGATGGAGCAACAGGCTTTGTTAATAGTGTAGGTGGTTCATCTGCCTATAATATTCATACCGCAGAGTTACTTGCAAATGCTGCAACAAATCTCAATATTACAGGCACAATAGTGAGACGTGATGCGAGTGGAAATTTCAACATGGGAGGACTTATGGCAGGAACGGGAAACTTTTCTGGTCTTCTGAAAGTCCAAGCTGGGATAACAGGAACATCAGCGTTCTTTACTTCTACGACATCTTCACAATTGACAGGCGGAAGCGCAAACTTCCTTTCAGCTTTCTTCACATCTATTTCTGGTTCATTTGTTTTAACAGCTCAACTAACAGGAGAATCTGCATTCTTTAATTCTATTACCGGAACTTCCCAATGGGGAACATTCGTATCAACTTCTCAGCTAACAGGACAATCGGCATACTTCGATTCAATAACTGGTACCGATATTTATACTTCCAATTTATATGCTCCAGCTTTCACAGGTAATTCATCATTCTTTAATACTCTTACCGGTGTATCCGCTTACTTCTCATCAGTCACTGGTTCCGACATTTCTGGTATATTTGTTTCTTCTTCTCAATTAACAGGTCAATCTGCATTTTTTGATTCAATTACTGGTTCGAATTCTATTTCTACTTCACTTCTTATAGTTAATACAATTACTGGTACTAATGCCGTTTTTCAATGGATTACCGCTTCTACTTACTATGCTACTACAGAATACTGTGGTCCATTATTTAGTGGTTCTTCAGCATTTTTTAATACAATAACTGGAACAAATATTTCAGTTACAGGATTATTAACAGGAACATCATCATTCTTCACAGCCATCACTGGAATTAATGTAACAGCACAAGGAATAACAGGAACATCAGCATTCTTTACATCAATTACTGGTTACAATGTTTATGCCGGAGAGTTGAGCGCCTTACAATTGACTGGTCAGTCAGCATTCTTCACTTCAATTACAGGCACAAATTTAATTGCTGGTTCATCCCATACAGGACAGTCGGCATTCTTCAATTCTATTACAGGAACTTCTTTATGGACTTCCTTTGTATCTACTTCACAGTTAACAGGACAGTCAGCATTTTTCAACTCAATTACTGGGACCCTCATATCTGCTTCTTCAGCGTTCTTCACATCGATTACTGGAACAAGTTTAATTTCTGGTTCGTCCCATACAGGAGATTCAGCATTCTTTACCACAATTACTGGTTATAATGTTTCTGTTGGAGAGCTGAGTGTTTTACAATTAACTGGTCAGTCAGCGTTTTGTACTTCAATTACTGGTTACGATGTTTCTGCAGGATCGTTGACTGGTCAGTCAGCATTCTTCAATTCAATTACTGGTT
>Ga0326727_10016393_pt1 | contig 15654 bp, 16 predicted proteins | sample MB2enrmetagenome_FD_207643 | JGI IMG/M metagenome (GOLD analysis project Ga0326727, IMG submission 207643) | Lab enriched peat soil microbial communities from McLean, Ithaca, NY, United States - MB29MY | ecosystem: Environmental > Terrestrial > Soil > Wetlands > Peat | place: USA: New York... | reverse complement strand
GGAAGTTAAGCCTCGCTGGGCCGATGGTACTGCACGGGTGACTGTGTGGGAGATTAGGTGATCGCCGGCATATATATCCAGCAAAAAGCCCATCCCGAAGGGGATGGGCTTTTTGCGTTAAGCGGGCTTTTGGTGGTGGGTTTCTGTCGCCCCTACGGGGCTGCTTTCCCAGCATCCCTCCTGGATGCTGCTGGGGCTCTTATATAACCACCGGCAGCGCGGGCATGGAGCCTTGGGCTTTGGCTTCGGCCACTACGGCGTCAAGCTGGACCAGCACCTCGGCAACGGTGATAATGTAAATTTCGCGGCGCGAGTCGTAACCTTCTTCAATTAACTGCTTGAGATAGCGGCCGGCAATCTGCGCGGCTAACTGGTCGGTGATGACCTTGCCGGCGCGCTGCTTCTGCTCGACCCAGGCGGTGCATGGCAGAGCAATCCACATGGGACGGCCGTTGACGTCGAAGCGCACATCGACGGCGTCGGCGTGGCGGGTGGCGATGGCCACCATGGTGCCCTTCCAGCAGCAGTGCAGATCCTCGCCGCTCCAGCGGTCGGTTACGTGGAAATCTTCGTACATGCATCAAGCCTATCGTTCAGGGCAAAGAAGGGCAAGTTGGGGGGCGGACTGGTAGTGGATCAGTTTGAAGGAGCATTCCCGCAGGGGCTAAAGCCCTTTTATATTCTCAGCCACTTGCGGCACGACTGAAGTCGTGCCCTGACACTTCTTGCAGCTCCGAGTTAGTTTTTCCGCAGACTGTAAAGCCCCTTTTAAATTTTCAGCCACTTGCGGCACGCGACCCGACCCAAGGGGTCCCCCGGTGCCCCGGTCGTGCCCTGACACTTCTTGCAGCTCCGAGTTAGTTTTTCCGCAGACTGTAAAGCCCGTACCCTTCACCTGAGGCCCGTTCGCTTCAGGCTGACCCATTACCGGCGGACTTCTTCGGTCCACGCCTGCGTCTCGATTCTCACAGCCGGGGCTCTGTTCTTCCGCGCCGGTCTGCCGATGAATCCGGAAGGGGAGTACCAACCATGCAAGTTACAGTCACTATCTCCGACGCCATCGTCCGCGAAGCCGGAGTTCGCGGGCTTCCGGTTATCGATTTTGTTGAATCGCTGATCGACAAGGGGATGAGCGCGGCGGAGGGGCGTCCAGTTCTGGACGGGGCGATGGAGCGGATTCGCGCCTTGCGCGCGGTTGCGGGAGAGAGAAAACCTTAGAATCTGTCCAGGAAATCTGAGAAGACTCTGGAGATAAGAGAAAAGAACATCCCTCAGGGGCTAAAAGCCCAACTCATTCTGCTGGTTTTTTGTACGGGCTGAAGCCCGTACCCTTCACCTAAATCCTAGTTCCTGGACAGATTCTTAGGGATATATGCGGCTGCAGGAAGGCCGCCCGGGCTTTGGCAGGGGTCAGCCTCAAGAAAGGCTCTCACTGAAAGAAAGAAGGCTTCGATCGTTTCGCAAGCGTGGTGTCTCAGAAGTTCATTGCATTTTTTGGGCTTGGTGTCATGCCAGAAGCATCCTAAACGCAGATCCTTCGACTTCCTGCGCTTCGCTACGGTCGCTCAGGATGACAGCATTCATGAGATGAACTTTAGAGACAGGACACTAGCTGAGCGATCCAGATGAGAAGGCGTAGGGAACGAATGCAGCAAGTTAGCCCCCGCTCAAGCGGGGATAGCGAGTTAGCAAGTTAGCGGGCGGAATTGGGCAACAAGGTCCGCGCGGTGGACGCTGCTCTTGGCGCGCTGATAGACTAGTAGGGTTGCAGTTGCAGCGCATCGGTTTGCGTTGATCGGCGGATCGGACGCGGCTGCAAGTCACGATCAAGAAGGACAAGAAAAGACTCCGTGGATACTCAAACACGTCATGCACTGAAGAAAGACAAATTTGCCCAGGCCGCGGCGAGCGGCGCCAGTTGGGTCAGCGGCCACCGTTCCGGCGTTTTGCACTGGGTTATCGTTGGCGCTGTGGTTGTTGTACTGGGCGTGGGCGGGCTGATTTTCTGGAACCTGCGCTCGGCCGCGGCCGACACCGCGCTGGGCGCTGCCATGGACACCTACAGCGCTCCCCTGGCCCAACCCGGCCTTCCGGTAGAGAACGGCGTTTACGCGACAGCAGCCGATCGCTCCAAAGCTGCCAATAAGCAGTTTTCGGCCGTGGCCCAGCAGTACGGCTGGCTGCCCCAGGGCGCCAAGGCGCGCTATTTTACCGGCATCACCGACGAGGAAATGGGCCAGAACGCCGCAGCGGAAACGGAGCTGAAGGCAGCCTCGGGGGCGTGGAATTGGGGGGACCGGAATTTCACCAACCTGGCCAAAGTGGCTCTGGCCGGGCTTTATCGCCAGACGGGTCGCGACTCCCAGGCCATCGACCTTTACAACGCCCTGATCGCCAAGCCGTCGGAAACAGTCTCGGCTCCGGTGGCGCAGCTCGATCTGGCCGACCTCTATGTGGCCGAAGGCAAGCAGGATCAGGCCCGGGCGCTGTGGGCCAAGGTGAAGGACGCGGACAAGGATGGCGCCGCCGGCCCCATTGCCGCGCAAAAGCTGGCCGCCAAATAATCTGTGCGGCCGGGCAGCAGGATAGACTCGCGGAGCCAGGGGTTCCGCGAGTTTTCATTTTGCGCTCGCCGGCAAGACGGCGAGCGAATTCGAGCATTCTAATAGCTTCCTGCGTCTGGTGTGCATGAGCACCAGCCAGGCAATTTACGCAGGTTGGATGGAGATCGAAAACAGCGCGGTGGACGATCTGGCTCGCACACAGGCGGAAGAAGCGACTGTTGCGGCGCTGGTGAGCCAGTACGCCGGGGCGCTCTATCGCGTGGCCTACTCGGTGCTGCGCAATCCGGCCGACGCCGAAGATGCGGTGCAGGAGGCGTTTGTGCGCGTGCTGCGCCATCGCGACAGCCTGGGCGAGGTGCGCGACCAGCGGGTCTGGCTCATCCGCATCGTTTGGAACATCGTGCTCGACCGCAAGCGCCGCGCCAAAACCCGGCCGGAGACCGACGACGTGTCGGAGCTGGCGAGGGTGCTGCCCTGCGGCGGGCTTTCAGCCGAGGAGATTGCCGCCGCCGCCCAGCACCACGCTCATGTGCTTGGCTGCGTGGACCAACTTCCCGCCAAGGAGCGCCAGGTGCTGATGCTTTCGGCCTTCGAAGAGCTCACCAGCGTTGAAATCGCGGAGGTACTGGGCATTACCGAGTCCAGCGTCCGCTCGCGGCTGTTTCGCGCCCGCAACCTGATGGCCGGCCTGCTCGATCATTCAAGGAGTCAGCGATGAATTCATCCACACGGAATGCCTCGGTTCACAATTCGATTTCCGGCGCGGGGTCTGGGGACGCGGCGGATGTCGATGCTACTCTGCGCCTGGTTGCCCGGCTTCCCGCGCCCGAGGGCCTTGAAGACCGCGTGATGGCCGGCTTGAAAACTGCGCCACGGACTGGCCGAATTCTGCACTGGCCGGCGATGATGCAGCCTGGCGGCAGCTGGATGCGCGGCGCGGCCGCGGCTGCGATTGTGTTTGTGGTTGCCGGCGGCGGATGGGGAATTTATACGCACGTGCAGCCGACCCAGCCGGCCCGGGTCATCGTGATGCCGCCGCGCGCAGGCGCAGCCGGAGGGTTCTCGAACGCAGGAGCCATGCGGACGCCGCAGACACTAAATGGACCGGTGGTTGTGCAGACGAGCGATTCTCGGGTGGTGACGGCTCCGACGCCCAAGACCAAGGCGCTGAAGAAGGCTCCGGCGCGGATCGGGACTACGCCGGTCCATGGTCCGCAGGCGACCGCGAATCGTAAAATAGCCGCTCAGCCTGCCGTGGCGAAGTAGAGATCGTTTGTCGGCAGAGGGGCAGAGGGAATTACGCGTTCTTCGTAATCGCCCGGATCATCATGCCCAGCAGCGCCAGGACCACCGCGCCCCAGAATGCCGGGCCGAATCCGTTGACGTGAAAACCGCGCACGATGTGCGATGCGAGCAGGATCATCAGCGCGTTGATCACCAGCAGGAACAGCCCCAGCGTGAGGATGCTGATGGGAAAGGTGACGATCTTCAGGACCACGCCGACGGTAGCATTCAGCAGCCCGATGACCAGCGAGGCAATCAGCGCGGGCCACACTCCCTGCACATGAAAGCCCGGGACGATCCGGGAGACAATCAGCAGCGCGATCGCGCTTAATACCCATTGCAGCAAAAGTGCCATGGTCTTCTCCTTGGTTCGGCCCGTGGGGCCGTCTGCTCTGAGCCGCCCCTGCGGTGGAATGCGGCCCATCGCTCTACGGTATAGCATGATCGGGAACGATGTCGCCGCAGATTTTTCCCCAATGCTGCGACCTTTCCCGGCCGGGCGGGGTCAAAGAAGATATGTGCGGGTGCGCTGGGCTGGTTATCTTAAATCAGCCGAAGGGAACGGGTCGGTCAACGAAAGCTCTGATTAAGTTCGGGCGCATGCGCCAGCATTCCCTCAGGGGGCTAAAGCCCAACTTATTTTGCTGGGTTTATGTACGGGCTGAAGCCCGTACCCTTCACCGGAAACCAATTTATTGGACAGATTCTCAAAGGATTGGGGCAGAAGGAACGGGATTCATGCATCTTGAGCGGGTAACGCGGGTGACGGGGTTGCTTCTGGCTCTGCTGCTGGCGCAGACGGCGGCGGCCCAGCAGGCGCCGAATGCGCCGCTGCCCGACATTCGCCAGCTTATGAAGGAGGTTCAGGCCCACCAGAAGCAGCTTGAACAGGTGCGTGAAAACTATACCTACAGCTCCCTGCAAACCACCCAGGACATGGACCAGAACGGCAGGGTGACGAAGACCGAGACCATGGAGGGCGAAGACTTTTTCGTCAACGGCCACGTCATCGAGCGGACGGTGAAGAAGAACGGGCAGCCGCTCAGCGGGCACGACCTGGACAAGGAAACGGAACGCGTGACGAAACTCGTTGAAAAAGCGGAAAAGACGCCGTCCGATCAGCCGCTGCAAGGGCAGACGATCCGCATCAGCCGGGTGCTGGAGATCATGGATGTGCGCAACGCTCGGCGCGAGCTCTTTCGCGGCCGCCCGACCATTGTCTTCGATTTCATTGGCCGCAAAGACGCCAAGACCCAGGGCATGGTGGAAGATGCCTCAAAGAAACTACAGGGTACGATCTGGATCGATGAGGCGGACCGGCAGGTGGCGCACATGGAGGTGAGCTTCAACGACAACTTCCGCATCGCCGGCGGCCTGTTTGCGAGCATCCAGAAAGGCTCGAGCTTTCGCTTCGACCAGAACCTGGTGAGCCACCCCAACGACAAAGACCCGTCGTCGGGGGCCCCGGTGAGCGAAGGCCTGTGGCTGCCGACCGGCGCTGAAACTTCAATGCAGGCACGTCTGCTGATGGTGAAGAACCTGCGCCAGCATTTTAGCGAGCGGGATTACGATTTCAAGCGGTTCCGGGTGGAGACGCAACAGCCAAAGGACGCAAAAGTCGTGCCGTAGAAGGCGCAATAGAGGCTTTGGTGGGGCATTAGCGACGGCGGACCTCGCGCATCCGGTACAGTGGAAGCATGTTCGCCCGACGGCTCTCTATCCAGCGCATCGACTCCGCAGGCGAGCGGCACGCCTGCCCGATCGGCTGGATCGACAACTTTGCGATGCGGAACTTTACCAACGATGCGGTCTTTGACGACACGCTTCCGGCGGCAGATGGAGTGCTCGAAGCGGGTAATCGTGTGCCCCTGGAGCGGCTTGGGCCTGCCATGGAGGATTGGTTTCGACGCAAAGGCTACCTCAAGGCGGAGGAACGGCTGGAAATTGCGGAGATTGGCGCGGCAACGGAGTGAATCCCGGCTTTGGCAGCCCTTCTTGATTTCGCCGGGGCGTTTGGGGCCGGGCGGGTTTTGAAATGCGGTCTACGCGGCGGCTTTCTGGGTGGTGCTTTGGCCGCTGCTGACGCCACCGTTCCATAGGGCAAACTCGGCTTCGCGGCGGGCTTTCAGGCCGGCGTTTTCCTGGCCGCCGGCCAGGTCCCAGCGTAGCAACTGCTCGGCGGCCTCCTGATAGCGGCCGCTGTTCAGCACCTTGAGCAGCGTGGAAGAGGCCAGCCTGCCCTCGCCGAGGTTGAAGCAGAAGTCCAAGAGCGCATCGAACTGGCCTTGCGTGAGCGGAACCTTGACCAGCCGATCGATGGCCTGGCCGGCTTCGCGGACATCGCCGGCCAGGATCCCGGCAGCCTGCTCTTCGCTGATTCCGCCGGGAAACGACTCCTGGTTCAGCAGCCGGTGGCCATAGCCGATGGTGGGTACCCCGTTTACATCCAGATAGGTAAGACTGCGAAACCCTTCAGACCTCTTCAGCAGTTCAAGTCCCGCCGCGCTCAGTTGCATAAATCCTCCTGCCCAGAGCCATGGATGGCCTTGTATTCAGCCTGGCAGGACGGGGGAATTAATCTGCAAATCGGTGGCTGGTGAGGCTGCGCCTTAGTGGGCGGCGGTTGGGATGGCCGGCGGCACCGGTCCAGCGGCAGGCGGGGCGGGATTCTGGGCGACGGCCAAGGCTGCGGTAAGGAGCGCGGCGACGATTACGACCAGGATTCCCACAGCTATCTTTTTCATGCGAGTACCCCCCGGTTCAAGTTCTGTGCATCCGTTCGAGTCTACGCAGTAGCCGGGGGTATTAGTTTCGCGGCGTTCGGAGCAGATTCTTCGGGATAGGTGGCGGGGGTTGAGCGGTGCTTTCTTTCGCTTTTTATTCCCGTTAATTAACGGCGCCTTGAGTTCCAAAAGGGGAATAAGATTAGTGAGGTCAAATACGTGGATTTTATTGCTCTGTTTTTGGTGCATTTTGCAAACGATACAAGATTAAAGACTTACCGGAAATCACCCGAGAATTTACTGTTATTTTAGGGATTTTTCCGGGTTTTTCAACAGAAAAACCCTTGTCTATCTTGCCAATAGTCCAGGCATGGGAGTACCGAGTTGGTAAAATAGAAGGATGGTCATGAAACGGAAATCACGCAACTTGAGCTGGAACTCCCCGCTTCGCTTCTGGTTGCTGGCGGGTGCTTCAACGATTGCGCTGGTCGCAGTTGTGGTGACGTTTGCCACGCGGACAGTGCACGCGGATGCGCGGCTTTCCCGTCCCGTTGCAACAACCATGACAGCCGCACCTCCTCCAATCGCAACCCCAACGCCGGATTCGCTTGCGGCGGAGCAAGCTACGCTCAAGGCGCAGCAGACCGCCATCAAGCGGGGCGACAGACTCCACGGCATTGCCTCCTGGTATGGGGGGGTCTTCAACGGACGCATTACGGCCAGCGGCGAGCGGTACGATATGTACGCCATGACCGCCTGCCATCCGACCCTCCCCTTTGGATCCCTGGTCAGGGTGATCAACCACGCCAATAAGCGCTCCGTCATCGTCCGGATTACCGATCGCGGCGACCTGGTAGACGAAGGGCGCATCATCGACCTTTCCTATGGCGCAGCCCAGAAACTGGCGATAACCAAGGCCGGGCTGGCCAAGGTGGACCTGGAAGTGATTTCCCTGGGCATTTTCCGCGGCAACAAGTAGGCAACCAAGCCCTCCCCAGATACGACGACGGCCAGCCCTGGGGCTGGCCGTCGTTGCGATTGGCCGCAGCCGGCTCAATCAGTGTCGGGGCGGGTATACGGCTTTGTCAGGTAGAGGCGGGCTTCGTTTACCGCTCCCTGGGTGTTGTCGTTGGTTTGCACGGCCAGCCGGTACTCATTCACAGCCCGGTCGCGCTGGCCGGTTACGTCGAAGATTTTGCCGATCTGGATGTGGCTCCAGACTTCGGTCCAGCGGGGCTCATCGTCTCCGCGCAGCGCATCCCGGTAGGCATCCACGCTGGCCTGGTAGTTGTGCTGGCTAAACAGGATCTCGCCAATCCGGTAGTTGGCCAGGGAGCTCTGCGGATTGGATTCAAGGGCCTTTTTGTACTCGGCCAGGCCGCCGGGCAGGTCACCCTGCGCCACCAGTTGCTGGCCCTTGAGGATGGCGATCCGCACCTGCAGGTCGGGGGTGGACTTCAACACCAGGTCATCGGGATCGATGCTGATGCGGCGCGGCCTGCCAAAGGTATCCACGACGTATTGCGTGTCGGTTCCCACCACTTCGATCTTCTGGTTCTCGGTCTTGCCGTCGGTCTCGACGCGGAGTTGGACCGGCATGCGGAAGAGGTCGAGGTCCTGCTCAATCTCGCCGATGGTTCTGAAGCCCTTGTTGTTGCCCAGCCGGTAGACTGCGTACTTGTCAGTGAAGCGGGGCGCGCCGGTGCCGTCGATCCATTGCGCAAAGAAGGGGGTCAACTGCTGCTGGCTTTGCGACTCGGCCACCTTGACCAGGTCCTGAGTGCGAATGGAGGCGTCGGTGTACTGGCTGAGCGCGCCCTTGAGGGTGGCCAGAAAGGCCTTGTCGCCTATCACGCCACGGAGCATGTTGAAGACCATGGCGCCTTTTTCAAGGGTCATGGACTGGAACTCCGGCGAAAACGGGGCCATGCGCCCAACACTCGACAGCGGAATGGTGTCGTAGGCCAGGGCTCCGGCGGCAACGTCCTGCATAGCGGCCTGCATGGCATTTCTACCGCTTTCGTCCTGGAGGTACATCAGCTCGCCGTAGCGCGACATTCCATTGGTGATCCAGGCATCGTTCAGGGTCCTGGGGCTCACCTCGCAACCCCACCACTGGTGGGCAATGGTATTGGCCAGCAGCCGGACGCCGCTCTTGTCGCCCACTCGCGAACTCTGAATGGCGGCCAGTTCCGGAGCCCATACCGCGGGCAAGGTGTCGTCGGGCACCTCAATTACGTCCAGGCGGCTGGTCTCGGGTTCTCCAAAGCTGTCGGTGAAGAAGTCGAATATCCTGGTCGCGGTCTGCGCCAGTTGGTTGGCCGACGCCTGGTGGCTGATGGACAGGTAGACCTTCACATTTCCTGCGCCGGCCGACACCGGGCCAATGTAACGCCCGGCAATCACCGTTCCCGGGAATCCAGGCTTGTTCCAGTTGAAGTCGAACTCGTCGCCCGGTTTCCCGTTGCTGAGAGTCACGGATTTCGACGCTCCTACGGCGCCGCTCGCAAAAACTCTCATTCCCTGAGGCACGCGGATATGCATTTCGGCGGTAAAGCGGTCGGTCATGTACCCGGTGACAGGGAACCAGCGCGCGGCATAGAGCAGGTAGCAGATGGGCTCCTGGATGGCGGCCAGCTTGAGGCCCTCAATGGGGCCATCTTCATTTCCAGTGATGACGCCCTCGTACTCGAAGGTCCATTGCATGGTCTGGCCCTGAACGAAGGGGGCACCCGGGGTGACGCGGATGGCTCCGTCGGCGGTCCGCTCGCCTTCAAGCAATTTGCCGCTCTGGTCGGTGATTTTGGTGACTTTGAGGGCGGGATGAAAGCCGAAGTTCACGACCTCAAGGTTGGCCGGCGCGGTAAAGCTGACCACTGCCTTGGCCGCCAGATGGTGGGCAGCGGTATCCAGTTCGGCGTCGATCACGTAGCCGGTAATGGTGAGCGCCGGCCGCTCGGCACGCTGCGCCGCGAGAGGCATCGCCATCAGCAATACCGCGACCAGGCCTGCCGCGCCCGCCATGGAACGCAGTCTGTATCTGCGCCGAATGTTTCGCTGTCGTTTATTCATAGCTTTCACCCTTGCATTGCTGATTCTTTTCAGGCTGTGAGAAAGGTCTCAATTCGATCGATGGTTCTCAAGAAACGTTCCTCCGGGGCTATTGGTTCCTGCATAAATAATGTCCTTGCGCCGTCCCTACGGGACTCCGTAACAAACTTATGGAATCCCTTTTCCCCACGCTGAAGCGCGGGGCTAACCAATTCTGCGCCTCCGGCGCGTTTGTCCGGACATTACTTATGCAGTCCTCAATAAAGCCCGCGTCTATTCTCGGCGGCTTGCGGCACGCGACCCGGCCCGGCTCTGGGGGCTCCCCGGCTCCCCGGCTCCCCGGTGCCCTGGTCGTGCCCTGATACAAAGCTTCCGAGAATCTCCGCTGGATTGAGTTTTTCCGCAGCCTGTAAAGCCAGCGGTAATTCTGTTGGCTTTTTGCGGGGGTTGAAACCCCCCGCCTCCCTCCGGATCGAGTTTTTCCGCAGCCTGTAAAGCCCTCGTTGATTGCGCAGATTCAATTGCCGGGGTCAAGCCCCGGCCTACCAGTCGTGCCCTGATACAAAGCTTCGATTCCATTCAGATTACACAGTCATTTCGTTCTGCGCGGTGGAAGCCGCTGAGAGTTCTTCAAGGGTGATGGCCGCCACCCGCTCGATGGCGCCCGCGGCTCCAGCCTTGCCCTTCGCCGGCGGCATGGTCAACGCATCGCGAATCGCCCCCAGCTCCTTCATCATGGACTGTCGAGGGACCCCGTCGGGTAGCAAGCGCTCCATCTGTTGGACGATATTTGCCGCCGTGAAGTCATGCTGGATGAGCTCCGGAACCACCCGTTTGCCGGCAATCAGGTTGGCCATGGCCACGTGGGGCACCTCGACCACCTGCCTGGCGATGGCATAAGTGAGGGCCGAAACCCGGTACACCACGACAAAGGGATTGCCGATGAGCGCTGCCTCGACCGTAGCCGTGCCGCTGGCCACCACCGAGGCGCGGGCGTGGAAAAGGGCCGCGCGGGCATCGTCCACCAGCCGCACCGACAGCCCGCCGCCGTGGTCCTTGGCAATCCGCAGCACCTCAGCCCGCTGGGCCACGCTGAGCGTGGACGCCAAAGGCACGATAAACTCGAGCGCCTGGGAGGGATGCGCGGCTGACGATGCGGGCAGGGCCAGTCTCCGCGCCGCCTCCAGCATTTCGGGCAGATGATCGCGTATCTCCCGGGAGCGGCTGCCGGGGAGCAGGCCGATCCAGGTTTTGGCGGGGTCCAGATGGTTCACGGCCGCAAACTGTTCACGGGTGATGGCGGGCAGCGGCAACTCGGCCAGCGGGTGGCCCACAAACTCCGCCTTCACGCCGTTCTCCCGGTAAAACGCCTCCTCGAAGGGAAAGATCACCAGCATTTTACGGATGAATTTTTGCACCAGCCGGATGCGGTGCTTCTTCCACGCCCACAACTGCGGGCTCACGAAGTAAATCACCGGAACCCCGAGGCGGTGGAATTCCCTGGCAAGCCGGAAGTGGATCTCAGGAAAGTCAATGAGCACGGCCACATCGGGGCGGCGCGCCCGGATGGCCTTTTTGAGCTTGCGGAATTCACGGTAGATGCGGGGCAGATGGAGCACGACTTCAGTCAGGCCCATCACCGCCATATCTTCAGAGCGGACGACGCACTCGAGGCCCGCCGCCTGCATTCGCTCGCCGCCCATCCCGAACAGGCGCGGGGTTTGCCCGGCCGCAGCGAGATGCCGCCGAAGCGCCGCCGCCAGCAGCGCCCCGTAGTGCTCGCCACTGGCCTCGCCTGCCGATATGAAGATGGTTGGGGACATCAATGATCGTTTGCCGCGTGTTGGTGCATTGCCCAGGCTTCGATTCCGTGGCGAACGCCACACACCTGCGTGAGATCGTTCCGGCCGACGCCTTCCCAGGGGGTGATGTTGCTGAGATGCCCGCCCAGGCGAAGCACGCCGCCGGCGTTCAATCCGCGAAATGACTCGACCAGCGGCAGGTTGTCCCTGGAAAAGAACTGAGGGTTGCAGAGCTGGCCCTTCTCATAACTCAGGCCTATGAGATCGGCCGGCATTTGCGGCCACTGGCTGCCGGGGGGCGTGAGTTTGACGGCGACATTGGAGCCGGCGACGTTGAGCCTGGCGATGCCGGAGTGTAGTGAAGCGAAAGCCGCCGAATCCGCGCCGTAAACAAACTTGCGGCGATCCATGCGCACACCTTTCAGAACTCCACAGTATATCGAGTTGGTGTATACGGAGGGTTGCGGCGGCTATCCTGAAACTGACCGGCCCCGCACCGCCGCACTCGGCTGGCTCGATTGATTATGCTAGAAGCAGGGCTGAAGAGGACTGACCTCTCGTCCTCTTCCCCCTCATCCCCATCAAGGAGCAAGCTTCATGCGCCGCCGCTTTGCCCTCTTCGCGCTCGTGCCGCTGGGCCTGGTTTCAGTCATCGCCGCCAGGAACCTGGCCGCCCAGGACACGCGCACTGTGATCGAGCCCCTGCTGCCTGAACTCTGCACCACGCTCGACGCCCAGCTCCAGACCAGCGGCCGCTCTCTGGCCGAAGCCGACGAGTCCAGACTCGACACCGCCCGCATCCAGAAGGCCATCGACAAGTGCGGCAAGGGACGCGGCGTGATGCTCCATGTACACGGGAGCGCCAACGCTTTTCTGAGCGGTCCGCTGGAGTTGCGCCAGGACGTTACCCTGATCGTCGACCGCGGCGTAACCCTGTTTGCCTCCCGCGATCCCGCTCTTTATGCCGTCTCGCCGGGCGGTTGCGGCCTGGTCAACGACGCTCCGCGGGGATGCAAGCCGCTGATCTCGGTGGATCATGCCTCGGGAGCAGCCATCATGGGCGACGGAGTAATCGACGGCCGCGGCGGCGAAAAAATGCTCGGTTCGAAATTCTCCTGGTGGGACCTTGCCGAGCAGGCCCGCGCCGGGGGCCGGCAGCAGGTTCCCCGCATCCTGGTTGCGGATTATGCCGACAACTTCACGCTTTACCGCATCACGCTCAAGAATTCGCCCAACTTCCACGTGGTCTACAACCACGGCAACGGTTTCACGGTCTGGGGCCTGAAGATCGACACGCCCCAGCGCCTGGCCCGCAACACCGATGGCGTCGACCCCGGCCAGGGATCGAAAAACATCACCATCACCCACAGCTACATCCGCACCGGCGACGACAACGTGGCGATTAAAGGCGGAGGTCCCGTGGGGGTGATCGACATGACCGTCAGCCACAACCATTTCTACTGGGGACACGGGATGTCGATCGGCAGCGAGACCGATGGCGGGGTGAGCAGGATCCGGGTCATCGATCTCTCGCTGGACGGTCCCGACAACGGCATCCGCATCAAGAGCAACGGCTCACGCGGCGGGCTCACGCATGACGTGATCTACGACGATGTGTGTATCCGCAACTCGCCCAACCCCATCACTCTCGACACCGGCTACACAGCCGCTGGAACTCTGAAAGGCAACTCTCCGCCCACCATGCGCGAGATCACGCTGCACAATGTCCGCATCTCCGGCGGAGGCAAGATCACCTTCAACGGCTACGACTCCGGGCACAGGATCGGCGCGATTCTCGACGGCGTACAACTGACGGATACGGTCAACTACACTTACTCGCTCAATCACGCCGACCTTCGCCTCGGCCCCGGCCCCACCAACCTGGAGTTGCCCGCCGGCGAGGACTCGACGACAAAGGGAACCCCGGCAGAGGCCACACCGGCTTCCTGTGCCGACAAGTTCGTTCTCTTTCCGGAGTGAGGGACGGGCGCGGCGCCTTTTCAATGTCCGGCAGAGGCCCCGGTTGGCGTCGGCGGCGAGCTGCGGTGGACCTTCAGGTTGTTAAGCGCATATTCAATGAACCGCGGCTCGAAATGCGGCATAAGGCCCATGAAGCGGCAGGTGGATACGACCTGATCGACGATGAACTTGGGCTGAAATGCGGCCAGATCGAGACCCTTTTCGTTCCTGATCTTGTACACAACGAGGTCGAAGATCTCGTCGGAAAGCTCCAATCCGTGCCGTGCGGACTCCTTTTCGAAGATGCGCCTGTAGATGTCCGGGCGGGGCGACCCTACTTCGATCTTGTAAGGCAGGCGGCGCAGAAAGGCCGGGTCCATCAGGTCTTCCGGCTCCAGGTTCGTGGAAAAAATGACCAGCTCCTCAAAGGGAATGTTGAAGCTCTTGCCGGTATGCAGGTTGAGATAGTCGACCCGGTCTTCGAGGGGCACAATCCAGCGGTTGAGCAGGTTCCTGGGGCTCACCAACTGGCGGCCGAAATCGTCGATGATGAAACAGCCTCCCAGCGCCTTCACGTGCAGAGGGGCCTCGTAGAAGTGGCCGGTCTCGTCATAGCGCAGATCGAGCATCTCCAGCGTCAGTTCGCCGCCGGTGACCACGAAAGGCCTGCGGCAGGGCACCCACCGCGCATCGTATTCCGCGGACCGGACAAAGGTGAGCGCGCCGTCGTCCTTCGAGAAAGGCCGGTTGATGGTGATATGAATGCTGGGGTCGTGGAAGCGGATGATCTGCCCCTCGATCGAGATCGCGTAAGGCACGTAAATGACATCGCTGAACACGCTGCCCAGACAATGCGCAACCGAGGTCTTGCCATTGCCGGGAGGACCATAGAGGAGCATGGCCCGGCCTGAGTTCAGCGCCGGCCCGCATTGTTCGATGATGCTGTCTTCGAAGGTGAGTTCGCCCAAGGCGGCGCGGATGCGATCGAACGTGACCTTTTCGTTGGTCAGCTTCTGCAGGTTCACCCGGTACGCGAAATCCTCGAGGTTGACCGGCGCGGGTCCCGTATAGCGCAACCGCTCCAGGGCATCGATCGTCCAGCGCTTGCCCTCATCGGTGAAGGTGTAGGCCAGATCGAGGGGGCTATTGGAGCCGCGCGTTCCCAGCGTGCGCAGCAACTGCCGGTCGATGGCCATCCTCACCAGCTCGGCCACAATGTGGTAAGGCAGCTTGATGGCATCTACGAACTGACGGCAGGTCTCCAGACGGCCTGTATACATCACCTTCATCAACAGGCTCATGAGATCGAGCTCGTCGATTCCCGTGGCCGCAATATCGGCGGGCTCGGTGGGGATGCGATGCAGAAAATCGTCCAGCACCTCCTGCTCGATGGCGCCGATGGCTACCAGGTTGTCGCCCAGGCGGCCGCCGCTGCCGACGATACGGTCCACCGCCCTGGCCACGTCTCCCGCGCTGACCAGATTTGCCTCGATCAGCAGATCCCCCAACCGCATTCGTGCGCTGATAATGTCCTCCTCGAAACTGCCTCATCCTGCCAGGTTCCAAGCCGCGGCGTTGACCTTTGATCCCCAGGAACGAATCGAAACTCGCCGAAGCGGCTCGCTGAAGCAAGTCGATTGATCCAACTCGCTATTCTACGGCAAAACCTGGGATACTCCTTCCTGCTGAGTTTTGCTCGAGGTTGCCGCTCCCTGGCGGTCGCGTCAACTTGAACGCTGTGGCTCCGGGATACACCGTCCCTGGTTTTGCGATTACGAAGATTGCGGCGGATAGCTGCTTTTCTGACCGGCGCCGGGATGTCGAGCCCCGGTTCTGAGAGATTTCAGGCCGCAATTCTCCCTCCCGGGACGGCAATCACCCTCATCGGACCGGGATCCTCTCCCGATTTCCGTCACTGCAGAATCAATAATTCACATCCGCGCGAACATCGCTTATGCTGTTAGCACATCCTTCTTGCTTCGGCGAGCCACGCACAACCACTTATGAATCCAGTCGCTTTGGCGGTTGACGATCTTCGGGAGCAGTATCTGCGGGAGATGGCGCTTGTCCGCCAGACCTGTGAGCGCACCGGTGACGGCACTGCCGCGATTCGCCGCCGATCCGCTGTTGTCGACCGTATCCTCATTGAAATGTGGCGCCGGGCATTCTCAGGACTCCCCACCCAGAATGTTTCTCTGCTCGCCATGGGCGGATACGGCCGCAAGGATCTCTTCCCCTACTCCGACATCGACGTGCTCTTTGCCTTCGCCG